>Ga0074044_10000895_pt1 | contig 27565 bp, 26 predicted proteins | sample BogForMeECP23OM1_FD_94443 | JGI IMG/M metagenome (GOLD analysis project Ga0074044, IMG submission 94443) | Bog forest soil microbial communities from Calvert Island, British Columbia, Canada - Bog Forest MetaG ECP23OM1 | ecosystem: Environmental > Terrestrial > Soil > Wetlands ... | reverse complement strand
GAGGTCGATGAACTGCTTCGAGGCGACGCCGTGGCTTTGGTAGAAAGGGTACGGGATGTCGAGCTGCCGATAGTTGCGCGTCACGATGGCCGGCCCTTGTCCAAAGCCAGTGTTGACGACTGCTTGCACGCCGGCCGCGGCCTTGATCTTTGTGAGCTGCGGGGTCATGTCGCTGTCGCCCGGGCCGTAGTTCTCCCTGGTGGCGATGGTGATGCCGGCGTGCGGCGCCACGGCGGTGCATTGATCGCCCATCGACTTGCCGAAGGCGTCGGTGCCGGAAATCAATGCCACGGTCGTCAGGTTGCGCCGCTTGAGATCGCCAAAAATCTTTTCGCAGGCCATCCTGTCGGTATGCGGTGTCTTGAAGACCCACTTGCGCACCGGCTGGATGATCTCGATGGCGCCCGCAAGTGAGATGAACGGAATCTGTGCGTCCTCGAACACCGGCATCATGGCCATTGTCGTGCCGGTGGTCGTGCCGCCGACCATGGCGACGACCTTGTCCTCCTCGACCAGGCGGGTGGCGAAGGTACGCGCCGCATTGGCGTCGCCGCCGTCATCGTAGACGATGAGCTGCAGTTTCTGGCCGTTGATCCCGCCCTTGGCGTTGATGTCCTCGACGTAAATGTCGAGCGTCTTCTTCTCCGGGTCGCCCAGGAACGACGCCGGCCCGCTGACAGAGAGCACTGCGCCTATCTTGACCTGAGCCGAAGCCGGACCGGCCGCCAGCGCCGTGGCAAGGCCAACACCGAGTACGGCGGCAACCCTGAGATTTTCCTTCATCATCGAGCCCTCCCTGTGGTTCGAGCCTTGGTGAAATTCTATCATTTTTTGCACGACGAAATCGATGCCGGCTTCGGCACCTGCCGTCGACGCCGCCAAGGTCGTTGCCCCACTTACCGCGGTCTGACTGCCGCCGCTTTGCGTTAAATCAAAGCCAACTTGGGGCCTCAATAGCCGCTGTCGCCGCTAGCCATCCAACCGGCCGCCGTCTCGCCGCTTTGCCAAGTTGGCGCTGCGGCGTGGATGGCCGGTGGTTAGCACGGGCGAATATCCGGGGCTTGACATTGATAGCAAGTCCCCGCTATGGAAACCGTCGCGTGACAGGTCGGCACCGGGCGGTGACGAAAAAGCCCCCGGAAGGGGGCCGCGAGGCTGGATTTGGCGATATCTGAGATTTTTATTTTTGAGTCTGGCACTCATCGTCAGTGCAGTTGTGCCCGGCTTCGCAGGGGCCGCCAATGATTCGGCGATTCGGTTGTCTGTACCGTTGTCCGGGCGGTGGATCAATACGGAAGCAGAATTGAGTTTCGCGCAATTTGCCAGTGAAAGTGTCGTCGTAAGTAGCGTATCCGAAAACATAGATAAATTCTGGGGCTGGACTAACAGCTTCACCAATTGCGCAAATTGGGATTCCTTCATCCAGGGTTTTCGGCCCAAGGGTGTAATGGGAAACGGCGTTTCCCTGCATCTTTTCCCGGCCGCTCTCAAACGGGTCGAAGATTTTTGTTGCGCTGTATATGCAGCCACTCGCGTAAGTCAGTTTTTTGGTTGCAGTCAGGCCGGCATTGCCGATGCTCATACGAGTGCGCGGGATAATTTCATCAGTCCAAGCAGCAAGTCTGAAATAGACGCTCGCCTTGGTTTGCAGTCGATTAGTCTCCAAAGTATCGCGCAGGGTTTGGTCGGTTTTGCAGGCTACCCATACCAAGGCTCCGGTGAACGCAGCCAAAATAGCTGTGAAAACAGTTATTGGTTCCCATTTACAGATTTTGGACATTTGCTTGGAGCAATTGGCTTTATTGTGTTGTTTACGGGGTGTTTCTTTCTTTTTACAGATCGTAATTACATCTTTTTGCCGCTCTACATCGTGGCGTTGATTCTAATAGGCATCGGCGCTTCACACTCCGCTAATCGCAGGCTCTCGTCGATCTTCCCAGTACACGCTCGGGCTTTCGATGGAAAGGCTGCCATTCTGACTGGCGGGGCGATCAAGAGGAATTTCGTACACGAATCCAGACGACCATTCACGATTCCAAATATCGATCCAATAGAAACGTCCGCAGATTGCAGTCCGCGTCCACCTTCTAGTGAGGCGTACTTGTCGAAGGAATCGGCTCTGCGTTCCTGGTCCGATGGCATCGCTGCAGGGCAATCGGTCTTCGTAGGGTGGAACAGCCGGGAGCGGCACAGAAGCATCGCAGAAGCCTACCCGAACGTGATGCAATCGCGCTGGGGTCTTTCCATGGTTGTTTTACGTGCAGATCAAAGAAGTCGTTGATTGGTTCGATGATATCGTAAAGCCCATTGTCAGATCGCCGGGTGATAACGGAGTTAGGTGCGGCGCTCGCGCTGGTCGAAGTGCGATGAACGATGGTTCTGGCCCCACCGCCAGACACGTAAGCCCGTTCGACTTTCCGATTGCGCTGCAATTGGCTGCGATTGATTTTCCAGAGTCGCCGGGTGAGCAACGCGATCGCGACAGTGGCAAACGCCGTGAGGGCCGGGGCAATATCGTTCAGGAATTTCTCAACAGGCCAGAGCGCGACCGAAATTATGTTGTTGGTGGTGCACTCTTTATAGCCGGCTTGTGTGTACTCACATATTTGGCCTTGCGTGGGGAAGCCTGATGACACCCACCACCAAAGCAGCGCGGCGCCTAGGCATAATAACAGAACAGTTTGGACGATGCGGTTTAGCATCCGTTTATCACCGCGCCGAAGATGTCGGGATTAAAGCGGTTGTTGTATCGGAACTGAAACTCCGCGACGTACAGCGGCATATATTTGGCGCTCATCTTGTGAAACGTGCCGACGACGCCGCGCTTGAAGATCGACCAGAAGCCCTCGATCGTGTTGGTGTGAATTGCGCCGATAACGTATTGCTTTGCTTGATGGTCAACGGTTCCGTGCGGGTATTTTTCGCCGAGTTTATCGTATCCATCCCAAGCATCGGTGGCGAGCAAACTCACTTTGTCCGACACGACTTCATTGACGAAATCAAAAGCGGCCTTTTTGGTGACGCGTTCCAGAACGCGAGTAACGACGTTGCCCTTGCGTTGAACCGCGCCGATGATCGATTTCTTGTCGGCACCACCGCGCACATGGGTTTTCTTGTACCAGTGGCGGTTGCTGTCTTTGCCGCCGATGAAAGTTTCGTCAACCTCGACAATGCCACCAAGCTTTTCTTGCGGCTGAATGAGAGCGGCGCGGATTTTGTGGCACATGCTCCATGCAGTTTCGTAAGACCCAAAACCAAGTTGCCTCTTAATTTGCAGAGCCGATATGCCTTTTTTGCTAGTCGTCATGAGATGCACGACCTTGAACCACTGGCGAAGCGGCTTGTTAGTGTTTTCAAAGATTGTGCCAGCGATGACGGAAAAGCGGTAGCCGGTATTGCCGCCTGGCGCGCATTTCGGGCACTGCCAATGCCACTTGCGCGACGGCAGGTCATAGACCGCAGGATTGCCGCAACGCGGGCAGCGGACGCCGTCCGGCCAGCGGCGAGCCTTCAGGTATGCCTTCGACGCATCGTCGTCACCGATTGGGAACATATTCTCAAATTGGGCCTCGGTCATCTGATGGACCGGCTTAGGACGTTTTGCCATGGCGGCTACCCCTTGAACCTCACGATGGAAGAATATTGCCATGTCTGAGAGTCAATGTCAAGCCCCGGATAATCGCCTTAGCAAGGGCCCCCGCGGGCTTTGACTTAACGCAAGGCGGCAGCCGCCAGACTGACCTAGGTGGGGTAGAACTTCGGAGGCGGCGACGGCAGGTGCCGGGGCATGCGCGGGGGTCGCCCGTCCAAATCGGTTGTCTGTTCACGACCAATGTGGACGCGCGGCGGAGTCAAAGGAGCTGGGGATGCAGTTCGAACGTCCAAAATCTGAATTCACTCCGCCCGGCGAAGCGGCGGAGGTCGGAACAACGTCAAGCATGCGCCCAAAGGACATGCGGACATGGATCGCCGACCTGGACGCCGCCGGCGAACTGATCCGCATCGACAAGCCGGTTGATCCCCTGACCGAGATGGGCTCGTTGCTCTACCAGTCCCGCGAAAAGGCGCTGCTATTCGAAAAGCTGCCGCACGGCTGGCGCTCGTTGGGTCAGGCTCCGGCCAATGTACGCCATGCGGCGCTTGCCTTTGGCACAAGCGAGGAAGCGCTGGTGCCGTTCGTGGCCGACCGCATGGGCCGTCGCATCCGCCCGATCAGGGTGAACGACGGGCCGGTCAAGGAGGTCAAGCTCGGGCGCGACCAGTTCAACCTGACCGAGCTGCCGGTCCACGTGGCCGGTTTGCGGGACGGCGGGCCAGTCATCGGTTCCGGGTTGGTCGTCAGCAGAGATCCCGACACTGGCCAACGCAACGTCAGCTTCCATCGTCTGCAGATCAAGGGCGCGCACAAGTCCGGCATCCTGCTCTACCCGCGGCACACCTGGAAGAACTACCTGAAATACCAGGAGCGGAACGAGCCTATGCCGGTGGCGATCTTCATCGGACATCACCCGCTGTTTTACGCTGCCGCCGCCACGACCGCTGCTTATGGTCTTGATGAGTTCGAGATCGCCGGCGGATATCTGGGCGAGCCGGCACGCCTCGTGAAATGCGAGACGGTCGACCTTGAAGTGCCTGCCGACGCGGAGATCGTGCTCGAAGGACACATTCCGCCGCACTACCGCGAGGATGAAGGGCCGTTCTCGGAGTTTCAGGACTATTACGTCACCGGAACCGGCAAGAACCCGATCGTCGAATACCAATTCATGACGCGTCGGCACGATGCTATCTTCAAGAACCTGCAGAACGGATCCGAGATGGAAGGCTGCGTCTTCCACAAAATTCCAATGAGCGCAGCAATCTTCCGCCGGCTGCAAAATATCGGCGGCGGGCCGAATATTCACAATGTCATGGCGCTGCCCGGCATATTCGGCCTGGTGGTGCAAATGACGCCGCGGGCCTATGGCGAAGCCAAGAACGTGCTCATGGCGGCCCTGTCATCCGAATATCAACATCCGAAACTCGCGATCGCGGTCGATGCCGACGTCGATATTTTCAATCCATCCGAACTGCTCTGGGCGTTGTCGACGCGCGTGAACCCGCAGCAGGACGTGGTCATCATCCCCGGTACTCATAACCACGCGATGGACGCCAGCCTTCCTGAGCTCGGAGCGCCGGGCACCGCGTTATGGCAGCGACTCGGCTCCAAGATGCTGATCGACGCGACCATTCCGCCGCCGGCCGACGCGGCCGCGCGCGCAATGTTCGAGCGGATTTCGCCGCGCAACCCGCAACTCCGTCTCGAAGATTTCGCCGCACCAGACTCACTCGCGCTGGTTCGATCGCTCTCGCCACGCTTCTTTGGTTCCAAGCTGCTGCAGTAGCTGCGGCACTACCAAATTTACACGTCTACTGTGGGCTTATAGGCTCCGCCAAAACCGACTGAACCATTGCCTTTGTCGAATTTTCTCCAAGTTCGAGCGTGTCCTTGTGACCGAAGCCGCGAGTGTTGTCGATCAGCACCAGCCACGCCGGCTCGAGCCGGTAGAACTCCGCCCGTTGGTAAGCCTCCCGCAAGGCGGGCGGGCCCTCGGACAATCGCTTCAGGCTCGGGTAGCGCGCTTGCAGCATCAGTCTCGCATTCGCGCGCTCGGATGCATCGGTGATCACGTGCGCCTGCCCTGAAATCTGCACGCCGCGAATAGCGTCAAACTCGAAATAATCGGGCGCGACCGTTGCCGCGACACGCGCATTGGCTTCAAGCTCCGTGGAATGCCGGCTCTTCGGATCGGAAACCCAAAGCAATGCCAGGCCGTCGCGAACATAGAATACGCTGGCCGCGTGCGGCCCGTCCGACCCGCACGTTGCCAACGACACGACATGATTCGCATCAAGGAATGCGGCGATCCGAATGACGGTCTCAGCGCTCATGTTTTTTGGCGCTCCAATTTAACGACTTGAAATCAAAGCCGGATGGAACGCGGCAACGCCTTGATCTTGGTCAATCTCCGGGTGAAGCAACGACTCGATCAAATCCGTGTAAACGCGGCCAGAACTGGTTGGCAAAGACCGAGCCGCACCTCTAAGGCACACGATTCCACGGACCTGCCGATTGGAGCAAAAATATTGCTTCGCCATTAGTAGAGACAGCAATGCCGGTGCGGCGACTTTTTTCATTTTTCATGCCAACGGTAATTCAAACTCTGCTAAGAAGGTCCGACTATCCATGACCACGTTAGGTCCGCTCCGTCAGACGAGGAATCCCATGTCCAGCGCCATGCCGAAACCGAATCTTGATGCGACCGCAGCCGCCCGGCGCCCGGGCCGGGGACGCATTTTTGCGTCGATCACCGACACTATCGGCGACACCCCGATCGTGCGGCTCAATCGGCTGCCGCAGCTGAAGGGGGTGAAGGCGGACGTGCTGGCCAAGCTCGAATTCTTCAATCCGATCGGGAGCGTCAAGGATCGCATCGGCGTATCCATGATCGACGCCATGGAGGCGGACGGCACGATCGGACGTGATACCGTTCTGATCGAGCCGACGTCGGGCAATACCGGCATCGCGCTCGCCTTCGTCGCGGCCGCGCGCGGCTATCGGTTGATTCTGGTCATGCCGGATTCGATGTCATTGGAACGGCGCAAGATGCTGGCGCTCATGGGCGCCGAGCTTGTCCTCACCCCGGCGGCACAAGGCATGAAAGGCGCGATCGCGCGCGCCGAAGAGCTCGCGGGCGAGCATAAGAACGCGGTCATCCCGCAGCAGTTCAAGAACCCGGCCAATCCCGACATTCACCGCCGCACGACCGCCGAGGAAATCTGGAACGACACCCAAGGCAAGATCGACGTCTTTGTCGCGGGCGTGGGCACCGGCGGCACCATTACCGGAGTTGGACAGGTGCTCAAGCCGCGCAATCCGTCGCTCAAGATCGTTGCAGTCGAGCCGGAAGACAGCGCGGTGCTGTCCGGAAGGCCGCCTGGCCCGCACAAGATTCAGGGCATCGGCGCGGGCTTCATCCCGGAAATTCTCGACCTCTCCTTGATCGATGAGGTCGTGACCGTCGGCAATCAGGCGGCCTTCGATACCGCTCGCGCGCTGGCGCGGTATGAAGGCATCCCCTGCGGCATCTCGTCGGGCGCTGCGGTGGCCGCCGCATTCAGCGTCGGTTCCCGCAACGAGATGACCGGCAAGACTATCGTCGTCGTGATACCGTCGTTTGCGGAGCGCTATCTGTCGACCGCGCTGTTTGAGGGCCTGTAAGCGCTTGCCTGCGCCGTGCCGGATGCAGGCATACGAAGTCAGCCACGCATCGCGATCCGCTGACCGCGAAAGCCGGGACCCAGTTCTTTTCGCGGCACTAACGCCCTAAGCGGGGCGCGCGTTGCAACGATTATCCGAATCGCGCAGCATCGGGGTTCGGCTATCATGCGTCTCATCGTGGCAAGAAGCCTCGCCAGACGATGAACGAAAAAAGCGAAAAAGTTGTTCACGACGGCGATGTTCTCGTTCGCGAGCAGCGGGCGCTGCGGCGGATCACGCTCAATCGGCCGAAAGCGTTGAATGCCCTCACGTTTGACATGGGGGCCACGATGCGGGCGTTGCTGCGGTCATGGGCGGAGGATCAAGCGGTTGGTGCGATCCTGCTGGACGGCGCCGGCGAGCGTGGCTTCTGCGCCGGTGGCGATCTGCGTGCGCTCTACGCAGCGAAGTCGAAAAATTCTTTCCCCAAGCAATTCTCGTCGGGCGCATCCGATCTGTACCATCTCGACGTATTGATTGCGCGATATCCCAAGCCGGTGATCGCGGTCATGGATGGCGTGGTGATGGGAGGCGGCGTGGGCCTTTCGGCGCATGCAGCGCACCGCGTCGTCACCGAGCGCTCCGCGGTTGCCATGCCGGAGGTCGGGATCGGATATTCCGCCGACGTCGGCGTGTCGTTCTTGTTGGCGCGATCGCCCGGCTATGTGGGAACCCATCTGATCCTCACGGGCGATTGGATCGGGCCGGCAGACGCCATCTATTGCGGACTTGCCGATATTCACATCCCCGCAGCAAGGCTTGGCGAGCTTCCTGCGGCGCTCGCTGAATGTCACACCGCCCATGACGTGCGGGCCCGACTTAATGAAATATCCATTTCCCCTCGTCCCGCCCGGCTGCCTGCGGCGCGGCAATGGATCGATAGCTGCTACGGTGCAAACGAAGTCGAAGAGATTGTCGATCGCCTGCACGGATGCAACGTCGATGCGGCGCGCTCGGCGCTCGCCGAAATCCGGCGAAATTCCCCGACCTCGCTCAAGGTCGCATTGCGAAACATACGTACGGCCGCATCATTCGCTAAGGTCGAGCAGAGCTTCCGGCAGGATTACCGCATCGTGTTGGCATGCATCGCCGGACACGATTTCTTCGAAGGCATCCGCGCGACCATCATCGACAAGGACCGCAGGCCGGTTTGGCGCCCGGACCAGCTCGAAGACGTCACGGCGGAAATCGTCGACCGTCACTTTAGGTCGGTCGCCGAGCTGGAACTGATATTTGACGATTGAAAGGGCGAGGACCTCGACCTTGCTCGAATCAGCCCCCGGGCAGCGCCACCATCTGCCCGCCGTCGGCGACGATGGTGGCGCCGGTGACGAAGCGTCCGGCGTCGGACACCAGCAGCAGCAGCGGCCCGTCGAGATCGCGTTCCTCGCCGAAGCGGCCGAGCGGAATCGCGCGCTTGAGCGCCGCGGCCTTCTCGCTGGCGAGATACTCGCGACTGAGCTCGGTAACGATCCAGCCAGGCGCCATGGCGTTGACGCGGATGCCCTTGAACGCGAGTTCAAGCGCGAGCGCCTTGGTGAGCTGGATCACGCCGGCCTTCGCCGTCGCGTAGGCGACGATGCCCTTGGCGACGCCGAAGCCGAACATGGAAGCAATGTTAACGATGGCGCCGCCCTTGCCGGCCGCCATCATGCGGCGCGCGGCTTCCTGCGCCCAATAGAACACGGCGTCGAGATCGGTCGCCAGCACGCGCCGCCATTCCTCCTCGGCAAGCTCGACGGCGCGCGCCGAATGCGCCACGCCGGCGTTGTTGACGAGAATCGTCACCGTGCCGAATCTTCTTTCCGCCGCATCGAAGGCAGCTCTCATCGCCGCGCGTTCGCACACGTCGGCCTCGACCGCCATGGCGCTGCCGCCCGATTGCTCGATCCGCGCCTGCAGGGCGGCAAGGCGATCGGCGCGGCGCGCCACCAGAACCACCGATGCGCCGTTTTCTGACAGAACCTCGGCAAACCGCACGCTGAGCCCACTCGACGCGCCGGTCACCAGCGCCACATTGCCATGGAGATCGAAGATTTGCGCTGCAGTCATGGGTTCTCCTCCAGCCGCCGACGAGCCAGCCCGCTGTTCCACTGGTGGCCACGTCAGCGGATGAAGAAGTGATCAGCCGGAGTCGGCATCACCGAAGGCGCGGCAATCGAGCGTGTCCTTGTGGCCGAAGCCGCGCGTATTGTCGATAATCACCATCTCACGCGGGACAAGGCGGTACAGTTCGGCGGATTCGTCGGCCTGCTTCACGCGTGGTCGGTCCGACAGGCGCTGCAAGAAGGGATAGCGCGTCTCAAGCAATCCGCGCGCGCGGGCACGCTCTGATTTGCCGAACCCGATCGCTCTCCTCGATGGCGCCCGGACGGGTTCGAAGTCCTCGCACCACCCGCGCTAGCCGATCAACTCCCCGCCGTCGACCACGATCGTCGCGCCGGTCATGTGGCGGCTGGCATCGGAGGCGAGCAACAATAGCGCGCCCTCCAGATCTCGCGGTTCACCGAATCGGCCGACAGGAATCCGCCGCTTGACCGCCTCGCCACGCTCGCTCGCAAGGTAATCGCGGTTGAGGTCGGTGACGACCCAACCCGGCGCAATAGAGTTGATCCGAATGCCTTTTGTGGCGAGCTCCAGAGCAAACGCCTTGGTGAGGTGGACGACACCGGCCTTTGCCACCGAATAGGCGGCGACGCCTTTGCTGATGATGAAACCAGCGACCGAAGAAATGTTGATGATCGAGCCGGCCTTCCCAGCGGCGAGCATGCGCCGCGCCGCTTCCTGCGACCAGAAAAAGACCGCATCGAGATCGATGTTGAGAACCCGGCGCCATTCCGCCTCCGGCAAGTCGACAATCCGGTCTGAATGAACCACGCCGGCATTGTTGACGAGAATGTCGATGGCTCCCAACGCCTGTTCGGCGGCATCGAAGGCGCGGATCATGTCGGTGCGATTGCACACGTCGGCCTGCAGCGGGACTGCGCGGCCGCCGGCCTTCTCGATGGACGCCGCAAGGTCGGCAAGCCGATCCAGATGCGCCACGTCGACGAGCGCGACCGATGCGCCGTTCTCCGCCAGCACCTCGCAGTAATGGCGTCCAAGTCCGCGCGCCGCGCCCGTTACGAGCGCAACTTTTCCGGTAAGATCAAACAGCTGCTGTGCTTTCACAATTCAGTCCTGTGCTATCGGTGGATCGTCATCTTCCGACCATTCGTCCGCCGGCTGCGGATATTTCCGCAACAGCCGGTAGACGAGGTTGACGTGCTCGGCCTCCTCTTCGACGAATTCAGCCGCCATCTCCTTGATTTTTGCATCTTTTGCCGATTCCACGATGGAAGTGAAAAAGGCCAGCGCCTGTTTTTCGCCGACAAGCGCGAGCTGCAGGGCATGCCATGGCGTCATCATATAGTGCGCAGCGCCGAGATCGGCCTCTTCCGGGCTGTCGCCCTTATTCCATCGCCCGAGCCGCTGTGCCTGCGCCACCAGGTCGACGTCGCCCGCCATTTTCCGGATTTCCGCGGCATGAATTCCTTCGGCGCGGGCCAGATCCCGAAACACTTTGACCAGTTCCTGATTGTTATGCGTTTCCATCTGCTCGGCGAACTCGGTGTAGCGCTGCACGGCGTCGGCTTCGATCTGGTGCGCCAGGGCGAGCAGGTCGGCAATATTGGTAATCGGGCGTTCGGAAGGCGTCTTGCTCATAGCTCGAAATCTTTCTCCAGATCGGCGAGGTCGACGTTCTGACCTTCCATCCGCGGTTGATACGGCCGACGGTCGCCGGAATACAGGATGCCGATATTGAAGCCGTCGTCGGTCATGATGCGGCGCGCTGCCTTGGCCGGATCGTGCGTGACGCCGACCGGCGCCGAATGAACGAGGCTCTTCCATTCCCTTTCGTCAGGCCGAAAGGTGACACAGGGACTAAGAATTTCCACAAACGAAAAACCGGGATGGCGGATGGCTTCAACGAGAATGCTCGCCGTCTCGTTAGGCGCGCCGGAGAAAGCGCGGGCGACGAAATTGGCACCCGAAGCCAGCGCGATCACCAGCGGATGAAAAGGGCTCAGCCCGGTGCCGCCGGGCGACAATGCGGTATCGAAATCGGGCTCCGTGGTCGGCGAGGGCTGGCCCTTGGTCATGCCGTAGACTCGGTTGTCCATCACGACGTAGGTCATGTCGATGTTGCGGCGGCAGGCGTGCAGAAAATGGTTGCCGCCGATCGAATAGCCGTCGCCGTCGCCGCTCGCCACGATGACCGTGAGGTCGGGACGCGCCACTTTCAGCCCGGTGGCGAGCGCCAGCGAGCGGCCATGCACGCCGTGGAAGCCGTAGCACGTCGTGTACGCCGGAACGCGCGACGAGCAGCCGATGCCCGACACCACGACGGTATTTTCCGGCGCCAGCCCCAGTTGGGCGAAAGCCCGCGTAAACGCCATCAGAACGTGATAATCGCCGCAACCCGGACACCAGATCGGATGGACCTCGGATTTGTAGTCGGCCGGCTTGCAGGTCGGACGTAGTTCGATCGCTGACATCAAGAACTCCATCGCATGATGGCTTGCTCGATCTCGCTCGGCTTGATCGGCAGTGGGCCCGGTCGGTTGAGCACGCGGACATCCGCCGGCAGGTCGTAATGGGCGCGCAGGTACCGATGAAATTGCGCGCCATGCGATTGCTCGACGACGAGGAGGCGTTTGACTCCGGCGAGGGCTCCAGCGAACCGCTCCGGTTGCACCGGCAACAGCAGTCGGGGAGCAAGCAAGCGGATGTCGAGGCCGGATCGGCACACGCGCTGGATAGCCTCGCGCGCTGCCCCGGTCAGCGAGCCCCAGGCGATGACGGCAAGCTCGCCATCGCCTTCGATGGTGGCCCAGTGATCGCCATAGGCGAACTGCTCGAGCTTGGCCAGGCGCTTATCGAGCTGCGCGCGGTGGTCGCTCTCGCTGCTGGTCGGGTCTCCACGTTCGTTGTGGGTGAGGCCATCGGCGGTATATTGGCCGCCGCGCGTGCCGGGAATGGCCATCGGAGAGACACCGCCCGCCGTCGCGGCGTAGCGCTTGTAGGTGCCGGAAAAATCCACCGCCGTCGAGCGCTGGCCGACGAAAGCGATGTCAGCCGGGCGGTCGATGGCGGCAACCGCTTGGCCGGTAAATTGATCCGAGAGCACGATAGCTGGCACCTGCAGCGTTTCCGCCAGGTGAACGCCCCATTGCGTCGTGAACAGGCAATCGCCGACCGACTGCGGCGCCAGCACGAGATGCGGGGCGTCGCCGTGAAATCCATAGACGGCGATGTTGAGGTCGGCTTGCTCGGATTTCGTCGGAATGCCTGTCGATGGGCCGGCACGCATCACGTCGATCACGACGATCGGGATCTCGCTGGCGGTGGCAAGCCCCAACGCTTCCATCATCAACGACAGGCCTGGGCCGGAGGTCGCGGTCAAGGCGGGCGTTCCGCCATAGGACGCGCCGATGATCATGTTAATGGCGGCCAGTTCGTCCTCGGCCTGAAGCAGCACGCCGCCCACTTTGGGGAGATTGGGTGCGAGCCATTCGAGGATTTCCGACGCCGGCGTGATCGGGTAGGCGGCGGCAAAGCGCACGCCGCCGCGGATCGCTCCGAGCCCGGTCGTCTCGTTGCCGGACACGAGCCACCGCTTGGCGTTGCCCACTGGCTCCGCCGGCGCCAGCCGCCGGCCGAGATCGAGATCGGCGACAGCGGCCATGCCCGCCTTCAGCCCGGCGCGACTCGCCTCGACTGCGGCCGCACCTTTGCCGGCCAGCCGCTTCTCGATCACCGGCGTGAGAATGTCCTCGGCGAGCCCGAGCAGGCCGGCAGCAATACCGAGCACGATCATGTTCGGGCGCCCGCCGGGAATGGCTTTCGCCATTTCCTTGATCGGGACCTCTACTACGCGCGCACCGCTGCGGCCGACCACGGGTGGCAAGTCGCCGCCGCGCGGGTCGCTGATTACCAGGCTATGCGGCGCGGTCTCGATTTCGGCGCCGAAGCGATGGGCGTTGAGCCAATCGATGCCGATGAGCAGATCGAAGTGTTCCGCCAGGCATTCGACCGGGCTGCTCGCCAAACGCACCAAGGCCGCGGCCTCCCCGCCGCGGATCTGCGGGCCCACAGTCCGCGTCAGCAATCCATGCCATCCCGCCGCGCATGCCGCTTCAAGCAGGAAATTGCCGGCGGTGAGCGCGCCGGCGCCGCCGCTGCCAAGGATTGCGATGGAAATGCTGTCTGCCTCCGGCATGGAGTCGTCTCCAGCTCAATTGTGTTATTTGACGCCATAATTGCCGCGACTGGTTTGATTAATGTCAAGCATTCACGTAGGTAGTTCCGATAGCAATTAAATCTCTGGATTTGTCCTGTGTCAAAGCGACGAGACGCTGGCAATGGACGGAGAGCGACAATGGCCAATGCAGCGGTCCAATGGTTGATGACGAGCCCGGGCGCGCCGCTCGTCAGCGCCGAGTTCAACCCGTCCCCGGGACCTGGCGACGTGGTCGTGGAAATTGCCGGGTGCGGCGTCTGCCACACCGATCTCGGTTACTATTACGACGGCGTCCGCACCAAACATGCCCTGCCGCTGACGCTCGGACACGAGATCAGCGGTCGTGTCGTCGATACCGGATCGGATGCCCTGTGGTGGACGGACCGCGCCGTCATCGTTCCCGCCGTGATTCCCTGCGGTAACTGCGACGCCTGTCGCCGTGGCAAGTCGACCATCTGCCCCAATCAGAAAATGCCGGGCAACGATATTCACGGCGGATTCGCGACGCACATCGTGGTCCCGGCGAACGGTTTGTGCGCAGTTGACGAGACGCTGCTCAAGACCGTCGACATCGACCTTGCCGATGTCTCGGTGATCGCCGATGCCGTAACGACCCCCTATCAGGCTGTGCTGCAGGGCGGCGTCGGTAAGGGAGACCTGGTCGTCGTCAACGGCGTCGGCGGGGTCGGCGGTTACGCGGTTCAGATCGCCAATGCGTTCGGCGGCAAGGTCGTCGCCATCGATGTCAACCCGGATCGGCTCGCAGCGATCGGCCAGCAGGGCGCGGCACTCACTCTGGACGCGCGGCAGCTCAACGGCCGCGACCTCAAGTCGGCGATTCAGGCCTTCGCCAAGCAGAACGGGCTGCGTCCGGCCGAATGGATCATCTTCGAGTGCTCGGGCACGCGCGCCGGCCAGGAAACCGCATTCAGCCTGATCAACCACGGTGCGACACTCTGTGTGGTCGGTTTCACCATGGACAAGGTGGAGATCCGGCTCTCCAACCTCATGGCCTACCACGCGCGCGCGCTCGGCAATTGGGGATGTCCACCGGAGTTATATCCCGCCGCGCTCGATCTGGTTTTGTGCGGCCGAGTGAAAGTCGCACCTTTCGTCGAGAAGCATCCGCTCAACGAGATCAACCGAATTTTCGAGGCGGCCCATCACGGCGAGCTTAAACGCCGAGCGGTACTCGTCCCGACCCATTGAGGAGTTAAATCATGAGCGCCGAAGCCGCCCGTGCCACCGCCAGTTCCCGCAGCGAGCCGAAGGAACACATGCTTGTTCCCGAGCATGTGCGCAAAGCGGCGAGCAAAGGCGTCATTTATGACAAGCGCCCGGTCAAGGATGCCGCCGGCAAGCCGGTTGCCGGCCTGTTCAACGCCTGGATTACGCTCGACAACCCGACGCAGTTCAATTCCTACACGACCGACATGGTCAAGGGCGTGATCCTTGCCTTTCGCGAGGCGAGCACCGCACGCGATGTCGTCGCCGTGGTGTTTACCGGCTCCGGCGACAAGGCATTCTGCACCGGCGGCAACACCAAGGAATATGCCGAATACTACGCCGGCAACCCGCAGGAATATCGCGGCTATATGCGGCTCTTCAACGACATGGTCTCGACGATCCTCGCCTGCGACAAGCCTGTGATATGTCGCGTGAACGGCATGCGTATCGGCGGCGGTCAGGAAATCGGCATGGCCTGCGACTTTTCCATCGCCCAGGACCTCGCGCGGTTCGGCCAGGCGGGACCCAAGCACGGCTCGGCGCCGATTGGCGGCGCGACCGATTTCCTCCCGGTCGTGATCGGCGCCGAGCGTGCCATGGTGGCCTGCGTGCTGTGCGAGCCGTTCTCGGCGCACGAGGCTTACTTCATGGGCGTGATCACGGACGTGGTGCCGGCGCTCAAGGTCGACGGCAAGTTCATTGCCAATCCGTTGGTGGAGACGAGCCGTATTACGGACGAGTACGGACGGTTCGTATTCGGCAAGCCGAAGACCGGCGATGCATTGAAAGCCGGCCAGGAGCTGATAAAGCGCGGCACCGTCGATCTCGGCGGCCTCGACGACAAAATCGAATCGCTGTGCACCAAGTTGCTCTATACTTTCCCCGACTGTACCACCAAGACGGTCGAGGAACTGCGCAAGCCCAAGCTCGACGCGTGGAACCTTAACAAGGAGAATTCGCGTGCCTGGCTCGCGCTCAATATGATGACCGAAGCGCGCGCCGGCTTCCGCGCCTTTAACGAAGGCACGCGCGAGACCGGCCGCGAGATCGACTTCATCGGCCTGCGCCGAGCACTCGCCGCCAACACGCCATGGAGCGACGAGCTGACGGAAAGCATCATGCCGAGGGCGAGAACGACGTCATGACTGCAGGACTCAAGGTCTGGTTCGACGCGGAAGGGCGGCTCTTGCGCCTGACATTGAGCCGGCCGAAAGCAAATCTGATCGATGCCGCCATGATTGCGGCGCTGGACAAAGCCTTGTCCGAACATTTGGCAAATCCCGGTGTGAGTGCCGTCGTGCTTGATGCGGAAGGTCCACATTTCAGCTTCGGGGCCAGTGTCGAGGAACACCTGCCGGCACAGTGCGCCGCGATGCTTCGCGACATTCACGGCTTGATCCTGCGCATGGTGGAGGCGCCGGTTCCCATCCTGGTTGCGGTGCGCGGACAATGTCTCGGCGGCGGCCTCGAAGTTGCGCTGGCGGGCCACCTCCTGTTCGTCACGCCCGATGCGACGCTGGCTCAGCCGGAGCTGAAGCTCGGCGTATTCGCTCCCGCCGCGTCCTGCCTGTTGCCGGAACTGATCGGACCGCAACGCGCCTTCGATCTGCTGGTGTCCGGCCGCAGCGTCACCGGTGCACAAGCCGCCGCCATGGGGCTTGCGCACGAAGCGGTATCCGATCCGACGCGCGCGGCGATGGCCTATTTCGATGAGCACCTCAAGACCAAGAGCGGCAGCTCGCTGCGTCACGCCGTCAAGGCCGCGCGCCTCGACTATGTCACGCGCGTGAAGGCCAAGCTCGCGGCCGTCGAGCGGCTCTATCTCGACGGGTTGATGACGACGCACGATGCAGTGGAAGGCCTCGAAGCCTTCATCGCCAAGAGGACGGTGCAATGGAAGCACCGGTAAAAATGTCCGCCGCCGCCGCTATCGTCGCCCGCGCCATGGCGCTGTTCGAGGATCTGTCGTTCACCGCGGCCCGCGCATGGAAGACGGCGCAGCCCGGCCGCAAGGTCGTGGGCTACATGCCGATCTACGTGCCGCGCGAGATCATCCATGCCGCCGACATGCTGCCGCTCGGCATTCTCGGCGGCGGCGATCAGCTCGAAGTCATCCACGGCGACGCCTATTACCAGAGCTATATTTGCCGCATTCCGCGTTCCACGGTGGAGCTCGGCGTGTCGGGCCGGCTCGATTTCGTCGACGGCATGCTGTTCCCGTCGATCTGCGACGTGATCCGCAATCTGTCGGGCATGTGGAAGATGCTGTTTCCGCAGGTCTACGTCCGCTATTTCGACGTCCCGCAGAACTATCGCGACGACATCGGTGGCAATTACTACGTCAACGAGCTGGCCGAGCTGCGGCACGACCTTGCCGAGTTGCGCGGCAAGCCGATCACCGACGAGGAGCTGCGCCACTCGATCGCGCTCTACAACGAAAATCGGCGGTTGGTTGGCGAGCTCTATGCCTTCCGCGCGGAAAAGCCGTGGCAGGCCCCGGCGGCGGAAGCCTACCTGGTGCTGCGCGCCGGCATGGTGCTGCCGGTCGAGGAACATTCGGCGATGCTGCGCGACTATCTCGCCGCCGCCCGCGCCGAGGAGCGTCCGCGCCGCGACAATTGCCGCGTCGTCGTCACCGGCGCGTTCTGCGAGCAGCCGCCGCTCAATCTGATCAAGTCGCTCGAACTGGCCGGCTGCTACGTCGTCGACGACGACCTGCTGTTGGTCACGCGCTGGCTCACGGCCGACACCTCGATCGAAGGGGATCCGCTGCGCAACCTCGCCAGTGCGTTCCTGCATCAGTCCGAATCGACGGCGGCCAAATACGAGCCGGACGTGAAGGAGAAGGGCCAGTATCTGGTGCGCGCGGTCAGGCGATCCGGCGCCGAGGGCGTGATCTTCGCCGCCCCGAGCTTCTGCGACCCGGCGCTGCTCGACCGGCCGATGCTGCAACACGTGCTCAAGGATGCCGGCATTCCCTACATCGCCTTCAAATACGCGGAAAATTCCGGGCAGATGCAGCCGATCCGCGAGCAGGCCGGCACATTTTCCGATTCGATCAAGCTATGGAGTGGGACATGACAACCACATTCGTCACCCCGAAGGCTGCGGCGGCCAAGCAGGTCGTCAAGGATGCCTCCATGATGAAGCAGAAGGAAATGATGGCCGGCCACTACGATCGGCTCACCAGCGCGCCGCAGACCGGCGAGAAGATTGCGGCCACTTTCGTGCCGGGCAACCTCAACGAGCTGATCATGTGCTTCGGCCTCCTCAATAATCTGCCCGAGGTCAACGCCATTCAAAACGGACTGCGGCGGACCAGTGGCGCCTTCGTGCTCGAAGCCGAAAAGATCGGCCACTCGGAGGACGTCTGCACCTATGTGAAATCGGACATCGGCATGATGGCGAAAGGCAACATCGCGCCGAACGGCAAGAAATTCCCCGATCCCGACGTGCTGCTGCTCTCCTATACCGGCTGCTTCACCTTCATGAAGTGGTTCGAGCTCTTACGCGAGCAATACAAGTGCGAGACGATCATGCTGCACACGCCCTACATGGGCGACGGCAAGATCACCAAGAACATGACCGAGTACATGGTGAAGCAGATCAAGGACGAGGTGATTCCCAAGCTCGAGCGCGTCTCCGGCGTGAAGTTCGATATCGACCGCTTGCGCGAATATCTGAAGAAATCGGTGAAGGCGGAGAATGATCTCGTTCGCGTGCTGCAGAGCGCGAAGAACAAGCCGTCGCCGATCGACGCCTATTTCGGCGCCATCTATTACATCGGCCCGATCTTCGGCGCTTTCCGCGGCACCGATGATGCCATCGAATATTACAAGTTCCTGCTCGCCGAAGTGGAAGACCGCCTCGCCCACGGCCTGGGGCCGGTCACACCCGACGGCGAAATGGGCAAAGAGAAATACCGGCTCGTGGTCGAGGGGCCGCCAAACTACACGAGCTTCCGCCAGTTCTGGAAGATGTTCTACGACGAAGGCGCGGTGGTCGTCGCCTCGAGCTATAGCAAGGTCGGCGGCGTCTACGACCTCGGGTTCCGCCACGATCCCGACAAGCCGCTGGAGACGCTGGCCGAATATTGCCTCGGCGTCTACACCAACCGCAGCCTGCCGATGCGCATCGACATGCTGGCGAATTATATCAATGAGTACGATGCCGACGGCCTGCTGATCAATTCGATCAAGAGTTGCAACAGCTTCTCCGCCGGCCAGCTGTTGATGATGCGCGAGGTCGAGAAGCGCACCGGCAAGCCGGCGGCCTTTATCGAATCCGATCTGGTCGATCCGCGCTACTTCTCGGCCGCCAACATCAAGAACCGGCTGGAGAGCTATTTCCAGATGATCGAGCAGAAGCGCGCCGGCGCGCGTTCGGCCGCCTGAGGACGGATCCAGGGAGATATTGATGAAGACCTTTGTCGGGATCGATCTCGGATCGACCACCACCAAGGCGGTTCTGCTCGATGAGAACTGCGACGTCATCGGCCGCGGCATCACCAACTCCCGCTCGAATTACGCCACGGCGGCGCGCGTGGCGAGCGAAGAGGCGCGCATCGACGGACGCTTCACGCTGTTTCGCCGCGCGCTGAATGCCGGGGGCGGCAAGAGCGGCGAGCTCGACGAGTTTCTCGACGCGCTCAATCGTTCCTTCCGCCTCGTGCAATTCCTCGAACAGATCGACGATCTCGAGGAGACCTGCCGCGGGCAGGTCAAGGGCGAGCGTTTTGCCAAGGTCGAAAGCCGGGTCAAGGACGCCATCGGCGAGGTGTTCAAGCTGCTGCGCGAGGAAGCGCCGTCGCTGTACGCGCCCGGCGCCAAGCGCAAGTCGGACTTCTTCCGCGACATTGCCGGCTCGCGCTACCACGCCCATGCCGAGGAAGTCGCCCGCGCGGCGCGGCTGCCTTACGAGCTCTTGCTCAACGTCTACGACAAGTCGATCATCGACGTGGAGAACCGGCCGCCATCGGGTGGCTTGAGTGAGAAATTCCGCCGCGCCCTGGCCCGCGTTCTCGCCGCAGACAGTGCGGTCAAGACCGGATCGAGCGACGTGCCGAAGACGATCGAATCGACGCTCGACATCGATCTGGAGGAAACCTACCTTGTCGGCACCGGCTATGGACGGGTGACGCTGCCGTTCTCCAAGGAGCACATCCGCTCGGAAATCCTCTGTCATGGGCTGGGCGCCCACATGATGTATCCCAAGACCCGCACGGTGCTCGACATCGGCGGCCAGGACACCAAGGGCATCCAAGTCGACGCCAAGGGCATCGTCGAGAACTTCCAGATGAACGACCGCTGCGCGGCGGGCTGCGGACGCTATCTCGGCTACATCGCCGACGAGATGAACATGGGTCTGCACGAGCTTGGCCCCATGGCCATGAAGTCGGACCGTCCGGCACGCATCAACTCGACCTGCACCGTTTTTGCCGGCGCCGAGCTGCGCGATCGCCTGTCGCTGGGCGAGAAGCGCGAGGATATTCTGGCGGGATTGCACCGCGCCATCATCCTGCGCGCGATCTCGATCATCTCGCGGTCCGGCGGGGTGACCGACGAGTTCACCTTCACCGGGGGCGTTGCCAAGAACGAAGCGGCAGTGCGCGAGCTGCGCAAACTGATCAAAGAGAATTACGGCGACGTCACCATTAACATCAACCCGGACTCGATCTACACCGGCGCGCTCGGCGCGGCCGAGTTCGCACGGCGGGCGCATCTGGGACAGGCCGAGGGGAGCGAAGCATGACCATCGCGGCGGGCATTGACGTCGGCACCTCGACCATCAAGGCGGCGTTGTTCGAGGTGGCGAATGGCCAGAGCACCTGGCTGTCGCGGGTTGCCATGCGCATCCGGCAACGCGACCCGATGGAGCTGTCGCGGCTCGTCTTCGATCAGCTGCTCGAAGACGGCAAAATCAACGAGAAGGACGTGAACTATGTCGCCACGACCGGGGAAGGCGAGAGCATCCCATTCCATACCGGCCACTTCTATTCGATGACGACGCATGGTCGCGGTGCCATCTACCTCGATCCCGCTTCCCGCGCGGCGCTCGACGTCGGCGCGCTGCATGGCCGCGCCATCAGCATCGACGAGCGCGGCAAGGTTTTGAGTTACAAGATGACGAGCCAGTGCGCCTCGGGCTCGGGACAGTTTCTGGAAAACATCGCGCGCTATCTCGGCATCGCCCAGGACGAGATCGGGGCGTTGTCGCGCAATTCGGATAATCCCGAGGTGGTGTCCTCGATCTGCGCGGTGCTGGCCGAAACCGACGTGATCAACATGGTCTCGCGCGGCATCACCGCACCCAACATCCTCAAAGGCATTCACCTGTCGATGGCGACGCGGCTGTCGGCGCTCTTGAAATCGATCCGCGTGACGAACGGCGTCGTCATGATGACCGGCGGGCTGGCGCTCGACAAGGGCCTGGTCGCCGCGCTGGAGGAAGATGTCGCCAATATCAAGGACATGAAGGCGGTCATCCGCAGCCATCCCGATTCGATCTATGCCGGCGCGATCGGGGCGGCTTTGTGGGGCGCCTATCGTTTCGATAAGCTCGCCGCGCTCGGCAACGTGCCGCGGGCGGCCTGAGCCAAGGAGGCGAGTTTATGGCCCTGATGATCACCGACACCTGCACCGCTTGCGACGCCTGCGAGCCGGTCTGCCCGAACAAGGCCATTACCGCGGCAAATCCGATGTACATCATCGACCCGCTGAAGTGCACGGAATGCGTCGGCGCCGAGGACGAGCCGCAATGCAAGCTGGTCTGTCCGGCCAATTGCATCTTCCCGAATCCCGATTGGGAAGAAGACAAGGACCAACTGATGGCGAAGTACCATCAGTTGCATGAGTGACGCTGGCGCGGCGGCTCAGCGCGCCGGCTGGGTCGACTCGCCGGACTCTGCCATGTCGCGGTCGAAGCACAGATACGACGACGGGCGAAAGCCGCAGTGATCGAGGAAACCCAGTAGCTCGCGGGCATTCCAGTCGATTTCGGTGAGGACCTTGTCGACCCGCAGCGTCATGAGGTTGACCAGAAGCTGCGTTACCAGCGCATGGCCGACGCCGCGGTTGCCGTAATCCGGATCGACGCCGATCGTGTCCATGACGGCGGCGGAATCGGCCCGGCCGAATTCCCCGAGATTGACGCGCGCCATGATGAAGCCGGCCGGCCGGCCATCGAGTTCGGCCACGAGCGAGATGCGCACGTCGGACTCGCGCAGCGCCTCCTCGAGTTTGCGCTCGAAATAAGCCGAACGGTCCCGTCCGGTGATGCGGCGATCGATGGCGACCAGCGCGCGCAAATCGCCCTCAACCATCGAGCGTATCGGGATGCGGTCGCGCGCGAGCGGCCCGAAATCCGCGCCGGCGGGCGCCCCGTAATTGATTTCCGCCGCCTCGCCGACGTGCTCGGGAATGTCGACGCTTGTGCGAATGCTCATGATCTCGCTTCCCCTTTGTCCCGCTGCTGCCGTTGCGGTTCACACTTCGTCGCTCGGTTCCGCCAGCGGCTCGGAGTTGGAACGCTCCAGCACCACACGGCGGGCGAGTTGGAAGCCGGACGCGTCGAAGAAGCGCATCAGTCCATGATTGGTCCATTCGGCCTGCGACTGCAGCCTATGCACGCCGGCACCACGCATGGCCTCGATCAATCCCTCCATGAGCGTGTGGCCGACGCCGCGCTCCTGGACTTCCATCTCGACCCCGATGGCATCGAGCATGGCGACCGGGGGCTCGCGGCCGAATTCGCCGCAGAAGACGCGGGCGATCGCAAAGCCGCGCAGCGAACCGTCGCGCATAACGCCGATCTGGATGAATTCATCCGGATGCGCCGCGGCCGCCGCAAAGCGCTTGGCGAAGAAACGCCGCCTTGCGGCGCCGCTATGCGCCCGGTCGATGGCGATCACGCGTTCGAGATCGCCCTCATTGAGCGTGCGCAGCCCGTCAGGAACTGTCGTCGCAGTTGCGGTCATGATGAATCTCATTCATTGCCGACATATTCGTCGTAAAGCTCGGCTTCCGTTTGCGCATCCATCGTATCTTCGAGCAACGGCAGCAAGGCCATATTCTCCTTCTGCGCGTGGGCAAGCAGGCGGTCGCAGAGTTCCTGCCCCACTTTGCGGAATTCATCCCAGCTCGCCCCGTCGAAGCCGGCGGTTGCCGCGCGTGACAGCGCGGCCAGGCGCAGTCCGAGTGGACGCATCGCCTTGTGTTCCTCGCTGAGGTGGGCGCCGATGGCGCTGGCGCCGGCCGCATCGAGGTAGGAGAAAAGCCGGTTCTCCTCGAACGCAAAATGGCGCTCGATGTCGGCCTCTATCGCCGGCGAAATCTCCGTGAGCAATCGGGCGACGGCGCGGTCGTTCGGATCGGGTGGATTGCCGCGAGAATGACGCCCCAACAAGTGCGCGATGCGTTCCAAGAGCGCCATTGTCGCGGCGTGCTCGTCGTGCAAGGTCTGACAGATGCGGTTGGAGAACGTCACGTTTGGAGCCCTGTGGAGCATCGACAGCTTGAGGCTAGGCAGATTCCGATCAAGTCGAAGCACGTCCCATTATCCGCTCGTCCCCGCGAAAGCGGGGACCCAGCACGTTTCACCGCGATAATGGAGCACTCCACTGGATTCCCGCTTGCGCGGGAATGAGCGGAATAAGCTCTAGCTCCTCGATTCCCATCGCTCGTTGACTTTTATCAAGTCGGTCCTGCCCGGAGCATGTTTTGCTTGGCATGTTTTGCTTGGATTGAATCGGGAGGATTCCCAAAGGTTTGTCAATGAGCGGCTGCGTTTTTGCAAGGCAGCAAGCGTCGGGGGTCACGTGGTGCAAGCTGTTTCAGCATTGAGCGCATTCTTCAGTCCCAAAAGCGTCGCCGTGGTGGGCGCGTCCTCGGATCCCAGGAAGCCCGGGAATGCCGCGCTGCGCAACATGATTTCCTTTGGCTACAAGGGAAAATTATATCCGGTCAATCCGCGCGAGGAGACGGTCCTCGGGCTGCCGTGCTACAAGAGCGTGCGCGACATCCCGGAACCGGTCGAGCTTTGCGTGCTGCTGGTTGCGGCCGAGCTGACCGTGCCGGTCGCGAAAGAGCTGGCAGAGAGAAAAAGCCGCTTTAACGACGTCGCCGCCGTGGTGTGCATATCGGCGGGCTTCGGCGAGCTGCACACCGCCGAGGCGTCGCAGCGGGAGAAGGATCTGGTTGCGATCCTGCGTTCGGCGTCGATACGCCTGATCGGCCCGAATTGCCTCGGCGTCATGGACACCGTGAGCGGGATCAACACCAACTTCGACATCCCCACCTACCCGCGCGGCGGCGTGAGCGTCCTCACCCAGAGCGGCGCCTTCGGCAACTCGTTTTTGATTTCGTCCGGCACCACCGGCCGCCTGGGCCTGAACAAATACGTCTCAATCGGCAACATGGCCGATGTGCAGATGGCCGAGCTGCTCATGTTCCTCAAGAACGACGAGTCGACGCGGGTTATCGGCATCTATCTGGAAGGCCTGTCCGACCCGCGCGGCTTTTTCGCAGCCGCCGGCGAGGTCGCCTTGACGAAGCCGGTGGTGGTCCTCAAAAGCGGCCGCAGCGAATTGGGGTCGACTGCCGCGCTCTCCCATACCGGAGCCATCGCCGGCGCCGATGCGATCTACGACGGGGCCTTCAGGCAGTTTGGGCTGATGCGCGCCCACGGCGTCGCCGAGTTCTACGACACGGTGCGGGCGTTTGCCAAGCTGCCGATCCCGCGCGGCAACCGCGTCGCCGTGCTCACCCACATGGGCGGGGCGGGAACCATGTGCATCGACGGGATTTCCGCGCTCTCCGGCCTCAAGATGGCGCCGTTCACCAACGAAACGCAGGCGGCGCTGAAAAGCATCCTGTCTGCCGCCGCCAACATCGGCCACCCGCCGGGCTACATCGACACCACGGCGGCGCATTACGAGAATCTCCACAATCAGGCGCTTGCGCTTCTATTCAAGGACCCCAATGTGGACGCGGTCATCCAGATCCTGGCGCCGAGCGCATTTCTGGATCAGCCGTTGCTCACCAAAGAGGTCGTGAGCGCTTACCAATCCCAGGGCGGCGTGAAGAAGCCGCTGCTCAACGTCGTCACGTTCGGCGATTTCGCCAACGCGTTGCAGCAGGGCCTGGAGGACGCCAACCTGCCGACGTTCGACTATCCCGACACGGTCGCCCGCGTTGCGGCAAATCTTTCAACCTATGGGGCGCTGCGGGCAATTGCGGCGCCGGCGCCCGCCAAGAGCACCAAGAGCCAATCAGGCCGCAGCGAAGGGCCTGCCGCGCAACTGATCGCCGCCGCGGCCAAGGCGGGTCGCGTCAGCCTGCTCGAGCCGGAAGCCTATGCGGTGTGCCAGCAATACGATGTCCGCGTGCCGCCGTTCAAACTGGTGGAATCGCTGCAAGACGCCGTCGCCGCCGCAAACCACATCGGCTATCCGGTCGTGCTCAAAGTGGTATCGGCGCAAATTTTGCACAAATCGGATATCGGCGGCGTGATGCTCGGCGTCGGCTCCGATGCCGTTCTGCAACAATTTTACGCGCGGCTTATCGATAACGTCAGGAAAGCGGCGCCCGGCATTGGCAACCCGAGCGTGCTCGTGCAGAAGATGATGCCGTCCGCGACCGAGCTGGTGCTGGGAGCGATCCGCGACAAGCTGTTCGGCCCGGTGGTCATGTTCGGCCTGGGCGGCATCTACGTCGAAGTGCTCAAGCGCGTCGGCTTCCGGCTGGCGCCGTTCGGGATCGAACAAGCCCGCGAGCTGATTGCCGACACGTTGCCGCCTGCCCTGATCGCCGGCGCCCGCGGCCGGAACAAACTCAACGTCGACGCCATTGCCGAAACACTCGTTTCCCTGGGCCGCCTCTTGCAGGAACAGCCGCAGATCGAACAGGTGGATCTGAACCCCTGCCTGCCGCTCGACGATGGCTGCATGGCCGTCGACGCGAGGATCATCCTTGCGCAGCACTAGGCGACGGGCTTCGCCGCTCGGCGCGGCGGGCCAATATGGCGCGCACGTGGAAATTGGAAAAATAGTAACGTGTCACGGTAATTTCGATTTAGATCTTGCACGGCTACTATAGAATATCTACAACTGACCTACCGCTGGTTGCGCCAGAAAGCTCAAAAACCAGAAAGCTCAAAAAGATGACGCCGTGGATAATTGATGCGAAGGATATTGAGGTTACAGGGCTCTCAGATTTTCGAGAATCACTTTTCCATACTAACGCTCAGATTAACCGGTTTTTGAATGATGAATCGAAAGAACAAGTGTTGGTTGTTGGACCGAAGGGGTTTGGCAAAACCCTTCTCCTAAAAGTCAAAAGAAAGGGAATGGAGCGGGGTAGCTACACGTTCTTTCCAGAAGATGCATTTGTCGACAAACCAATCGGAACCCCTCATATCTTTGCGTTTAGGGACTTTCAGGACCTATTGGAAAAGGATGAATACTGGCGGCATGTTTGGCTAATAGCCGTAATACTTTCGCTCCTGAAAATCCAACGGGTGAAGGTTAGCTTCAAGTCGGTACAGTTAGAAGGCTTTTACCAGAATTTAAATATCGTATCCTGCTGTGATATGTTTGATCGCGTGTTGACGCTATCTCGGCATGAATATTTTAAAGCTTACGAGGATCTCCGGAATGAGCTGATCCCACTTTTTCGCAAGATACATACACCAATTGCAATGTTCATTGATAACGTGGACGAGTATTTTGAGCAGGCGATTGCAGTTATCGATCAAGGCCATACAATACACAACGTCCGCAAAAGCTATTGGTATTTTGCCCAGATCGGACTTGCTAGCGCTGCCCGGGAACTGAATGGTCTGAATAATCACATTAAAATCTGCGTTTCTATACGACAAGAGGTCTTCCAAGTACTACGGAGCACCGATCCAATGGCGATGCAGCTCCGCGGCTCCGCAATCGAGATTGCGTATGACAAGGAAGACATAATTGAGATTCTGAAGAAAAATATAACGGCGGAGGCGTCTTCCAAGTGTTCAGAACCACGATCAAGCAATTTAATTTCTAAATTTTTTGGCAGCGAGAACAGATACATCATTCACAATTACACTGGCGAGGAGGAGAGGATTGAAGAGTACCTCATGAGACATACCTTATGGAGACCTCGAGATATCGCAATGATGGGCAAACGTATCTCAGACATTGATCCTGTGCGACGCACCGTAGTCAAACTTCGAGAGATAATAAATCAAGGAGGCTCCTTTATTGCTGAAACATACCTCACAGAGTGCCGACCTCACATTACAAATTTTCGGGAAGAAGTGCTGTACCCATTGTTCTCATCGAACGTCTTTGATCGAGCCGCGCTGGAAGAGATGAGCCGCGCCTATAATGACAGTCTTAAATATTGTTCGAGATTCTCAAGGCGAGCAAAATCACGTCTTTTCGCAACTCTTTCGACTCGGATTGCTCGGCTATGTCGAGCGTAGCAAAAAGTCAGGTTCTTGGCTGCAATATTTTGCAGCTCCAGGTGAGCAGCCCCTGGACAACGAGGGTACCGTACCTCAAGCGCACGCATATCTAATTCATCCAATCCTATACGAAAGGATTGCCAGATACAATCTTGGCTTTTTTGATCGTCTTGATCATTTGAACATTGTCGGCCGAGGTCGGCCCTGGCGAGAGTTGACCGACATACTCTTTGTTGTGAAAGGCGACGTTGTTGGTTACTCGGAAGTTATGCAAAATGCCGACGTTGCAGACGTTTTTCCAAAACGATTTT
>Ga0074044_10000894_pt1 | contig 27575 bp, 29 predicted proteins | sample BogForMeECP23OM1_FD_94443 | JGI IMG/M metagenome (GOLD analysis project Ga0074044, IMG submission 94443) | Bog forest soil microbial communities from Calvert Island, British Columbia, Canada - Bog Forest MetaG ECP23OM1 | ecosystem: Environmental > Terrestrial > Soil > Wetlands ... | reverse complement strand
CTAGTTACCAGGTGTTCGGGATCGGGGGATTCCAGTTATGCGCCAACGATCGTTCCTAAGCGCTGTATTGGCATTTGGGTGCGCCGCGTCCCTGACAACTTCGTCCTGGGCCGCTACGATTGAGCCGGGCCACGGCGATCTTACGATCAGTCAGGGTCAGGGATTTCAACCGGTAAACAGCCGTATTGACGCCAATATCGGTGACTCCGTCATGGTGGGTCCCGGCGGCGCCGCAACGGTTGTCTATCCTGATGGTTGCCGTGTCGCTATTCAGCCAGGCGCGGTCACGACCATTGCGCCATTGTCGCCCTGCGCCTCTGGCTCCTACGCGCAGGACAACAATAATAATTCGGTATGGCCATACGTACTTGGCGCGGGTGCCCTCGCGGCATTCGGCGTCGGTATATACGAAGTAACGCAGACGAAAGCGGCTACGCCTGCTAGCCCATGAAGGGCTAAGTGCCTTCGTCCGCCCTTCCTACGCGATGACTGATTTTCGGTTGTCATAGAGCCACGACGCCGACAATGCCCAGACCCAGCAGGCAGGAGCCGGGAGCCTCGATACGCTCACGCAGAATGTGCCCCCGATCGTGAAACAGGCGGCATGCCGGGGAGGGAGGCCGCATTGCCGCCCGGGATTTACCTGGGTTTGCGGCCCATACGGCCGCTGCTCTTGCCGGCCCTGCTACTGAGCAGCGGTCGAACAACAGCAATGATCGAATTCGAGGCCGCTTCCGGGCGGCCTCGTCCGTTACAGTCAAAATCTGCGATCAAATGGCGCATGGCGTTGCAGGCGATTGCGGTTGAGCAATGGGCATTCCACCGCTGATCCGACCGCGGGAGGCGCTCGTGACGAAACCCGAATATCACGATCCCAGCACCGACTATCCGCCGAGCCGGCCGACGCTCAATATGATGCTTGTCGCTGTCGCAGTCGTTGCCGTGGCGGTCGTTATCTTTAACTGGTCGCAAGTGTCGGCGTTCGCCCACATCAACCAGATCGAGACCGCGATCGAGCACGCCGTCGGTCTTTAAAGCACTCGAAGTCAAACTGACAAGAGTCTTGCGATGTCATGGCAGTGCGCAGCCGCCATGCCGGCTGGGCATGATCGACCTAATTCTGTTCAGGGCCGATGAAATAATGCCGGGCCTTCGGCGTTTATAGCCGAGAGCCAATGCAATGCCAGGAGGCCGGCCATGAGGTATTTGCTCGTCGTGCTAAGGATTGTTGTCGCGACAGTGTGTATCGGCACACGCGCGCAGGCGCAAAATTATCCATGGTGCGTATATTATGGCGGCGACGATGGCGGTAGGAATTGCGGTTTCATCAGCTTCGAGCAGTGCATGGAGACCGCCAGGGGTGCCGGCGGCGACTGTAGGCGGAATACGCAATACCAGCCGCCGCCCGGCCCCCATCGACATCCTCAGGCCCAGCCCAAGTCGAACCCAAATCCCTGAGCGTTCGGTGGCGATGGCGGTGCGTTCCGCCGCCGTCGCCGCGGGCCGCAAAACGACATCAAGCCAGTTCGACCACCTGCCCGTCGCGGATCGTGACGCGGCGATCCATTTGCGCGGCGATATCGAGATTATGGGTGGCGATGATGGCGGCGAGACGGGACGCGCGCACCAATTGACCCAGCGTTGCGAACACGTGGTCCGCGGTGCGCACGTCGAGATTGCCGGTCGGCTCGTCGGCCAGCAGGATGCGCGGCGCGTTGGCGACCGCTCTGGCGATGGCGACACGCTGTTGTTCGCCGCCTGACAGTTCTGCGGGTCGATGGGTCAGGCGATCCTTAAGGCCGAGATAGCTCAACAGCTCGACGCCGCGCGCGCGGGCCTCGTTGCGCCCAAGGCCGCGGATCATTTGCGGCAGCATGACATTCTCAAGCGCCGAGAATTCCGGCAGCAGATGATGAAATTGATAGACGAAGCCGACATCGGTGCGCCTGATCCGGGTGCGCTGGGTGTCGCTCAAATTCGAAGTCGCGACCGTGTCGATATAGACTTCGCCGGCGTCCGGATGTTCGAGCAGGCCGGCGATGTGCAGCAGCGTCGATTTGCCCGCTCCCGACGGCGCGACGAGCGCCACCGACTCGCCGCGCCACACCGCGAGCTCGGCGCCTTTGAGAATCTCGAGCGTCGAATCGCCCTGGCGAAATTGCCGGCTGACGCCATGCAGGAAGACGAGCGGATGCTCTTCATCATCGGCAGGGGACGTTGCGGCCTCGCTTATCGTGGTGGTGTCGTCCATCGCGCTTGATCACTCGTAGCGAAGCGCTTCGACCGGATCGAGCCGCGCCGCCCGCCACGATGGATAGAGCGTCGCCAGCAGCGATAGCCCGAGCGCCATGACCACGACGGCCGTGGTTTCCTTGACGTTCATGTCGGCGGGAAGTTTCGACAGGAAATAAAGTTCGGGCGAGAACAGCTCGGTGTTGGTGAGCCAAGACAGGAAGTGCCGGATCGATTCGATGTTGAGGCAGATCAGCATGCCGAGCAGGAAACCGACCACGGTCCCGACCACTCCAATCGAGGCGCCGGTGATGAGGAAGATGCGCATGATCGCGCCTTGCGTCGCACCCATCGTGCGCAGGATGGCGATATCGCTGCCCTTGTCCTTCACCAGCATGATCAGACCGGAGACGATGTTGAGCGCCGCCACGAGCACGATCAAGGTCAAGATCAAAAACATCACATTGCGTTCGACCTCAAGCGCATTGAAGAACGTCGCGTTACGCTGGCGCCAATCGATCATGTAGATCGGCCGCGCGGCGGCGTCGGTGACAAGCTGGCGGAAGCGGTCGATGTGATCCGGGTCGTTGGTGTAAACCTCGATCGCCGTGACATCGCCGGTACGATTGAAATAGGCCTGCGCTTCGGGCAGCGGCATGAAGACGAAGGCGGCATCGTATTCCGACATGCCGATCTCGAACACGGCCGCGATCTTGTAGGTCTTGATGCGTGGCGTCGTACCCAGCGGCGTCACCGCGCCGCGCGGGGCGACGAGGGTAAGGTTGTCCCCTGCCCGCACCGAAAGCTGCTCGGCGAGCCGGCTGCCGATGGCGAGGCCCTGCCCTTGGTCAAAGCCATCGAGCGTGCCCTGCTTGATGTTCTGGGCGATCGACGTGAGCTTCATCAGGTCGGCTGAGCGGATGCCGCGCACCAGGACACCGGAAGCGTTGAACGGCGACGATGCCAACGCCTGACCCTCGACGATGGGCGCGGCAAGCCGGATGCCGGCGATCTTAGAGATCCGGTCGGCGACCGCTTCCCAGTCGGTCAGCGGGGATTCCAGCGGCTGGATGAGCAGATGGCCATTGAGGCCTAAAATCTTCGTCAGCAATTCCTGGCGGAATCCATTCATCACCGCCATGACGATGATCAGGGTGGCGACCCCGAGCATGATGCCGAGGAACGAGAAACCAGCGATGACGGAGATAAATCCCTCTTTCCGCCGCGCCCGCAGATAGCGCAGCGACAGCATCCACTCGAACGGAGCGAAGGGATGGGTGCCGGTCGACTCGGGCATTCAGTTCTGGTCCCCGCGAATACCCCGAGTTTCACACGATTCTGGCGGTTTCAAGCCTGGCAACGTCGCAGCAGGGTGCCGCAGCGCACAGGTTCATGAACCGAGCCGGACGACGGCGTCCGTAGGGGACATGAGTTCCCGCAACCCGTCGGAGCGTCGCTTGACCTCGACCTTGCCTTCGGCAAGTCCGCGCGGCCCGACCAGGATCTGCCAGGGAATGCCGATGAGGTCCGCCGTGGCAAATTTGGAGCCGGGCCGCTCGTCGAGGTCATGGTAAAGCGTGTCTATGCCTTTGGCCGCAAGTTCAGCATACAGCCCTTCGCAGGCGGCGTCGGTCTCGCTCGAGCCCTGTTTGAGGTTGAGGATGACGGCCTTGAAGGGAGCGACGGCCTCCGGCCATTTGATCCCGGCCTCGTCGTGCGAGGCCTCGATGATGGCGGCGACCAGTCGGCTCGGGCCGATCCCGTAGGACCCCATGTGCACGGCCCGCTCCACGCCATCGGGGCCAGCCACCAAGGCCTTCATCGGCTCGGAATATTTAGTGCCGAAGTAGAAGATATGGCCGACTTCGATGCCGCGCGCCGATACGCGTTTCTCGACCGGAAGCTGCGCAAACGCCGCCGCATCGTGCTTCTCCGACGTCGCTGCATAGAGCGACGTCCATTGCTCCACGATGGTCTGCAAGCCGACGCTGTCGCCGAAATCCACGTCGGGTCCGGGAACCTCGAAGCCGAGGTAGTCGCTGTGACAAAACACCTCGCTCTCGCCGGTATCGGCGAGAATGATGAACTCGTGGGAGAGATTACCGCCGATCGGACCGCTTTCCGCCACCATCGGGATCGAGCGCAAGCCTAAGCGGGCAAAGGTGCGCAGATAGGCGACGAACATGCGGTTGTAGGCATGCTTGGCGCCGGCGAAGTCGACGTCGAACGAGTAGGCATCCTTCATGAGGAACTCGCGCGCGCGCATCAGGCCGAAGCGCGGCCGCACCTCGTCGCGAAACTTCCATTGAATGTGGTAGAGGTTCAGCGGTAGATCCTTGTAAGAGCGCACGTAAGTGCGAAAGATTGCCGTGATCATTTCCTCGTTGGTCGGCCCGTAGAGCATATCGCGCTCGTGGCGGTCTTTGATGCGTAGCATCTCCTTGCCATAGGCCTCGTAGCGGCCGCTTTCGCGCCAGAGATCGGCGGGCTGGATGGTCGGCATCAGAAGTTCGATGGCGCCCGATCGATCCTGCTCTTCGCGCACGATGCGGCACGCTTTCTCAAGCACGCGCAGCCCCAGCGGCAGGAAGGCATAGATCCCGGCCGCCTCCTGGCGAATCATGCCGGCTCGCAACATCAAGCGGTGGGAGGCGATCTCCGCTTCTTTCGGTGTTTCGCGCAAGCTTGGCAGGAAGAAGCGGGAAAGGCGCATGAAATCTCATCGAGATGGCTGATCGAAGGCCGTTGCGGCAGTGAAGCCGCAACGGCGCCGGAAATACAAGGGGCGGTCCAAAATAGCCAGGCGCGAGCACGGCGGAGGCGAAGCGGTATTTTTTTGCCTCCCGTCGCCGGTAAGCTGATGACAACGGTTTGAAGATGGATTACGAATGCTCGGCGATCCTGGAAACGCAAGTTTATTCTCGGCAATTTCGGGAAAGCGGTCCAAGTCTTGGGAGGATGACCCGAGCCAGCAACGAAACGCCGCAGCTACGGCTAGTACCGTAGATCAATCAACAACACGCATGGGTCAGGGTTTAGATGAGGATTCTCGAGCAGGGCTGTTGCCCTGCTTTTTGTTTTGCCGATGGGCTTTGGCGGATCGCGGCGAAACGCGTGGGAATCCGTAAGTAATATATTAGCAAAACTCAGCAATATTCTGAATTTAATCATTATTCTACGCCACTCGCGGTGCTTGCGCACCCGTCATGTGCAGCCCGAACGGCGCCAACAGGCCTTCGAGCGTGACCAGACGGTTGACATAAACAACGTAGAACCCGGCAAAGACAACCAGCGCGACCAGCGTCGTCCATACCAGTTTCCGTCCCAGTTTCGGCAGCATCGGCGCGCCCGGATCAGTGCCGGGAGCAACCTCACCGCCTTCGTGCTGGCTGCGCACGCCCCACGGCAGAACCACGAACAGCACCACCCACCAGATCAGGAAAAAGCTCGCCAGAGCCGTGCTAATGGGCATGTCAGCCCTGCTCCAGTTCCACCAAGGTGCCGGAAAAATCCTTCGGGTGCAGGAACAGCACGCGCTTGCCATGGGCCCCGATCTTCGGCTCGCCATCGCCAAGCACGCGGGCGCCTGCCGCCTCCAGCGCATCGCGCGCGGCGCGGATATCATCCACCTCGTAGCAAATATGGTGCATGCCGCCGTCCGGGTTCCGCTCCAGGAACTTGGCGATCGGCGAGCCCTCGCCGAGCGGCTCGAGGAGCTCGATCTTGGTGTTCGGCAGTGTGATAAATACTGTGGTCACACCATGGTCCGGCTGCGGCACGGGCGCCGAAACCTCGGCACCCAGAACGTCGCGGTAGACGGCGGCCGCCTTGTCGATATCCGGCACGGCGATCGCCACGTGGTTGAGCCTGCCGATCATGGTTTTTAAGTCTCCTTTTTTGTACCCTCTCCCGTTCCGGGAGAGGGTGGCTCGCAGCATAGCTGCGAGCCGGGTGAGGGCCAGCGGAGAGGCCGATTGCCCTCACCCGCATCGCTTCGCTCGCGACCTCTCCCGGAACGGGAGAGGTGAAGTTACACCGTCAGCACGTGGACGTGGCAGATCGGCTTCTTATTCCAGCGTTCGCCGATGGCCGAGCGCACCGCCCGGCGTACCGCCTCGGCGACCGCGTCGGGATCACGCCGGCGGGGTTTTGGCAGAGCCTCGAATGCATCCTCAACCGCGTCGCGGGCAATCTCGGTCATCGACAGTCCGGCGGCATCGGTGTCGGGGATACCCACAAGCTCGATTTCGGGGTCGGCGACCAACACGCCCTTCTCGCTCAGCGCCAGCGCAACCGACACGATGCCGGCAAAGCTCAGCCGCCGGCGGGCCGCCACGGTGCGCGCCTTGGCATCGATGAGGAGGGAACCGTCCTTGTAGAGACGACCCGAGGGAATCTCATCAATGATCTGTGCACCGTCCTGCGCGAGACGGACCACATCGCCGTTGCGGCAGATGAGCACGTGCGGAACACCGGCGCGGCGGGCAAGCTCCGCGTGCTCCGCAAGATGGAGCGCTTCACCATGCGCCGGAATAAGGATTTTCGGCCTGACCCAGCCGATCATATCGCGGAGCTCGTCACGGCGGGGATGGCCGGAAACATGAACAAGATGCGTGCGATCGGTGATGACCTCAACGCCCTGCGCGACAAGACCATTGATGACGCGAGCCACCGCCTTTTCATTGCCGGGGATGGTGCGGGAGGAGAAGATCACGCGGTCGCCCTTGGCGAGCGTGACCTCCGGATGTGCGTCCTCGGCGATGCGTGCGAGCGCGGCGCGCGGCTCGCCCTGGCTGCCCGTGCACAGCGCCAAAACCTTGTCGGGGGGCAGGTAGCCGTAGCTCTCGGCGCTGCGAAAATCCTGCACGCCGTCGAGATACCCGATCTCGCGCGCGACCTGGACCACACGCTCCATCGCCCGGCCGACCAGGACAACTTCGCGTTCCGCGGCGCGGGCAGCGTCCGCGACCCCGCGGATGCGATCGACGTGGGATGCAAACGTCGTTACCGCCACGCGAGCGGACGCAGTGCGAACGAGTTCGGCGATAGTCTTTGCGACATCGGCCTCTGACGGCGATCGGCCCTCGCGAACTGCGTTGGTTGAATCGCCAATGAGCGCGAGCACGCCCTCGTCGCCGAGCGCGGACAGCCGCCCCGCGTCGGTTACCGCGCCGACCAGCGGGGTGGGATCGATCTTCCAATCGCCGGTATGCAGCACGGTGCCGGCCGGGGTGCGGATCGCCAGCGCATTGGATTCCGGGATCGAGTGCGCAACGCTGATGAATTCGATCGCGAACGGACCGAGCGTCAAACGTCCGCGCAAGGGTACGGCGTTGACTGGAATCTGCGGCGCACCAGGCTCGGACAGCCGCTTGGCCTCGAACAATGCCGCTGTGAAAGGCGTGGCATAGAGCGGCACGTTCAGGCGCGGCCACAGATCGATGAGGGCGCCGATGTGGTCCTCGTGGCCGTGGGTGATGACGAGGCCTAAAATGTTGCGACGCTGCTCGATGAGATAGCGGATATCCGGCAGGATGAGATCGACGCCGGGCAGGTGCTCTTCGGCTGCAAAGGAAACGCCGCAGTCGACGATAAGCCACTGGCGCCGCCGCTCGTCGCCGAACCCATAGATCGAAAGATTCATCCCGATCTCGCCGATGCCGCCGAGCGGCGCGAAAACAAGCTCGCCTTGCGCCATCAGTCCACGCGCCCCGTTGCGGGGGAGCGAGCAGTTCGCTCACCGACTGGGAACACATCTCCCGCCATGATTGTCTGCAGGCTGCCGTCGGCAAGGCGCAGCAGCAGCCGGCCGTTTTCATCGAGTCCCACGCAGCGTCCGACAAACTCGCGGCTGGGGAGCCGCACGCGCATCTGGCTGCCGATCCCCGTGGCGCGCTCGAGCCAGTCGGCGCGAATTGCGGCAAAGCCGGCGCCGCGGCGCCATTGTGCGAGCCGCCGCAGCATCGTGCCGGAAAGAGCGCAAAACAGATCGTCGGCGGTGACCTCGGCGCCGGCCGCCAGGAGATCGGTTGCAGGATAAGCCGTCTGCGACGGATGATGCATGCAGTTCACGCCGATACCGACGGCAACCGCAAGCCCTGTCTGCACGCTCTCGCCTTCGATCAGAATGCCGACAAGCTTGGCGCCGTCACACAGAATGTCATTCGGCCATTTGAACGCAAGTTTTTCGCGCAATGCGGCGGCGCAATCGACAATCGCGTCATGCACGGCAAGGGCGGTAACGAACGACAATTCCGGCGCGGTTTCGGCAGGGGATGGATCGACGATGAGGAGCGTGGCGTAGAGGTTGCCGGGTTGGGAAACCCATTCGCTGCCGCGCCGGCCGCGGCCCGCCGTCTGCTCCCCTGCCGTTACCCACAGGGTATTTCTTTCGCCGCGACGCACGAGCGCCAGAGCTTCGGTGTTGGTCGACGCGAGCGTTTCGTGGGCCACCAGGCCAATGCCTGCGGCAGCCGCCGCGGGATCAAGTCGCATCAGAACAGGGAGCGGGCAGCCGCGCTCGCCGCGCCGACGAGCGGCCCTGGATAGAGGAAGAAGAGAGTGTTGAACAGGCCGCAAATCACCAGCACCACCTTGAGCTCAATGGGCATCGTGTAAAAGCCTTCGACCGCGTCGTCGAAGTACATGATCTTGATGATTGCCAGGTAGTAATAGGCGCCCACGACACTCGCGAGCACGCCGATCACGGCGAGCACGTAGAGTCCGGCCTTGATGGCGGCGAGGAAGACGTAAAATTTCGCGAAAAAACCAGCGAGCGGCGGCACGCCGGCCATCGAGAACAACAGCATCGCCAGGAAGAACGCCATGGCCGGGTGGCTGCGCGAGAGACCGGCAAGCTGGTCGATCGACTCCACCATGCCGGTGCTTCGCCGCATCGACAGGATCACGGCGAAGACGCCCAGCGTCATGCTGACGTAGATCGCCATGTAGAGCAGCACGCCCTGGACGCCTTCGGACGTTCCGGCGGCAAGCCCGATCAGCGCAAAGCCCATGTGGCCGATCGAGGAATAGGCCATCAGCCGTTTGAAATTGCGCTGGCCGATGGCGGCGAAGGCGCCGAGCAGCATCGAGGCGATGGACACGAAGACGAGAATTTGCTGCCACTGCGATGTGATGCCGGGAAACGCGACGACCGCGACACGCACGAACATCGCGATGCCCGCCACCTTGGGCGCAGCGGCAAAAAACGCCGTCACCGGCGTCGGCGCGCCTTCGTAGACGTCCGGCGTCCACATGTGGAAAGGAACCGCCGAGACCTTGAAGCAGAATCCGGCAAACAGAAAAACCAGCCCGAAGATCAGCCCGATGCCGCTATGGGCGGCGGCCTGCGCAATGCCGGTAAAACTCACGGTGCCGGTAAATCCGTAAACCAGCGAGGCGCCGTAAAGCAGCATTCCCGACGACAGCGCGCCCAGCACGAAATATTTGAGCCCCGCCTCTGTCGAGCGCAGCGAATCGCGATGGCTCGCGGCGACCACGTAAAGCGGCAAGCTCATCAGTTCGAGGCCGAGATAGAGCGCGATGAGGTCGGCGGCCGATATCAGCATCAGCATGCCGAGCGTCGACAGCACGATGAGGACCGAATATTCGAACCGCTGTTGCCGTTCGCGCTTGGCGTAATCGAGCGACATGGCAATCGCGACGGCCGAACCGATCAATGCCAGGATTTTCAAGAATCGCGCAAAGCCATCGACGACAAAGCTGCCGTTGAAGGTCACGAGTTTGCCTGCGGGCAGCGCCAGAACAATCAAGCCCGCGATCACGAGGAGCGCGATCGCGGCGCCGTCGATGACGCGCACCTTGCGCTCGTCGCTATAGACACCGAGCATCAGGAGCACCAGGGCGCCGAGCCCGAGCACGATTTCCGGCAGCAGCGGAACGAACGCGGAAAGATCCGGAGCAGCGTACATCGCCTCACCTCGCCATCGCCGCTTGGACCGGGGCCAGCGCGTGCTGGTAATTATCCATCAGTTGCGCCACCGACGCGGCCGATAGATCGAGCACGGGCTTCGGATAAATTCCGAAAATGATGGTCAGGATCACGAGCGGCGCCAGCACCACCATCTCGCGCCAGCCGATATCGCGGATGTTGAAGAGACTCGGTTTCTCCAACTTGCCCAAAATCACCTTGCGGTAGAGCCACAGCATATAGGCGGCGGAGAGGATCGTGCCGAGCGTCGCCAGCGTCGCCACCCAATTGTTGACCCGGAAGGTGCCGATCAGCGTCAAGAACTCGCCGATGAATCCCGATGTGCCCGGCAGCCCGACATTGGCGAGCGTGAACACCATGAAGGCGAAAGCGTAGATCGGCATCCGGTTGACGAGCCCGCCATAGGCCGCGATTTCGCGCGTATGCATGCGGTCGTAGATGACGCCGACGCAGAGGAACAGCGCGGCTGAGACGATGCCGTGCGAGATCATTTGAAATATTCCGCCGGCGAGGCCCTGCGCCGTCATCGCGAAAAGGCCCATGGTGACAAAGCCCATGTGCGCCACCGAGGAATAGGCGATGAGCTTTTTCACATCATCCTGCACCAGCGCGACAAGCGAGGTATAGACGATGGCGACGACCGAGAGGGCGTAGATCAGCGGCGCGAGCGATTGCGAGGCTTCAGGAAACATCGGCAGCGAGAAGCGCAAAAAGCCGTAGCCGCCCATCTTCAAGAGTATCGCGGCAAGAATCACCGACCCGGCCGTTGGCGCCTCGACATGGGCATCGGGCAGCCAGGTATGCACCGGCCACATCGGCAGCTTGACGGCGAACGAGGCGAGAAACGCGAACCAGGCCCAGGTCTGCAGCGTGCGCGGAAAAGCGTGGTGCAGCAGCGTCGGGATATCGGTCGTGCCGGCGTCCCAGTACATCGCCATGATGGCGAGCAGCATCAGCACGGAGCCGAGCAGCGTATAGAGGAAGAACTTGAAGCTCGCATAGACCCGGCGCGGCCCGCCCCAGACGCCGATGATCAGGAACATCGGGATCAGCCCGCCTTCGAAGAACAGATAGAACAGCACCAGGTCGAGCGCGCAGAAGGTGCCGACCATCAGCGTTTCGAGGACGAGAAAGGCGATCATGTACTCCCGCACCCGGCGCTGGATCGAAGTCCAGCTCGCAAGGATACAGATCGGCAGCAGCGCGGTGGTCAGGATCACGAACGGCAGCGAGATGCCGTCGACGCCCATCGCGTAGGTAATGGCGCCGCCGAGCCAGGGCCGCTTTTCCAGGAATTGAAACTCGGGCGAACCAGGATCGAAGCGCCAGAGCAGCAGCAGCGAGACGGCAAAGGTAATGAGCGTCGTCCACAGGGCGACCCAACGCGCATTGCGCGCCCCGGCTTCATCTTCGCGCAACAATGCGATGAACAATGCCCCCGCGAGCGGCAGGAAGGTGATGACGGAGAGGATCGGCCAGCTCGTCATCCGTGCGCTCCCGAGAACATGAACCAGGTGATGAGCGCAGCAACGCCGATCAGCATGGCGAAGGCGTAGTGGTAGAGATAGCCGGTCTGCAATCGCACGACATTGCGCGTCACGTCGAGCACGCGCGACGAAACGCCATCAGGCCCCAACCCATCGATGACGAAACCGTCGCCGCCTTTCCAGAACAGCCGGCCGAGCCAAAGGGTGGGACGAACAAAGAGAAAATCGTAAATCTCGTCGATGTACCATTTGTTGAGCAGGAACTGATAGAGCACGCGTTGGTTGCGCGCCAGGGCCTCGGGCAGATCCGGCCGGCGGATATAGAACTGCCAGGCCACCAAAAATCCGATGATCATCATCACGGTCGGAGTGAGAGAAATCAGCACCGGCAGGTGCTCCATGTCCTCGAGCACCGTATTATTCGGCCCGAACTTTAGTGACTCGCGGAAGAATTCGCCGGCGCCGTGCCCGGTGAACAGGGTGAGAAACGGCCAACCGGCCGCGATCGATCCGATCGCGAGCAGCGCGAGCGGGATAAGCATCACCTTCGGGCTCTCGTGCGCCGCCTCGTAATGGCGCCGGTCATGCGGCGCGCCGTGGAAGGTCTTGAAGATGAGCCGCCAGGAATAGAACGAGGTGAGAGCTGCTGCAGCGACCGTCATGATGAAGCCGTAGGTCGCCATCGGACTGGTTGCGCCGGCGGCCGCCTCGATGATCGCATCCTTGGAAAAATAACCGGCGGTGAAAGGAAATCCGGTCAGCGCCAATGTGCCGACCAGCATGACGGCGTACGTGAACGGAATTTTTCGCCACAGGCCGCCCATGCGCCGGATGTCCTGCTCGTGGTGCATCGCGATGATCACCGAGCCTGAGCCGAGGAATAGCAGCGCCTTGAAGGACGCGTGCGTGAACAGGTGGAACATGCCGACCGAATAGGCCCCCACCCCCATGGCGACGAACATGTAGCCAAGCTGCGAGCAAGTCGAATAGGCGATGATGCGCTTGATGTCGTTTTGCACCAGAGCAACGGTTGCGGCGAAAATCGCCGTCGTCGCGCCGATGAAAGTCACGAAGGCGGCGGCGACCGGTGCAAGCTCAAAGAGCGGCGAGAGCCGCGCGACCATGAACACGCCGGCCGTCACCATGGTCGCGGCGTGGATCAGCGCCGAGACGGGCGTCGGCCCCTCCATGGCGTCGGGCAGCCAGGTGTGCAGCAGGAACTGGGCCGATTTGCCCATGGCGCCCATGAACAGCAGAAGACAGATCACGGTGAGCGCGTCGAAGTTCCAGCTCAGGAAATGGAAGTTTTTGCCGACGAGACCCGGCGCCTGGGCGAAAACCGTATCAAAATCGATGGCGCCGGTGAGGACGAAGACCGTGAAAATTCCCAGCGAAAAGCCGAAATCGCCGACGCGGTTGACGAGGAAGGCCTTGATCGCCGCGGCGTTGGCCTCGGGCTTGTGGTACCAAAATCCGATGAGCAGATAGCTCATCAGCCCCACGCCTTCCCAGCCGAAGAACAGCTGCACCAGATTGTCCGCCGTCGCCAGCATCAGCATGGCGAACGTGAACAATGACAGATACGAGAAGAAGCGCGGCTTGTAGGGGTCCTCTTCCATGTAGCCGATGGAATAGACGTGCACGAGCGACGAGATGGTCGTCACCACGACCAGCATCACGGTGGTCAGCGGGTCTATGCGCAACGCCCATTCCGAATGGAGGTCGCCGGAGGTGATGAACGTGAATAGGGAAATGCGGGCGTCGTGCCCGGCGAAGCCGACATCGAAGAAGGCGAACCAGGACAATACGCACGAGATCACAAGGAGCGTGGTGGTGATCAGCTCCGCCGCTTGCGAGCCGGCGGCCGGATGCTCGGTCTGCGCTTGCTCCGCGTGTGAACCATCGATAACGGCGTGCGGCGATGGCGCTGCGCGCGCGTGGTCCGCGGCGACGAGCGGGGCGGCGTGATCATCGGAGACGGGCGGCGGGCTCGCACCCGGATAGCGGTTGCGCGCGCCGACCAGTGCGATCACCCCCGCTATGATGGCGCCAAGGAGCGGCAGGACGACAATGGCTTCGTACATGCCGCTAGCCCTTCATCAGATTGATGTCCGCAACCGCGATCGAGCCGCGGTTGCGGAAATAGGCGACGAGGATCGCGAGCCCGATCGCGGCTTCCGCCGCCGCGACCGTGAGCACAAGCAGCGCATAGACCTGGCCGACGATGTCGCCCAAAAAACTCGAGAACGCGACCAGGTTGATGTTGACGGCGAGCAGAATGAGCTCGATCGACATCAGGATGATGATAACGTTCTTGCGGTTGAGAAAGATTCCCAAAACCCCGAGCGTGAACAGCATTGCGCCAACCGACAGATAATGGCCGAGCCCGATGGTCATGACAGCCCCTGCCCCGGCTTCACCTTGATGATCTCGATCGCCGTCGTTGTTGTGCGGGCAACCTGCGCGGCGATGCTCTGCCGTTTGACACCCGGCTTGTGCTGCAGCGTCAGCACGATCGCGCCGATCATCGCGACGAGCAGGATGACGCCGGCGGCCTCGAAGAAGTAGACATAGTGCGTATAGAGCACGAGCCCGAGCGCTTGGGTGTTGCTGATATCGCTTGGCGCGGGGATCGGCGACGCGATCGCATTTGCAACGCCCGGTCCGATCGCCCAGGCCCCGGCCACGACCAAGAGTTCGACCAGCAGCAGCGCGCCGACCAGCGCACCGATCGGCAGGTAACTGAGAAAGCCCTGGCGAAGCTCGGTGAAGTCGACGTCGAGCATCATCACGACGAACAAGAACAGCACGGCGACGGCGCCGACATAGACGATGATTAAAATCATCGCCAAAAACTCGGCGCCCATGAGCACGAACAGGCCGGCCGCATTGGCGAAAGCGAGAATGAGGAAGAGCACCGAATGCACGGGGTTTCTTGCGGCAATGACCATGACGGCCGAGGCCACGCACACGCCGGCAAAGAGATAGAAGAAGATGGCGCTGATGATCATTGGCCGCGTATCTCACCGATACGGCGCATCGAGCGCGATGTTTGTTGCAAGCTCACGCTCCCAGCGATCGCCGTTCGCCAACAAACGGTCCTTGTCGTAATAAAGCTCCTCCCGCGTCTCGGTAGCAAACTCGAAGTTCGGCCCCTCGACGATGGCGTCGACCGGACAGGCCTCCTGGCACAGCCCGCAATAGATGCATTTGACCATGTCGATGTCGTAGCGCGTGGTCCGGCGCGTGCCGTCGTTGCGCCGCGGGCCGGCTTCGATGGTGATGGCCTGCGCCGGGCAGATCGCCTCACAGAGCTTGCAGGCGATGCAGCGCTCTTCGCCGTTCGGGTAGCGGCGCAACGCATGCTCGCCGCGGAAGCGCGGCGACAGCGCCCCCTTCTCGAACGGATAGTTGAGCGTCGGCTTCGGCCGGAAGAAATAGCGCATCGACAGCACGAAGGCTTGCGCGAATTCCGTTAGGAAAATTGAACGGGCGGCCTGATCGAGTTTCATGTCAACCTCCCATGCCGCCTAGAGCTTTGGATAGGAAGCGCCAATCGCATGGCCGATCCAATAGCCCACACTGGCAAGGATTGCGACGTCTATCGCCAGGATCACTCTGCGCACGACAGAGAGCTTGTCCTCGAACGCGGCGCGCTGCTCCAGCGTCTTCGGACCGCTTTGCGCGCGCAGGCGCGCTTCGATAGCGCGGATCGCCGGCAGGTAGATGGCGACCGCAACCACCGTGCCGGCAAGACCGCCGAGCCATGCCGGCAGCGAGAATTCCATGCCATGCTCCGTTCACTTCGGCGCCCACCCGGTCACTTGAAGAACGCCGGCCACGATCGCGACCATGGCGAGCGAGATCGGCAAAAATACCTTCCAGCCGAGCCGCATCAACTGATCGTAGCGATAGCGCGGCACGAACGCCTTCACCATCGAGAACATGAAGAACACAAAGCTTGCCTTGAGCGTGAACCAGATCACGCCCGGAACCCAGGTGAAAGGGACTACCGGAAATGGCGGCAGCCAGCCGCCGAAGAACAGGATCGTGCACATGGCGCACATGGTGCAGATCGCCACGTACTCGCCAAGCATGAACATCATGTAGGGGGTGGAACCGTACTCCACCATGAAGCCGGCGACGAGCTCGGATTCCGCTTCGACCAGATCGAACGGCGGCCGGTTGGTCTCGGCGAGCGCGGAGACGAAAAAAATCACCAACATCGGCAGCAGCGGCAGCCAGTACCAGCCGAGCAATCCCCATGAGCTGTTCTGCGCCTCGACGATCGCGCTTAAGTTGAGCGAACCGACGCACAGCAGCACGGTAATGATGACGAAGCCGATCGAGACTTCGTAGGACACCATCTGCGCGGCTGAGCGCAACGCCGCAAGGAACGGATATTTCGAGTTCGATGCCCAGCCGGCCATGATGATGCCGTACACGCCGAGCGAGGAGATGGCGAAAATATAAAGTATGCCGACGTTGATATTGGCGACGACCCAGCCGGCGTTGACCGGAATCACCGCCCACGCGGCGAGCGCCAACACACAGCTGACCAGCGGGGCAAGCAGGAACACGCCCTTGTTGGCGCCGGAGGGGATGACCGGCTCCTTGAGCACGAATTTCAGAAGATCCGCAAAGGATTGCAGCAAACCCCAGGGGCCGACGACGTTCGGGCCGCGCCGGATCTGGACGGCCGCCCAAATCTTACGGTCGGCATAGAGCACATAGGCGACGGCGGTAAGCAGAATGAGGAGCAGCAGCAGGCTCTCCGCCACCATAATCACCAACGGCCAGATGTAATCGGACCAGAACGCGGCCATCGTGCTGCCCTTTATTGTGCCGCCGCCGTCATGGTCGAGCGCCCGGCCGCGAGCGCCGAACATTCCGCCATGATCGCCGAACACCGCGCGATCGGATTGGTGAAGTAGAAGTTGTCGACGCTCGACAGCAATGGCGCCCGGTCAGCGGCGCCGCCTAAAGCGGCGAGCTTTCGGATATCGGCCGCATCGCCCGGCGTGATCTGGTCCATGCGCATGAGATGCGGATAGGCCTTGAACAGCGCCTGGCGCAATGCGGCAAGCGAGTCGTAAGGCAGCCGCTTGCCCAGCACGTCCGAGAGCGCACGCAAAATCGCCCAGTCCTCGCGCGCGTCGCCCGGCGGGAACGAGGCGCGCGTCGCCATCTGCACGCGCCCTTCAGTATTGACATGGATCGCCGATTTTTCAGGGTAAGCCGCGCCCGGCAGCACCACATCCGCGCGCAATGCGCCGTGATCGCCGTGGGTGCCGATGTAGATCACGAAGGCGCCGGGTGCGATATCGATCTCGTCGACACCGAGAAGGAACAGAACGTCGAGGGTACCGAATGCCGCCATCTGCGGCGCGTTCAGGTCACCCTGCCCCGGCACGAAGCCGAGATCGAGCGCGCCGACACGCGAGGCCGCGCTGTGCAGGACGCAATAGCCGTTCCAATTGTCCTTCACGGCGCCGAGATCGACCGCCGCCTGCGCCGCAAGCGAAGCGACAGCCGCGCCGTCGGCGCGCGCAAAAGCTTCCGCTCCGACGAGGATCAGAGGGCGCTCCACTTTGCGCAGCATGTCGGCAAAGGAGTGGCGGGTCACGGCGGCGAGCGTCTCCGGGCCGGCACCGAGATAGTCGTAGTCATAGGTGAGATGGGCCTTTGGACCGATCAGACCGATCGGAAATCGCCCGGCGCGCCAGCGCTTGCGGATGCGCGCGTTGAGGACGGCGGCCTCCTTGCGTGGGTTCGAGCCGACGATGAGAAGTGCGTCCGCAGCGTCAATTCCGGCGATGGTCGCGTTGAACAGGTAAGTTGCCCGCCCCCATTTGGGGTTGATCGCCGAACCATCCTGCCGACAATCGAGATTGTCGACTAAAAGCCGCGTCATCAAATCCTTGAGCGCGAAAATTTCTTCGACCGCGGCAAGATCGCCGACCAGCGCACCGATGCGCTTGGGATTTGCCCGTGTGACCTTGCCGGCGATGGCATTGAACGCCGCGTGCCACGTCGCCGGCCGCAATTGCCCGTTGTCGCGGACATAGGGCTGGTCGAGCCGCTGGGTGCGCAGACCGTCGACCACGTGCCGCGTCTTGTCGGAAATCCACTCCTCATTGATGTCGTCGTTGGTGCGCGGCAGAATGCGCATGACCTCGCGCCCGCGCGTGTCGATGCGAACGGCGGAGCCGAGCGCGTCCATGACGTCGATCGACTCGGTCTTGTTGAGCTCCCATGGCCGCGCCGCAAACGTGTAAGGCTTTGCCGTCAGCGCACCGACCGGACAGATATCGACCACGTTGGCTTGCAGCTCGGAGGTCATTGCCTCTTCGAGATAGGTCGTGATCTCCATGTCCTCGCCGCGCCCGATGGCGCCGAGCTCGGGCACGCCCGCAACCTCAGACGCGAAGCGCACGCAACGCGTGCACTGGATGCAGCGGTTCATCGAGGTTTTGACCAGCGCGCCCAGATATTTGTCCTCGACCGCGCGTTTGTTCTCGTGGAAGCGGCTGGAATCGATCCCGTAGGCCATGGACTGATCCTGCAGGTCGCATTCGCCGCCCTGGTCGCAGATCGGGCAATCGAGCGGATGATTGATGAGCAGGAATTCCATGACGCCTTCGCGCGCCTTGCGCACCATCGGCGAGCGAGTCTTGACCTCGGGCGGCTCGCCTTTCGGTCCCGGCCGGCAGTCGCGCACGCCCCACGCGCAACTCGCGATCGGCTTCGGCGAGCCCACAAGCTCGACCAGACACATGCGGCAATTGCCGGCGATCGACAGTCGCTCATGGAAGCAGAAGCGTGGAATCTCCGCGCCCGCAGCCTCGCAGGCCTGGAGCAGCGTGTACTCCGGCGGAACGTCGATCTCTTTGCCGTCGACGATCAGTTTGGTCATGCGATCATTGTTTCATCACGCTGGTTCTTTGTCGGAAAGCAGTTTCTCCAGCTTCTCGAAAAGCTCGTCAATTCTAGACTCTTGCTGAGATTGCCGGAACTGCGTCTCGGTGGTCTGGCCAAGCGAATAGGTTACGACTTTGGTCATATTACCGAGTTGCTTCTCCACGTGTTCAAGACGCCCGTCGACACGATCGAACCGCAGAGAGTGTTCATCTTGCTTGGCCCGAATTTCACGAAGCATTACGAGAGTGATGTTGTCAGGCTCATCTGCCATTACATCCTCCTCTACTCCGAGACCAAGCAACCCCAGCGGCCTGGAGCAGCGTGTACTCCGGCGGGACGTCGATCTCTTTGCCGTCGACGATGAGCTTGGTCATCTCATTCTCACTCCGCCGCGACTGAAACCGGCTCGGGATGCGGATTTGCCGTGTATTCATCGATACGCCGCTCGATCTCCGGGCGGAAGTGGCGCAGTAGACCCTGCACCGGCCACGCGGCGCCGTCGCCGAAGGCGCAAATGGTGTGGCCTTCGATCTGCTTGGTCACATCCCAAAGGGCGTCGATCTCGCGCTTTTGCGCGCGGCCTTCCGCCATGCGCTCGAGCACGCGCCACATCCAGCCCATGCCCTCACGGCACGGCGTGCATTGGCCGCAGCTTTCGTGCTTATAGAAATAGGCGATGCGCGCCATCGCCTTCACGATGTCCGCCGACTTGTCCATCACGATGACCGCGGCCGTTCCAAGCGCCGATTTCTTCTGGATACAGCCGTCGAAATCCATCAACAGCGAGTCGGCTTGATCCGGCCCCGCCGGCACGAGCGGCATCGATGAGCCGCCGGGAATGACGGCGAGAAGATTATCCCAGCCGCCGCGCACGCCGCCCGCGTGTCGGTCGATCAATTCGCGCAGCGGAATGCCCATCGCCTCCTCGACATTGCACGGCCGCTCGACGTGGCCGGAAATGCAGTAGAGCTTGGTGCCGGTATTGTTCTGCCGGCCGATGCCGGCGAACCACGCCGCGCCGCGCCGCATGATGTCGGGCACCTGGGCGATGGTCTCGACGTTGTTGACGGTGGTCGGGCAGCCGTAGAGCCCCATATTGGCCGGGAACGGCGGCTTAAGCCGCGGCTGGCCTTTCTTGCCTTCGAGGCTCTCCAACAGCGCCGTTTCCTCGCCGCAGATATAGGCCCCGGCGCCGTGGTGCACGATGATGTCGAAATCCCAGCCGTGGACGTTGTTCTTGCCGATCAGATTTGCGTCATAGGCCTGATCAATCGCCGCCTGCAGCCGTTCGCGCTCGCGGATGAATTCGCCGCGGATATAGATGTAACAGGCGTTCGCGGCCATGGCGCTGCCGGCGATCAGACAGCCTTCGATCAGGAGATGCGGATCGTTCCGCATCACCTCCCGGTCCTTGCAGGTGCCCGGCTCCGACTCGTCGGCGTTTATCACCAGATAGCTCGGCTTGCCGTCCGACTGCTTGGGCATGAACGACCATTTGAGCCCGGTCGGAAATCCCGCGCCGCCGCGGCCGCGTTGCCCGGACGCCTTCACCTCGTTGACGATGGTGTCACGCCCCCTCGCCAAAATCGCCTTGGTGCCGTCCCAGGCGCCGCGGGCGCGCGCGCCGTCGAGGCCCCAATCGTACAGGCCATAGAGATTTTTGAAAATGCGATCTTTATCGGCGAGCATTATTGGCGTCTCGGATCGGTTGGATCGGCGATCGGTGGCTTTGGCACCGCCGCCTCGTGGAGGTTGGCGGCTTCACCCGGCTTTTTCGCATTGCTGTCATGCAAGGCATGGGCCGGCTGACCGGATTTGCCGTTGCCGCTGTAGAGCGACGGGTCGGTGAGCGTGGTTGGTCCGCCGATCGGTGCCGACAACTGCCGGTCGATTTGCGGCCCCGGCTTGGGTTTTTTGCCGAGCGAGAGATCGTTGAGGATGCGTGTAAACGATGCCACGGTGAGATCTTCATAATAATCGTAATTGATCTGCACCATCGGCGCATTCACGCAGGCGCCGAGGCACTCGACCTCGGTCCAGGAGAAGATACCGTCGGCGGTGACGTGATCTTGCTCGCCGATCATGCGCTTACAGACTTTTTTCAGGTCGTCCGAGCCGCGCAACATGCACGGCGTGGTCCCGCACAGCTGAACGTTGAATTTGCCGACCGGCGACAGGTTGAACATCGTGTAGAAGGTTGCGACTTCGAGCACGCGAATTCTCGCCATGCCGAGCAGCTCGGCGACCGCCTCGATCGCCTTCTGCGGTAGCCAGCCGCCCGACTGCTCCTGCGCGCGCCATAGGATCGGAATCACAGCGGATTGCTGGCGCCCCGGCGGATATTTCGCGATCTGCGCTTTCGCCCAGTCGAGATTCTCCGGCGTGAACGCAAAACTCCGCGGTTGCTTTTCGGCGAGGCGGCGCACACTCATCGGTCGACCTCCCCGAAAACGATGTCGAGGCTGCCGAGGATCGCCGACACGTCGGCGAGCATGTATCCGCGGCACAGGAAATCCATGGCCTGCAGGTGGGCAAAGCCGGGCGCGCGAATTTTGCACTTGTAGGGCTTGTTGGTGCCGTCGGCGACCAGATAGACCCCGAACTCGCCCTTGGGCGCCTCGACGGCGGCATACACTTCGCCCGCCGGCACTTTGACGCCTTCCGTATACAGCTTGAAGTGATGAATGAGCGCTTCCATCGAGCGCTTCATGTCTTCGCGTCGCGGCGGCGCGATCTTGTGGTCGTCAACGACGACCGGGCCTTGCGCGTCCGCCGCGTGCAGCTTCTCGATGCACTGCTTCATGATGCGGATCGACTGGCGCATCTCTTCCATGCGTATGCAATACCGATCGTAATTATCGCCGTTCTTGCCCACCGGAATGTCGAAATCCATCTCGGAGTAGCACTCGTAGGGCTGTGCCTTGCGCAGGTCCCACACCGCCCCCGAGCCGCGCACCATGACGCCGGAAAAACCGCGCACCCACGCGTCTTCAAGCGTCACCAGCCCGATATTGACATTGCGCTGTTTGAAAATGCGGTTGCCGGTGAGCAGCACTTCGAGGTCGTCGCACACTTTGAGGAATGGATCGCAGAAGGCGGCAATGTCGTCGATCAGCTTCGGCGGCAGGTCCTGATGCACGCCGCCGAGGCGGAAATAAGCCGCGTGCATGCGCGAGCCCGAGGCCCGCTCATAGAAACCCATGAGCTTTTCGCGCTCCTCGAAACCCCACAGCGGCGGGGTCAGCGCGCCGATATCGAGCGCCTGCGTCGTGATATTGAGAAGATGCGACAGCAAGCGGCCGATCTCGGAGTAGAGCACGCGGATAAGTTGCCCACGCCTGGGAACGTCGAGGCCGAGCAGCTTCTCCGCCGCGAGGCAGAACGCATGCTCCTGGTTCATCGGCGCGACATAGTCGAGCCGGTCGAAATACGGGATCGCCTGTAAATATGTTTTGTGCTCGATCAGCTTCTCGGTGCCGCGATGCAGAAGCCCGATATGCGGGTCGACGCGCTCCACCACTTCGCCGTCGAGTTCAAGCACAAGGCGCAACACCCCGTGCGCCGCGGGATGTTGCGGCCCGAAGTTGATTGTGAAGTTGCGTTGCGCGCCTTCGGTCATCACGCTACCCGAGCCATTTTCGCGGCCTTGGCCGCGACCCGTGAATTGAACTTGTCCCACACCACGACGAAACGCTCATGGCGGCCTTCGCCGATCAGGTCGACCCCGTCATGGGCCTTGACTTTGAAGGTCACGTGCTGACCGGCGACCGCGACGCACTCCACGTCGACCGTCACCGTCATCCCCGCCGGCGTCGCCGCGAGGTGGCTCACATCGACGTGGACGCCGAGACTGCCCTCGCCCGGATCGAGATGCGGCGCCAGAAGCTGCGTGCACACCCATTCCATCAAAACGATCATGAAGCCAGTCGCAAATACCTTCGGCATGGAAGCGATCTCGGGTGCCTCCGGATAAGTGTAGGGAACAGTCTTGTTCTCCGGCACCTCGTAGCTGAAGCGGTGGGCGAGCCCGGGCTTGAGGGTCGGCTTCATGTCACGAGCCCTTCCCGCTCGATTTTTCGTCACCCGGCAACACGTAGTCGGTGCCCTCCCAGGGTGACAGGAAGTCGAAGTTGCGGAATTCCTGGGCGAGCCGCACGGGCTCGTAGACGACGCGCTTGAGCTCGTCGTCGTAGCGCACCTCGACAAAGCCGGTGAGCGGAAAGTCCTTGCGTAGTGGGTGGCCCTCGAAACCGTAATCGGTGAGGATCCGCCGCATGTCCGGATGGCCGGTGAAGACGACGCCATAAAGATCGTAGGTCTCGCGTTCGAACCAATTGGCGCCGGGAAAGACTTCAATGATCGAGGGCACCGGCGTTGCTTCGTCGGTCTCGACCTTGATGCGGATGCGCACGTTGTGCTTCGGCGACAGCAGGTGATAGACGACATCGAAGCGCCGCTCGCGGCCCGGCCAATCGATTGCCGTCACATCGGTCAGATTCCAGAACTGGCAGCGCGCATCGTCGCGCAGAAACCGCATGACCGATACGATGTCGCGCCCCAGCGCGGCGACGGTCAGCTCATCATGCGCAACCGAGTATCCCGTCACCGAGGGAGCAAGCGCACCAGCGATCGTCTTGCCGAGCGTACTGAGCGTCTCATCCATGATCAGCGTTCGATCGTCGCGGTGCGGCGGATTTTCTTCTGGAGCAACAACACACCGTAAAGCAGCGCTTCTGCGGTGGGCGGACAGCCCGGCACATAGATATCGACCGGCACGATGCAGTCGCAGCCGCGCACGACCGAATAGGAATAATGGTAATAGCCGCCGCCATTGGCGCAGGACCCCATCGAGATCACGTAGCGCGGCTCCGGCATCTGGTCGTAGACCTTGCGCAGCGCCGGAGCCATCTTGTTGGTGAGCGTGCCGGCGACGATCATCACATCCGATTGGCGCGGCGAGGCGCGGGGCGCGAAGCCGAAACGCTCGACGTCATAGCGCGGCATCGACACCTGCATCATCTCGACCGCGCAGCAGGCTAACCCGAACGTCATCCACATGAGCGAGCCGGTGCGCGCCCAGGCGATGAGGTCGTCCGCCGCCGCGACAAGAAAGCCGCGGTCGGCAAGCTCGCTGTTGAGGTCCGCAAAGAACGAATCATCGGCGCCCGCCGGCTTACCGCTACGCGGGTCGATGAGGTCCCGGCTTGGAGTGACGATCGCGGGTTCGCTCAATCCCATTCGAGCGCTCCCTTCTTCCATTCATAGACAAACCCGATCGTGAGCACGGCAAGGAACACCATCATCGACCAGAAGCCGTAGACGCCGAGATGACCGTACGCCGCCGCCCACGGAAACAGAAAGCTGACTTCGAGGTCGAAAATGATGAAGAGGATGGCGACCAGGTAGAATCGGACGTCGAATTTCATCCGCGCGTCGTCGAACGCGTTGAAGCCGCACTCGTAGGCGGAGAGTTTTTCCGGATCCGGCTGTTTATAGGCGAGCAGAAACGCCGAGGCGAGGAGCGAAAGCCCGATCACGGCCGCGATGCCGATGAACACAACGAGGGGCAGATAGCCAAGCAAAAATTGACTCATCGATTGGGTCATCGGGAGTCCTTCTGATCGGCCATCATCGGATCCGCTCCCCTATCGGGAATACGCGGTTCCGCGAACCACGGGACCGCGCTGATTTGCCCAAAATCCGAACGAATACGCGCGCCGGCAGGCGGAACTGAGCGTCCCTTAGCGCAGTGCACAAAAAGGTGCAAGGCGCCCTGTGCGTTGACCTTGTCCGCAACGACAATGCTACGATTGAGTGGCAATTCCAGCCGGGGAGAGGAGCAATGAATCGTTCAACGGCCTGCTGGCGTAGGTTGTATGCTGGAGTGCCTCTCGCGTTGGTGGGCACGCTCGTGCTGGGCTTGTCGGCAGCCCTTGCGGCCGAAAACTTTCCTGACAAGCCGATCAGGCTCATCGTGCCGTTCGCGCCCGGCGGCCCCCCGGACGTAGCGGCGCGGATTATCGGCGAATGGCTCTCGACCCATCTCGGTCCGGTGGTGGTCGAGAATCACGTCGGCGCAGGCGGGACGCTTGGCGCCAAGTCGGTGGCGAGTTCCCCGCCCGACGGCTACACGCTCATGGCGGCGACCGCAGGCTCGCTTGCCATCAGTCCGCAGCTCTACAAGAACGCCGGCATCGATCCGGTCAGGGACTTCACCGCGGTGGCGCTCGTCTCGTCCGCGCCCCTGGTGCTCGCCATCCACAACTCGATACCGGCCTACACGGTCAAGGAACTCGTCGCCTATGCCAAGGCCAATCCTGGCAAATTGAATTACGGGGCGGTGATCGGTACCCCGCCGCATCTGAGCGGGGAAATGTTCAAAGTCATCACCGGCGCCAATATCATTTTCGTGCCCTACAAAGCCGCCTCGCAGGCCACGGCAGACGTCTTAGCGGGGCAGATGAACATGACATTCGAGGGCACAACCGCCATCGTTCCGTACATCAAGTCCGGCCAATTGCGCGCATTGGCCGTGACGAGCCCCACGCGCATCCCGGAAATCCCCGATGTGCCGACCATGGATGAGCTCGGTTATCCCGGCATGCCGCCGGACTCCTGGCAGGCCATCGTCGCGCCCGCCGGCACGCCCGCTGATATCGTTGCCAAGATCAACAGGGTTGTGAATGAAGGTTTGGCGACGCCCGAGGTCAGGGCCAAGATCATCGGCCTCGGCGGCGAACCGGAGCCGAAGTCGGTCCAAGATTTTGCCGCCTTCATCGCCGCCCAATACAAACGCTGGGGCGAAGTCATCCGCATTACCGGCGTCACGCTGGATTGAGCCAGAGGACCACGTGACTCGGAGCCTGTGACGATCCCGGGTCTGCAGCGCAACATCGTGCTGCGCTGCGCCCGGGAAACATGTATTCAGTGATCGTCAAAGGAAGCGAACGATGAACGAGTTGACGAAATCCGCCCCGGTCGCGATCAAGGGCGAAGAGCACTGGACCACCAAGGACGGCGCTGTAAAACTGTTTCTGTTCGAGAAATGCGCCGGCGATCCGAAAACGAGCACGGGGACGATTCTTTTCGTCCACGGCTCCTCGATGGCCGCGCAGCCGACATTCGACCTCCGCGTCGATGGCCGGCCCGATTCCTCGGCGATGGATTGGTTCGCGCGTCGCGGCTTCGACTGTTGGTGCGTCGATATGGAGGGCTACGGCCGCTCCACCAAGGATCGCGACAACAATGCTCCGATCGCGCAGGGCGCCGACGATTGCTTCGCCGCCGCAAGTTACATCCACAAGCTGCGGGGAAAGCGTCCGTTGTTGGTCTACGGCATTTCGTCCGGCGCGCTTCGCGCCGCCCTGTTCGCGCAGCACCATCCTGATCTCGTCGGCCGGCTTGCGCTCGATGCCATGGTCTTTACCGGCGAGGGCTCACCGACGCTCGCGGAGCGGCGCAAGAAACTGCCCGAATTTCAGGCCAAGAACCGGCGCCCGATCGACAAGGCTTTTATTCATTCGATCTTCGACCGCGATCACCCCGGCACGGCCGAGGAAAAAGTCATCGACGCCTTCGCCGACGCCGTCACGGCGCTCGACAACTCGGTGCCGACCGGCACCTATGTCGACATGTGCGCTCATCTGCCGGTGGTCGATCCGACACAGATCGCCGTGCCGACGCTTATCATGCGCGGCCAATGGGACGGCATCGCGGGCTTTTCGGACCTCATGGCGTTTTTCGAGCGGCTGCCGAACCCCGACAAGCATTTTGCCGTGATGCCGGGCATCTCGCACGCGAGCTTCCAGCAAAAAAACTATGCGCTGGTCTATCATATCCTGTGGAGTTTCTTCGCGCAGCCGAAACCAATTTATCGGGGGTGACGATGGGATGGCGAGTAGCGAATAGCGAGTAGAAATCACCCCATTCGCCATCCGCCATTCGCTGCTCGCCCTTCAGCTACGAACTTTTCTCCATAGAAAGGCCTGCATCATGGCGTTTTCCAGTTGGCGTGGCGTGGTCGGCATGATCAACCCGACCATGCGGCCGGGTGTGACCGAGGAAGTCTGCCGGCTGCTGCCCGAAGGCATCGGCCTCATCCCGCTGTTCCTCAATATCAAGCGCGGCACCGCGGACGAGTTCGAAACCATGATGCCGCATTATGAAAAACTCGTCGCGCTGCTCGCCGAGGAGAAATGCGATCTCATCCACCCGCACGGTGCGCCGCCTTTCATGGTTCTCGGCCGCAAAGGCGAAGCGAAAATCATCAAGGCGTGGGAGAAAAAATACCAGGTCCCGATCATGAGCGTGGCGCAGAACCACGTGAATGCGCTTCATGCGCTCAACGCCAAAAGCATTGTCGGCGCCACTTATTTTCCGCAAAAGCTCAATGACATTTTTGCCAAATATTTCCGCGATGCCGGCTTTCAGGTTCGCGGCATGGCAGGCATCGACGTGCCGTTCAACCAGGTGCAGACGCTGTCCGGCGAGCAGGTCTACGCCCACATCAAGAAGAACTTCCTCAAGCAGAAGGGCGCCGATGCGATCTACATGCTCGGCTCCGGTTGGCGTACCCTCGACATCATCGAAATTTTGGAACAGGACCTGCAGGTGCCGGTGGTGCACCCGGTGCCGGCACGGGTGTGGGAAATTCAGAAGCGGCTGCATGTGCGCCAGCCCGTTTTAGGCTATGGGCACTTGCTTGCGGCGTTTCCCTGACGGCGTGTGCGGGCGGAGCCAAGAAAAAAACATTGGGAGGATCGATGATCACTGCAAGACAACGCGGAGCGATCGCGATCCTGTGCGGCATCGCCGTTGCCGCAGCGACGGGCGCGGCAAACGCGCAATCGGTCGAGCAGTTCTACAAGGGCAGGCAGATGACCCTGGTCGTCGGCACCTCCCCCGGCGGCATCAACGACATTTCCGCGCGCTTTGTCGCCCGTCACCTCGGCCGATACATTCCCGGCAATCCGAGCATCGTGGTG
>Ga0074044_10000893_pt1 | contig 27588 bp, 24 predicted proteins | sample BogForMeECP23OM1_FD_94443 | JGI IMG/M metagenome (GOLD analysis project Ga0074044, IMG submission 94443) | Bog forest soil microbial communities from Calvert Island, British Columbia, Canada - Bog Forest MetaG ECP23OM1 | ecosystem: Environmental > Terrestrial > Soil > Wetlands ... | reverse complement strand
GACGGAACAATCACCTGATCGGCGAGGCGAAAAAGCCGCGGCCAGAGAATTTTCTTAACTGTACTCTTCCACATGCGGCCGTCGCGAGGAGCGAGCGTGGTTGTGTCCGTGCCAAAAAGAAATGCAGTGCGGGAAGACTTCGCTGCTCGCCACGCAATCCAAAACGTGGCGCGTACGTAGCCCACAAAACAAAGCACAGCGTCATACTTACCCTCGCGAATCAGCTTAGAGAGGCCCGGATTGCGCAAGCCAAAGAACGACTCGTCTCCCGAGCCGCGGTTGGGAACATGAGACCAGGAGTACCCCTCGAGCAAGGGAACATCCCATTGAACAGTGGCGCCAAACTCAGGATCATGGCCAGCCTCCGCCCCGCGAAGACTGCAATACGCGACATGCAAATCGAATCCGGGGTGAGCCGCCATCCGGCGAAAGATCGGCGCCATATATTGGACAGGGTGGGCAGCGACAGCCAGAACGCGGTAACGGCGGTCAGCCATGGCAGGACCGTGCGATTTGGACGTAGAACGTGGCGAAAATAGGAAAGCGTAGCAAGCGCAAACAGGTGCCCCGGCAGCGAGTATACCCGGTTTCGCAGGCGCGGCGGCTGTGCTAAACTGGCGCAGTTCCGCAGGGGTTTGCGGTTTACCCTAAGTCTCCGCACAGATAAGCCCCGCCTTGCGGGGTCGAGTCAGCTAACCGCCGCTTACGTGGCGCGCAGCCGCACGAAATTTCACTCAACGTGAATCCCGCCTGGCCGGGAGCACGCAAAAAAGAGGATCCGTTATGTCTGGGCACTCAAAATGGGCCACGATTAAACACAAGAAGGGCGCGACTGACGCCAAACGTGGCCGCGTGTTCACGCGTATCATTCGCGAAATCACCATCGCTGCGCGCATTGGCGGAGGCGAACCAGGTTCCAATCCTCGTCTCCGGACCGCGATTCTGGCGGCCAAGGGCGCAAACATGCCGAACGAGAACGTCGAGCGCGCCATCCTTCGCGGCACCGGCCAGCTCGAAGGCGAACAGTATGAAGAAGTCACCTTTGAAGGCTATGGCCCCGGCGGAGTGGGCATGCTGATTGAAGCCGTGACCACGAACCGCAATCGCATCGTCGGCGAATTTCGCCATCTGATGAGCAAGAACGGCGGAAACATGGCGGAAGCAGGCGCGGTCGGCTGGATGTTCAACCGCAAGGGCGAGATTGTCGTTCCCAAGGAAGCGGCGAGCGAAGACAAAATGATGGACATCGTGCTAGAAGCAGGGGCGGATGATCTGAAGGATGACGGCTCGGGCTGGTATGTTGTAACGCCGCCGGAGGCCCTCGAAAAAGTGAAGGAAGCGCTGGCCAAAGCGGGCATCACGCCTGCCTCGGCGGAAATCGGCATGGTGCCGCAGAACTACATCAAGCTAACAGGCGCGCAGGCCACACAGATGGTCCGGCTGATCGAGGCACTCGAAGAACACGACGACGTGCAGCACGTTTACGCGAATTTCGATATAGATGAGTCGGAGATTCAAGCGGCGGTTGGAGCGAATTGATTTGAAAAGGAGAGTGACAGACAGGGAAGTCTGTCACTCTGTTACGGCCATTCCGGAATATATGGATGGCCGTTTTTCTTTCACCAAGAAACCCACAGACAAAACTCTGGCAGGGATGCTGCGAACGCCGTAGACTTAAGTCGATGAAAACTGCGAGCCCAGCCGCGAGTTCTGCTCTCAGAAACGGCTTTTTCCGGGTGCTGGGTGTGGACCCCGCCTCCGCAGGACCCACAGGCTACGGAATCATCGAGAGCGACGGCGGCCGCTGCCGAATGCTGCATTATGGTGCGTTGAAAGTGGCGCAGAGGCGGCAGAAGGAATGCCTCGGCGCCGTTCTCCAGGATGTCCATGCGTTGCTTTGCGATCTGATGGACGAGTTTTCGCCCGACGCACTTGCCGTTGAATCCGTATTTACCGCGCTCAACATGAGAACGGCGCTGCGGCTAGCCGAAGTGCGCGGTGTGGTCCTCTTGGCCGCCGCACAGCGTGGCGTCGCGGTGCACAGTTACTCGCCGCGCGAAGTAAAAGCCTCTGTAGCCGGTTATGGTCACGCCGACAAAAAGCAAATGCAATTGATGGTGCGCGCACTCCTCGAAATGAACGAAACACCGGAGCCTTCCGATGCCGCGGATGCCCTGGCCGTGGCGCTATGCCATTTGCAGGCCGAACAGGCGAGGCAGCGCTTTGGACTTCCGGACAAAGCTGCGGGTACGATTTTGCGCTCCCGGGCTATTGGCGCAAGAGCGTCAGCCCCACGTGAGGGCGCAACTCACGATGTGCGCCGCGCATCGTAAACAGACGATGAAGACTTTTCCTCTGCGATTCGGTTTATTGGCCTGTCTTGCGAGCGTCCTCCTGAATGCGCCCGCGGACGCAGGCAACGCTGCCGCAGTGCCTTCCCCAGCCCCGGCCCACGCGAAACTCAGTTATCGCCGCATCTTCAAATCCAGCTCGCCGGAATTCATCGAGATCATTGTGCACGACGATACCGATGCGGCCACCTTCGAGATCCGCCAGCTCGATGAAGATCCTGGATCGACCCCCTTCGAAGTTGGCGCCCCGTTGCGCGAAAAAATGTTCGATTTGGCGGCCGCGCTAAAAAATTTTCAGGGACAGGATCTGGACGTACACCGCAGAATCGCCAATCTGGGAGAAAAAACCTTTCGCTGGGAAAAAGGCGCGGAAATTCACGAAACAAAATTCAATTACACGCTGAATTCCGCCGCCACTCAATTGATGCAGATCTTTGAAGGCCTGGCGCGGCAACAGGAATTGGTGACGTTGCTCGAACGCCGCATGAAGTACGACCGGCTCGGCATCAACGACGCTCTCTTGCAATTCGAAACCGATCTGAACCACAAACTGCTGCCCGAACCTCAGCGCGCCTTGCCAACGCTCGATCAAATTGCCAGCGATTCACGGTTCGTGGAGATTGGCCGCCAACGAGCCCGCGCTCTCGCAGAGCGCATTCGCCACCCCAGCTAACATCCACGGCTAGTTGCCAAGGCTCCACTGCCGCGGCCCGCGAGTTGCGTTGAGCTCTGGCGATTCGGCAAGCAAGTTCAACGGAAGCAAAGCCGTCTTGCCATAGTGCTCGCCTTCCAGGATTCGCGCCTGGCAGCGAGACCGCGTCTGCTCAACCTCGATGATCCTCACCGGCGTCCCCACCGGCACCATGATCAGCCTCTGCGAAGCAATCAAAAGCGACAATCCCACATCATCATTCGCGGCATCGAGTTTTTGTCTCTCCGCAGCGGCCGCCTCATCAACTGCCACCACAGCGAACGAAACTCCGCCCTCGCACAAAACCCTTGCCACGAGGCCTATCCACGAAGAAACAACCGAATCCTTCGCGGCGGAAGGGGCGGCAACGCGTGTCTCCGCGGCCGGAGCACTCGTCGCCGGCGTTTTCACGGTCGCCAGAAACCTGTAGCCGCGCTTAGGCAGCGTCTCGACAAATCGAGGCTTCTTCTTATCGTCGCCCAACGCCTGGCGCAGCTTCTTGATGGCCGTATTGAGGCTATGATCGAAATCCACGAACGTATCCGCGGGCCACAGCCGCTTCTGCATTTCATCGCGCGTCACGACTTCCCCTGGACGTTCCAGGAGCATCGCAAGTACCTGAAACGGTTGAACTTGCAGCTTAATCTTACGCCCCGCCTTGTACAATTCCTGGGCGCGCAGATCCACTTCAAACACTTCAAATCGCACGGTATTCGCAGAGCGGGCAGCGGTCGGCATCTCAATCATTCCCTTGGACCACGAGACTATACCACTCCTCCAGCAAAATCCGGCTGCCATTGCCCTCTACTAACCCCTCTGTTTCCGGACACTTACTTGTTCACCCAAAGTCGCCCAGCAGTTCACCCCCCGTGCATTGTCTGCCGTCAAGGAATGCGCGAGAGTGCAAACCATGTTGAGGCGCTGACACGGTAAACGAACCGAGCGGAACGAAGTAAAGCTTGGATGCCGGCAGCGAATTTAAAAAAGGAGTTGTCCCATGAAAACGAGAGCTTTGGTAATGGCAGCAGTGATGGCGCTGACAGCAATGGCAACCACGCGAGTAGCGCAGGCCCAGGGAACTATGCGGGTCAATGTCCCCTTTGACTTTGCGGCCGGCAACAAGACCCTTCCCGCCGGTGAGTATTCCGTCAAGATATCGCCAACCGACTCTAGAGTGCTCTTGATTCAGAGCGAAGATACGACCGCGTCTATGTTTATTGGCACAAACGCTGTCGTCGCCAACGAGCCACAAACCGAATCTAAATTGATCTTCAACCGCTACGGCGACCACTACTTCCTCTCGCAAGTCTGGAACGAGGGAGAGCCCCGTGGACGGCAGCTCATGAAGACCGCCCGCGAAAAGGAAATCGCGCTGGCCGCGAAGAATGAGATACAGGGCCAAGTCACCCTGGTCGCCGAACTCCCCCGTACACACCGCTGATCACCCGCCTTTCACCCCTGCAACGCCCCCCGGGAATCCGGACCCCCGCTCCGGATTCCCGGGTCTTTTTCTAGTCCCTTCTTTTGAGCACCCAACCGAAGGTCCCCGAACCGATACTTAACCGGCCCCCCGCACGTATACTAAGGCAAGACCCCTCCATGGCTCAGGCGACCACAATGAACTTTAAGGAGGCCGTGGCTATTGCCACCAGCAGCCTCTGGGCGCACAAGCTGCGCAGCGTGCTCACTCTCATCGGGGTGGTCATCGGCGTGGCCGCCGTCATCGCCGTCGTCAGCTTGATTAACGGCGCGAACCAATATGTTGCCACCAGGGTCTTCCGCCTCGGCGCTGATGTCTTTGGAGTGGCGAAGACGCCTTCCATCATCACCAACGTCGACGATTACCTCGAATTTCAAAAGCGCAAGCGCATTACCTACGACGACTATCTATCCGTCCGCGAACTCTGCAAATCCTGCAAGGAAATCGGCGCCTCTTTCGCCGGCCGTCTGGAAGTGAAGAGCGGCTTGAATTCGCTGAAAGACACCAACCTCCGCGCCTGGACGCCGCAGATGGCCGAACTCTACGACGTTGACCTCGTCGCCGGCCGCCACATGACCGAAACTGACCTGCAACAAGCCGCTCCGGTCTGCGTGATTGGCAACGACATTGTCGAGAACTTGCTCCCCGGCGTCGACCCCATCGGAAAAGAAGTTCGCTGGCGCAATATCCCCTGCCAGGTGATTGGCGTCGGTAAAAAAGAAGGTTCGGCCCTCGGCACCTCTCTCGATAATTGGATCATCCTGCCGCTCAGCACTTACAAGAAAGAGTACGGCACGCAGGACGATTCGCTTCGCATCACCGCCCGCGCAGGCTCGGCCGCAACCATTCAAGAAAGCGTCGACGAGGTCCGCCAGATTCTGCGCGGCCGTCGTCACCTCGCTTACGGAAAAAAAGATGACTTCTCCATCGAAACCAGCGATTCATTTTTGTCTCTCTGGAAGGACATCAGCGGCAGCTTTTTTCTGGTGACTATCGCCATCGCTTCCATCTCGTTGCTCGTCGGCGGGATCGTCATCATGAACATCATGCTGGTCTCCGTCACGGAGCGTACCCGTGAGATCGGTTTGCGCAAGGCTCTTGGCGCGCGAAGCGGAGACATCCTGCGCCAATTCCTGATTGAATCTTCCACGATTTCGCTCTTCGGCGGCGCATTAGGCGTAATTTGCGGTGTACTCCTCGCGCAGCTCGTCTCGATCGTTTCGCCGTTGCCAAGCGCCGTTCAGCTCTGGTCCGTAATCGGTGGGCTGCTCGTTGCATTGAGTGTCGGTCTATTTTTCGGAACCTATCCCGCGTCGAAAGCCGCGCGCCTGGATCCAGTTGTCGCGTTACGGTCGGAGTGATTGAAAGGTTTTTGCTTCCGGGCCGTCTAACCCGGAAGCGCCGTCAGAGAAGTGGAACCAGAAACGTGGAATAGAAACAATGGCAACGCTAGGCAAAGCACTACCGCAAACGCAAACCACCGTCCTCCCGGTCCGCCTCCTAGCCGGCAAGCAAACTGCGCTCAAATTCCGCGACGAAGTCTTGCTCGCCCTCGATACGCTCCGCAAAAACTCCCTTCGCTCCGCACTCACCATCCTCGGCATCGTCATCGGCATCACCACGGTCATCACCGTCACCGCCGTCATCAACGGGCTCAACGACAACGTCCTCGGCGGCATCCGCGAGCTCGGCTCCGATACGATCATCGCTTACCGCTTCCCTTGGGCCTCCCTCTCGCGCCCACCCAGCGATTGGTTCACCCGCAAAGAACTCCAGCCCGAATGGGCCGACGAAATCGCGAAACTCCCCCACATCAAAGCCGCCTCCGCGTCGATGCGTATTTTTCAGCCGATGTTTGGCTCAGGCACCGAAGACGTTCGCCGCGGTGCCTATCGCGCCAAAAGCGTAATCCTGCAAGGCAATCAACCATCTATCGGCGAAATTTTCGATCTCAAAATCGAATCCGGCCGCTTTTTCAACGAAACCGATGCCGAGCATCGCGCCCCGGTGGTCCTCCTCGGCTACGACACCGTCCGCACTCTCTTCCCCGACGCCCCCGCCGAAGCCGTGGGCCACGAAGTCACCATCGACGGCCAGCTCTTCACCGTGATCGGCACGCTCCAGAAGCAGCGCCAAGGCATCTCCGGCGGCTCCAACCCCGAAGACAATTCCGCCTACATGCCCGTCACCACTCTTCGCAAGCTCTATCCCAATCAAAAGGATTACGTGATTTTTGCCAAAGCCAGCGATCCAAACAATGTCAACGAATCCGTCGACGAAATGCGCGACCTCCTCCGCCGCAAGCGCCGCCTGCCAAACGACAAGCCCGACGATTTCGCGATTTTTACTCCGGACTATTTTCTGGAACTCTGGCAGAAAATCAGCGGCCTCATTTTCATTCTGATGTTCGCAGTAGCTTCCGTCGGTCTCATCGTAGGCGGCATCGGCGTAATGAACATCATGCTGGTCTCCGTAACCGAGCGAACTCGCGAGATCGGCGTAAGAAAAGCCATCGGCGCCAAGCGCAACAACATCCTCGTCCAGTTCCTCATCGAAGCCGTCACCCTCAGCGCCATCGGCGGCGTCATCGGCGTCACCTTCGGCTCCGGCATCTCTCTTCTCCTCAAATACGCCGCCCATTTCCCCGCCGCCCTCTCCGTCTTCTGGATCGTCACCGCCCTCGTCCTTTGCGCCCTAATCGGCATCGTCTTCGGCGTCTATCCCGCCTGGAAAGCCGCTCGCCTCGACCCCGTCGAAGCCCTCCGCTACGAGTAGCACAGACACTTCTGTCTGTGCGGTGTTCGCGCGCCTCCAACTCCGTAGCGACCGGGCTTGTTTACCCTGTAAGGCCCCCGCCCGCGTGGCACAGGCTTCAGCCTGTGCTCTTCTCGTCTGAATACAAAATGTCAGTGCTTGATTCCCTAGCTCGCGTGGCGTAATTGTTGTGTGCAACTCCGAACCCAACAATCCAGGAGCGACGCGTATGGGAACTCTCTGGCAAACTCTCCGCTACACCCTTCGCACCCTTTCCAAATCTCCAGCCTTCACCACCGTTGCCATCCTTTCTCTTGCCCTCGGCATCGGCGCCAACACCGCCATCTTCACCCTGATCAACGCCCTCCTCCTCCGCGACCTCCCCGTCCAACACCCTGAACAACTCGTCCGCCTTTCCCCCATCCGCAAAGGCGACAAAATCATCTTCTCCTACCCTATGTTCCGCGAAGTGGAACGCGGCCAGCGGGTCTTCTCCTCGCTGATGGCCTGGAGCACCAACGCCCTCTCGAATGTAGAAATCAACGGAATTCTTGCTCAGCATCGCGTCCTCGCTGTTTCCGGCAATGCTTACTCTGAACTCGGTACAACTCCGCTCCTCGGTCGCTTGCTTACTCCTGCGGACGCGGATCTCAGGAACGGAGCTAACGTCCAGGTCGCCGTTATCGGCTACGAGTTTTGGCAGCGACAATTCGGCGCCGCACCCAATGTGGTCGGAAATCAGATTCGCATCGAAGGCCATCCTTTCACGATCATTGGCGTCACCCGCAAATGGTTCACGGGTCTTACTACCGGCGAACCGCCAGAGATCACTGTTCCCATACCCGCTATTTCTCTCATTTCCACCGGAGGTTTCGATCTCGCCAGTCGCTCCATTCTCTGGCTCTATCCCATCGGCCGTCTCAAGGACGGCGTGACTATCGAGCAGGCTCGCGCCCAGCTTCAGTCATTTTGGCCCGATGTGCTCTTAGCCACCGCTTCCACGCAAACTCCAGGCCTGCGCCGCCAGACCTTTCTCTCCATGGGTCTCGACGTTTCCCCGGTTGAAAAGGGAATCTACGGAGGCCTTAATGCCCAGTTTCAACGTCCGCTTTATGTACTCGCCGGAATCGTCGGCCTGATTCTGCTGGTGGCTTGCGTCAACCTCGCCAACTTGATGCTCGCCCGCGCCGCCGCCCGCAGCCATGAAATGAGTGTGCGCGTCGCCGTCGGCGCCAGCCGCGGCGCTTTGCTCGCCCAGGTGTTGACGGAAAGTCTCGTTCTCTCTTTCGCGGGTGCGCTTCTCGGCTTGGCCTTCGCTTACTGGGGTAGCCGCGCGCTTGTGCTTTTGATGACCGAAGGAAGTCTGGCCTCAATATCGCTCGATTTGGCTCCGGATTTCCGCGTCCTCGCCGTGACTCTTTCCGCTGCCATCCTCACCGGCATTTTTTTCGGCCTGCTCCCGGCTTGGCGCTCTTCGCGCGAAGATCCCGCTCTCCTCCTTCAACAAAATGCGCGCAACCTCGGCGGCGGTTCGGGCAAGCTCGGCAAATTGCTTATTGTCGCCCAGGTAGCGCTCTCGCTCATTTTGCTTCTCGGAGCGGGCCTATTCGTCCGCAGTTTCCAGCGCCTGCGTTCCGTAAATTTCGGATTTGATGAATCCGCGCTACTCGAAGTCACTCTTAACCCGCAGCCGGGTGGCTACGATCATCTAGATATGAACAGCTATCACCGGCAGTTATTGCAACGCATTGCGGCCATACCCGGAGTGACTTCGGTCAGTTATGCCGACATTTCCATCCCCGCTCCGCAGCTTTGGCATGAGCTGGTTTCTCCGTCCTCGGCCGATCCCAACACGGGCGTTCATTTTTCCGCGGGTGGCGCCACTGTCTCATCGAATTTTTTCCATACCCTCGGCATTTCCTTACTCGGTGGGCGTGAACTCAGCGACGCAGACGATCAGAACCATCCTTCCGTTGCCATCCTCAGCAGGAGCCTCGCCGACCGGCTTTTCCCGGGGGGCGATGCCATTGGCAAAACTATTCGCTTTGGTTTCCTGCCCGATTTTCAAAACATTCAAATCGTCGGCATCGCCGCGAATGCCCGAATTTCCAATTTACGTGATGCTGGTCCCGCCGTCGTTTATTTCTCGTATCTTCAGGGAAGCCAACAATGGGGCCAAGCGCAAAGGGGCGATCTCTTCGTGCGTACCGCTGGCGCTCCTGAGGCTCTCGCATCGGCCGTGACACATGAAGTCGAATCACTCGGTCACGAATACGCTCTCCAAACCAGAACTATTCAGCAAGAAACCAATCAGGCCCTTACGGAGGAGCGTGTCACCGCCCTCCTTTCCGCTTTCTTCGCCGTTCTTGCTCTTCTCCTTGCCTCCATCGGCCTCTACGGCCTGATGTCCTACACCGTCACGCGCCGCACCCGCGAAATCGGCATTCGCGTCGCCATCGGTGCGCAACGCCAAAATGTTCTCTGGCTTGTCCTGCGAGAAACGCTCGCGCTCGCAATGCTCGGCATAGCCATCGGCATCCCCGCGGCCATCGCTGCCACCCGCCTTATCGCCAGCATGCTCTTCGGCCTCTCCCCAAGCGATCTCCCCACCATCGCTGTCGTATCCTTCCTCCTTCTCCTCGTCGCGCTCGTTGCTGGCTATCTCCCCGCTCGCCGCGCCTCCTCCATCGACCCTATCGTCGCCCTTCGCACCGAGTAATGTTTTGTAGGGGCGCAATTCATTGCGCCCCAGCTTGCCCGGGCGTATTGACGCAGCCACCCTTTTCTCCATGTCCCGATTCACGAAGTCGGGTGTACTATGGCCCCGCTTTCAAACTAAAAAGGAATTCTTCCTCTCGCCATGAACAAGCGCACCTTCCTCAAACTCTCCTCCGCGACGATCGCCATCCCCGCCGTCTCCCGCCTCTTAGCCTGGGCCGCCCCCGACAAACTCACCAACTGGGCCGGCAACCTCGAATACAGCACCGAAAAGATCTACGCTGCGAAAGCCCCGGGTGAAGTCCAGGCCTTCGTCAAAAAACTCCCTAAGCTCAAGGCCCTCGGCTCGCGTCACTGCTTCAATAACATCGCCGACAGCAAAGATGCGTTTCTCTCCTTAAAACCGCTCGACAGAATCATTTATCTCGATCCCCAAGCCCGCACTGTCACCGTCGAAGCCGGCATCACCTACGGCCAACTCGCCCCGCTCCTCGACGCCAGAGGCTTCGCTCTCCACAATCTCGCCTCGCTCCCACACATCTCCGTCGCCGGAGCCTGCACGACTGCCACCCACGGCTCCGGCGAGAAAAACGGCAACCTCGCCACCACCGTCTCTGCCCTGGAAATCGTCACCGCCTCCGGCGACATCGTGAATCTCTCCCGCAAAGAAGACCCCAACTTCTTCCAAGGCGCGGTAGTCGGTCTAGGCGCGCTTGGCATCATCACAAACCTCACGCTCGACATCCAACCCACCTACCAGATGCGCCAGTACGTCTACGAAAATCTCTCTTTCGCCGCCATGAAGGACCACTTCGACGCCATTCAGGCCAGCGCCTACAGCGTCAGCCTTTTCACCGACTGGCAAAACCACAATTTCAGCGAAGTTTGGCTCAAATCACGCGCGGAAAAAGGCCACGCCTTCGACGCCAAGCCCGAATTTTTCGGCGCAAAACTTGCCACCAAAAATCTCCACCCCATCGCCGCGCTCTCCGCCGAAAACTGCACCCAGCAAATGGGTGTCCTCGGTCCCTGGTATGAACGCCTCCCGCACTTCCGCATGGGCTTCACCCCCAGCGCCGGCAAAGAGCTGCAATCCGAGTACTTCGTCCCCCGCCAGCATGCCGTCGAGGCCATCCTCGCCGTCGAACGCCTTCGCGACCAGATCACCCCGCACCTCCTCATCACCGAAATCCGCGCCATCGCCGCCGACGATCTCTGGATGAGCCCCTGCTACCAGCAACCCTGCGTCACCATCCATTTCACCTGGAAGCAAGACTGGCCCGCCGTCAGCCAACTCCTGCCCATCATCGAAAAAGAACTCTCTCCCTTCCAAGCCCGCCCCCACTGGGGAAAACTCTTCACCATGTCCCCCCAGCAACTCCACTCCCACTACAAAAAGCTCCCCGAGTTCATCGCGCTAGCCAAAAAGTTCGACCCCAACGGAAAATTCCGCAACGACTTCCTCAACACAAATATTTTCACTTAGCGCCCCCTGCGGCTTCGTATGGAGTGCGGCAGCCCTGCTGCCGCCTTTCTTGTCGGCCAAGCACGTCCCCAACTTTTCCACAATTTTCCACAGCCATAACAAACCAATCACTCCCCGCCAACCTCTTCATCTCACTGGACTTCCCCACCCTCATTCGAATCCGCACCCTTCGTTCGAACGGTCACTACTCCTTTCTATTATCTTATTGACAACACGCGCCTTCGTCTGCTACCATTCCGCATGTTTGCCTCGCGCCACGCCCTCCCCTCTTCCGCTCAATGCTCAAGCACGCTCTATAGTGGCAGGATTCCAGACTCGTACCTTCCTCCGCTTCGCGCGTCCTGCGTACACGCAGAAACTCCCACAACTTCATTATTTTCATGTATTTACTTCATAACTCGCGGACACCCCCGGGTGGGGGGTCAGGCCTCAATCCAGTCCCTTGGGGCCCCCGGCGGCATACTTCCCGCCGCCAGAAGACACGCCTTGCCAGCTTCTGCCTTCGTGCATAGACTCCTCCGGCACGAAGGCGCATCTCCCGAGGCCAACAGACGTCGGCGGCGAAATGAGCGAGGACAAAACAATCCAGGGGGGCGACCGCTTTCCGCTGACCCGCTGGTCCGTGATCGACGCCGCGCGCAGCAGCGACAAAGCCGAGCGCATCCGCGCGATCGACACGCTTTGCGCCGCCTACTGGAAGCCCGTTTACAAATACGTGCGCCTGCGCTGGAACCGCCCTGCCGACGACGCTCAGGATTTAACGCAGGGTTTCTTTGTGCAGCTCATCGAACGCAGCCTGCTCGAAAAATTCGATTCGGCAAAAAGCCGTCTGCGCACCTACCTGCGCCTTTGCGTGGACAGCTTTGTCATAAACGAAGAAAAAGCCGCGAAGCGCCTTAAGCGCGGCGGCAGCGTCTCGCACGTCGCGCTGGATTTTGCCGGTGCCGAAGAAGAATTGGGCGGCGCGGTGATGGATCCCGCGTCCATTCCTTCTCCCGAATCGCTCGAAGAATTTTTCGAAAAAGAATGGGTTCGCGGACTCTTCGAGCTGGCCGTCGAGGATTTGCGCAAGCATTGCGAAGCGAACGAACGCGAAAGAACCTTTCGCCTCTTCGAGGAATACGATCTGGCAGGCGACGAAACTATCTCGTACGAGAAATTGGCGGCAGAATATGGAATTCCGGTCACGGATGTAACCAACGCCCTGTCTTGGGCGCGGCGCGAATTCCGCCGCGTCGCTCTCGAGCGTCTGCGTGAAATCTGCGGCAGCGAAGAAGAATTCCAGCGCGAGGCCCGCTCTGTCTTTGGCTGGGAAGCAAAATGAAATCTCTTTCCGACAAAGCCATCGAGCGCCTCCGCGCCGGCGCCGACGAACCGGACCTCGCGGGAACGCGCTACCATCTGCTTGAACGCGTCGCTCGCGGCGGCATGGGCGTCGTCTACTCCGCCGAAGACGAAAAGTTGGAGCGCCGCGTCGCGCTGAAAGTCCTCGACGTTCCCGGCACGGATAACGATTTGGCGAATCGCCTCATGCGCGAAGCCCGCGTCCTCGCACGCCTCGAACATCCCGGCATCGTCCCCGTGCATGACGTCGGCACGCTCGCCGATGGCCGCGTCTTCTACACCATGAAATTTGTCGAGGGCCAGCGTCTCGACAATTTCATCGAAGCGGTCGAGTCCGTTCAGGATCGCCTCCGCCTCTTTCTGCGCATCTGCGAAGCTGTTGCCTTCGCCCACGCCCGGGGCGTCCTTCACCGCGACCTGAAACCCGCCAACATCATGGTCGGCCCCTTCGGCGAAGTTCTCGTGATGGATTGGGGCCTCGCAAAAATCCTGCACGCCGAAGCAGCAAGCGCTGATTGCGCCTCCGATCCGCAAGCTACCATTCTGGAAAAGCCAAAGCGGCAGGACGATGCAAGCGATTCCACGAAGAGTTCTGTGATCACCGGTCACGGCACCGTAATGGGCACGCCGGGTTACATGTCTCCGGAGCAAGCGCGCGGAGAAATCGGCGCCCTCGATACGCGCAGCGACATTTTTTCCCTCGGCGCGCTGCTGCGCTTTATCCTCACTCAAAAAGCACCTTCTGGAATTGCGCCGCGCCTCGACCGCTCGCTCGAAGCCATCTGCGCAAAAGCCACTGCGGAACAGCGCGATTCGCGCTATGCCACGGTTCAGGATCTTGGTCAGGATGTCTCGCGTTATCTAGATGGCCTTGCCGTGGGAGCGCATCGCGAAAGCATTTTCGAAAAAACGGCCCGCTTCTACCGCCGCTACCGCTTCTTTATCTTGCTGATTCTGGCCTACTTGGCCATGCGCGTGATTCTGCTGCTGGTTTTGAAAAGATAGTTCTAAAGAAAATTCAGGCTCCGTTGTATAGAACATAAGAGAACGAAAAGGAGAGGCGGACAAATGAACAAAATCCTGATCGGGTTGCTCTTGGGAGCCCTGCTGGGAGCCATTGACGGAGGCACCGCGTGGTTCACTCCGGCCGTGCGAGCCCAGATTGTGGGCATCATTATCGGTTCCACAGTAAAAGGCCTTATAGCCGGTGTCGCCGCCGGGATTTTCGCGCGTAAAGTGAATTCAGTTCCTCTCGGGATTTTGTTTGGCCTGGCGGTTGGCGCCCTGCTGGCGTTCCTGGTCGCTTACATGCAGCACGGCTACTATCTCGAAATCATGCTTCCCGGAAGCATCGTCGGTATGATCGTTGGTTTCGCAACGCAGCGCTACGGAGCATCCGCGGCAACCACACCGGCCACGCGTTAAACAAAGCCGAAAATAATGTCGAAAGTTTCGCTCGTAAATCCAAGGAGGGAGAACTATGTCTCGAGTCATTCACTTTGAAATACCCGCTGCGGAGCCGGACCGTGCCGCCGCATTTTACGGAAAGGTCTTTGGCTGGAAGTTCGATAAGTGGCCCGGACCGATGGAATACTGGATGGTTATGACCGGCAAGGACGGCGAGCCCGGCATCAACGGCGGAATGATGAAGAAACCCGGCGGCATCACTTCGACCACCAACACCATCGGAGTTGCTTCGGTGGATGACGCCATCACCGCGGTCTTGAAAGCCGGCGGAAAAAACATTATGCCAAAAACTCCGATTCCGACCGTAGGATATTTCGCATATTGCGAAGACACGGAAGGCAATGTTTTCGGCGTGATGCAAGCGGATCCGAATGCGAAGTGAAGTGGCCATGAAAGACGTGGTGGTAAGAGAAGTTGCGCTGAGACATACCGCGCGCACGCAAGGGAACGCGATGAGCCTGACAAAACCGATGCTGGGGTTGGCAGTGGGAGGCGCGCTGGGGCTGCTCGATGGCCTCAGCGGGTTCCTGGAGCCATCGCTGGCTCCGGTGATGAGCAGCGTGATCACGTTTTCTCTGTTGAAGGGTTTAGTTGCCGGCGTTGCGATTGGATATGTATCGCAGCGATTCCATTCGATGCTGGTGGGAATTCTGGCCGGAATTGGAATCGCGGCGGCCCTCAGTCTTCTGGTGATCCTGCACGCAGGCATGGCCTTGTTCTGGGATATCATGCTGCCCGGAATGTTGCTTGGCGTCGTTGTCGGGTTTACGACACAGAGATTTGGGAAACAAGCGGGCGCAGCGCGCGTCACGCGATGAATTTCATGTTCTAGATTTTGAGTGGTTAATAAGACTGGAGACTTAATAAGGAGGACGAGGTCATGAAGGTGAGAACGAGAATGAAAATCTTGGCGGCAGTTGCGGCAGCGGTGTTGGCTTTTGCGATCGCGCCAGCCAGAGCGGGCGGAAACGGAACAGCGGCTTTCGAGCAGCTGAAAGCGCTAGCTGGCCACTGGCAGACGGAGACGACGAACAATGAGAAGGCAACGCTGGATCTCGAGGTGACTTCCGGCGGAACGGCGGTGATCGAAAGAGTCCGCATGTCGGATGCGGGCAAAACAGTGGAGATGATTACGCTCTACTATCTGGACGGCGAGCAGTTGAAGATGACGCACTACTGCATGTCGGGCAACCAGCCAACCATGCATGGAAATTACGCCCCAGACTCGAAAACGCTGACATTTGAATTTGAGAGCGCCACCAATCTTAAGAGCCCCAACGACGGGCACATGCATCACGCCGTTTACACCTTCATCGACAACGATCATTTCAAGACGACCTGGACGTTCCGCAAGGATCAGAAAGACGCCTTCACGGAAGACGTTACCTACGTCCGCTCGAAATAAACAGCGCGGAGCAAGAACGCTGAGCGGATGCGTGGGAGAAAAAGCAAAGGCCGCATCTCCGAAGGGGGCAGGCTCATGGCGAGCTTGCCCTTTCTGCTTGTACCGCATGTAAAATGGCGAGCATCGAATGTGCAGGAGCGACACCATGGGATTTGCTGAGTTTCGCGATCACAAGTACATCAGTCTTGAATCATTCAAAAAGAACGGCGACGGCGTGAAAACACCGGTGTGGTTCGCCGCGGATCCAGCCAGCGATCTCTCTGGGGACGGAGCGCGACTCTACATCTACACGATTGGAAACACGGGGAAAGTGAAGCGTATCCGCAACAATGGCCACGTAAAAATAGCGCCATGCACGATAAAGGGCGACCCGCTCGGCGATTGGGCCGACGCCAACGCCGAAATCATGACGGGGGAAAGCGCCTCGCAAGCCATGAAGCTGCTCAACAAAAAATATTTTCCCTGGAAGCAGATTTTGGGATTCTTCGCGCTCTTTAGCCGGCGTGAAAGAATCGTGATGGCGATCCGGCCAGCGTAATGGATTCGAAGCGCGTTTGGCGCTGACGCTGGAATGCGGGATCGCCGTTCTGCGTCTCTCTTCTGAGCACAAAAACAGCATAGCGGGGAAACTGGCTGCAACCACGGCACGTCTCTTATTTTAGAGAGCAGTTAGGCCGTTTCCGTGCCCGGAGGAAGCCATGTTCAACCTGACCCGAATGCGATTTTTTCCGTTGCTATGTGCCGCGTTGCTGTGCGCCGGATTTTTGTTCGCCGCTACGGCAAACGCGCAAACGCCGCCTCCTGCCGTATCGCTAGCGCCCGTTCCTCCGGCGCTACTGAATGCAAAAACCGCTTTCATCTCAAATGCGGGCGCCGACAGTGGACTTTTTCCGCATCCCTTCAGTGGTGATCCAGACCGTCCGTACAATCAATTTTATGCGGCCATGCAGAGCTGGGGGCGCTATCAGCTTGTTGCGGATCCGTCGGAAGCTGACATTGTGTTCGAGCTGCAACTCATCGCGCCTCCGGGCCCCTCCAGCGGAAACAAGGTGAACGGCGCGTCGGACCCGGTGCCCATGTTCCGGCTCGCCATCTACGACCGTAAAACGCATTACGTGCTCTGGGCGCTGACGGAATCGATCACGATCGCTTTCTTACAGAAAACTCATGATAATAATTTCGACCAGGCGCTTTCGACTGTCATGCTGGATTTGAAGAGAGTCACCAGCGCACCTGTGGCTGCAGCTTCCAATCACTGACACTCGAGGCTTCGCACTCGGATTTCTTCGCGACCCTTTGCGTTTCGGACGGCCTTGCGATGAGGCGCGTGCCGCCGCGCCCTTATTCGAATGGGATCCCGGTTTGCCTGGAGATGGCGCGGAGATCTTCGACGATGGGCATAATGAGCGGGACACCAGTTTTGCGTCGCTCGCGCTCTGCTTCGCGTTCGGGATCGCCGGGGATGAGCGGGCCGTTGGTGCCGGGAGCGGGTTTTGTGGCGCGGAAGGTGCGAACGTAATCGTCAATCTGGCGCTTGAAAGAATCGGCGTCGATAAAGCCGTCGATGCGCATGGCACCGAAGAAATGGCCGATGCCTTTGCCGACGCTGCGGCTCGGAATTTCCTGGCGCAGCGCAAAAGGCGGGGCGAATGGGCCCCAGTTCGCTCCACTGAGTACGCCGCACAATACATCCACCATGACAGCCAGCCCATAACCCTTGTGTCCGCCGCGTTCGCGATCGGAACCGAGCGGGAGCAGACAGCCACCATTTACGGGGTCGTCGGGATTTGTTGTGTTGCGGCCTTGGTTGTCGATTCCCCAGCCGATAGGAATGGGTTCGCCTTTGCGGCGGGCCATTTCAATTTTTCCGTAGGCGGCCGCACACGTGGCCATATCGATGACGATGGGCGGTTCTTCTTTTCCAGGGAAGGCGATGGCGATGGGATTGGTGCCGAGCATGCGCTCCATGCCCCACAGCGGCGCTACCAGACTGGTTGAATTGGTCATGGCCCAACCGATCATGTCGCGTTCGAGAGCCTGGAGGACGTAATAGCCGGCGATGCCGAAGTGATTGGTATTACAGACGCTGACCCAGCCGGAGCTGGCTTTTTCCGCCATGTCCATGGCGATGCGATTCGAACGGGGACCCACGACCAGACCGAGGCCATTATCGCCATCGATAGTCGCGGTGCTCATCGTGGAGCGCACGATGGTGATTTTCGGCTTGGGATTGATGTGCCCTTCGCTGAGCATTCCAACATAGCTATAGAGGCGTGCGACACCGTGCGAATCAATGCCGCGGAGATCGGCGGAAGCGAGAACGTCAGCGGCCTGGACGGCGTCTTCTTTGGGAACGCCAAAATGAAGAAAGATGCGAGTGCTGAATTCGCGGAGTGCATCGATGGGAAAAACTTTGGCCTCGACGGCAGGCATGTGGGACCTTTCTTTGGCAACGGCTCTGCGCAAACACAACGTTTTCGCAGAATTCCGGATTTCCATTCTAGCTGCGCGCAAGACCATAGGCCAGGCGCTTGCGGGCGTCAAGCGGAGATGCGCGCGTTCGGGCAAGGTGTGACCGCGAAGGGCGGGGCCCTTACAGGGTAAACAGTCCCGCCCCTACAAGGCGCGGGTTTACCATTTTTTGATGCGAGACGTTATACTCGCGCGATGAGGAATCGGATTCTCGGCATTAGCTCCTTGGTCTTTTTCCTTCTTTTTCTCCTGACACCGGTACTTCTTGCGCAGGATGCGGCGCAGAGGGTGCAACTTCCGAACGGTAAATTGCTGGGCGAAGTTCCGGGCTCGCCGCGTGAGATCAACAATCTGCCGACGGCGATCGCGATATCTCCGGACGGGCGTTTTGCGGTGCTGTTGCACAGTGGGTTTGGCACATACACTTCGGGAGAGAAGCAATCTCTCTCGGTGCTTAATCTCGAGACGGACGAACTCATCGATTTTCCGGAGGCGCGGCTCGGCAGCGGAGCCAAGCAAACTTATTTTCTCGGGCTGGCCTTCAGCTTGGACGGCAAGCACGTTTTTGCGAGCATCGCATCGCTCACCGACCCGCTTGGGGAAGAGAAGGGGAGCACGGGTAACGGCATCGCGGTTTATGCCTTTGAGAATGGACGCATCGCGCCAGAACGATTCCTCGCTTTGCCGCCTCGCACGAAAATCCCTGCGGGGAAAGAGCGGCGCGCTGAATTTAAGGACGTTACCTACCCTGCAGGATTAAGCGTTGGGCAGAGCGGCGGCGAAGAAAGAGTGCTGGTCGCGTGCAACAACTCCGACGAGGCCGTTTTGCTGAATACCGGGGACGGCAAAGTCATCCATCGGTTTGATCTTTCCACGATGAAGCGGATTCCAGCTTCGCTGCCATACACGACGGTAATGACGAAGGACGGGAAGCTGGGGTTCGTATCGCTGTGGAATGCATCTTCGGTTGCGGAGCTTGACTTGGTGAACGGGCGCGTGGTCCGGATCTTTCCGGTGCGCAGGCCAGCTTCGCCGCTCGCAGGAGGTTCTCATCCTACGGCGCTTCTGCTGAATCGCGACAATTCACGGCTCTTTGTGGCGCTGACCAATCGCGATGAAATCGCGGAGGTCGATGCAGGCTCTGGAAAAATCGTGTCTTACCTTTCCACGAAGCTTCCGGGGCAGAAATATGGCGGCAGCGATCCGGAATATTTGGCTCTTTCAGCGGATGAAAAAACGCTTTTTTCGGCGGACGCGATTTCGGACTCGGTAGGGGTGTTCCATTTTGAGGATGTTACTGTCGGCCGCCGAGGCGAAGACGCCAAAGCCATTGGATTCATTCCCACGGAGTGGTATCCAACGGTTGTGGCGGCGACGGGTAAGGATTTGCTGATTGCGAGCGCGAAGGGACGCGGTTCCGGAGCGAATCCCACGCCGATCGGCAAAAGGGACGACGGGCGGACGCAGTACCCATACGGGCCAGCAATGATCCACGGCTCGCTGGCACGCATTCCGCTTGCGGACGTTACGGCACACTTACCGGCGTACACAAAACAGGTTGTGGAAACAAATACTTTGCGCGGAAATGGCGACAGCATTCCATTCGCTAGCGGTGAAAACAAAATCCATCACGTGATTTACATCATCAAGGAAAACCGAACGTACGACCAGGTGTTCGGGGATCTGGCGGGCGCGAATGGCGATCCGTCCTTGACGATGTACGGCGAAGATATCACGCCAAATCAACACAAGCTCGCTCGGCAATTCGGGGTTATCGACAATTTCTACGACAGCGGAGATGTTTCGGGAGACGGGCACGTGTGGTCGACTTCGGCGTCCATCTCCGACTACATCGCGAAAACCTGGCCCATTGGCTATCGAAGCAGCGAGCATACGTACGATTCCGAAGGCACTCTACTAAGCGGGGTGTCGCTCGAAGACGAAGTTCCGGACGCGGGAGAACCTACCGGCGGCTATCTCTGGAAGAATTTTGCGAGCCATAGTGTTTCTTACCGGCATTATGGGGAATACATTGTCAGCCGCTGGTGCAACGAAAAGAGCGATGAGGGAGGACCTGCTATGGGACCGCCCAAGGCAGCGGGCCGGAATTGCGCGCGGGCGGTAATCAACAAGGGCGAGGCCCTGGAAAAAAATGTCGGCGAGCCGCGAGGCGGGCCTAGCCCCTATCCGTGGGCGATTCCTGTTCTGGCAAAAAACGTCGCGAGCGAAGCGGAATTGCGCGGGCACTTTGATCCGTTGTTTCCGGATTTTGAGGTGGCGTACCCAGACCAGTTGCGCGCGGATGAATTTCTAAACGAGTTCCATCAGTTTGTGGCTGCCAGGGAAGCCGGCAAGGAGACAATGCCGCAATTTATTCTTTTGCGGCTTCCCGACGATCACACCGCCGGGCTCACGAAAAACCAACCAAGGCCGGCAGCTTCCGTCGCAGACAATGATTTGGCTATCGGTCGCGTAGTGGACGCGGTGTCGCACAGTCCGTATTGGGACGATACGGCGTTTTTGATTCTGGAGGACGACGCGCAGGATGGCCCGGATCACCTGGACTCGCACCGAAGCCTCTGCCTCGTGATCAGCAAGTATTCGCCGACGCCGGAGGGACGGGCGCAAGGTTTGGAGTCGTTCGTGGATCATTCCTTTTACACCACCATCAATGTGGTGCGCACGATCGAGTCGCTGCTGGGCGTGCCGCCGATGAATGCCAACGATTCGAGGGCGGCAGTGATGGCGCCGCTGTTTAGCGGAACGGGGCAGCAGCCAGCTTTTGCCACCGACTATCGCAACCGCGACAACGGATTGATCTATCAGATGAATACGGCGGAGTGGAAAGAAGGGAAAAACCTGGATTTCAGCCACGCTGACGCAGTGGATACAACGCTGCTCAACAAGTTTCTTTGGAAGGATCGCATGGGCGATATTCCGATGCCCCCGCCGCAACACAACGTTTTCCCAGAAACCGTGGCGAGCAAGAGTTCGAAAAAAGATTTGGACTGAGGGGGTTACACACCCGTTGGGACGAACGGCTTCACCCCTTAGGCCTGGCTCACTTCCCAAGAATGACGCCAACACCTAAAAGGATGAGTTGCAGGTTCCGCTGCGGCAGCTTGCCAACTCGATCAGTAAGCAAACGCTTATCCAGGCTGATGATTTGGGACGCGTTGACGACAGATTCGCTTCGCAAGCCAGTCGCCCGTTTCGAGAGCAGGACGTTCCCTGGCGCTGGAGCCCACCTGAGGTTCGTCGTCAGTAGGACGCATACAACGGTGCGAATGGCACTGCGATTCAGCGCATCCGATTGAACCACGACAATTGGCCTTCGAAAGCCCGGGCCGGAGCCCGTCGGCTCGGGCAAATCGGCCCACTAAATCTCGCCTTGCGAGATCACCATTCCGTGTTCTCAAGAATGCGCCTCGCGGCAGCGGACACAAACGGGCCGGGTGCAGCATCCTCTCCGAGATCGTCACAGACCTTGTTTATAGCCTCGGTGATTTCGTCAGGAGAATGCCGCGCCAAATATTCCTGCAGCGCATCGCTGAAGAGACGGCTTCGCGATCGTCTGGTTCGACGCGCAAGGCGCTCCGCGCGCCGGAAGATTTCGTCGGGAATGGAGACTGCGGTTTTCATACCATCAGTATATCTGGCCCCTGAATGAGCGACATGTGGGAGTGAGTCTAAATTCCGCAGAAAAGAACGGGAAGCTATGGCTTGGTCTGCTGGGGCGTTCTCGTCAGGCGGAGGGCGATTCCATCCTGAAAAGCGGGAGATTGTAGAGTCTTTTCGCCGCTTTTGTGAGCAAACTTTTCCCACTGCTCGATTTTTCCCGTTACTACATTCACCCACTCGGAAGAGTAATCTCCCGTCGGAAGTTCGAGAGTCAGGTCGGTAGGTCCATTCCCGTCGAGATAGATCGCGTACTGCTTGCCCGGAGCGGAGAGCACGCGAGCAGTGGCGCCCGTGGCGTGCTTCACGGTGCGGGTGTCTGGCCGAAGATCAACCAGCGAGAATGATTGCAAGAAATCCCTCAGAACGCGAAGTTGATGGCGCAGCGCAGGGCTTCCACCGCCCGGACCGTTTGGCTCGGAGTATGAGCCGTCTTCGTGGCCGGTGGTAAACGAGTAGTCGAGACTGTCGAAGACGCCTCCGCCGGACAGCATGAAATTCCACGCTTGGCGACGATACGCGTCGTCGTCACGGCCGAGAAAACCGGATTCGTCGTAGGAGATAGCTTTGCCGAGACCGTAGTTGAGGAGAACCGCTTCCGGGTATGCGTAGTGGAAGTTCACTACGTCGGCGCCCGGCAGGAGCTTGCGGACAGGTAAGCGAAAATTGGAGTAGTTCTGGGCGATGAGATGGCGGTTCGAAAGCGAGGATTCTTCTTGCGTGATCCACTCAGCTACGCGAGCTTGCCAGGCCATGGAAAGTTCGTCCGGCAAATCGACCGAATTCGGATAGTTGTCGCGGGCCGGTGGGCGTAGGTATGGGTTGACGACATCGGCAAGAACGGGCCGGTCCGACCAAGGCTCATTTTGGATTTCGAAGATGACATTGTCGAAGGCATTGGCTTCGCGGACCAGCTTGCGGGCGTACTTTTCCTGGTGCGCGAGGATGTTGCCGTTTTCGAGCGTGTTGAGTTTCTTCCAATCGATGGCGTCGGTGCCGTTGACGTTGTTGGCGGAGTTTAGCGCGCTCATTTGCCATTGCGCTTCGGCGTAATGAGCCGAGAAAAGAGTGACCTCCACAACGATTCCGCGCTTTGCGGCTTCCAACAGAAAATCGTGATAGCGCGTGAAGAATTCGAAGTCCCATTTTTCCAAGTCGAATTTATTTCCGCCGCCCGCGTAGCCGGGCGTATCGCTGCGCAACCACGGCGCCAGGAAACGGCCGGGCTCGGGAGCGAGATCGTTGTGCACGATGCCGAAAGATTTCGCGGGAACTTCGACGTAGGAGCCGGCGAAGAGGCGCGTGTAGTTCAGGCCGTCGGCTTCCAGCGTGGCGAGATAGCGATGGTAGTCAAAGTCGCGGTTCAGGACCGCGCCGTAGTGTTCGCCGCTTGTGATGAGGGCGACGGCCTTTCCGCGGAAGAGGAAATAGTGCGGATTCGCGGGATGAAGACGGATGGGCTGAGGTTCGGAGGATTGCTTTGTGCTCGCTTGAGGCAGCGCCTGAGTCGAAGGGAGAAGAAAAGCGACGAGCACCGCAGCATGTATGGTCCCGCGCAGTGCTTTGGGGATTTCGGGAATCATTCGAATGGGCACCAGGGACTAGCGCGTGCCAGGAGCGGCCGCGAGTTGCGTGGAATTGGCCAAGGCGCGCAAAGACTCGGTGTACGGAGCGCGGGCTACGCCGCGTTCGGTGAAGATGGCGGCAATGTAACGGGAGGGCGTGACGTCGAAGGCGGGATGTGCGGCGTGGACGTCGGGAGCTATGCGCACGCCCTGCAGATGGGTGACTTCGGCGGCGGAGCGCTCTTCGATGGGAATATGCTCGCCGTCAGGCAGCGAGAGATCAAACGTCGAGACGGGTGCGGCAATGTAGAAGGGCACTTTGTTTTCTTTGGCGAGGACGGCGATCTGATAGGTGCCGATTTTGTTGGCGGTGTCGCCGTTAGCGGCGATGCGGTCGGCTCCGGTGACGATGGCCCCGACTTTGCCGGTCTTCAGAAAGTGACCGACCATGTTGTCGGTGATGAGCGTGAGAGGGATGCCGCCTTTGTGGAGTTCCCAGGCGGTGAGGCGCGCGCCTTGCAAGTAAGGATGCGTTTCGGGGACAAGGACATGCAGCTTTTTTCCTTGCTCGAACGCGACGCGGATCACACCGAGCGCGGTACCAATTCCGCCGGTTGCTAGGGCTCCGGCGTTGCATTGCGTCATGACCTGACCGTCAGTGGGCATGAGTTCCGCGCCATAGCGGCCGATGGCTTCGTCGGTGGCTTTCTTTTCGAGATGAACTTGTTGGGATTCTTCGACCATTCCCTGGCGAATTTTCGCGAGGTCAGAGGTTTGAGCGGTGAGTTCGGCGAAGCGGCGCTTCATGCGCTCGATGGCCCAGAAGAGATCGACGGCCGTGGGGCGGGTTTTCGCGAGGGTGTCGCAGATTTCCGTGAATTCGGTGCGCAGGGATTCGACAGAATTTGCTGAGGAATGAAGAACGCCTAGAGCGGCGCCCATGGCTGCGGCCACACCGATCGCCGGCGCGCCTCGAATGACCATGTCGCGGATGGCTTTGGCGACTTCGCGGTAGTTGGTGTAGGTGTAGCTGACTTCTTCGCCGGGAAGGAGGCGTTGGTCCAGCATGACGACGCCGCGGTCGGTCCATTCGATGGGTTGGGCTACGTACATTTTTTGCGAATCCTCAGTGATTGTGGACCGAGAACTGGTCTCCATTTAAGAAAAATCAAACAGCCTGTTCGAGCTTCCAATCTTGCCAAGCTCGGGGCACGGCATGCCGTGCCCCTACAAACATTCTAGCGGAGGCACGGGCGGAAAACGAATCGTTCAATGCGCGAGTGGCAAAACCCTTAGTGCGTGGGCGGCATTCTTGTGAAGCCGGTGGTGCCCAGAATAGTTACGAGGGCGATCGTGGAGTTGTAGCCGAGGTGAAGCAAAAAACTGGCGAAGACGGAACCGGTGCGCGCGCGAACAAACGTGAAGATGACACCGACCGCGATGAGCACGAAAACGAGGCCCCACGTCCAGCCGAGTTGCGCGCCGTGCATCAATCCGAAAAGGACACCAGTGATGATCACGCTGCTGGCTACGCCGAAAGACTTTGCAAACAACGGGTAGAGATAGCCGCGAAACACGGTTTCTTCGACCAGCGGCGCCACCAAGACGGCCATGGCCATGAAGAGTATGGCGGTGTTTTTGTAGTGGAAAAGCTCTTCGATGGGCAAATCTTCGGGCGCCTGCATCTTGGCCGTAACGACAAATACGACGACGGAAAGACCACACCCCGCAAGGAAGAAGAGCCATGGGCTTCTCGGGCGGCCGCCGTCGTGCCGCGTGATTTTTCTCCAGCCGAGAGTACGCCAGAAGGGAGAGCCGGGAAGGACCGACAGGCTGACGTAAAGAAATAGCAAGACCAAGGCGTACAAAAGAACCATGCTGCCGACAGCGAACCCCGGTTTTGACAGGGCAAAGCGCTCGAAGTCCTTTTCGTTGTGGAGATGGCGAAGCGGCCCCGCGTAATAGACCATGAAGCCTAACTGAACGATGAAAAAACTGACCACTACAAATGAGAGAAACACGGCGAAATGCAGCCATGACCAGGAGATGCGCAAGTCCTCCGGAGGTAAAGGTTTGTAAGCAGGGGCGTCCGCGTGAACATTGGCCGCCAAGCTGATGGGATCGCCGGGGAGCGGGATTTCGGCGAGATTTGCGGGTGGCTGAGTTGCACTGGGCGCTGACTCCGCGGGAGATTGCGACGGCGGCTCCTGATCCGGCGGAAGAACAGAGTTTTCGTCGAAGAGGCTCATTGTTTGCCTCGGCGCAAAGCTTTCGGCCAGCCAGCAGACAGCGCGGCGGCGATCAGAGGCATGAGCAGTTCGTGATGGCCCGTGATGGCGTAACCGCGCGATTCGGATTTGCGGCCTCCGCGTTCGGATACGGTGGGACGCTTCACTACATTCTGCAACGGACGGTAGTGCTGGATAAAGTCGAAGTTGGCCGTGGTGATGGGCCGCAAGGGCACGCCGAGATTGCGCGCCACGCTCACGGCTTTCAGGAAAACCTCGGGAAGAAGCACGGCGGATCCCCAATTTAAATAGATGCCGCCGGGATGCATTTGTTTCACGAGAGCGCAGAAGAGCCGGAAATCGAGAAACGTGGCGGCGCCGAGGCAAGGGCCGTCAGCGGCGGGGTGCATGTGGGGAATGTCGGTGCCGATGGCTATGTGGACGGTGACGGGGATGCGCTGTTTGTAGGCGGCGAAGAGAACGCTGGAGGCGGCGTGCTTTACGTTGAGAATGCCGCTGGTGAGGAATTGGCCGGCGGCTTCCCCGTAGCCGATGTGCAGGCGTGCGGCGAGCTTTGAAAATTCGTTGATGTATTCACCGGTTTCGCTGGCCATGCCGAATTGGCCGGCGCCCAGGCTGGCTTCGACGTCCTCGGAAGTGTTGCCTACTAGAGCGATTTCAAAATCATGGATGAGTGCGGCGCCGTTCATGGCGATGCCTGAGACGAAACCGCGCTTCATCAGATCGATTAGCACCGGGCCGAGGCCGACTTTGATGACATGGCCGCCGATGCCCCAGAGGATCGGCGATCGTTGTTTGCGTGCGCGATGGATCGCGGCTAAAAGGTTGCGCAAATCGTTCGCAGCGAGAAAGTTTGGAAGCGAATCGAGGAATTTGGAGAGGGAAGCGTTTCTCGTCGCTGGCTTGGCGAAGTCGCGGACGCTTACTTTGCTCTTGCGAGAGGAGAGCGGATAAGTGCGGACTGCGCCGAACGTGAGCGGTGGAGTGGAGTATATGCTCATTGAGGTTCACATACTTTAGCGCGCGGTTGGCTTGATACCAAGCATTCAGGATGCTTGCCGAGATGGGGCGCAGCCCTTCGAAGCTCAGGATAAACATGCTGCGCCCCTACAAACGGCGGGGAGGTTCTTTGCGAATCGGCGAACGGCTGCGGAGCGGCGGTCATTTGGGCGGCAGGGAATTGCCATTGGTGTGCCCGTTGTTAGAAATGCCTAGGACGCGGGCTAGAGCTTGGCCGGTGTAGGATTTTTTGGTGCGGGCGACTTGTTCTGGCGGGCCTTGAGCGACGATGCGGCCGCCGCCTTCACCGCCTTCCGGGCCGAGGTCGATGATCCAGTCGGCTTGTTTGATGACGTCGAGGTGATGCTCGATGATGAGGACAGTGTTGCCGAGAGCGACGAGGCGTTGGAGGACGTCGAGGAGTTTGCGGACATCGTCGAAGTGCAAGCCCGTTGTGGGTTCGTCAAGGATGTAGAGGGTGCGGCCCGTTTGGCGCTTGGAAAGTTCGCGCGCGAGCTTGATGCGCTGAGCTTCGCCGCCGGAAAGCGTGGTGGCGGATTGGCCTAGCGTGACGTAGCCGAGACCGACTTCGACGAGCGTCGAGAGTTTTTGCTGGATCTGCGGAATATTTTCGAGAAGCTTCAGCGCGTCGGAAGAAGGCAAGTTTAGCACGTCGCTGATGGTATGGCCTTTGTAGCGGACGGCTAGCGTTTCCGAATTGTAGCGCTTGCCGCGGCAGACTTCGCACATCACGTAGACGTCGGGCAGAAAATTCATTTCGATGCGGCGCAGGCCATCGCCCTGGCAGGCTTCGCAACGGCCGCCTTTGACGTTGAAGCTGAAACGGCCGGGGCGATAGCCGCGCTCACGCGATTCGGGAAGCATGGCGAAGAGTTCGCGGATGGGCGCGAAGACGCCAGTGTACGTGG
>Ga0074044_10000892_pt1 | contig 27596 bp, 20 predicted proteins | sample BogForMeECP23OM1_FD_94443 | JGI IMG/M metagenome (GOLD analysis project Ga0074044, IMG submission 94443) | Bog forest soil microbial communities from Calvert Island, British Columbia, Canada - Bog Forest MetaG ECP23OM1 | ecosystem: Environmental > Terrestrial > Soil > Wetlands ... | reverse complement strand
TCGGAACCGGACGCCAGCCCACGTCCTACCAGCAGATACGCGGGGCATCGGACCTTTTGAACCGGCACCCGAGGCCAAACCTCAATCTATTGCGGTCTGCTGAAACAACCGGATAAGCTAAAGTTGTCTAGTTCTCGATCCCCATCTGCGTCAGGACAAACGCATAGTCGAACGAGGCTTCTTTCAGGCGATCATAGCGCCCGGACGCTCCCCCATGGCCTGCCGGATCGAGATTCGTTTTCAGGATCAACAGATGGTGATCGGTTCTGGTCGCGCGCATTTTGGCGACATACTTTGCCGGTTCCCAATACATCACCTGGCTGTCGTTGAACGAGGTCCTCACCAGGATATTGGGATATGGCCTGTCCTGAATGTTGTCGTAGGGGGAGTACGAAATCATGTAGTCGAACGCGGGCTTTTCCTTCGGATTCCCCCATTCCTCAAACTCTGTAACAGTGAGTGGCAGCGACTCGTCGAGCATGGTGTTGATGACGTCGACGAAAGGGACTCCGACGATGGCGGCGTGGAAAAGGTCCGGACGCATATTCAGCACGGCACCCATCAGCAAGCCTCCGGCGCTCCGGCCTTCAATCACCAGCTTGTCTTTTGAGCCGTAACCATTTGCCACCAGGTATTCCGCGCACGAGATGAAGTCGGTGAATGTAGTTCTCTTGTTCATCATCTTTCCGGCGTCATGCCAGGCCTTGCCCATTTCTCCGCCGCCGCGAATGTGAGCGATGGCTACGACTACTCCGCGGTCGACCATGGAAAAAATATTCGAGTTGAAAAAGATATCCATGGGTATCCCGTAAGAACCGTACCCGTAAAGATAAAGCGGCTCAGCGCCGTCAAGTTTCGCGCCCTTCAGGTGCACCACCGAGATGGGAATCTTTACGCCGTCGGATGCAGTGACTTCAATGCGCTCCACCTGGTAGCGGTTCCGATCGTAGCCGCCGGGGACTTCCTTCTGCTTGAGCAACGTGGAAGAACCGCTTGCTATGTCGTACTCGAAGACGGATTGCGGCGTTATGAACGACTGATAGGTGTAGCGAAGTTTGGAGGTGTCGTACTCGCGATTGATGTATTGATAGGCGGCGTATGCCGGTTCGGGAAATTCGATGCGTTTGGTTTGCCCGCTGTTCAGTTCGGTGACTCGAATCTGTGGCAGTCCGTTCTCGCGCTCGTAGAGGACGTAGTAGTTCTTGAAAAAGTCCGTGTCATCGAGCATGACATTGGCTCGCTGGGGAACGACTTCCTTCCAGTTTTGGCTGCGTGGATCGGAAACCGGAGCTTTTACCAGGCGAAAGTTGCGGCCGGTGTCGTTCACCCGGATGTAGAAGAAGTCTCCGTTGTGGTCCGGATAATATTCGACATCCTGCTTGCGCGGCTCCAGGACCTTCCACTCTCCAGTGGGCTGATCGGCCGGGAGGTAGCGGGCCTCCGAAGTGGTGTGACTGCCGGAAATCAGCAGGATGTACGCCTTGCTCCGGGTCTTGCCCGCATAAACATCGAAGCGCTCGTCCTTTTCTTCGTACACAAGAGGGTCATTACCGCTGCTCCCAAGCGTGTGCCGATAGAGGCGGTACTGCCGCTTAGCCGAATCTTCGACGGTGTAGAACAAAGTCTTATTGTCGTTGGCCCAGACCACCGAGCCAACTTTTTCAGCGTGATCAGCCAGGATCGTTCCCGTGCGCAGATCTTTGATGGCGAGTGTGTACTGTCGAAAACCGGTGTTGTCGATTGTGTAAGCCAGCAGGTTTCCATCATCACTGACTTCGTAAGCTGCGACGGACATGAAGGTCTGCCCTTTTGCCAGCTCGTTAATGTCGAGCAGAACTTCTTCCGGAGCATCGAGGCTTCCTTTCTTTCGGCAGCGTATTTGATATTGCTTACCGGCTTCGGTCCGGGAATAGTAGAGATATCCGCCTTCTCTATAAGGGACATCCACATCGGTTTCCTTGATGCGGCTCAGCATCTCGTCGTAGAGCTTCTTTTGCAGCGGTTCGGTGGGCTTCATCACCACGTCGGTATAGGCGTTCTCCGCCTCCAGGTACGCTTTGACCTCCGGATTGTTCTTCTCACGCAGCCAGAAATAGTTATCCACAAGTTTGCGGCCGTTGATCTCGGTCACCTTCGGAATCTTCTTCGCAATCGGTGGCGCGGGTGGGGCGCTGGTTGTATCGGCCGCCCGGAGGGGAATATTGCAAATCCACGAGAGTAGTAGGATAGATAACGCAGAGATACGCGCGTACCGCTTGTTCATGGGAAAGCTCCTGGGTCGATCTGAATCCATGCTCTTGACTCGGCGTTCGCAGTATACGCCACAACTTCAACGCCACTTCTCCCCCACTTGTTTGGATTTTGCGCTCGATTCCGAACCTGCTGGCCGCAAGCCGATGCCGAGCGGTAAGAGCGTGATCACGTTCTCCTCCGAGCCCCTCCCGGATAGCTGCAGAACTCTTTGTGGTGCACCTCAAGATTCGACATCGTGCCACAGGGTTGACACCTCTTTGCCACGAGCGAGCGACTTTGGGGAATCATTCTCAGGACGCTTCTCGGAGCGAGCGTGCCCTTACTTATCTCAGTGGGTGAAGGATGAAGCGTGAACATTTCGTCACGGTAGTCGAGGAGGCGCTCGACTCGCTCCCGCAAGAATTTCGCAGTCGCATTCGTAACGTTGCTGTCTTGGTAGAGGATACGCCGCCGAACCAGCCATCACCGCGGTCGGGGCAGCAGAGGCGCCTGCTTCTCGGTGTCTTCCATGGCGTGCCAACGACCAAGAGGAGCATATTTGACTTACCGACAGGGCCGGATCACATCGTGCTTTATCAGAAGAATATTGAAGCGGTCTGTTCCAGCGAGGCCGAAGTCCGCGAACAAATCCGCCTGACGGTCATCCATGAACTGGGCCACTATTTCGGTCTGGATGAAAACCAACTGAAGGATGTTTAGGCGGTGGCGCGGACTCGCTCAGCCGGCAGCGGATGAATCTATTTGCGGTTTATGATGTTTGCTCCCAAGCGAGGAGAGTGCAATGGCAGAACGGAGTGCAGGACGCAAGGCTGCGCCTACTCGGAGGATGAAAAAGGAACGGAGTGCATCTGCGCCATCGGCTCCGCAAGCGGGAACACAGCGGAAGGTTGGCGGTCTCAGCGTTCGCGCCCAATTAGAAAAGGGCATATCGGAGCTTCAGGGGCTACACAAGTTGTTGCTTTCCAGCGAGGTAGATCCTGATGTTCTGGCGGATTTCCGGGACGCTTTAAATCGAGTCAGGAATACCGCATGGGCTGCCCAGCAGTATGTTGTCCGCAAGGAGAGCGATCAGGACTCGACCAGCGTGCTCTCGCTTCTAGCCGGAGAACGTATACGTGCCGCCTACCAGCTTTGCCAGGCTCTGGCCGATGATTTGAAAGGAGCCAACATTGAGTTTCAACGAGGCAGTCTTGTTCAGCTCTACGAGGCCACGAAGACTTTGACCGAACAATTAAAACGTGTCGTCGACAAAACTATGATGAGCCGGTCCTAAATGTGCCGACATGGTGGGCATGATCATGCCGACCAAAGCAGAAGTGGAACTCCCTTCTCGAAGCCGCCATCGCGTTCGCGATCACGCGACGGGAAAAGACGCGGCAGAAAGCGAAGAAATGAGAAAACGACCGGCGGCAGCTTGTTCTCTGCGCCCAGTTTCTGCGCGCAGCGGAGTGCGATCGCAACTGTTGTTGCCCAACCCATCCGACCAGCCAAGGAGCCCTTTCGACACTCCCGTAGGTTAATCTGCCTAGCCAATCCTGCTGCTATTGCCATAGCTGGAATTGCGTAGTAGGTTTGTTTACCGGAGCGGAGGTCGAGCGATGGCTTATGACGTTTTCATCAGTTATGCGTCGGAAGACAAAATTGTCGCCGACGCGGTTTGCGCGATGCTCGAATCGCACGCCGTCCGCTGTTGGATCGCTCCGCGCGACGTACTCCCCGGCATGGCGTACGGCGAGGCGATCATTGATGCGATTCGCGGCTGCCGCATCATGGTTTTGGTTTTCTCCTCAAAATCAAACACCTCTCCCCACATTCCGAAGGAGATCGAAAGAGCCGTCAGCGCGGGCGTGGCGGTGATTCCGTTTCGCATCGAAGACGTGAGGCCCGGCAAGTCCCTCGACTACTTCATTGGCAGCGTTCACTGGCTCGATGCCCTCACTCTACCGCTCGAACAGCATATCGAGCGGCTCGTACAGAACGTGCAAACGCTTCTTGCGCGAGACGTCCCGTTAATCGAACCCAAAAAGTCATCCGCAATTGCAGCGCCGGTCTCATCCGTCGTATCGGGCCCCGTGCGCCCTGCCTGGCTCTACGCTGCATTGGGCATCATGGCACTTCTCGTGATCGTGTTTGCGGTTTTGTTATTCACCCGGAAACCATCCAAGACCGCGCAGGTCGCTCCTGCATCGGTCAGCTCAACATCTCCTGCGCCGGTCAGCACGACACCTTCTGCCAGCGCACCGCCTACCGCGGTTGCAACCCAGTCGAGTGGACAATCGAGCGCAGGCAGCAAAGACGCTGCCGCAGCGTCGAAACCGACCGCCCCTGCCGCCACGCAGCCGGCACCGCGACAAGAACCTAAAACTGGAGCCCATGATACCGCGCACGTTCCTGCGAAGCCTGAAACAACCTCAGCCGAGGATCTCTTTGATCAGGGCCTTTCGGCGTACAGGGACAAACAGTTTTCGCAGGCTGCGGAACTTTACCGGAGGGCTTGTGATGGCTACGAACGCAAAGGATGCCACGATCTTGGCTTGATGTACTACAGAGGTGAAGGCGTGGCGAAAGATCTGAATCGCGCCGCCGGTCTCTACAAGCGCGCCTGTGACGCAGGCGGAACCGGCGGATGCCTGGATCTCGGCTTGATGTACTTGCGAGGTGAAGGCGTGCCCAAGGATCCGAATCGCGCCGCCGACTTTTACAAACGTGCATGTGATGCCGGGAGTCCGCCAGGATGCACCGATCTTGGCCGGATGTACTACACCGGTGAAGGAGTGCAGAACGATATGAATCGCGCCGCCGATCTTTTCAAACGCGCCTGTGACGCAGGCGGTACCGGCGGATGCCTGGATCTCGGCTCGATGTACCTGCGAGGTCAAGGCGTGCCCAAGGATCGGAATCGTGCCGCCGATCTCTTCAAGAAAGCGTGTGACGCGGGCCTTAACCGGGGATGTGAAAATCTCGCCCGCTTGAAGAAGTAACTCCCAACTAACGGGTGGGATTGGGGCGCACGCGATGCCGTATGTCAGCGTGGCTGTGTAGCCGTCTTGCGACGCAGGACGACATAGGTTGGAAAGGTCCCGTACTTTTTTGCCATCGAAGTTTGACCCACATAATCGCAGCGAAACTCTTTCACTCCTTCCGCCGCTGCGAGTGCGGCAAATGTCTGACTGGCATAGACTTGACCCGTCGGGGTAATCGGCTCGATGCGCGCTGCCCGGCTGACGTTGGCTCCAATGTAGGTGGTGTGCTGGGTCACGGGATCGCAACAGGAATAGACCGGTCCCGCGTGCAGGCCGATGCGAAGGTTCAAAGCCGGCAGCCCATGTTTTGACCAGTCGGTGTTGCGGACTACGTCGCGTAAATCGAGAGCAAATTGGCCGGCATCCCGGACGTTCGAGAAAACAAAGTAAAGGCCGTCTCCCCAGGTGTTTTTGGTGAGGGGCCGATGCGGTGATTCTGCTGCCAGTCTGCCTGCGAGTCCAAGAAAGTGCTGCGCAAATAAAGGGACTTCTTCATCGGTAAGTTTACTGAATCCCTCCGCATCGGCAAAAAGCAAGGCTCGGATTTCCGGAGCAAATTCAGATGGGGCCTCGCTGGCCTGGTTCGAAACTGTCGCAGAACATGCAGCGGCCGGCCCAGAGAGGCCGGGACACTCGCAGCGGAGAATCTCCGCCAAGTCGATGACTTCCACGTGCAGACCAAGTCGCCGCCAGCGCTCTACTGTGCCTGCAGTACCCCCCATGCCCGTTCCCGTCTTACCATCCCATACTGCTACGGGCACGAGTTTGGTTTCGAGTTGTTCGGCGCGCACGCTTGCCAATCCATGCAGCATCATATTGGCAAATTCGTAAGAAACGTTGCTACCCATCTGGCGCTGCTTTGAAACTTCCTGGGTGTCGATCGCTTGGGCGATTACCTTCTCCAATCGTTCTCCCCAATCGCTGCCGCGAACAAACTCCACGCTGTCCTTTATAAAGCGCTCCTTTTCATAGGGCAGGATCACGTAACTTTCGCCCTTCATCTCCAGCATGACTTCGTGGAAAAGGATGTCAGCGCCGCAGGCTCCGGATGCATAGCCAAAGCCCGCATTCAATTTACTTAGACGTTGCCGGATAGCGTCCTTCACCATCGGTTCGAGCCGGGACGGGAATCGCGGCACACTTCGGTCGTCCCGATCGACCATGTGGCCGGCGAAGGCCACCACACTGGGAAATCGAAACAGCCGCTCAATGCGTCCTCCGTCTTCATCCGGGGCAACGCATTGCATCAACAAACGAGCATTGTGACGGGTAGATTGCAGGCTCCCCCAATCTCCGCGTCCCAGTTCTACGGCTTGGCCGTACCAGTTTTCGGCTTCCGACCAGTCTGCTAACAGAAGCGCAGCTTCTCCCAAGGTAGAAACCAGCCAGTAGCGCTCGCCGTTCCCCTCTGCCAGTTCCCGGAGTCTCTGCCGGCACTGTTCGCTGACGAGGCGGGCTAAGGCGGCCGCAGACTCTCGCTCTCCCAGGAAGAGCGCGAGTGTGGCCGCATTGATAGCGCTCCAGTAGCCACCGCTGGTCTCATACCCCTGCGAATAGAATTCATACGCCCGCCGTAAGTGCTGACTTGCTTTGGAAACATCCTCTTCTTCGCGGGCGAGATCTTTGTGGGTGCGGGCGAGCAAGCCGAGAGTTTCCTCATCCCGGTACCCGTCTTGATACAACTGTTCAAGCACCTTGTTCGCTGGCCCGGGCGCGCCACTTCGGGCCAGGGCCAGCGCCAGGAGTTGACGCAGACGCAGGTCCTGCGGAAACGACTTCATGCCTTCAGCGACCACATCGTAGGCCACCAATGGTTCGCCCAGCTTAAGTACTTTTTCGCCAAGCAGGCGATAGGGCTCCGGACTGACTGACCAAACCTCTGGATCATGCGCACGCCAGAACCCTTGCAGCAGAGCGAGATCTGGTTGCGAGCAATCTTTAAGCAGTTGCAATACGCTGGTGAGCGCTCTCGCTGATGCAGGAGAAGTCCCTTCCGACGAAATGCTCGGTCCCACCGGCGGCTGTATCGTGTAGCCCATTGCCAACAAGGCTTTGATGGACTCCATGGCGGTCTGGCGGTCGTATTGCCTTTCTGATTCGGTGAGTTGCTCATACGGGACCAGGTTAGGATGCTCTTTTTGCTGATCGTCCCGGTGCGGTCCGTAGTGCCATCCTTCCGCGATCCGCAGCTTGGCCCAGTTTTCGTGAGTATTCATGGCGAGCAGCTCACTTAATTGGGCAATCTCCGGGGTGAGTGCCAGGCGCGAAGTGTCGATGGGTCCCGGTTTGTAGTCCAAAAAATTGCGCTCCTGATCCGTTTGTCGTCACATTTTAAACTAAACCCGGCAGACAAGAAGAGAGCGTTCCTGACGAATCCACTCCGGTCATGCCGAACGGGTGAAGCCGCATGTTAGGCTTCTGCGGAGACGCTAAGGTGATTGGCCGGGTCTTTAGAGCATTTCAATATCGCGATTTCCGCCTGATGTGGTTTGGCGCGTGCACGTCTAGCATCGGCACCTGGATGCAAATCGTGGCGCAGGGCTGGCTGGTCTACCGGCTCAGCCACTCCGCGTTCTTGCTGGCGCTGGATCAATTTCTCGGCGGCCTTCCCATCTTTCTATTCTCTCTGATCGGCGGAGTGGTGGCCGATCGCGTCGAACGCCGGAAGATTCTGCTCGCCTCCCAGTATGTGCAGATGACGACAGCCGGGCTGCTCACCATTCTGGTGGCGACTGGCCGGGTACACGTCTGGCATATCCTTTGCCTTTCATTTATTTCCGGATTCGCCCAGGCCTTTGGCGGTCCGGCCTACCAGGCGCTGATTCCCACGTTGGTCGACAGGGAAGACATGCCCAACGCCATCGCACTGAATTCGATCCAGTTCAACGTGGCGGTTATGGTCGGGCCGGCGCTCGCCGGGCAGGCCTTAGCGAGGCTGGGAGAAAAGTGGTGCTTCGGGCTGAACGCGCTCTCCTTCCTGGCGCCCATCGTATCGCTCTCGATCATCCGCTCCCGCTTCCTGCCACTGAAAACCACGGAGTCGGTGTTCACCAGCCTGAAGCAGGGCATCCAGTTTGCTCGCAAGCAGAGTTCGATGGAAGCGCTGATTGTGCTGGCGTTCTGCATGACCGGTTTGAGTATGCCCATGCGCACCTACCTTCCCGTATTCGTGAAAGACATCTTCCATCGCGGTCCGGAAACCTACGGCAATCTCCTCGCGCTCATGGGACTCGGTTCGATTTGCGGCTCACTGACCATCGCGGGCGCGGGCAATATAAGAAAAAAGGGACGGGTCGCTCTCGGCGCGCTCATCTGCCTGGGCGCGGGGATTTCCGCCTTTGCCCTGTCGAAGTCGCTGCCCGTGAGCGAGACCTTCCTGGTGCTGGTGGGCGCATCCATGATGGCTGTTTTTGCCACGGTCAATTCGCTGGTGCAGCTGATTACCACGAACGAAATGCGTGGTCGCGTGATGAGCGTGTACAATTTCGCATTCCGCGGCGGCATGCCGATGGGGAATCTGTTGTCGGGATGGCTCGTGCCTCTGTTTACGGCGCCGGTGGTGCTCAGCGTGAACGGATTCCTCCTTGTTCTGCTGGCCCTGTACTTCCTGCTGGTCCAACGGCGGCTGGCTGCGCTTTGACATCATTTCACTGATCCCACAATCAGGTCGCTCGGCCCGGGCAGGTTGATCCGGCGTACATCGGCAAAACCCGCAGCCTTCATCCAGTCGGTGTATTCGAACTCGCTGTAACTGGCGCCGGCGTCGGTAGCAACGAGCATGTTCAGTGAGAACAGCGCTGCGTGTTGCGGCCCGGTTTTGTCGGGATTGAGGAGAAAGTCTTGCACGACGAGGCGGCCGTTCGGCGCGAGTGCCTGGTGTGCACGGCGGAAGATGTCCCGGTTCTGCTCCTCGGAAAACATGTGGCAGATTGCGTTCAGCATGACAACGTCGTAGCCGGACCCAAAGTCGTCTTGGAGCATGTCTCCAATGCGAAGACTGACTTGTGCCAAGACGCCGGCCTGGCGGACATATTCGGCCGTGAGCGGCACGACGTCTGCAACGTCAAGAACCTCGCACCGTACATCGGGACAAGCTCTTGCGAACGCGATGGAGTAGGCGCCGGAACCGCCGCCAAGATCGAGGACACGGCCAACCCCGGCCGTACCCAGGGCCTTCACAACAAGCGGCGCGCGATCCTTGGCGTTGCGCTGCATGCCGGCAATGAAGTTGCTCGTCCATTCGGGATTATCCTCGCGCTGGATGGGGATGCGGGTGCCACGTCGCACAGCGTCTGTCATTGTGCTCCAGCGATGCCAAATGTTAGCGGTGTGCAGCAGGCCATTGCGTTGGTTGTCTTTGGATCCCTGAACAAAGAAGCGCGCTGACTCGGGCGTGTTCTTGTAATCGTCGCCGCTCTTCGAGAGCAGTCCGAGGGCGACGAGCGCGTTGAGCAGCATTCCCACGGCGCGGGCATTCGCGCCGATCCTCGTCCCGATCTGTTGAGCATTGGCTCCTTCCCCGACAGCCGTAAAGATGTCGAGTTCAAGAGCCGTAAGAATGCACCGACTCGACATGTAGCCACGGATCATCTGATCGAGGTGGTCGGGCAGGATTCCTGCTTTCTCGCGGGCTGCCATCGCGGCACGGAACTTTTCTCCGTGCTCGACCGACAATGCCCTCATCGCAGCCGCATCGTTCCATACCAGACGATCGACGGGATTGCCGTCGCACAGATGTGTTCCGACGATTTCGGATACATCAGATGGTTGCACACGCCGATACCACACCCCTGCCGGATAGACGACCATCACCGGACCTTCATCACACAGTCCCATGCAGCCGCAGGTAGTGAGTTGCACATCCTGGTTGAGGCCGCGCGCCCGCACCTCTCGATCTAGCGCGTCGAGCACAGCAAACGACCCGCTGGCCGGGCAGGAGGGAACGCCTTCTGGCTTTTGCTGCGTGCAGACGAAGAGATGAGAGCGGAACGGTTCCATCGCGGTTCTCCAAGCTACATTGATGTTAGCGCATTGATGTTAGCGCTTTATTCTCGGCGGCGCAGAACCAGTAAAAATAGGTGGCGGGTATCCGTCTTGATTGAAGTGGATTCGCGTGACAGTCCTGGTGTATGGTGCATAATTCACTGCCGAAACATATGTGGAAAGTTGCGATGCCAAGACGCTTCCCACGTTGGCCTCAGATGTTACTCGTTATTTTCGCGCTGTCGTGCGGGACGCGCGCACAAACAACCGACGCGCCCGATTTAACTAAACAGCCGACGCTCTACGTGGTCGGGTATGCCCACTTGGACACGGAGTGGCGATGGGAGTATCCCCAGGTAATCAACGAATACCTGCGCAAGACCATGGAGGACAACTTCGCCCTCTTCGACAAATATCCCCACTATGTTTTCAATTTCAGCGGCGCAAACCGCTACCGTTTCATGAAGGAGTATTATCCGGCGGATTTCGCGAGACTGAAGGAGTACGTGGATTCAGGGAGATGGTTCCCCGCGGGCTCTTCCATGGAAGAGGGCGACGTGAACACGCCCAGCGCCGAGACTATCATCCGTCAAATTCTTTATGGGAATAATTGGTTTCGCCATGAATTCGGCAAAGCCAGTGCCGAGTACATGCTGCCGGACTGCTTCGGCTTTCCGTCATCGCTGCCGACGATTCTCGCCCACTCCGGCGTCAGAGGCTTCTCTACCCAAAAGCTGGTGTGGGGATCCTCCGCTGATGGCGGCGGTCCGGAATCGCGCGAGAAAACGCCGGAAGGCACACCGTTTAACGTGGGCGTCTGGGTGGGACCGGACGGCGAGAGCGTGCTGGCCGGTCTGAATCCGGGAGCCTACGACTCCGGCATCGAAACCGATCTCAGCAAGCCATTTCCTGCGGCTCCTCCGAACCTCGCGCTCGAGGAGATCCGGAAAAAACTCCACCCGCTACGACAGAAACTGCGCCAGCTCGAGAACGCCAATCTACCGCTCGATCCGAAGGACGTTCAGGAGTATTACGAACTGCGTGCGCAAGAGAAAAGCCTCGCCAAGGTCCAATCGGATCGGGACCTTGACCGTTATCAGAACGATTGGGCTGCACGCGTAGAGCAGAACGGCAAAATCAGTGGTGTGTACACGGACTATCATTATTATGGCACTGGCGACATCGGCGGATCTCCGGATGAGGACTCCGTAAAGCGGCTCGAAGCAATCGTCACCAAAGGGTCAGCAAGCTTGCCACCGCAGGACGGAGATGGATCTCACATACAGGGGCAAGCGCATCCGGAGTGGCCATCGGTAAAGGTGGGTGATGGCCCTGTCCGCGTGATCTCGGCTAACGCGGAACAGATGTTTCTCGACATCACGCCCTCTGAGGCCGCCGAACTTCCGCGCTACACCGGCGAAATGGAGCTGACCAATCATTCGGCCGGCTCGCTGACTTCGCAGGCCTACCAAAAACGCTGGCTTCGGAAAGAAGAGTTGCTCGCAGATGCCGCCGAAAAAACTTCGGTGGCCGCTGAATGGCTGGGTGCGCGAACCTATCCCCGGCAACGGCTGAACGATGCATGGACGCTCGTCATGGGTGGCCACTTCCACGACATCGCTGCCGGGACGGCAACTCCCAAGGCCTACGAATTTGCCTGGAACGACGACATTATCGCGATGAACCAGTTCGCGGGCGTGTTGAACAATGCATCCGAAGGGGTCGCAGCGGCGCTCGACACGCGGACCAAAGGCGTTCCGATCGTCATCTTCAACCCCTTGAACATCGCCCGTGAAGAAGTAGTCGAGGCCAGCATCGAATTCCCGGACGGTATGCCCAGCACGGTTCAGGTGATTGGACCGGCCGGCAAAGAAACTCCAGCGCAGATATCGAACGGAAAGGTGCTGTTTGTTGCGAGGGTGCCGTCGGTGGGCTATGCGGTTTATGATGTGCAGCCCGGAACCGCGGCCGGACTTTTATCGGCTCTGCAAGTGTCCGAGAACTCACTGGAGAATCAATACTACCGTGTGCAGCTCAATCAAGACGGAGACGTTGCCAGCGTTTTCGATAAATCGATCAACCGGGAATTGCTCGCTGGCCCGGCGCGCCTTGCCATCTCCTACGATAATCCAGAGCAATGGCCGGCCTGGAACATGGATTGGGACCAGGAGCAGGCAGCACCGAAAGCATATGTCGGTGGGCCAGCCCAGGTTCGCGTAGTGGAAAACGGCCCGGTGCGTGTGGCCGTGGAAGTTTCACGCGAAACCGCGGGCTCACGATTTGTGCAGACGATCAGGCTTTCGGCGGGAGACGCGGGCAAACGAGTAGAGTTCGAAGACGCAATCGACTGGAATACCCGGAAGTCGAACCTGAAGGCGACGTTCCCTTTGGCCGCCTCGAATCGGACGGCTACTTACAACTGGGACGTCGGAACCATCGATCGCCCCACGGCGGAGCCAAAGAAATTCGAGGTTCCGTCGCACCAATGGATCGACTTAACCGACATGAGCGGCGCTTTCGGCGCGACCATCCTGACCGACTGCAAGAACGGATCGGATAAGCCGAGCGACCACACGATCAGGCTGACCTTGATCCGGACGCCCGGTACTCGCGGCGGCTATGCCGACCAGGGCACGCAGGATATTGGACATCACGAATTCATCTACGGCATAGCAGGGCACGGCGGCGACTGGCGCCAGGCTGGGAGCGACTGGCAAGGCCAGCGCTTGAACGATCCGCTCATCGCCTTCCAAACATCACGGCATGCCGGTGCGCTCGGCCAGGAGTTTTCCTTGCTCAAACTCAGCAGCCCGAGGATTCGACTCTTGGCGCTGAAGAAGGCTGAGCAGGGAGACGAAATCATCGTGCGTCTGGTGGAACTCGACGGGAAGCCGCAGCCGGATATCAAAGTTGCATTTGCGGCGCCGATCACTTCCGCTCGCGAGGTGAACGGACAAGAGCAGCCGGTCGGTGCCGCCGAGGTTTCTGGCGGAGTGCTGGTGACCTCATTCACTGCGTACCAACCAAGAACGTTTGCGGTAAGGCTGGCGCCGCCGACGGCCAAGGTTGCGGGTGTGCGTTCCGCACCAGTGTCGCTGAAATATGACCTTGCGGTCGCCAGCAATGATGGCACTCGCTCGGCCAATGGGTTCGATGGCAAAGGCAACGCGCTGCCGGCGGAGATGCTGCCCGCAAAAATCACGTTTAACGATGTGCAGTTCCGCCTCGCGCCAGCGACAACCGAAGCGCTCAACGCGGTCGTGGCCAGGGGCCAGACGCTCGAACTGCCAACTGGCCACTACAGTCGCATCTATGTGCTGGCGGCATCGGCCGCAGGCGACCAGAAAGTGAGCTTCAAAACTGGAAGTGAAAATGCCGAACTGACTGCCCACGTCCTGACCATTCAAGACTGGGGCGGATTCATCGGCCAGTGGGACGACCGGCAGTGGGTCGCCAAGGACATCCCTATCGAAGGGCATCCTGGAAAAGCTGAGCACGATGATTATGCCGAAATGACTGGAATCAAATCTGGCTATATCAAGCGGACGGACCTGGGCTGGTACTGCTCGCATCATCACAATGCTGCCGGAGAAAACATGCCGTACGGTTATTCGTATCTCTTCGCGTATCCGATCGACCTGCCGCCCGGCAGCAAAACCATTCAGCTGCCGGACAACGATAAGATCCGCATTCTGGCAATCTCAGCCGTTGAAGAGAACCCGGAGCTCAAACCCGTGCAGCCGCTTTACGATGTGCTTCCTTCGTCTCGTTCCACCAATGCCGCACGGTAGAAACAGTTCGACTATACTGGTTCGCATTTGACTCCCAAAGGAGACAGAACATGTTGCGTAACACTTCGCTGATTATGTGCCTGGCCCTCGCTGTGCTGACCGTCGGATGCTCGAATGCCCCCGCTCCCCCACCTCCTGACACGCGCGCCGCCGATGTGCAAGCGGTCAAGGACGTGGAGGCGGCCTGGGCTAAAGACAGTAATGCCAAGGACGCCGACAAGTGGGCCAGCTACTTTGCGGAAGATAGCTCCGGGCTCTACCCCGGGGCCGGGATACTGAATGGGAAGGCGGCCATCAAAGCGGCGATGGCGCCATATTTTACCGATCCCAATTTTTCGCTGACCTTCCAGTCCACGCGGGCAATGGCCTCCAAGGGTGGTGACATGGTCTACTCGCAGGGCACCTACACCATGACCATGACCGACCCGAAGACCAAGAAGCCCATGACGGACAAAGGAAAGTATCTGACGGTCTACACGAAGCAGGCAGACGGAAGCTGGAAGGCCGTCGCCGATACTTTCAATTCCGATTCGCATATGTAGGCGACTGGCTCTTCCCTTCAGCCGGGGGCGAAGGTGGAGATGGGTTGACGGGGTTGTGTCCGGATTGTGGAAGCGCCCGCAATCTGCCCACTCCACTCTCCTATCGAGGTTGCTTATGATCTCCGTTTTGACTCCATTGGAATTCCTGGCCCGCAGCGGCTCGGTGTACCGCGACTACGTCGCGGTTGTGGATGAAGAGCTGCGGCTGAACTATGCACAGCTTCAATCCCGTGTCCATCGGCTTGCTTCGGCGCTGGCTCGGGAAGGCATCAATCCCGGAGATCGAGTTGCCGTGCTTTGTCGCAATCGCCTGGCGGCGCTCGAATGCCACTTCGGCGTTCCGTTGGCCGGAGCGGTGCTGGTGATGCTGAATACTCGGCTTCAATCGGCGGAAATCGCCACGATTCTCAACCATAGCGGCGCCAGGTTGTTGCTGGGCGAAGCCCACTTGCTAAGTTCCCTGGAGCCGGTCAGACCGGAATTGAAAGCCCTGGAACGAATCGTTCATGATTATGAAAGCTTCCTGGAGACAGGCGATCCATCGTTTCAGGGAGTCGCACCTGAAGAAAACGGAGTCATCTCCATCAATTACACCAGCGGCACCACTGGATCGCCCAAAGGAGTTATGTACACCCACCGTGGGGCTTATATGAATGCACTGGGGGAGGTAATCGAGCATGGTCTTTCCCACTCTTCCATCTATCTGTGGACCGTGCCGATGTTTCATTGCAACGGCTGGTGCTTTCCCTGGGCGGTGACCGCCGTGGGTGCGCGTCACATTTGCCTCCCGGATTTCGATCCAAAACGGGCCGTTGAGCTCATCCAGCGCGAAGGCGTCACGCACCTGTGCGGGGCGCCGACCGTGCTGTTGATGCTTACCGAATACTGCCGCAAGCAAGATATCCGGTTTGGCAAACGGCTGAAGATCGTTACGGCGGGCGCGCCGCCTTCGCCGGCCGTGATCCGCGCCGTGGAGGAGATGGAAGCTGAGGTCAACCACGTCTACGGCCTGACGGAAACTTACGGGCCGCACACCGTCTGCGCCTGGCAGAAAGAATGGGAGACACTCCCCTTGGCCGAGCGGGCCACCCTGCGAGCCCGCCAAGGAGTTGGCTACGTGATTGCCGGAACTAGCCTGCGCGTGGTGGATGCAGACATGAACGACGTTCCTGCGGATGGTAACACTCTCGGGGAAGTCGTGATGCGAGGCAATAACGTGATGGCGGGGTATTTTCATGACCCCGAGGCCACGGCTGAGGCCTTCGCCGGCGGCTGGTTTCACTCCGGCGACCTGGCGGTCATGCATCCCAATGGCTATATCGAACTGCGGGACCGCAGCAAAGACATCATCATCTCCGGCGGCGAAAATATCTCTTCCGTGGAAGTAGAGAAACTGCTCTGCGATCACCCCGCGGTGTTGGAAGCCGCCGTGGTTGGGGTTGCTGATCCCAAATGGGGTGAAGTCCCACTCGCCTACATAACGCTGCGCGGCGGTTTCTCCGCGACCGAGAAAGAAATCATAGACTTCTGCCGGAGCCGTCTGGCCCATTTTAAGTGCCCCAAGTACATTCAGTTCAGGAACCTGCCAAAAACTTCCACCGGAAAGATTCGCAAGAACGTACTGCGCGCCGAAGCCCGCTCCAACAAGAACCAGGGGGTCGTACCATGAGAAAACTGCGGATCAGTCTGCGGGCGTTGTCGGCAGACTAGTGCGGTCACGATATTCGCGGTCATGCTCTACCATGTAAGGAGGACTGAATGCTGAGTACTACTATGCAAAACTACGACAGTCTGTGCTTTGCCGCTGAAGGAGACCTTGCAGTTATCACGCTGAACCGGCCTAACCGGCGCAATGCTCTTTCCCTCGACCTCATGCTGGAGTTGACTGATTGTCTGGAGCAGATCGGGCGAGACCCAACCTTGCGAGCGGTCATTTTGGCGGCTGCGGGGAAAGTGTTTTCTTCCGGGCACGATCTGAGCGAGATGGTTGGCCGCGACCTCAATGAGTATCGGCGTGTTTTCGACGTCTGCTGCAAATTGATGGAAAAGATCCAATCCATACCTCAGCCGGTGATCGCCCAGGTTCAGGGAATCGCAACTGCCGCCGGATGCCAACTGGTGGCCACTTGCGATTTGGCAGTGGCCTCCGATCAGGCAGCCTTCGCCACCCCAGGCGTGAAAATCGGGCTCTTCTGCACCACGCCCATGGTTGCGCTCAGCCGCGCAGTAGGGCGGAAGCGAGCGCTGCAAATGCTGCTCACCGGTGAAATGATAGATGCGGTCACCGCCGCTGAGTGGGGCCTGATCAACATGGTGGTTCCGCCGTCGGAACTCGCGGATGCTACAAGGAAACTCGCGATTCGCATCGCCGGGGCAAGTTCGTTGATCGTGGCGCTCGGCAAACAAGCCTTCTACACCCAGATAGACTTGGACCAGCCCAAGGCCTATGCCTACGCCAAGGAGGTAATGAGCATGAACTCCCTGGCCGCTGACGCCCAGGAAGGAATCTCCGCGTTCTTAGGAAAACGGCAGCCGTCTTGGGTGGGTAGGTAGCCCGTTAGTACGCCAAGGCGGCAACCGCTTGGCCGTCATTCCCCTTACTGGCTAATCAACAGGAAGAAACACTCCGCAGCGTGCTTCCGGAGTGTCCGAGGGGTCAAGCCCGGGGTCAAGCGAGGTATTTCACCAGTACAACTTCGTTCTGGGCTTCGTTGTAAACCAGATCATCCGCCATGGCTTGGACCATGGCCAAGCCCAGGCCGCCGGGTCGCAGCCCCTTTTCCTCACGAACAGCAGTGGATGCCAGTGCTCCCCCGGGGTTAACCATCGCGGAGTGAGTCAGGCCCTCGAGGCGAAAACCAGGCCCGGGATCGGCGATGCGATAAAACAGCAAGCGTGGCGTACGAATACAGCAAATGCGGACGCGACGCGACGGATCGAGACCACCACCCCACTCCACCGCGTTCATCAGGAGTTCACGAAACGCCTGCGCCACCGGCTGCATGAGTTCCAAAGTCAGGTCGGCATCCAGTTGGCGGACGAAGTGCTCGATTCGTTCCGCGGCATCTCGCGTGCAAGGAATGGACAACTCCAGCCACTCGCGCTTGGACGACAATACTTCGATCGCAGGCTCGGATTCGGTGGTCAGAGCCCGAATTACCAGGTCCTCCAGCTCGGTCGCGGTGAACGGTTTGCGCAGGTAACTGTAGGCGTTCTCCCGGATGGCGCGCAGCAGGCTCTCCGGCGTATCATCTGCGGTAATCACGATGACCCGCAGGTCGCTCCGGATCAGTCGCAGACGCGATAACACCTCCAAACCGTGGATGTCAGGCAACCCTAAGTCCAGCAGAATGAGGTCATAAGAGCCTTTCTTCAGACGCCTGAAACCCTCGGCCGCCGTTTCGCAAGACACGATGTCCAAGGGCTGGGAGCGCAGCGCATGGGCCACAAAATCGTGGATCGAAGGATCGTCATCTACGACAAGCAGTTGTTTTCGCACCACGGGAGGGTTAGTCGCCATAGATTGGGACCTTAGTTCTTTTCGGTCGTTCTTTCGGACTGCGGCCCTGAGTGGCGGGCACTCCGGGAATAGGCGCCGCTTGAAGTCGGCGCAGAATAGTACTAACATTGTCCGCGCGTTCGCGCAATGGTCGCTCCCCCGCGCCATACTTCGGCGGTCCAACGCGGGGCGACACGTACCCCCTAACGTGGCCTTACAATGCATCGCGGCATAGCCGCAGGAAAGGACCACTCTCTGATGGTGCGCAAGGTTTTGAAGATGCGCCGAAAGGTAGCAAAATCACCTATGAATGATACGAAGAAAATCGCTGTTATCCCTACTGACGGTGGCGGCAGCGCGGACCAGGGCGCTGGCAATGTCGATAAGATCCGCGACATCCTGTTTGGCTCGCAGATCAAGAATTATGAGGCTCGGTTCGCGCGCCTGGAAGACACCTTTGCGCGTGAAACCACCGAATTGAAGGACACGATGCGCCGCCGTTTCGAGTCGGTTGAAGGTTTTTTCCGCAAAGAGGCAGAGACTCTTTCGGGACGGCTCAAAGCCGAAAAAGAAGAACGCAATGAAGGTCTGAAGAGCATTGCCCGCGACCTGAAAAGCGCGAGCGATACGCTCGGCAAGAAAATCCTGGAACTGGATAATAAGACGGCCGAAGAACAAAGTGGTCTGCGCCAGGAACTCATGCAGGAGTCCCGCAAGCTACTGGAAGAGATCCGCCAGAAGAGCGACAGCCTGACGGCTCTGGTCGAGCGCCGGGCAGATGAACTGCGCGATCGCAAACTCGATCGCGCCGCCCTGGCGTCTCTGCTGACGGAACTAGCAATGCAACTGAGCGAAGATGGCGCTGAAGGCGTTAAGCCGGTAAGGGCGACGAAGATTGCCGGGCAGTAGTCATTGAGGCCCAGCATGAACACAGCGCCATTACGGGATCTGGTGCGGGAGAACGAGAACGGGCTGAACGGCGGCTCCGGCGGCGACTACACTCGGCTGCGGGAACTTCTTGTCGGCCCGGAGCAGTCGCGCCTGGAAGAACTCCAGCGCCGACTCGACGACCGGCAGTTGCGTACCGAAGACCTGAGCCAGATCGTCGCTGAAGCCATCGCTTTGCGCGCTCGGCGAGACCACTCGCTGCAACACGCGCTCAATCCCCTGATCGAGGAAGCAGTCCAGACCTCGGTCAGACGCAACCCCGCCGTGTTGGCGAACGCCCTTTATCCTGTCATTGGCGAGGCGGTTCGCAAGTCCGTGGCGCACGCCCTCAGCGGTCTGGTGGAATCGATCAACCAGACCTTGGAACGCAGCCTGTCTCTGGAAGCCTTGATGTGGAGAATCGAGGGATGGCGGACCGGCCGGCCCTTCGGCGAGGTCGTGCTCACCCGCAGCCTCCGGTACCGTGTCGAGCAGGTCTTCCTCATTCACCGTGAAACTGGGCTCTTGCTGCAGCACGTGGCCCGATCGGAGCAGCTGATTCAGGACTCTGACATGGTCTCGGGAATGTTGACCGCGATTCAGGATTTCATTCGTGACTCCTTTGCGGGAACCGGCGGCCAAGGGATCGAGACCGTCGAGATGGGCGAGTTTAACCTGTGGGTGCAGCACGGGCCGACAGCAATACTGGCCGTTGCCGTCACTGGCACACCTCCTCCGGAGCTGCGCAACCTCTTACAGCGCACTCTGGAACGGGTCGAAGCCGAATATGGCCCGTTGCTATCTTCCTTCACCGGAGATGCAACTGCGTTTGACGAAGCGCGTCCGCTGCTCGAGAGCTGCTTGCTCGGCCAGCAGGCGCAAAAGGTCGCGAAGCAATCCAGATTTTTTTTCATGGCTTTTGCGGTAACGCTGCTTCTGGCGATTGGGCTTGGGTTCTTCCTCATCGCGCGTTCCCATCGACGCTGGGATCTCCTGGTGGAACAGTTGCGGAACGAGCCCGGAATCGTCCTGACCGGCGCGGACCGTTTCTGGTGGGGCCGCCGTTACGAACTCGTCGGTCTGCGTGACCCGCTCTCCACCGACCCCGACAAGCTAATTCGTGCTTCCGGCCTAGATCCGGAAAAGGTAACTTCCCGATGGGAACCTTACGTATCTCTCGATGGCAAGTTCGCACTTTCCCGGGAATTTGAGACCGAGAAAACTGCCCTCGAACAGACCGTACTGCGGTTTCCGCTGAACTCTGCTCAGCTTTCGGCGGAACAACTGGCGAAGCTCGATGACATCGAGGTGCATATCTCCAAGTTGCAAAATGACGGCGCTATGATCGGAAAGAAATTTACCATCGAACTGCAGGGCAACACCGACCCCAGCGGAGACGAAGCCAAGAATGACAAGCTAAGCCAGTTGCGTGCGGAAGTCGTGGAGAAGGCGCTGGTCAGCCGTGGCGTTAGCCCGGATATGTTGCGAATTGTTGCCCTCGGTTCCCGCCAGCCGGAGAAGCGCGCGACCGGTGCGTACCTCACCGAACTCAATCGCCGCGTTAAGTTCCTGGTGATCACCGGGAAAGAGGCGGCCCGGTGATCAAGAAGAAAATCTGCATGGTGGGCGCCTATGGAGTCGGCAAGACCAGCCTGGTTGCCCGTTTCGTCAGCAGCATGTTTTCCGAGAGATACCAGACCACAGTGGGCGTGAAAATCGACAAAAAGGTAGTCCAGCATCCAACCGGCGAAGTTACCCTGCTCCTCTGGGACTTAGCCGGAGAGGACGCAGTAACCACGGTGCGCCCCGCACACCTGAAGGGTTCCGCGGGCTATATTCTGGTCATGGACGGCTTGCGGCGAAATACGCTCGCGGTAGCCATCGATCTTCAGGGGCGCGTCCGCGAAGCGGCAGGAAACATCCCTTTTGTGTGCGTGGTCAACAAGGCCGATCTTCGGGAATCGTGGGAAATCCGGCAGGCTGATCTCGATGACCTCGTCTCGCGCGGCTGGACCGTGGTCGAGACGAGCGCGAAAACCGGCGCTGCTGTCGAGGGACTATTCCATACCTTGACGGACACGATGATGCAGGAGCTCCATGTCGACGACTCCACAGCCGACGCCATTGCAGGCTGACCATTCCACGAGTGATACAGCCGCGCTCCTGGCGGCGATGATGCAGCTGGCGGCCTTCGAAGCTCTGCCCAGCGGATCATTTCGGTTGTTTGCGACTCCACCCGAATGGCTTCGCGATCTTTTGCCCGGCATTGAAACAGCTCCGGAGGTGGATCTTGTCGAACGTTTTCCACTGCTAGAGGCATTTCTCCCCGAAGCAAGAGAAGCTTGGCAAGCAGTTGATAAAAGACGGGCCTGCTCCGACCTCTGGTCTGAGGCACTCGCTAGCGGTGGTGAGCTGCACCTGCAGGCTTGGGCCTTTAAGATAACCGGGCAGCCGTTCCTTTTGATCGAGGCGGCAGACATCCTCTACCGCGAACGCCAGCAGGTTCTTCAGTACGCGCACGAAACGGCGCTGCAATATGACACCATCGCCCGGCTTAATCGCGAGGTCCAGCGTGCCACGCAGGCCAAGAGCGATTTCCTGGCCACGATGAGCCACGAAATCCGCACTCCCATGAACGCTATTCTCGGCATGGCGGATGTGCTCACGGAAACTTCATTGACTACCGAACAGCGCCGCTGCGTGGACATTTTCCAGCGAGCGGCAAGCAACCTTCTCGATCTGCTGAACGACGTTCTGGATACGTCAAAGATCGAGGCAGGCCAATTAGTCCTTGAAACTGTACCCTTCGAACTGCGCGATGTTATTTCACAAGCAGTCGAACTGGCTGGCATTCGCGCCGCCGAGAAGGGTTTGAGTATCGAGCACGAAGTAATACCAGAGGTTCCTTCCTGGCTGAGTGGAGATCCCACGCGGCTACGGCAAGTGTTGATCAATCTGCTCGGAAATTCGACAAAGTTTACCGAAAAGGGCCGGCTCGTACTGCGGGTCGCCCTCAACCCGGAAGGTCGCGGGCCAAGCTCGCTGATTTTTGCCTTGTCGGACACCGGGATCGGAATTCCGAAAGAGCAATTGCCGAAGATCTTCGAGAGCTTCACCCAAGCCGATTCTTCGACGACCCGCAAATACGGTGGCACGGGGCTGGGATTGACCATCTGCAAGAAGCTGGTCGAGGCGATGGGGGGCAGGATTTGGGTGGAAAGTACGGTGGGAGTCGGCAGTACCTTTTATTTCACGGCTGAGTTCGGGGTCGCGGCCGCCCCGGCATCGCAGAGTTCAACTGCGGCTGCGGCTTCTGCGACGCCGGTCGAAACCTTGCGCATCCTGGTGGCCGACGATTCCGACGACAACCGTACGGTCATTCGGGAGTATCTGAAAAAGCTGCCCTACATGCTCGACTTCGTCGAGGACGGGGTTTCCGCCCTGGAAAGGCTCCAAACGGGCAGGTATGATCTCGCGCTAATCGATGTCCATATGCCGCTCATGGACGGATATGCCGCCGTGCGTGCCCTCCGGGAATACGAACGAGCTCAGAACCTTCCAACGTTGCCGGTATTGGCTTTGACTGCCGATGCGTTCAAAGATGCGGTCGAAAAAAGTCTTGCTGCCGGCTTCACCATGCACCTGGCCAAGCCGATCCGCAAGTCGACTCTCTTGGAAGCCATCGCCAGACACGCGCATGCTCGTTCTGAAACTCCTTCAGCAGCGAGACTCGAGGTCGTCTTAGATGAGGATCTCTCGGCGATCGTACCCAAGTTTCTCAATAACGTCCGACGGAACTCACCGGCCATCGCCGCCGCGCTTGCCCGCGCCGACTTCGACACCATTCGTTCGCTGGGTCACAACATGAAGGGGACTGGCACCTCGTTCGGATTCCCGCAGATAAGCGCCATCGGTGACGAACTGGAGCAAGCGGCCAAACAGCAAGATGCTGACTCGGTCCGCAACGTCGCCGCCAGTCTGCTCCATTTCCTGGATTCGGTTGACGTCCGGTACAGGTAACAGAATCGCTGCGCGCGAGCAGTTCTTCTCGGAGCCTTGTGAACGGTTGCGGCCGCACACGCGGAACCACCAAGGATCAAATAGAGTATTTAAACCTTCCGCTTGATGAGTAAGCTATTGCAGCGGCTTTGCCGGTGTCCCCGGTTTGACGCCCGAATGCTTTTTCGCCTGGGCCATCAATTCCAGAACCTTCTCTTTGCCTTCATAGTTCGGATTCGTGTCCAACAACTTTTGCCACGTGGCAACAGCTTTGTCGATATCCATCTTGCCCTGCCACTCGACGATGCCCAGATTGAACAACGTGTTGGGCTTGTTCGGTTCGTAAGAAAGCGATTTCTGGAATTCCGCGATGGCGGTATCGGCGTTGCCCATGTACCAGTAGGCCGTCGCCATGTCGGTGCGAACACCCGTGTTGGCTGGATCTACCTTCAAGGCACGCTGGTAATAGTCGATGGCTGTGGGAAACTGCTGGGCGTCGTAATAGACGTTCCCGATGTTCTCCAGAAGTCCGGCGTTCGTCGGATCGGCCTTAAGCTTCTCGATCAAGGGTCCGGCTTGCGTGTCGGCCATTTTCTGCATCTCGGCCGGGGTTGGAGTCTGGGAAGCATTTGCATTCCCCATGGCCGGGGCGGATGCACCCGCTGTCTCAGTCGCAGCGGCCGCTGGACTTTGGGATCCGCGAATGAACCAGCCGCCGGCGATTCCCACCAGCAGGCAGATAACCGCCAACACGTACGCTTGCACGCTTGTCCATTGCTCGATTGTCGTTGCTCGATTTGTATCCGTCATTTTCGAACTGCTCCTTGAATAATTCAGCCATTGAACCATTTAGCCATTGAATCAATGATTCAATACCTCAATGACTCAATGATTCCACTAGCTCTTGCCCTGCATCTGGACATCGGCCAGCAATTTCTGCACCTGGGCTTTGCGGTCTGCGCTCAATTCCGGATTCGACTTCAGCAGTTGCTGCCAAGCTGCCACCGCGCCTTTGCTGTCTTGCTTTCCCTTCCACTTGACCATGCCGAGATTGAACAGGGTGTTGGCATCTTTTGGGTTATAGTGCAGCGACTTCTCTAGCTGGCTGATTGCCCCGTCCACATCGCCGTTGTAGTACAGGCACGAAGCCAGTTCGGTGCGAATGGCAACGTTCTTCGGATCGGCCTGCAACGCCTTGTCGTAGTAGCCAGCCGCCTCCTTGAATTGGTGGGTGGCTTTGTAGATGTTTCCGACCTGGAACAGCAGATCGCTGTTGGTCGGATCGCCCTTGAGCTTTTCGAGCAGCGGCGCTGCCTTCATGTCGGCCATCTCTTTCATCTGCTCGAGGCTCGGCATCTGCCCGCCCATTTGGCCGGCAGGAGCCGCGGGCTGGGCATTGGCTTGGGCATCGGTCGCGGACGGTGCCGACACCGCCGGCGATTGCGATCCGCGGAACAGATACCCGATCGCCAGCCCAACCACGAGGCTGATTACCGCCATCGCGTAGACCTGCTTCGCTTGCCAGGTTGATCCTGCAGTTGGTGGAATGGTGGATTCATTCTCCATGCCCTATTCTCTCCTAGTCTTAAGTGCGCTCGAAACCCGCTTTCGCTGGGCATCAAGACTGTATGAACGATTTCCCCGCAACATGAAAAGGGCTTTACCGCCCTTTGACTTTGCTAATTTACTCTAAAGGCGGAGGAAAAGGCGGGCAGCATTCCAGGTCACTCGGGGATGTGATGACCATCACATAGGGAAAGGGACCGCGATGGAAGCGATCGGCCGGGCGGCACCAGATGTTCATCGACGATGTCGTCAGCCAAGGCAGTATCCGGCGCGCCAATTCCGGGGCTGAACTCGATTTTGGAAAAGAAGTCGGGGATAATCTTCGCGAGACTTCAGGAGGCTCTGAACAGTGGTCGATCAAAAGGCGAGGACTCCGTCCAGAAAACGTTTTCACGTCGTGCTTGTACCGGGCTTCGCCGGCTTCGATGCGCTAGGCCAGCTTGAATACTACGGCGGCATCACGCCTTTGTTTCAGACGTGGCGAGCCGAGAATCAAGTGCTCCACTATTTCGACAATCTCCCTACGGCGGCGGTGGTCACGCGCGCAACCCGATTGCGGACCTACCTTGCCAGGCGCATTGCGCGCGGTGAGATTTCGATCAAGGATAAGGATGATGTCATCCTGGTAGGGCACTCAACCGGCGGGCTCGATATTCGCTGGCTACTGTGGGACTTGCACGACTTGCACCATCGCAAGCAGCCGATTGCAGTTGACGGCGGAGCCAAGGTGGAACCGGTTGAAATCCTCAGGCGCGTGCGGCGGGTCGTGTTCCTCTCCGTGCCCCATTGGGGCACCAACATCGCCGACTGGGTGCACGCCCATGGCGTGGGGCGTAGGGCGGTGGTCGAGGAGTTGCGCGCCGCTGTCGCCGGTTCACAAGTGTTGCTCCTCGATCGTATCGAAAGCTCGATCACGGGGAGCGCCGCTTGCCTCACGGGCGCAGAACTGTTTCGGGCCCTGCAGGATGCCTTAACCGAAGCAAACGACCATAACGGTAAGCCGAGTGCAGTGCGGACAGCGGAGGCGCAGGAAGCCGATTCCCAACTCGCACTCTATTTGCGCCAAGTGGCTACGGATTTCCGTGCGATCGACGACCTCACTTCGCGTCCTCCACGAGGCAAACCGATGAGTCCGGCGCACTTCGGTGTTCGCGATCGCAAGAAAGAACTGAAGCTGTTGCGGGGCATCCAATTCCGGTCGTATGTGACGCTAGGGAGACGACCGTTTCGCTTCGATCCGGGACTGCCCGCGCCCCTGTGGGAGCTTGCGAAGCCCTGGACCTATCCTGAAGTCGCCAAGGACGCTGCGCTGAGTGCGGGTACCGACATGGTCTATCGGGCGGGTTACCGCGCGTGCGCCGGCGGCCCGTTTCAGCAACCGGCCCTAAGCGGCAAGATAACCAGGCGCTTGCGCGGGGCCCCGCAACACTCGATTGAGGTATGGGACAACGACGGGATCGTCAACACCATGTCTATGCTCTGGCCCAAGGGCAAAAATGTGCTGGTCCCTGGCGACCACATGGACATCGTCGCACAGTATAAGCTTCTCGAGGCCGAGCCTGGCGAGGGCCGGAAGTATCGGGCTTACGATCTGCTGAAGTCAGAGTCTGGATTCAGCGACCAGCTCTTTAAGGAGGTTTGGAAGGAGATCTTCGCCTTCTCCTTAGGCCGAAAGGTTAGTTAGCCGCTCGAGGTTTTCTGCATCCAGGTCCACGCACTTGAGACGATGTCGGCGAGATTGCGCTTCGCGGTCCATCCCAGCACCCTTTGAGCCTTCGACGGATCGGCCACCAGGACCGGAGGATCGCCCGGCCGCCGGGGTCCCATCTTTCGCCGAACCGGGCGTCCAGTAGCGTTTTCCGCCGCCTGGATGACTTCGAGAACGGAATGTCCCCGGCCGGTTCCCAGATTGATGGCCAGCGAGTCGCCGCCGGTTTCGCCGCCGTCTTTTTCGCTGTTCCTCTCAAGGTATTGCAATGCTCGGACGTGCGCATCGGCGAGATCGTTGACATGGATGTAGTCGCGAACGCAGGTGCCATCGGGGGTGGGATAGTCGGTGCCGTAAATCTGCAACTCTCGTCCGTTCTCGGTGGAGGCGGCAAGCGCCAGTGGAATCAGGTGAGTCTCCGGATCGTGGAGCTCGCCCGTCTCGCCACTTTCATCGGCTCCCGCGGCGTTGAAGTAGCGCAGTCTCACTGAGCGCAGTCCGTACGCGCGGCTGTAGGCCTCGAGCGCGTTTTCGAAAAAGAGCTTCGATGCGCCGTAGGGATTCACCGGCTCGCGCGGCGTCTGCTCGGCGATCGGAATCTGCTCGGGGAGGCCGTACACGGCGCAGGTCGAAGAGAACACGAAGCGGCGGATACCGTTGTCCAGCGCGGAGTTCAGCAGGCTGAGCGCACCAAGAACGTTGTTCCGGAAATACTTGCGCGGGTTCTCGACCGACTCTCCCACGTAGGCGTGGGCGGCAAAGTGCATGACCGCGTCCACCCGCGCGAGCACGGGCCGGAGCTTCGAGTCGTCGGCGATGTCGCCCTCCACCAACTCGAAGCCTTGCACCAGGCGGCGAAAGCCGGTGGAGAGATTGTCGTAGATCACGACTTCGTAGCCGGAACGCCGCAGTGTGCGCGCCGCATGACTGCCAATGTAGCCTGCTCCACCGGATACCAGGATTGCCACGGAGAAACCTTAACACGCAAACACATTTCTCAGCAGAGCCTAAGGCGGTCACTGAACTGAGAAACCTGAGACTTGAGACTTAGAACTGAGAGGATGTTTCTCTGGGAGGCCAGCTCTGCGGAATTAAGAACGCTGGAAAAAGGTAAAGGCTGTGACATTGGTTATGCTCTAGCCGCCAGCTCCTGCGAGGGAGCCAACAGCGTGGAGGCATGCACCGTCACAGCCTTCGATGCGATCACCGCTTTCGCGGTCCCAAACCCCAACTGCCCCTCGCAGAGCCGTCGGTTTTTTCAGGTCTGGCTGCTCTTCGGGTTGCCCCGCCGAGCTGATCACTCAG
>Ga0074044_10000891_pt1 | contig 27598 bp, 29 predicted proteins | sample BogForMeECP23OM1_FD_94443 | JGI IMG/M metagenome (GOLD analysis project Ga0074044, IMG submission 94443) | Bog forest soil microbial communities from Calvert Island, British Columbia, Canada - Bog Forest MetaG ECP23OM1 | ecosystem: Environmental > Terrestrial > Soil > Wetlands ... | reverse complement strand
GCGCGCCGCCGGCGGCGATCCCGCCAAGGTGAAGTTTATCGAAATGCCCTTCCCCGACGTGCCACCGGCGATCGCCAATCACCATATCGACGCCGGCTGGGTGGTGGAGCCGTTCCTGACCCTCGCGCTGTCGCGCGGCGCCAAGGTCATCGACTGGAACCTGGTCGAGGTGGCGCCGAAGATGACGATGGCCGCCTATTTCACCACCGAGAAATACGCCAAGGAGAATCCGGACATCGTCAATCGCTTCAAGGCGGCGATCACCGAATCGCTCGCCTACGCGGACGCGCACCCGGACGAAATTCGCAGCATGGTTCCGACCTATACGCGGATCACGCCTGAGATCGCCGCCAAGATCATCCTGCCGAAATGGCCGAGCTCGATAAATCGCGAATCGACCCAAGTCATCGCCGATCTCGCCCTGCGGGAGGGACTGATCAGCAAGAAGGCGGACGTTGCCGCGCTGTTTCCTTAGGGAGCCGCATGCCGGCCGAAGCGGCCAAAAAGACCGCCAAGCTCTCGGCGCGCACGCAGGCCTGGCTGCAGGGTCTCGCAGGGCTTGCCGGCTTCGCCCTGGTGCTGGAGATCGTGCCGCGGGTCGGGCTCGTCTCCCCGCTTTATCTGCCGCCGTTCAGCGCCATCGTCGCGGCCCTGTTCGAGGAAACGACGAGCGCCATGTTCTGGGCCGCACTCGGCGCAACAATGCGGGCCTGGGCGATCGGGTTCGTCATATCGGTGGTCGCCGGGGTGGTGATCGGCATCGTGATCGGCAGTTCGCCTATGCTGCGGACGTTGACCCGCTCGACCATCGAGTTCCTGCGTCCAATTCCATCCGTTGCGCTGATTCCGCTTGCCGTGCTGCTGTTCGGCTCGCAGATCCAGTCCACGCTCATCCTCGTGGTTTATGCGTCGTTCTGGCAGGTGTTGATCCAGGTGCTGTACGGCGTGCAGGATGTCGACCCGGTGGCGCGCGAGACCGCGCGCTCCTACGGACTCGGGCCTTGGGCGCAAATTCGCTACGTCACCTGGCCCACCACGCTGCCCTATCTGATGACCGGCGTTCGGCTTGCGGCGGCGGTGTCGCTCATTCTCGCCGTTACCAGCGAGGTCGTGATCGGCTCTCAGGGTCTCGGCAAGGAGATTTCCGATACACAGTCCGGCGGCGCCGTCGCCATCATGTACGCCTACGTCATCGTTACCGGAATTATCGGCGTCATTCTCAATCTGGCTGCGCGTGCTCTGGAACGGCGGGTGCTGGCCTGGCATCCGTCTATTCGTCTGGACACTGTGGAGGCCGGCGGATGAGCCACGCCGGGCCGACACCATTCGTGCGCCGTCTCGCGGTTGTGCTCGCTCTTCCCGTGGCGCTGGTTGCAACGTGGTGGTTCGCGAGCGCAGGCAGCCAAAGTTTCTATTTTCCGCCGCTGCAGACGATTCTGCAGACGTTCCTGAAGCTCTGGTTTTCTCCGCAGGCCGTAGAAAAGGTGGCGCCGAGCCTGGCGCGCTTTTCCATCGGCTACCTCGCGGCTGCGCTGCTTGGCATCGCAATCGGAGTTCCGGTCGGCGCCTCGCGCAATTTGCGCAACGTGCTCGAACCGGTGCTCGAGTTCCTCCGCGCCATCCCGCCGCCGGTGCTGGTACCGATGCTGATTCTGTTTACGGGTGTCGGCGACGAGATGAAGACGCTGGTGATCGTGTTCGGCTGCATCTGGCCGGTGCTGCTCAACACGGTCGCCGGCGTGCGCGCGCTCGACGACGTGCTTGCGGAAGTCGTGCGCAGCTATCGAATCGGCGCCTTCGCTCGGTGGTGGCACTTCGTGTTGCCGGGAGCCAGCCCACAGATCTTCGCGGGCCTGCGGCAGTCGCTGTCCATCGGCATCATCCTGATGGTTGTGAGCGAGATGTTCGCCGCCAGCAACGGCATCGGTTTCGCTCTGGTGCAATATCAGCGCACCTTCGCGATTCCCGAGATGTGGGCTGGCATCATTTTGCTCGGCGTCATCGGCATCGTCTTGTCGCTGATCTTTCGCGCGATTGAGGCCCGGATATTGGGCTGGTATTACGGCCTTCGACGGTCGCAGCGGGCAAACTGATCATGCTTGAGGGTTCGATGGATCGAGCAATAACGCCCATGCTCGAGGTGAGACGGCTGCACAAGGTCTACGAGGATGCGAGCCGCACGGTTGAGGCGATCCGCGACATAAGCTTCAGCGTCGGCCAAGGCGAGATGGTGTGCATCGTCGGCCCGTCGGGAGCCGGCAAGACCACGCTGTTGAAGTGCATTGCGGGATTGCTGGCACCGTCGTCGGGCGGGGTCATCCTGGAAGGGCAGCCGGTCGCAGGCCCGCCGCCGGCCATGGCCGTCGTGTTTCAGGAGTACGGCCGTAGTCTGTTCCCGTGGATGACCGTGCGCGACAACGTGGCGCTGCCATTGAAGCAGAAGAAGATGACGGCGGCCCGGCGCGAAGAGCTGGTGCGCAATGCGCTGGCCGCCGTCGATCTTGCCGGCGTAAACGGCGCCTATCCCTGGCAGCTCTCGGGCGGGATGCAGCAGCGCGTCGCCATCGCCCGCGCAGTCGCCTACGAGCCGCATGTGCTGTTGATGGACGAGCCATTCGCGGCGGTCGATGCGCAGACGCGCGCCGATCTCGAGGACCTGATCCGGGTATTATGGCATCGGCTGCGGGTGACGGTGCTGTTCGTTACCCACGACATCGACGAGTCGGTGTATCTCGGCCAGCGCGTATTGGTGATGTCGCACGCGCCGGCAGTTGTCATGGAAGACGTGGCAATCGACCTGCCCGACGACCGCACGCAGCTGGAGACGAGGTCGATGGCGCGGTTCGGCGAGCTGCGCAAGCATATCTATTCTAAAATCCAGCTGGCCAAGCAGGGTTGGCGTCCGCCCTCCGAGTGACGCGCGGCCAGTGGCGAGGTTCGCGAGCAAAACATATCTTCGTCGAAATCCACCGCGTTGGGAGTTCGACTGCCGCACCTCATGTTGGGCGCACGCCTAACTCAATTTACGGGTCTTTAATGTACTTTATCTAACTTCTCCAGATTATGTGCCGCTTCATGAAATGAGCGGCATGTGAGGGCTTTGCGATGGTCGCCGTCGGGAATTATCGCTCGCGGGCTGAATTGCGCAAAAGGCCGCGCCGGCAATTCCATTATAACGCCAGGGTTCTGACCGATAAAAAAAGCGTGCCGTGCCCCTGCGCGATCGCCGATATTTCGGAGACTGGCGCGCGCATTGTGCTTGAAAGCGACTGTGAGCTGCCGGAACGCTTCATGCTGCTGCTGACCCGAACCGGTAAGGCGCGACGCCTCTGTCGGGTCGTCTGGCGCAACGGATTGACCGTTGGTGTGGCGTTTCCGAACGCCATTTCGTGAGCGGCGGCATTTCCTTCCGACATGATCTCGGCTTGCCTTATTTGTGGCGCACGAAGCTGCAAACGGAACGCGCTATAGTTCGCGGAAATTGAGCGGCGGTGAGCCGCATTTCGTGTCGCTCCTTGGGGCGCTGGCCGATGCTATTGTGCGACAACGTTCATGGGCCGCGGGACGGAGAGATCGTCACGCCGCCATTGCTGCCGCTTTGCCACCGTCGCCTCGCCGGATTGAGCTCCGCCCTTTTGCGTTGCGCATTTGTCGGCGTTGCGCTCGCCGGCTGCGGCCTCAGTAACGGTCCCGGCTCGTTGATCGTCGATCCCAGCCCATTCGAGGCCTATCACTGCAACGACCTCCTCGCGCGATGGAATGCTCTGCTCAATCGCGAAAAAGACCTGCGCAACCTCATGAGCAAGGCGAGCGAAGGCGGTGGTGGTACGGTGATCGGAACGCTCGCCTACGGCACCGATTACCAGACCGTGCTGACCGAGAAAAAGATCGTGCAGCAGGAAGCAGCGGAAAAAAACTGCGAGCTCGTGCACACCTTTCAGAGCGACCAGACGATCCGTTGAGCGATCCCGTGAGACCGCGCTACGACGGAAATGTATCGATCGCAATTGCGATCGCGACACCGGCGACGGCGAGGAGCACGAGCGCAGCCGCGCTCCCGGCGGTCGCCCGTCCGCCCGCGAAACAAGCGGCGTAGAAGGCCTTCAGAATATTGTTGGATGACGCGGCGATCAGGATCGCGGCCGCGAGTGCGGATATCGGCACTCCGGTTAGACCGCCTTGCGCCAAGTTAAGGACGAAAGGATCGATATCGGAAATCCCGACGATCGCGGCGAGCCAGTAGATACCGGTGACGCCGAACTGCTTCGTGGCCCAGGTCGAGACCAAAGAAGTCACGATGAACAGAATCGCAAAAGTGGCTGCCGGGCCAAGCTCCAGCGGGTTGCCGCCGGCCGCGAGCTTCATCGCGCCCTGGGGCTGCGCATCCGCCGGCTTCGGGAAAGCCCAATATTGCAGCGCGCAAATCAACAGGCCGGCCAGCGACAGCACGCCAAGCGGCAGCGCCAAGCGGCGCGCCAGCGTCATATTGAAGATGGCGGTGATCGCCAAAATGCGAAGATACATGATGGCGGTGGCGAGCGTAATGCCGGCCTGCGCCTGCCGGCGGACCGCGGGTTCGGTTTTCGCCTGTCGCGCCAGAACGACCGTCGTCGCAGTCGACGAATAAAGACCCCCCAAGGCCGCCATCCATAGTCCGCCGGCGGCGGCAGCCCAATAGCGTTGCGCGAGATAGCTGATATAGGACAAGGTGCACACGACCACGAGCGCCAGCCAGACCTGCCGCGGCGTGATGCTCGTCAGCGTCGTCACCGGCTCGTTCGGGAGCAACGGAAGAATAATCCCGGTCAGGATCAGAAATTGGCCGGCGGTGATGATCTCTTTCATCTCGACCCGCCGCGCCAGCGCGTGCAACTGCTCGCGGCCGGTGAGGAGCAGAACCGAGGTCACGGTCACTGCCACCGCGAACCAAGGCGGCAAGGCCAGCGCGATGGCGCCAAGCAAATAGGCGTGGACGTTGAGCAATGGGATGACGAGGCCGACATTCGGCTCGCCGAGTTCGTCATGTTCGCTGACATGCCTGAGATAGTAGACGAGGAGCCAGCCGCCAAGCACGAGTAGTCCGCCGGTGAAGGGAAGAAAATGCTCAGGGTCGAACAGGTAGAGCACGCCGCCGGCAATGGCGAGCAAGGGAAAAGTGCGGATGCCGCCCGGACGTCTCGCTTCACCTTGCGCAAAAAAATCCTCGAATGCCAGACCGAGAAAGAAACTCAGCCCAAGAAGTAAGGCAACGCTCGTCGGTGACGGTGTCGCGATCATGGATACGGGCCATCTTAGCAACGGGCCATCTTAGAAGCGGGCCTGGGCAGGAAGCGGCGGCAGGAAGCGGCAGAGCGTCGCCCGAGTTGGAACTATAGTGCATGCGCCGAGGAATGCGAATAGAGCAGCAAGCGCCGGCGCATCGAAATGCTCCATAACGACAAGCACTAAAGCGCGACGTGCCGCAGCCGCAGTGCGTTGGCGACGACGCTCACCGAGGAGAGCGCCATGGCCGCTGCGCCAATGGCCGGCGACAGCATGATTCCGAATGCCGGGTAGAGCGCGCCGCCCGCGATCGGCACGGCCAATGCATTGTAGAAGAAGGCGAAGAACAGGTTTTGCCGGATGTTGCGCATGGTCGCGGCGGAGAGTTTTCGCGCGCGCACGATGCCGCTGAGATCGCCCTTGACGAGCGTCATGCCGGCGCTCGCCATGGCGACGTCGGTCCCGGTCCCCATGGCAATGCCGATGTCGGCGGCGGCGAGCGCGGGCGCATCGTTGACGCCGTCGCCCGCCATGGCGACGACGCGGCCGGCGCGGCCGGCGCGGCGCAACTCTGCGACCGCGGCGCTCTTGCGCTCGGGCAGCACTTCGGCCTCGACATCAGTAATGCCGAGCTTGTTTGCGACGGCGCGCGCCGTGGTGCGGCTGTCGCCCGTCAGCATCACGATTGTAATTCCTTGCGCCTTCAGCGCGTCGAGCGCGTCGAGCGTCGTTGGCTTCACCGGATCGGCGATGCCGATGAGACCTGCAAGCTTGCCGTCGACGGCCACGAAGACGACGGTTGCGCCGTCGCCGCGCCGGCGTTCGGCCTCGCTTTGCAATGAATTCGTTGCGATGCCCAGTTCGGCAAAAAACTTGGCGTTGCCGAGCACGACGCGCCGGCTTTCGACCATGCCGGTGACGCCCTTGCCGGAAGGCGAATCGAAACCGATGACAGCAAGCGGCTCGATATTTCGTTCGGCGGATGCGGCCACGATCGCCGCGGCGAGCGGATGCTCGCTGGCGCGCTCGACGCTCGCGGCAAACCGCAGCAGCGTTTTTTCGTCGAAATCCTGCGTCGACGCGACGGCTGTGACTCTCGGCTTGCCTTCGGTGAGCGTGCCGGTCTTGTCGACGACGAGGGTGTCGATCTTCTCCATGCGCTCGATCGCTTCGGCGTTCTTGACCAGGATGCCGGCTTGAGCAGCGCGACCGACCGCGACCATGATCGACATCGGCGTGGCAAGGCCGAGCGCGCAAGGGCAGGCAATGATCAACACGGTCACGGCGCTGACGAGCGCGTAAGCAAAGCGCGGCTGCGGTCCGAAGGTCGCCCAGGCGGCAAACGCGATCAATGCAGCCGCAATCACCGCCGGCACGAACCAGGAGGAAACCCGATCGGCAAGCCGCTGAATCGGCGCGCGCGAACGCTGCGCGGCGGCGACCATCTGGACAATGCGCGCGAGCATCGTGTCGCGGCCGACTTTTTCCGCGCGCATGATGAAGCCGCCGCTCTGGTTGAGCGTTCCGCCGATGACGTTGGCCCCTTGTTCCTTGGTCACCGGCATGGATTCCCCGGTGACCATCGATTCGTCGACGACGGATTTGCCCTCGATCAGCACGCCATCGACCGGAATTTTTTCGCCGGGGCGAACGCGCAGCCGGTCGCCCACGACGACGGCTTCGAGCGGCATGTCGTCATCGCTGCCGTCATCTTTGATCCGTCGGGCGATCTTGGGAGTGAGGTCGATGAGCGCGCGGATCGCGCCCGAGGTCGAGGCGCGCGCGCGCAGCTCCAGCACCTGGCCGAGCAGCGCCAGCACGGTGATGACGGCGGCCGCCTCGAAATACAATGCAATGCCGCCATGCGCATCGCGGAACGCCGCAGGAAACAGTCCCGGCGCGAGCACCGCAACGATGCTGTAGCCGCAGGCCACACCCGTGCTCATGGCGATCAGCGTGAACATGTTGAGGCTGTGCGTCCGCAACGAGTGGACGCCGCGCACGAAAAACGGCCAACCGCCCCACAGCACGACCGGCGTCGCCAGAGCAAGCTGCGCAAAATTCGAAATGGTGTCGGTCAAATGCCGAAGGCCGAAATGCCCGCCCATATCCAGCACCACGACCGGCAACGCCAATATCGCGGAAATCAAGAACCGGCGCGTCATGTCGGCCAGTTCGCCGCCGCCGGCTTCGCTGCCCGCAAGCTCGGGCTCGAGCGCCATGCCGCAGATCGGGCAAAAGCCCGGCCCGACTTGCCGAACCTCAGGATGCATCGGGCAGGTGTAGATCGTGCCTTCAGGCAGGCTATCGTGCAGCGCCCCGGCGTCCGCACCCTTCAAATATCTCCCAGGATCGGCTGCGAACTTGCTGCGGCAGCCGGTCGAGCAGAACAAGTAGATGTGGCCGTGATGCGTGTGACGATGCGGGCTGTTTTCGCTATCAACCTGCATCCCGCACACCGGATCGATGGCGGCAGCGCCGGCGATGTGCGGATGAACCGGATGTGCCACGACCCCAACCTGATTGCTGAACCGCTTGAAACGGGTACCCGGTAGGGGTATATAAACGACATGCGACCGCTTGCCAAGACATCGGTGCTAAAACGCCTGAAACGGATCGAAGGCCAGGTGCGCGGCCTCGCCCGCATGGTCGCGGACGATCGCTATTGCATCGACATCGTGACCCAGCTTTCGGCGGCGCGGGCTGCTTTGCGGCGCGCCGAGGACGAAATCCTCGCCGACCACGCGGCACACTGCGTCGAGCATGCAATCGCGTCCGGCAACAAGGCCGAGCAGCGGCGCAAGGTCAGCGAGTTGATCGACGTTCTCTCGCGCAGCGACCGCTAAAGCAAGAAAATGTCGCCCGGATTTCGCTGGCGCTCAATCCGGACTACTCGATGTGCAGCGTTAATGCTTGTAGTCACTGCACGAGGGAGGATTTGGCAGCGCGGGAGCCGGCTCAACCGTACTTCTTGCGCGCCAACGCGGCGCCCTGGCCGAGTGCTTCTAGCTTCTTTGCGGCGATTTCGCGGCGCATCGGCGCCATGCCGCAATTGGTGCAGGGGATGATTTTCTCTTTGGCCATGTAGCTCATCGCCTGCCCGATCACCGCGGCGACCTCGTCGGGCGTTTCGATCTGGTCGGTGGCGACGTCGATGACGCCGACCAGCACATCCTTGCCGTCGAGCAATTTGAGCACACTCATCGGCACCTGCGAGTGGATGCATTCGACCGAGACCTGATCGATGCGGCTCTTCGCCAACGCTGGAAAAAATTTCTCGTATTGTCGCCACTCCGACCCGAGCGTCGCCTTCCATGCGATATTGGCGGGGATGCCGTAGCCGTAACAAATATGCACCGCGCTCTTGCAGGTGACGCCCGCGATGGCGCGGTGCAGCGCCTCGATCCCCCATCCCGCGGCATCGTCGATGTAGACGTTGAAGGCCGGCTCGTCGAACTGGATGACGTCGACGCCGTCAGCCGCGAGCCCGCGCGCCTCGTCGTTGAGCAGCGCCGCAAAGGCAAAAGCCATTTTCACGCGGTCGCCGTAGTGCGCGTCGGCGATGGTGTCGACGATGGTCATCGGGCCGGGCAGGGTGAATTTGAGTTTTTTCGCGGTGTGGCCGCGGGCGAGACGCGCCTCGCGCTGGTGCACGCGGCAGCGCAGCCGCAGCTCCCCGACGACGGTCGGACACATCGCCTTGTAGCGATCGTTGCGGATGCCCATTTCGACGCGCCGGTCGAAGTCGATGCCGTCCACGGCCTCGAGAAACCCGTGCACGAAATGCTGGCGGGCCTGTTCGCCGTCACCGACGATGTCGATGCCGGCGTCCTCCTGCAGCTTGATCGCAATCAGTGTGGCGTCGTCCTTGGCCGTCTCGAGCTCCTTGCCCTGAAGACGCCACGGCGCCCACAACCGGTCCGGCTCGGCAAGCCAGGCGGGCTTGGGCAGGCTGCCGGCGATCGTGGTGGGGAATAACACGTCGGTTTTGGTGGTCGCTGACATGACGGCTCAACACGTGCCCAATCAGGTGATCGACAAGGTCGCGGGTGGCCGCCAATCATAAAGCCAATCATAGTGCCCTAACAGGCGCGCGCCGCCCATGACCCGCATCGCCGTGTTACGCAGCATGCCCCGCGCGCCGCCGAGGTGATAGCGCTCGCCGTTGCAGGCCGCCAATCGCTGCACCTTCCGAGTCCGCGCGCGCCGAACTGCGCAGTAGGCGCGCAACGCGCCGGCGGCATCGTCCGGCATGCGGGCCAGGCACTGTGCCGCCACGGCGGCATCTTCGATCGCCATGGCGGCGCCTTGCGCCAAGTAGGGAAGCATCGGATGGGCGGCATCCCCAATCAATGCCACCGCTCCTTGCGACCACTTCAAGAGCGGCCGGCGGTCATAGAGCGCCCACTTCAGCCACGCCTCCGGCAGATTAAGTAAGCCGAGCGCCTGCGGCGCCCACCGCTCCCTGGAAAAACGGGGCAGCAGATCCACGCGACTCGCCGGCTCGCTCCAGCCGGGCGCGTTCCAACTGTCATTCGTGATGGCGACAATGTTGATGACGGCACCGCCTTTGACCGGGTAGTGCACGACATGAGCATCGCGCCCGAGCCAGAGATGGATCAACGGCTCGCGAAATTCCGGCGCAACCAGCTTCGCCGGCACCAGCGCGCGCCATGCGGCACGTCCGGCAAAGCGCGGCGGCTCGCGAAAGCCGATGCGCGTGCGCGTGAGCGACCACAGCCCGTCCGCCGCGATCAGCGCGTCGCCGCGCTCGTGCCATATGCCGGTGCGCCCGCGCGCCGAGACGGTGACGCCGTTATCATGCGCGACAAAGTCTTCCATGCGCATCCCGAGCTTCACACTGATATCGCGATGCTCGGCGACCGCGGCGCTGAGCGCCGCTTGCAGGTCGCCGCGATGGATCGACCAGTAGGGCGCTCCATAACGCACTGTGGCGGCTTCGCCGAGCGGCATGCGGACAATTTCGCGGCCGCTGCGGGCGCTCAACACGCGCAAGGCCTCGGGTGCGACCACCTGCGGGCGCAGCCGGTCGCCTAGTCCGAGATCGATCAGGGTACGCGTGGCATTGGGGGAGAGCTGGATGCCGGCGCCGGTCTCCTCAAGCCGCTCGGCCTGTTCCAGCACGATCACGCGAAAACCGTTGCGCGCGAGCGCGAGTGCGGCCGTCAGTCCGGCGATGCCGGCCCCAGCGACAATGACGATGCGCGAGGACGTCAGGGCGTTCGCTCCGCGCGACGGCTCAAACCGTGGCGTCGATTAAGGCGCATTCCGCCGGCCGCGCGGCATTGGGCGCCAGCGCCGGATCGTAGCGGTAGAGCGTTGAGCAATAGGGACAGATGTACTCTGCGTCATGCCCCATGTCGCAGAACACGTGGGGATGGTCGAACGGCGGCTTGGCGCCCACGCACATGAATTCCTTGGCGCCGATCTCGATGACCGGAACGCCCGGGTCGTTGTGGAAGTGGGGAATGCTCGCTTCTGTCATGGTCAACGTCCGGCCTTGCCGCAGGGAAGCGCGAAGGACGCTCCCAGGTGGCGGCACCATAGCGGGCCGGCCGGCCGATTTCCAGCAAGGCGTTGCCGCGGTGATCCGTTGTCAAAAAGCCGCAAATTGCGGGCAGTGAGCCGATTGAGGGCGGCGCAAGGCGCGCCGTGTGCGCGAAGCTGAGCTGAGCTTGCTCGCGGTGCGGTCGCGGCTCTGAGGCGATATCGCCTGGATTTCATTGGAAAGAGCGAACCGGCCTTGCAAAATTGGCCGAGCGCGGATGAAAGACCCAACCTGACGCGGTAAGGTCCGAAAATGCCCCGCTTTACCCGCGACGGTGTGGAGATCGCCTTTCTCGACGAGGGCGATGGCGAGCCGATCGTGCTCGTGCATGGCTTCGCATCCAACAAGGAAGTGAACTGGGTCGCCCCCGGCTGGGTGACCACGCTCACGCGCGCCGGCCGCCGCGTCATCGCGCTCGACAACCGCGGCCATGGCGAATCCACAAAGCTTTATGATCCGGCCGCCTATCACAGCGCCATCATGGCCGAGGATGTGCGCGCACTGATTGATCATCTCGGTCTGCCTCGCGCCGACGTCATGGGCTATTCGATGGGCGCGCGGAACACGGCATTTCTCGCGCTTGCCAACCCTGAGTGTGTGCGCTCGGCCGTGCTCGGCGGCGTCGGTATTCGCCTCGTCGACCGGGCAGGGTTGCCGGATACCATCGCGCAGGCGCTCGAAGCACCTTCGCTCGCCGATGTGTCCGATCCCATGGGACACCTGTTCCGGGCCTTCGCAGAACAGACGAAATCCGACTTGCGCGCGCTTGCCGCCTGCCTGCGCGGTTCGCGACAGCCGCTCAGCCGCGCCGCGCTTGGGCGTATCGCAGTACCCGTTTTGGTTGCGGCCGGGACCAAGGACACGATCGCCGGCTCGCCGCAACAGCTAGCGGCGCTCCTGCCTGGCGCGCAGGCGCTGGCCATCCCCGAGCGTGACCACATGTTGGCGGTCGGCGATCCGGTGTTTAAGGCCGGCGTCCTGAAGTTTCTGGCCGAGCGGCCTTGAGACGGCGGCCATGGTGGGTCATTGGCCCTACAGATCGATCATCGGCCTTTCATCATCGGCCGTTGGACTATGGTTTCTTCGCACCTTGGTTTTCCTCATAATGCTTCCCAATATGATAAAAGGCGAGCTCGTTTTCGCCGTTTTCTGGGAGACAGTCAGATGGCGCAACATCACATGAAGCCGGCCCTCGACACCGTCGATCCGGTGTGGATGCGCACCCGTCGCGAGGCGGAAGAGGTGGTGAGGCGCGAGCCGGAGCTGGCCAGCTTCATCTATTCGACCATTCTGCACCACGACACGCTCGAAGGCGCCATCGTGTACCGGCTTGCGGAACGGCTCGACCACCCGGCGCTCTCGGGCGAGTTGATCCGGCAGGCCTATGCGGATGCGCTCAAGGATATTCCAGCGCTCGGCCAGATTTTCCGCGCCGACATCATGGCGACCGTAGACCGCGATCCGGCGACCCGTCGGCTGATCGAGCCCGTGCTCTACTACAAAGGTTTCCACGCCATCGAGACCTATCGGTTGGCGCATTGGCTGTGGAACAAGGGCCGCCGCGATTTTGCCCTTTACCTGCAAAGCCGCGCGTCGGCGGTGTTCCAGGCCGACATTCATCCGGCCGCGCAGATCGGGCGCGGTATTTTCCTCGATCACGCCACCGGCCTGGTCGTCGGCGAAACCGCGGTGATCGAAGACGACGTCTCCATGTTGCACGACGTGACGCTGGGCGGCACCGGCAAGGAACACGAAGATCGCCATCCGAAAATCCGCTACGGCGTGTTGATCGGCGCCGGCGCCAAGATTTTGGGCAACATCGAGGTCGGGCATTGCGCGCGTATCGCCGCCGGCTCCGTGGTGGTCAAGCCGGTGCCGAACAATGTCACGGTGGCTGGCGTGCCGGCCAAAGTGATCGGAGTTGCCGGTTGCCCGGAGCCCGCGCGCTCCATGGATCAGATGTTTCACGACGAGATTTAATGACCTGATTGTTGTCGCCGCCGCTGCATGCTATGCGGCAGGGAGCATTTTGCTTGCGCATGATCTTTTCCGAAAACCGGTAGCCGACCCGGATCGAGTCCGGGGCAGGCTTTTTCGGGATCATGCTGTAGGAGACGCGCAGTGGACATTCAAGAAGTCAGGAAACTCGACGCTTATCTCAAGAAGCTGTTCGGCAACGCGCGCATCCGCGTGGTGCCGCGGCCGAAAAAGGAAGATTCGGCCGAAGTCTATGTCGGAGAGGAATTCATCGGCGTGCTTTTCGTCGACGACGAGGACGACGAGCGCTCCTACAATTTCCAGATGGCGATCCTGGGAAGCGATCTGGAGTAACGGAAGTCGGAGGTCAGATGTCGGATGACGGTAGAACCCTCTCTTTGACCTCCGAACTCTGACCTCCGTCCTCCGCTTACGGATGCAACTGCGCCATGAGCCGGTCGATTCCGGCCGCGACACCCGGCCAATCGCCAAGCCAAACGCGTGGAAAACGCAATGTGATCTCGGCGGCGTCGAGCAAGCGCTCGTGGATGCAGGTGCCGGGCACGGCGCCGGCCTGGCGCGTGCAGCGGGCGAAAAACTGCTCGGGATTGGCTGCAAGGTAAACCACGTCTTCGCCCTCATAGGGCGTTCCGGCGCGGAACGGGAGAATGGCGAGGCCGTCCGCGCCGGCGGTCGCCTGCGCCTCGACGTAGCGCGGATAGATGATCCGCAGCCGCTCGGCGGGCGCTAGCACGGCGCCTAGGGCGGCGATGCTGACGAACAGGCGCTCGCTTGCATCGGCCGGCGCCGCGGCGGCATCACTTTCCAGTTCGACCGCCGGCTGGTTGGCTGCCTTGGCGTCCGCTGGCGGCGGCGTGAGCGAGGGCCACAAAAAGGCGAGGTCGATCCGCTCGTGCGGCCCGGGATGGCGCTGCACAGCGGTGCGGATCGCCGCCGGCGGCACGTCGAAGAGCACGCCTGCGACGGTGATCGGAATTGCCGGCGCATCAAGCGCGACTGGAGCGCTCGGCCAAGTCGGCCACAACACAAACGAGACGAAGATCCCGGCCGCGACCACAAGCAGGGCCAGAAACGTAACTGGCAGCATCAGCACGCTGCGCGCCTTGTGGTGCGTGTTGCGTCGAGGAAGGGCGTGAGCCGTCATGGTGTTTTGGCCGCCTTTTCGAGACTCACCAGTGAGTACGGCATGGTCGTTAACCCTTTCTTAATCAAGCCGTAGCGGCGCGCGGCGTCCTCTGCGATGGCTTTCGGCCAAGAAAGGCGCCCGCATGTTCGCCGCTACGCCACAGGCGATTTCGCCAGAGACCATCGAGTCCTTTTTCGCCCTTGCCTGGGGCTTTGCCATCGCCGGACTGTGCGCGAGCGCCTATCGGCTCTTCGCGAAGCATTTCCCGAGCTTCCGGCAACTCGAAATGGGGCCAATGCCGGCACGCTTTGCGGCAATCCCGCTGCTCATGTTCTCCGCGCCGTTCATCATCATGCGCAACACACTGCGCGGTCGCCGCAACGAAGGCCGCCGCACCGAGATCGTCATGGTGGCCACCGTGATTGCCGGACTATGGAGCCTGATGTCCGGAACGGTCGTCGTGCTCGCACTTCAAGCGCTACTCAACGTCTGATATTCGTGCCGTCATGATCTACGAACTCGACGGCCAGAAGCCGAAATTTCCGGAGGCGGGCCGCTATTGGATCGCGCCGAGCGCGACGCTCATCGGCAAGGTAAGGCTGAAAACCGACAGCAGCGTCTGGTTCGGCGCGGTGCTGCGCGGCGACAACGAGTGGATCGAACTCGGCGAGCGCTCGCAGATTCAGGACAACGCGACGCTGCATACCGATCCCGGATTCCCGATCACCATCGGGCCGGATTGCGTGATCGGCCACAACGTCATCCTGCATGGCTGCACGATCGGCGCGAACAGCCTCATCGGTATGGGAGCGATCATGCTCAATGGCGCGCGCATCGGCGCGAACTGCCTGGTCGGCGCCGGCGCGCTCGTCACCGAGGGCAAGACCTTTTTGGACAAATCTCTGATCGTCGGGGCGCCCGCGCGCGCCGTGCGGACGCTCGATGATGAGGCGATCAAAGGGATCGCCGCCGCCGCCGATATTTATGTCAGCCGCTTCAAGCAATACGCCAAAGGCTTGAAGTGTATCGGATGACAGGGGACGGACGACGGAGGACGGCGGAAACACATTCTGACTGTTTTTTCCGTCTTCCGTCCTCCGTCTTCCGTCCTCCGAAAAAGGTGCGGCCGGCTCTTGGGGGAGAGTAGGGCTCAGTACGCAAAATCAATCGTTTAGCGTGGACTAAACAGTGGCTCCACAGATTTTCCACGGGTCATAGCAGGGCCGCGACACCGTCCATGTTCGGTCGCAAGGAACTTTGGGACGCTTTCGTCATTTTCGTTTTTTTGCTGGAAAGCGGCTCGATCCATTTCGAATCCGTTTTGCCCCCAACAGGAGACATGGAACTGGCGGTCTGTGCGGACGCGATTTTGCGTTGGTGCTGTGGCGCGTACCACACAATTTCAAGAACGTATTCCATGCTCAGAATTGGGCTAGCAATGCCGCCATTTCATCCGTGAATGGAAACTGCATCGCCAGGATCAGCCATGTAGAAAGACCGATCAGAGAGAACCCGCACACCGCGACAAAGTCCGGATCACGGGCCAGCGCGAAGGTCGAGCCCCAATCGAATAGGTGGGTGGGTTGCCACCTTGGCCAAACGGTGGCAGCGAAATTTCGCCTCGCATAGGCATCGAACTACCTCGTATTGTATTCTGCTAAGAATGGAACAGCTTGGACGCGCAAATGGCGCGCGCTTTGGTGTCCAAGGCGGACGCATCCTGCCCCTGTCACGCAGCTTTTCCGCGCGCCAAGGCGTGGACGTCGGCAGTCGTCAGTGCGTTGCCGCCGATCCCCCAATCGCCGCTTTCCACCTCTTCGATCACGCACCACGTGACGCCGCGCATGCTCTCGCCTTCGATCGAAACCATCGCGTCTGTCAGCTTGCTGATGATCTGGCGCTTCTGTTCCTTGCTGAACACGTCCTTGATAATGCGAACCTGGATGAGCGGCATTTGATTTCTCCCTTCGTGTGCTTGACACGCGCGCCATGGTGCCAGACACTTGCCAGTACAGTAATAGACAGTTTCGACGTCAGTGGGCGTAACTGTACCGGTCCGCCGACCGGGCCAATCCAATGTGAGCGAGAATCGGCAATGCTCTCCCTAACCGTGAGCCAGACGAGCAATCAGCCGCTTGCCGACCAGATCGTTTCCGGCATCAAACGGCAAATCGACGATCGGCATCTGCGGCCAGGCACCAAACTGCCGTCGATTCGCAACTTTGCCCAAGACCACGGTGTGAGCCGCTTTACGGTAGTCGAGGCTTACGACCGCCTGGTTGCTATGGGCTATCTGCAGTCACGCCGCGGCGCCGGCTTCTATGCTGCGGCGGTGCCCGCGTTCGTGGAGGCGGGGCATCCCGCCCCATCCGACAGCCACAAGCGCAACGAAGAGCTGGTCTGGCTCATCCGCCGCCTGCTGGAGGCGAACGAAAACACCATCCTCGCCGGGGGGCCCTGGCTGCCAAATTCGTGGCTCGACGAAGCCGGCATCCGCCAGAGCCTCAACGTGCTCGCGCGCAAGAATGGCACCTATCTTCTCGAATACGGGCACGCATTCGGCTATCTGCCGCTGCGCGAGCATCTCGCGCTGATGCTGGCGGGGCTCGGCATCGCCGCTCATTCGGGCCAGATTCTGCTGACGCAGGGCACCAGCCAGGCGATCGAGCTCGTCATCCGCTATTTGCTCAAACCCGGCGACGCGGCGCTGGTAGACGATCCCGGCTATTACAACATGTTCGGCAATTTGCGCCTACACGGAGTCGAAATGCTGCCGGTACCGCGCAATGCCGACGGACCGGACGTTGCCGTTCTCGAAAAGCTCGCCAGTGCGCACCGACCGAAGGTCTATTTCACCCAGTCGGTAATGCAGAACCCGACTGGAACCGACATGAGCCCGCATGTGGCGTTCAGGGTGTTGCAGGCCGCCGAACGCCACAACTTCATTGTTGTGGAGGATGACATCTTCTGCGATCTCCAGGTGAAGCCGACGCCTCGGCTCGCCACGCTCGACCAACTCAAACGCGTGATTTATGCGCGCAGTTTTTCCAAGACGCTGTCAGGCAGCCTGCGCGTTGGATTCCTGGCGTGCACGCAGGAGATCGCCAACGAGCTTGCCGACATCAAGATGCTGACCAGCATTACCACCTCGCAATTTACCGAACGACTGATCTATCTGATGTTGGTAGATGGTCATTACCGTAAATATTTGTCGCGTTTGCAGGAGCGTTTAGGCGAGGCGCGCCTCACTGTCGTGCGCGCTTTCGAACGTATGGGGCTGGAATTGTTCGTGGAGCCGACGGACGGCATGTTCGTGTGGGCGAGATTCCCTCATGTCGACGACTCGCTGGCGCTGGCGGAAGCGTCGCAGCGCGACGGCATCATGCTCGCGCCCGGCGCGGTCTTCCGTCCGCATATCGAGCGATCGCCGTGGATGCGATTCAACGTTGCCGTCTGTGAGGACACACGGGTGCAACGCTGGCTGCAGCGCCAAGCGAGCAATATGGCGTAACGCATCCTACGGAGACAGCAATGGCCTGGCCCGGCCTTGTGCAGACATCAATTGCTACGTTATTGCGATGCGAATTAACGCCCAACGCACGGCAGAAGAAAGCTGTTGTCGAATTGATCCGCGGCCGAATATTTCAAACTCATTTCGCGGCATTATGAAAACAATTTCTATTACTGCGCCAGTATAAGCAAAGGGAATAGACTACCGTCAAAAGATCGTTCCTTCATGTTTAAAACGACTGAATTACAGCAAATAGTCGACGACACGTCGGCGCCGCGGCACGATGTGGCTGCATTCGCCGCTCAACTGGCTCAGGCGAGCCCCCATCAGATCATCGAGGTGGCCGCAAGAGCCATGCCAGACCGCCTCGTTGTAGTGTCTTCGTTCGGCACAGAGTCTGCAGTACTCCTTAAAATCGTCGCAGATGTTGATCCGTCGTTGCCAATACTATTTCTCGATACCTTGTGGCTTTTCAAACAAACGCTGGCATATCGCGACACGCTGGTCCGTCATCTTGGACTGACTGATGTTCGTACTATCACACCGTCGCCAAGCGCCCTCGTTCTGCACGACTCCAAGAACGATTTGTGCCTCAAGGATCGCGACGCTTGCTGCAGCATTCGCAAGGTGGCTCCACTTGCAAAGGAGCTTGCGCCATTCGACGGTTGGATAAGCGGCCGGAAGCGCTACCACGGGGGCGAACGCGCCGGGCTTGCGACAGTTGAACCTGATGGGCGTCGGTTGAAGTTCAATCCCCTGGCACAACTGACGTCTAAAGAACTAGACGCCATTTTTGAAACGGCTAAACTGCCGCGTCACCCGCTTGAAGTCGTCGGGTTCACCTCAATTGGCTGCGTACCGTGCACCAGCCGTTCAAACATCGGCGACTCGGTCCGCGATGGTCGCTGGAGCGGTCTCGCCAAAACTGAATGTGGCATTCACGGAGGGCCGCTTACGACGCCTGCTGTTACATAGAGCAAAACGTATGGCGATGTTCTCCATAGATTTTCTGTATACCATATCAGGCTTTTGCGTCGGCGTTCTGGTTGGCATGACCGGAGTTGGCGGCGGCTCTCTCATGACGCCATTGCTGATACTTCTGTTTGGTATCCATCCGGCGACCGCCGTCGGTACAGATCTGCTCTTTGCCGCATCGACCAAGACGGTTGGTACCATCGTTCACGCTGCCGCAAGAACGGTCGACTGGCTGCTCGTCGTTCTCTTGGCGGTTGGCAGCGTACCGGCGACGATTGCAACTCTCATCCTCCTTTCCCAGTTCGATCTGCAAAGCGTTGCGGCCCAACATATCATCACGCTCACGCTTGGCAGCGTCCTGCTTGTCACCGCGCTTTTTCTGATCGCAGGCAGAAGCGTTCGCGAACGCTGCTCCGATCGCCTGAACGGGCTCGATCGCCGTACTGCCGGTCTTTTCACCGTTTTGCTGGGCCTGGTGATGGGCGTCTTGGTCACCGCCACGTCTGTCGGCGCGGGCGCCATTGGCGTTACGGTCCTGCTGCTTTTGCATCCGAAGATGCCCGCCAGCCGCGTCGTCGGCTCTGACATCGCCCATGCCGTGCCGCTAACGCTCCTTGCCGGCGCCGGACATTGGTATCTGGGGTCTATCGATTGGAGCCTTTTGGGAACGCTCTTGATTGGATCGCTCCCGGGTATCGTTGTCGGCAGCTACCTGGCAACACGCGCCCGAGACGCTGTCGTGCGAATTGCACTCGCTAGCGTCCTTGTAATTGTCGGCGTCAGGCTGCTGGGCTGACCGACGTCCGAAACCCTCAACACAAGCGGTTCCGACGCGGTCAAATTGGGATGTCCGCTTTCCCCCCGAGAGCGGACATCCCTCAAAGCCATCTTAATGTCAGTTCTGGGCCAACAAACAAATGTCGTTTAAAAAAGGTGCGGCCGGCTCTTGGGGGAGAGCCGGCCGCGCGCGAACCCGGTCTGGGGACGGGGAGGGGTGGGGACGTGACCGGGTCGCGGAACCGCCTTAATCAGCGCGAGCTTGCGGTCGAGGGCGCTGCGCGCGGCTCGCCGAGCGAAACCCACACATTCGGATCGGACTGCGATTGCCGCTTCACGAAGCGGTAGCCGGTGTCCGACCACAGCAGGATGTCGTCAATCTGGTTGTCGAGGATGTATTCGCCCTTGTCGGTCTTGACCGTGAGGATGGCGTGGCCGTCGCCGTTCTTGTCGCGCACCACGGTGATGAGCAGCGCCTCGCGCGGCCAGCCCGCCTGCATCAGCATCTTGCGCTTTTGCAGCACGTAGTCTTCGCAGTCGCCGTAGCCGTCGTCGGGATAATTCCAGCGCTCCACCACGCCCCAATGCTCCATGTCGGTCATCGGCTTGATATTGGTGTTGACCCAGCGATTGACCCGCACGAGGTCCTTCCAAGCCTGGGCGGAGAGCACCACGTCGCGCGGCGACGACGGCTTGGTCTTGCATTCCGGATCGTACTCGACGCAGAACTCGACCCAGCCGATGGGCGGACGCGTCGTCTCGCCGGTCGTGATGAACAGCGGGCGTTCGTCCGCCGGGCTGCCGGTCGGCGAAGCCAGCAGCGCAAGCGCGATGATGCTCGCGGACGCGCCACACCTGAGAATTGTTCTTGTACGCGAACTCATGTGACCCTTCCCGTCTCGTCGGGGTCACGTTTCGCACAAAGCTTTTGCGGCGCCGCTAAGTTGAGTTGTTCAATTTGAAGTAAAATCAGTTCAAGAGCCAGCAAAAGTCGCGGAATTACTCTCGGGAATATTGTATAAAATTTGAGTTGTTCAACTTCGAGTCAAATTGCGCGCATGTCGTCGCCGATCGCGATGCGCGCGGCGTTGTCGATGCGCGCGCGGCATCCATTGCGCCGCAGATCGACCTTCTCTGAAAGCAATGGCAGGATCGGAAAGGCGCGTACGCGGCGCTGCGCGACGGCCGGCGGAGCCGAAAATTATCGTCCCGGCCTTTACCCGCCGGTGACGCTGTCTTCGAGAAAGTCCGGATGCTGCAGGCGAGTGAACTCGATGGCGAAGCCGTCCTCGAGGTGGCGCACCACGCGGCCCTGCACCTTGCCGAGCGTGACGAGCGTGCCGATCGGCGGCCGCTCCTGGCTCGCAATACCGGCACCCGATTGCGACACGTCGATGATGCGGCAGGTGAGGTTGACGCCGTTCGGCATGATCAGCCGGCAGGCTGGGTTGTGCGGCACGATACGGCCGTGGCGGCGGTCTTCCGGCAGACCGAGAATGTGGCGATTGGCGAGCCAGGTGAGCTGCGCGGCGAGCTTGTCGCGTTTGCGCGCCGTCGCGGCAATCGTCATGGCGAAGCCGTTCTGAAAAATGCGCGCGACGTGGCCTTCGAGGCGGCCCAAATGATCGACATAGGCGATGATGCGCTCGCCCGGCGCGCCGCCGACCGGCGCGATCAGCGCCATGCCGCCCGGCGACATGTTGACGACCTGGCAGGGGAACTCGCGCCGATCCGCCAGCATGTAACGGCCGAGCAAGTTGACTCGCACGCGCTGAAACCGACGGCGGTCCTCACTTAAGGCCCGCAAACTCTGCTTTCGTTCAACAAATGCCATGCGATCACTGCGCCTGCCACCGCTCGCGGGCAAGCCTAGGCGCGCGATATTAATGGCCCGTTAGCCGCCATTAAGACGCATTTGCCCCAATTGAGTGGGAAGCGGATGGAACGCTGGCGGCAGGACGAGAGCCCTATCCGTTCTGATTGAATCAGAACCGGGCTCCAGCATTTTGTTTGAGCATGATCTTTTCGGAAAACCGGTTCCCACCCCGGATCAAGTCCGGGGCAGGCTTTTTCCGGATCATGCGCTAAGAACGCCCGCCTTGGTAAACGACAAGGCCGCGTCGCGGCGCCATGAAACGCGGCAAAAGGCGCGTCTTTGCCACCACCCCGATGTGGCGGCGGCTGCCGAGCGTCAGCGCGCCGAGCGCGCTCGCGCCCAGCCAATGTGGCGTCTTGAGCGGCGCCAGCACGCCGATCGTGCGTGCGAGGCTTGGCCGGCGCGTGCCGAGCGGCAGCAGCAAAAGTTCAAGATCGGTCGGTTCGCCCGCCGCGTTGTTGGCCGTTACGCCCGCAACAGTGCCGACGCATTCATCCGCCGAGATTGTGAGAAGGTCGGTGATGGGACGCCGGCTCGCGATGGCCCAGAGGTCGATAAAGGATTCGCCTTTGAGCTCGCGGCCGAACAGGGCGCATACCCGCGTACCCGCGAGCCGAAAAGAATGGCCGGCGGTGGCATTGCCCAATTCAAGGATGAAGGTATCGCTCAGCGCTTGGCGAATTGCGCCCGGCTCGATGTCCGCGCGCTCGGGCGCTGGCCGCTGGCCGCGCCGTTCCTCCCAGTGGGCATAGAGCTCCCGGCTTGCTGCATGTTTCATAGACGCCTGCTCCTGGAGTCACGCCGCAGCCGCCCACCTGTCCCTGATCGGGACAGGCATTGCGTTTTTTGGCTGCGCGATGGGGTGTGGAGCAGGCTGCGTGCCGACTAGGCGTGCCGACGCCGCAGCGGCGCGCTAACGCAGAATTAGTCTTAACGAAACGTCGACGTTGGCGGTGCGCGCTTGGCCGCCTAGGGTGGCGTCACGGAAGCTTCAATCACATGCCGCCAATCACATGTCGCCAATCACATGCCGCCCACGGTCGTAGGGCAGGCTTATCCAATAGAGGGAGGCGAGGGTGACGTGACCGACGGCGCGGCCCCGGCAACGGGTGCCGCGATACGATGAAGGGCGCGCCCGAAATCATCGGCGTCGACGCGGAACCCCGCACCGGGTGCAAGAGGGAGGGCAGAGCCCTCCCTTTTGTTTTTATGCCGCGACGGTCTTCACCGTGGGCCGCTTGCCGCAGCGGCTGCTACAGCCTATCTCGGCAACACCCAGGTGCCCTTCAATGACACAACGTTCCGAGCCGATGTTCAATGTGCCGGCGGTCGTGATCGCGACCGTGGCCGTGCTCTTACTCGTGCATGCGCTGCGCATGTTGGTATTGACCGACGCGCAGGACGCGCAGTTTCTGCTGACCTTTGCGTTCATTCCGGCGCGCTATGACATGGATCTGATGGTCGGCGGTTCGTTCCCCGGCGGCTTTGGCGCCGAGCTGTGGACGTTCGTCACTTATGCCTTTATTCACGCCGATCTACTGCATATCGGTCTCAATCTGGCATGGCTGGTGCCATTTGGAACAGCGCTCGCGCGCCGCTTCGGGGCATGGCGCTATGTCGCTTTCATGCTGGTGATGTCGGCTGCCGGTGCGCTCGCGCATCTCGTCAGCCATCCGGGGGAAATGGTGCCGATGATTGGGGCCTCCGCGGCGATTTCAGGAGCCATGGCGGCGGCAATGCGCTTTGTCTTCCAGCAGGGCGGTCCGCTCGGCGCGTGGAGAGGTGGCGACGGCGACGCCTATCGCGTCCCGGCTGCGCCATTGCTTGCGACGCTTCGCGACATGCGGTTCTTGATGTTCCTCGCCGTGTGGATCGGACTCAATGCGCTGTTCGGCCTCAGCACCGTGTCGATCGGTGGCGAGCCAGGGCAGGAAATCGCCTGGCAGGCGCATATCGGCGGCTTTTTTGCCGGCTTGATCCTATTCAACGCTTTCGATCCGGTCGTTCCGCGGGGCGAATTGGACACCGAGCCAAGCGGCTGACGGGCTTTTTTACAGCCCCGGGTTGCACCACACGCCCGCCCCATTCGCGAGCGATCATTTCCGCAAGGTTGGCGCCGGTTTACGGGCGATTCGCGCGCGGCTCGATGCTGCGCCCACGACCCCTGCGCAGGCCGCCGATGGAACTCGGCGCCGACCCAAGATATAAAAGACAGCACCTTCACCGTGCCGACCCGCCTATGCGGGCCGCAGTGCCGTGAAGCAGAGGGAGGCTATAATGACCGTCAGCATCATCCTCGCGGGCAAGGGACGCGATGTTGTCACCATCGAACCCAATGCGAGTCTTGCCGCCGCGGCAAAGCTTCTCGCCGAAAAGGGCATCGGCGCGGTGCTCATTCTCGGCGCGGACCGCCGCATCATCGGCATCCTCTCCGAACGCGACATTGTGCGCGCGCTCGCCGAACGCGGCGCCGATGCGCTCGACGAGCCGGTGAGCGGAGCGATGACCCGCAAAGTCTTCACCTGCAACGAGAGCGAGACGGTTGCCAACATCATGGAGCGCATGACTGCGGGCAAATTCCGCCATGTCCCCGTCGTCGACCAGGGGCAGCTCGTCGGAATGGTGTCGATCGGGGACGTGGTCAAGTACCGTTTGCATCAGATGGAGCGCGACTCGGCGGCGATGCGCGACTACATCTTGACGGCGTAGCGATCTTGCGGAGGCGCATTCCCTCGCTCGCCTCTGCCGGACGATCAATTGATCCAGCCAGTGACGTGTCAGACGATCTGCGCCCGGGCATCACCGTCGCAGTGATCGTTTTCCGTCGCGTGATGTGCGCCTGGATGTGGTCAATCAAGTGCCGGCGAGCCAGCCCAATGGCTTGATGCACCGGGCGCGGCATGAAATTGCCGTGATTAAGACCGAGAAAAACGGCATGTCAGGGCGGGTTTTGGGAACATCTCGGTGCTGCCAAATATTTTTGGCGGCGCTTGTCTGTTTCGTGCCGATCCACGCATCTGCGCAAATGCGCAATCTGATGTCGCCGCAAGTCACGGCGCCGGCACCGCTGACCCCCGGCACCGGGTCGCCCGGCGCCACCCTGGTCAACCCGATGCCGTTGGCGCCACCAACCGCGTCACCGCTGGCACAAGCCGCGCCGATCGTTCCGGCCGGACGCGTCGCGCTCGCCGTCGCCGCCCGTTATGGCCGTGATGCGCCGCCGATCAACGGCGGCCTCATCTGGCGCGTCTATGCGGCCAAACCCGATGCGACCGGGGTGTTCCGTTTGATCAAGGAAGACCGGGCAGCGGCGCCGACCTTCGTGTTGCCGCCCGGCAATTACGTTGTGCATGCCAGCGTCGGCCTCGCCAGCGCGGCGAAGGCGGTCCAACTGCGCTCCGACACGGTCCATGAAGTGTTCGACATCCCTGCGGGCGGCGTGCGGCTCGAAGGCCGCGTCGGCGATGTGCGCATCCCCCCCGGACAAATTTTGTTCGACATCTACCCGGGCAGCCAGTTCGACACCTCCGATCGCCGACCGCTCGCGCAGAACGTGATGACGGCCGACGTCGTGCTGCTCCCCGAGGGGACTTATTACATCGTGTCGAATTACGGCGACGCCAATTCGGTGGTGCGCTCGGATGTTCATGTCCAGGCGGCCAAGCTTACCGATATCGTCGTCACCCATCGCGCCGCGGCCCTCACGCTCAAGCTGGTGAACGAGGCCGGCGGCGAAGCTCTTGCCAACACCCAATGGACGGTGCTGACGCCCGGTGGCGACGTGATCAAGGAATCGATCGGCGCATTCCCTCGCGTCGTGCTCGCCGAGGGCGACTATCACTTGATCGCGCGCAATGAGGGCAAGACCTATCAGCGCGATTTCAAGGTCATCACCGGGGTCGACGGCGAGGTCGAGGTGCTGGCGCGGTGAATGCCCACAATTGGCTTGAAGTCCCGTATCCTATAGAATACATAGGCCCGTGATCGAAATTCGCCAGACTGAGCGCTTTGCGCTTGGTTTGAACGCTTGCGCGATAGCAGGGCGCCGACGCGGATCCAAGCCCGCATCCGCCGGCTCTCACTCGGTAATCCCGGCGATGTGAGGCCTATCGGTGGCGGCGTTTCGGAGATGCGGATTGATTATGGGCCGGGCTACCGGGTGTATTTCGTTCAACGCGGCCTCGCTCTCGTCATCCTGCTCGCCGGTGGCGATAAACGAACGCAACAACAGGACATTGCGACGGCGCTTAGGCTGGCGCGCGACTTTTAGGAGGCTCTCATGACCGCAAACGCGAAGAAGCCGAGAACGAAAAAGCGCAAGACAAAAATCAAGACCTTACCCTGGGATTCCGCCGCCTATTTGAAGACCGCTGCTGACGTTGCCGGTTATCTCGAAGCTGTGTTCGAGGATGGCGACCCGGCCTTGGTGGCGGCCGCGCTTGGCGATGTCGCGCGCTCCAAAGGCATGGCAAAAATCGCCCGATCGGCGGGCCTCGGCCGTGAAAGTCTCTACAAGGCGCTGTCGCCTGGCGGCAATCCCGAACTCGCCACTGTGCTCAAGGTAATGCGCGCGCTCGGCCTCAAGCTTAAGGTGGCCGCGTAGCAAGCCCCCATCACGCCGCCTTCTGCATCCGCTTCACGTCGGGCGGCACCGCTTCCTGCGCCAGTGCTGCAAGCGCGGCATCAAGCGGCATCACTTGTTGGCCGTCGCGGCCGAGCCGGCGGATCGAAACGGTGCGCTCGGCGGCTTCCTTCTTGCCGACGACGAGGAGCACCGGCACTTTCGCCAGCGAGTGCTCGCGGACCTTGTAGTTGATCTTCTCGTTGCGCAGGTCGCCTGCGACGCGCAGGCCTGCCCGTTGTGCCGCGGCGATCGCTTCGCGCGCATGGTCGTCGGCATCGGATGTGATGGTCGCGACCACGGCCTGCAGCGGCGACAGCCACAGCAGCAGGTGTCCGGCATAATGCTCGATCATGATCCCCGTAAAACGCTCGAGCGAACCGAACATCGCGCGGTGTAGCATTACCGGCGTCACTTTGTTCGAATGCTCGTCGATATAGAACGCGCCAAGCCGGCCGGGCATGTTGAGATCGACCTGAACGGTGCCGCACTGCCAGTCGCGGCCGATGGCGTCGCGCAACACGTATTCGAGTTTCGGCCCGTAGAAGGCGCCTTCGCCCTTGTTGAGCGTCCACGGCCGGCCCGAGGCTTCGAGCGCCTCCATCAGGGCGGCTTCGGCCTTGTCCCAGACCGCGTCGTCGCCGATGCGCTTCTCCGGCCGGTCGGAGAACTTGATACGCACGTCGTCGAAACCGAAATCCTGGTAGATCGAAAGGATCAAATCATTGACCTTGAGGACCTCGTCGGCGATCTGCTGCTCGGTGATGAAAATGTGCGCATCGTCCTGGGTGAAGGCGCGCACGCGCATCAGCCCGTGCAGCGCGCCGGACGGCTCGTAACGGTGCACCTTGCCGAACTCGGCGATCTTGAACGGCAGATCGCGATACGATTTCAGGCCGTTCTTGAAAATCTGGATATGACCGGGGCAGTTCATCGGCTTGACTACATAGGTGCGCTCGTCCTCCTCGCGGGGCTCAACGAGAAACATCACGTCGCGAAAGGTCGCCATATGGCCCGAAGCCACCCACAGCGAGGAATCGATGAGCTGCGGCGCGTTGACTTCGGCATAGCCGGCGGCCACCTGGCGGCGGCGGATGTAATTTTCCAGCGTCTGGAACAGCGTCCAGCCGTTGGGATGCCAGAACACCGAGCCGGGGGCTTCCTCCTGGAAGTGGAAGAGATCCATCTCGCGGCCGAGTTTTCTGTGGTCGCGTTTTTCCGCCTCCTCGATCTGCTTCAAATAGGCATCGAGCTCTTCCTGCTTGGCAAACGCGGTGCCGTAGATGCGCGACAGCATTTCGCGGCTTGAATCGCCGCGCCAATAGGCGCCGGCGGCCTTCATCAGCTTGAAGGCGTTGCCGACCTTGCCGGTCGAGGTCATGTGCGGGCCGCGGCACAGGTCGAACCAGTCGCCCTGCTTGTAGATCTTTATCTGCTGGTCTTCCGGGATGGCGTCGACCAGCTCGACCTTGAACTGCTCGCCCATGTCGGCGAAGATGCGCTTGGCCTCGTCGCGCGACCAGATTTCTTTGGTGAATGGTTTGTCGCGCGCGATGATCTCGCGCATCTTGTTCTCGATTGTCGCGAAGTCTTCCGGCGTGAACGGCTGGTTGCGGAAGAAATCGTAATAAAAGCCGTTCTCGATTACCGGGCCGATGGTGACCTGGGTGCCGGGCCAAAGCGTCTGCACGGCCTCGGCGAGCACGTGCGCGGCGTCGTGGCGGATGAGTTCAAGCGCGCGCGGGTCGTCGCGGGTCAAAAATTCGATTTTCGCATCGCGCTCGATCGGATCGCCCAAATCGGCGAGCTTGCCGTCGAGCGCCATGGCGACCGTGCGCTTGGCGAGCGACGGCGAAATGCCCTTGGCGATGTCGAGGCCGGTG
>Ga0074044_10000890_pt1 | contig 27786 bp, 19 predicted proteins | sample BogForMeECP23OM1_FD_94443 | JGI IMG/M metagenome (GOLD analysis project Ga0074044, IMG submission 94443) | Bog forest soil microbial communities from Calvert Island, British Columbia, Canada - Bog Forest MetaG ECP23OM1 | ecosystem: Environmental > Terrestrial > Soil > Wetlands ... | reverse complement strand
TCCTCCCGAGCCCAACGGCTATCTGCACATTGGCCATGCGAAGGCCATCTGCCTCGACTTCGGGCTCGCCGACGAATTCAAGGGCAAGACGAACCTGCGCTTCGACGATACCAACCCGGAGAAAGAAGAGCAGGAGTACGTCGACTCGATCATGAAGGATGTCCGCTGGCTGGGCTTCGAGTGGGAAGGCCTTTTCTATGCTTCCGACTACTTCGACCAGCTCTACGAATGGGCAGTCAAGCTGATCAAAGATGGCAAAGCCTATGTTGACGACCTGAGCGCGGAGGAAATTCGCCAGCATCGCGGCACGCTGACCGAACCCGGCAAGGAAAGCCCCTATCGCAACCGTTCGGTCGAAGAGAATCTTGACCTGTTCGAGCGCATGCGCAAGGGCGAGTTCCCCGACGGCACGCGCGTGCTGCGCGCGAAAATCGACATGGCCTCGCCCAATCTGAATATGCGCGACCCGGTGATGTATCGCATTCTGCACGCCGAACATCACCGCACCGGCGACAAGTGGTGCATCTATCCGATGTACGACTACGCGCACGGCCAGTCGGACTCGATCGAGCATGTTACCCACTCGATGTGCACGCTCGAATTTGAGGACCACCGGCCGCTTTATAACTGGTTCATACAGAATCTGGGCATCTTTCCCTCCCAGCAATACGAGTTCGACCGGCTCAGCCTTACTTACACGCTGCTTAGCAAGCGCAGGCTGCTCAAGCTTGTGCAGGAGAAACTGGTCAGCGGCTGGGACGATCCGCGCATGCCAACGCTCTCCGGCATTCGCCGGCGCGGCTACACGCCGGAAGCGATCCGCAATTTCTGTGCTGCCATCGGAGTTTCGAAAACCAGCGGCACGCTCGAGCTGGCTATGCTGGAGCACTTTGTTCGCGAGGATCTCAACAAGCGCGCCCCGCGCGTCATGGCCGTGCTTCGCCCGCTGAAGGTTGTGATCGATAACTATCCCGACGGACAAGTCGAGCAGATGGAAGCGGTGAATAATCCGGAGGACGAAGCCGCCGGCAAGCGGCAGGTTCCGTTCTCGAAGGTGCTCTACATCGAGCAGGACGATTTCCGCGAAGAGCCGCCGAAGAAGTACTACCGGCTCTCGCCCGGCACGGAAGTTCGGCTGCGCTACGGCTATTTCATCACGGCGAAGAGCGTGGTCAAGAACGACAAGGGCGAGGTCGTCGAAGTGCACTGCACCTACGACCCCGCAACCCGCGGCGGCAACGCTCCCGATGGCCGCAAAGTAAAGTCGACCATCCATTGGGTCTCAGCCGAGCATGCCATCGACGCCGAGGTGCGGCTCTACGACAAACTCTTCATCAAAGAAGACCCGAACCAAGTGGCGGAGGGGCAGGAATTTACCGCAAACCTCGATCCCAATTCGCTCGAAGTGGTCGAGCACGCGGAGCTGGAGCCTTCGCTTGCGAACGCGCCGGTCGAAAGCCGCTACCAGTTCGAGCGCCTCGGATATTTTTGCGTGGATCCCGACTCCAGGCCAGGGAAACCGGTCTTCAATCGCACCGTAGCGCTGAAAGACACGTGGGCGAGGATTGAAAAGCGCGCCGGCGCGTAGGGGCAAACAGCCGACACACAGCCGTAAGGCTCGCGGTTTGAAGGGGCACCCGCGTTTCGGTCTTAGCATGATGACGAATGAGATCGTAAGACGCGTCAACCGCGCGCCCGCCTCGCGCCCCTAACCCTTCCCCTCATACTTCTTCTTCATGCCCATAATCGCCAGCACAACGGCTGATGACGCCCGCCCAAATTCACTGCCGCCTCCAATAGCCAGGTCCGCGCTAACGTCTTGCCCGCTGTCGACCCTGCTCACAATGTCCGCCGCCGCTTTGTGGAAGCGCGCGTGTTCCTTTGTGAGCCGGGCAAATTCCGGGGCGGCCGAATACTGTTGCCCTTCCCCCTTCAGCCACTTCCCCAACTCGCACCGGTCGTCTGCATCCACCTCGGAGGCCTTCAGGCTGTGATCGGGATTCCGCACATAGGAATTGAGTTTTCGCTTCCATTCTGAGTGGGCAGCCACGGCATCATCAAAGTTCATAGGCACCCTTCTCCCGCGAGGCTGTCAGCGATGCCTCTTCGTTCCTATCGGCACGATTTACCGCAGCCATTAGAAGAAATCGAGCGATCCATCCCAGCCCAGTCCAGGCCCCAAAAACAGAAAAACGGCCGCGCGACGCCCGGCCGTTTTGGCAGAACTACAGTCTTAGAGTCTTACTTTTTCAATGTGCGAATGTACTTCACCAGATCGGTAATCTGATCCGCGGAGAGCTTGCCGTCATAGGCCGGCATCTTGCCCTTGCCCTTGGTGATGATCCCGGTGAGATCGGCATCGGACTGCTTCTGCACGTCAGCCGAGCCCAGGTCACGCAATTTCAGGTTCTTGCCCATGGTGGTGTCGCCCGCGCCGGTCGCACCGTGGCAGGCCGCGCACTTTGCTTTAAAGTCCGCGCCGCCATCCGCAAATGTGAAAGGCGCGCACACCAGCGCCAACGCAACCACCGCAAGGGTCGCCCTAAGAATCGTCTTCATCGTTCCATTCTCCTTATGAGTGAGAGATAAGCGCCCTTGATAGCGAGCGCAGCCGCCCCGGCAAGGTACTGCCATCTCACCGGGACAGCCTACCCAGTAGAAACACAGTTCCGTTGCAAAGGTTTTTCGGCTGCGACGATATCACAAAACCATGGGCTTACGCTAATCTCACCAACCACTTTCCGTGCCTGAAACCATCCCGGGCGCCATTCCGCCGAAGGCGAAGTAGAGTTGTGAGTGGAACATAACGTCGCGATTTGCGGCGTAGAACCTTCGACCCCTCCACTTTCGTGCCCGTGGCAAAAGCCCTTACTGCGGGGTGATATCCCGCACCTGCAGTCGTCTTGAAGGGGTTGCAAAGCACAACACCACGTCTAACCGTCCTGAATTTAACCGGTTATACAGCTGCCTGCGAGCGTTCCAGTTTGGCCACTGTGGTGCATTGAATGGTTTGGAAGTCCCTCGGGGAGCGTGTGTCGTGGAACCGACACTAGTCGTAGTCGGGCTCAATCACCGGACGGCGGCGGTCGAAGTGCGCGAGCGCTTCTGGATGAGCGGATGCCGCCAATCCGAAGTCCTGTCGATGTTGGCGCAGGGCGAAGGCATCGAGGAAGTGCTCGTCTTCTCCACCTGCTATCGCACCGAGTTTGTGGCTTGGGGCGATGCAACCCTGGCCGTGAATTCCATCTTGCGCCTGCTGACCGCCGAGTATGATTTGAAGCTCCAGGAGTGGAACAGTTTCTATCGCCTGCTGGATGAGCAGGCCCTTGCGCATGCCTTCCGTGTGAGCTGCGGTCTCGATTCCATGTGCATTGGCGAACAGCAAATCGCGCGTCAAGTGAGCCTGGCCTGGCAGCAGGCACGGAACTTGGGTTGCACCGGCCAGCACCTGGATACGATCCTGCGCAAAGCTTTGGCGGTGCGCCGCCGCGTCCGCAAGGAAACGCCGCTCGGCTCCCATTTTGTTTCCCCTGCTCACGCCGCGCTACGGCTCGCTGACCAAATCTTCGGGTCGGTGGCTTCCAGGAACATCGTGGTGCTGGGTGCGGGACGCTTGGGAGAAGCAACGGCGCGCGCGTTCCTGACGCAAGGAGCATCGCTTTGTGTAATCAATCGCTCCGAGAACCGGGCACAGGAACTGGCTCAGAGGATTGGCGGACCAGCCGGCGCCTTGAAGGCGGCATCGTTCCAAGAGGGCGAAGAGCATCTGGCGAAGGCAGATTTAGTGATCAGCGCCACTGGTGCGCCGCGGTTTTGTTTTTCTGCCGAGGACATGAAACGCCTGGTTGCCAAACGCCAGGGACGCAAGCTCGTGCTGATCGATCTGGCGATGCCGCGCGACATCGACCCCGCGGTGCGCGAATTTGAAGGCGTGCTGCTCTACGATCTGGAGGATCTGGAGCGCGCGGTTGAGCCGCGCATGGGGACGCGCGAAGGCGAGGTTGAGGCGGAAAAGATTGTGCTCGCCGAAGTGCAGGGTTTCAGGAAGCAGCTAATCGCCGGCGCAGGGCCGGAATTGACGGCTCTGCGGCTTCGGATCGATGAGATTTGCCGGCAAGAACTGGAGTCCTTCCGGCTTGAACGAGGTCCATTTCCCAAAGACCAGGATCGACTGATCGCGGCCGTAACGGCACGAATCACGAATAAGATCGCCGGATCGCTGGCGCGAGAACTGAGAGGCCCTCAAGATTCCCGCGGACCGAGACGGGTGACTGCAGGAGCCTGAAAACCGGCTCTGGGCTCTCGCCTCTAGGCTTTCGGTGCTCGCGGCGTTGTCTTACGCTGCGGGCCTCTGAGTCGTTTCCGAGCGTCCAAGCGGCGGTGACCGAGAAACCATGAATTTGTAATGTTTCTCTGGAGACCCAAAGCGAAAGGCCCAAATCCTAAAGGATTCGAGCCCCAAAGCCTAAAACCTAACGCCCAACGCCCATTTACCAGTTCAATTTCAGCGCAAACTGGAACTGCCGCGGATCATACGCAGCGCTCGCCTGTCCGGCGTTCTGGAAGAACGGGCTGACAGCGGCCACATTGTACTTGTTCGCGATGTTGAACATGTCGGCGATCAGGTCCATGTTGAAGCGCTCCCCGATGTAAACACGCTTTGCGACCCGCAGATCGCCAAAGGCCGTCCACGGGGTGCGGCCTGCGTTGCGGCCCAGGTTACCATCCAGCGACTGGAGGGTGACGAATGGGAAGGACGTGGTGGTCAACGAACTAGGAGTAAAAGCCTGATAACACGGCTCCTGAATGACACCTGTGGGTGAGTACTTCGAAGAGTACACCGGGTAGCCCGCGCACAAGGAGCTCGAGTTGACGACGGTGTTAGGACGTCCTGTCTTAGACTCCAACTGAAAGTTGTCCTCTACGCCGGTGATGATGTTGAACGGCCGCCCCGAAGAAAGCTCGACCAGCGGCGCAAACGTCCAATCGCTGAACAACTTGCTGGCAAAGCGGCTGCCTCCCAGCTTGCCCGTCTGGTACACCCCGCTGAAAACAAAACGGTGGCGTTGATCGAAGAGCGAGGTGGAGCGATCTTGCCCCGGGAAGTAGCTGTCCTGCGGCGACAGCGTGGACTGCAGGTCGGTAGAATCGTCAATCGCGTGCGACCAAGTGTAGGAAGCGAGGAACTCGTAGTGGTTTCCGAAGCGCTTGCGCAGGTTCGCGCTCAGCCCGTGATAAACGGAGCTGCCGTTGGAGTAGTTGCCATCCATATCGCCGAAGGGAACACAGCCGACAAAGGTGACGGGATTACATGCTGTATTGAAACCGGCCGTGCTATAGCCGATCGCGTGGAGGTATTGCATGACCGCCGGCAGCACCGCTGTTACGCATTGGGCCGCGGCACCGCCGTTAGCAAGCAGGAAATTGGCGACCGCAGGGTTGATGCCGCCAGGGCGAAAGAAATTGGTCAGCGCTGGCGAAACCCAAGGCAACCCTTTCGGATTGATACCACAAATTGATGCGCCAGGGGTTAACCCGACATCCTCCGGCCCGAAGACGGCACCGGTGATGGGGTTGATGACACCGGAATTTGGATCGCTATAGGCCGCCTGCCAGTTCGCCGTCAGAAGGTCTCCCCGCACGGTGTTCGCATTGATGGGATGGTTGAGGTGACGTCCGCCGTTGAAGTTGTATGCCAGACTAAGGGCAAAGCCGCGGCCAAGATCACGTTCGATGGTGAGATTCGCTTGCTGTGAGTAAGCGTAGACAAAGTTCTTGGCCTGCGGATAACCAAAGGGCTGGAAGACCAGCGGGAAAGCTGCGCCCCCAAGCTGAAGCGGCGGATTAACCAAATAGTTCTGGCTCAGGAACAACGATTGCGAGGGGTTTGTAACACCACAACTCAGGCTTGAGCCAGAACAGGAAAACGCCTGTTGATTCGCCGAGTAGCCTAACTGGCTTGCTGGCATGCAATTCGCATTCCCGAGCACCCCGGTGAAGATGCTGGCGGCATTAAGGTTGCCAGGACTGAAAGCCGTCGATGTTGCGGTGCACGGAGAGCCTGGGCCGAAAGCCAACTGGCCGCTGGAGGAACCGTCGGAGGCATCGCCCAGGAAATACAGGCCCAGCAGCGGATGGTCATAGAAAATGCCGTAGGAAGCGCGCACCACCGTCTTGCCGTCCCCTTTCGGATCCCACGCGAGGCCGATGCGCGGCTGCACATTGTTCTTATCCGTTTGGATACCTTTCTGCAATCCCAGCAGGTTATAGGCCGGCAAAGCCAGTCCTTGGGGCGGCGTGAACTTCGGCGCGATCTCGACATCGTAGCGCACGCCGTAGTTGACGGTGAGATGCGGATTCATGCGCCAGCTATCCTGCCAGAACACGCCGATCGGGATGTTATTGAACGAATCGCTCGGGCTTCCAATGCCTTGAATGAAGTCCCCGGGCAGCCCCGCGCCGTACGCCTGCACGGGATTCAGGACGGGAAAAGGCGCCGGGTATGCACCGAAGGTACCGAAGTCGTACACTCCGCCGTAGTTGACCGTGAAGATCGCTTTCAAGGGAAGATAGTTAAAGTCTGCGCCGAACTTGATCGCGTGCCTTCCGATGCTCCACGAAAAGTTGTCGGTGAACTGGTAGCGTTGTTCGGTACGCTGAATGTAGGAGTAGGGTTCGCGGCCGAAATACCCATAGCCGGGGATGTTGATAGCCGGGTACGTCCCGGCCGGAATTTTCGTGTTGTAGAAGTAGGACAACCCTCGGCGCGCATACTGAAAGCGGAACTCATTCACTTTGCTGGTGCCGATCGTCCACGTGTCCTGGACAAGTCCCGCGATGTCGCGGTAAGTCTGCTCCGATGTCCGCGAATATGCGTTTTGTCCAAAAGGTTGGTCCTGTCCACTCACTTCAATGCCGGTGACTGTGCTCGGACTGGCGTTAACGCGCAGCGTCAGCCGGTTGCTGTTGCTGACGTTGTGATCCAGGCGCAGCGAGTACAGGCTGGTTCCTTCAAATACCGGGAAGTTTCCACCCTGCGGTCCCAGCGGCTGATATGAAGTGGGAATGAAGCACGTCCCGGGCGTAGCGCAGGTGGTCGGGAAGCCACCGATTCCCGGACCTCCGGCGAACTGCACGGGCCACGCTCCAGTGACAGCCATTCCTGATGACGAGCCAGCGAGCTGTTCATAAGGCACCACGTAGGGCTCCAGCAGGGCGAACTGGGCGGGGGCGTTGACTCTGAGATAGGCGAGCAACCCGTTAGGACCCAGGAAGTTGGCCTGACCGTTCGGACCGCTCGTCACTGGAATTATGCCCAGGTTCGGGAAAACGCCCCCTCCGGCTGTCGTGGACGTATCAAAATTCTGCAGGCCGTAGTATGCGAGGGTCTGCGCTGAGGCATTGCTGAGGTTGCTGAGGCCCTGCACGGGTGCAATGCTGGAAAACCCGGTCTCATGCCGCCGCGTGACTTCGTAGGATACGTAGTAGAACGTCTTATCCTTCTTGAGCGCTCCGCCGAACGCCGTGCCCGCCTGCACGCGTGTGTACGCGGGGTTCGACGTCGTGCTGAACGGGTTCACCGCCTGAAAATTGCGGTTTCGTAGATAGCCGTACACGTCGCCGTGGAAATCGTTCGAGCCAGAACGGGTGATGATGTTGACCACGCCGCCCGAGGCGCGGCCATATTCAGCGGCGTAGTTGTTGGTGATGATTTGGAATTCCTGCACGGCTTCCTGCGAGACGGTGGAGCGTACGCCGTTGGTGGAATTGTCGGTGGCATCGGCACCGTCGACATTGACAAGGTTGGAACGCCCGCGCTGTCCGCTCATGTTGAGGCCAGAAGTCGGCGCAGCGCCGAGGTTGGGGGCGCTGTCTCTTTGCACCTGCGAATCGGTCAGCGTGAACTGGATGTAGTTGCGTCCGTTGATCGGCAGATTGTCGATGCGGCGCTCGCCGACGGTGTCGGTCGTGGAGCTGCGAGAGGTTTCCACGAGCTCTGCCTGCGAGCTGACCTCCACGATCTCCTTGCCCCCAGCTATCGTGAGTGCAATGGGCAACTCGACAATCCCGCCTACCGTGACCGCGACATCCGGGTCTTCCACTTTGGCGAATCCCGGGGCTTCCACGGTGACCAGATATGTTCCGGGAGGCAGTTGCCGGGTGCTATAGCCGCCCAGTCCATCGCCGCTGCCGGCGCGCTCGATGCCTTTGGCGGCATTGCTCACGGCAACCGTGGCATTGGTCACGACGCTGCCTTTCGGGTCCTTGACGATTACGTGGAGGTCGCCGGTAGCAGCACCTTGGGCGAGCCCAAGCTGGGATACAAGCAGGCACATTACGACAACACAAAGCAGGCGCAGCGTCGCTCTCATAAGGGCTCCTAGGGCTCTTCCGCCTCGTCGGGGAGAAGGGAATTGAATCGCTCGATTTTTGACAAATCGACTCCGATTGTGTGCACGGTACGAGGACTTGATTTAACGCTGATATGTAACATCAGAGGAGGGTGTTTACGCAAGCAATAAGGTGGGTTACCGGTTGGAAAGAACAAAGACACAACACGACCGTTTCAATTTGCAACATTGCATTGCATGCAGTGTCCCTCTACATTGCTAGAACTGGATGTGGGAGGTTTGGAAACGGACATTTCAGGAATTCAGGCGAATGCCATGGCTGATCGATCAACATCCGCAGACGTAACGAGCACACAGTCGATGACCGGCAATCTACGGCGCGTGCTGGTCTGCCCGCCCCGGAACGCCGGTTGGGGCCGACCTGAGAAAGCGGCGGCTTGGCGCGAGTTGGGGTTTCACCATCCGGGCGATTTCCCCGCGGCGCAAGCCGAGCACGACGCATTGTGCCGTCTGCTCGCCGAAGCTGGCGCGGGGGTCGTCTTTCTTCCGGAGTCTGACGCGCTCACGCTTGACGCTGTGTACGCCCACGACGCGTCGCTTCCCACCGATGACGGCCTGATTCTGATGAACCCAGCCAAGCCAAATCGGGTTCCCGAAGCCCGTGCCCAGGCAAGCTTCGTTGCCCAACTTAACATTCGAGTTTCCGGGGAAGTCACCATGCCTGGCTGCACCGAAGCGGGCGACATCGTCTGGCTTGACCCGCAGACGTTGCTGGTCGGCCACGGGTACCGCACGAACCGCGCGGGCATCGAGCAGATGCGTGCCCTCCTCGCCCCCAAAGGTGTTGATGTGCTCTCGGCCCCGCTCCCTTACGGTTCGGGTCCGTCGGCCTGTCTCCACCTTATGTCGCTGATGAGCATGCTCGATGAGCGGACAATCCTCGTGGATCTGCCCTGGCTTGCCGTCGAAACCGTGGAGTTGCTTCGCAGCCGCGGTTTCCGCTTGCTCGAAATCGAGCCGAGCGAACGGGATTCGCTCGCATGCAATGTTCTTTCGCTGGGCAGCCGGCGTCTGGTCGCGCTCGATCAAAATGTCAGAACCAATGAACGCTTGCGTGAGGGCGGTTTCGACGTGCTCACCTTTCCCGGAGCCGAACTCTGCATTAACGGTTCTGGTGGTCCTACCTGCCTGACTCGCCCATTGCTGCGAGCATAACGGCCGCCTGGACCCCCAATCTCTCTTTCCTTACTTGACACCGGGGGGAAACGGGTGTGAAATTTGGCGATGCTTCCAAGGTCATGCCGTCCCTCCCCCTAAACGGCAAAATGACCCAGAAGCCCTCGTTAATTATTCACCTCGGGAGAGCAGGAGATGGCCGTGCAACTGCGTTCTTCCCGGGCCAATTGTGGGGAAATGACGTCTACCTGTGAGGAGTGACTCATGAATTCGAGTGGCAAAGGAAATCACGTTTCGGTGGTGCTGCTGGCAGCACTGTTTGTTTTCGGGGTTACGGCCTTGGCGGCTGCTGATAATAAGAAACCGAGTGCGCCGCCGAGCAAGCCGGCAGCCGCGCCGCACAATGCCCCGGCGCCGCATACGAGTGGTAACCAGGCGGCCGGCGCCAATCGTCCGGGAGGCAACGGGCAGACGGGCAACCGTCCGGGCGGGAACAGCAACATGAACCGCGGTACGGGCGGGAACAGCAACATGAACCGCGGTACGGGCGGAAACAACAACATGAACCGCGGCCAGCAGGGCAATCAGACAGGCAATCGCGGGAACGTCAATAACAACAATAACCGCGGGAATACGGGCGGAAACAACAACATGAACCGCGGGCAAGGTAATCAGGGTGGCAATCGCGCCGGCGGAAACCAGGCCGGGAACCGCGCTGGCGGAGCGAATGCCGGAGCCAACAATCATCACCAGCCGACAGGGGCCACAACCCGAACCACCCGCAGCGGCGCGACGGTGACCACACGCAAGAATGGCCAGGTCCGGTCAATCCAGGCCCACGGAATGACCATCAACCATGGCATGAACGGGCAGCGCCACATTGTGGCCAATCACAACGGGCGTACGGTTGTCGCCTACGGCCACCACGGCGGATACAGCCAGCGCGCGTACTACAACCACAATGGCCGGGCGTATGTGCAGCGCACATACTTCTATGGTGGACGCAGATACGCTTACGCGTATCGCAGCTACGCCTGGGGAGGTCGCCCGTACTACGGATATGCTCCGGCTTATTACTATGGCCCCGGCTACTATGGATGGGCTTACAATCCATGGCCAGCGCCCGTCTATTACGGCGGCTGGGGCTGGGCGGGACAACCTTGGTATGGCTACTATGGCGCGTACTATGCGCCCTATCCGGTCTATCCGAGCGCCGCGTTCTGGCTGACGGATTTCTTCGTCGCGGCCAGTTTACGCGCGGCGTATGAGGCGGGCCAGCAGTCCGCTGCCGCCAACGAAAACGGCGAACTGCATCCACCGCAGTTTAACGAGGAGTCTTCGAATGTAATCGCGTCGCTATGGTCGTCCGATCCGCTGGTGGCTGCGAATCTTGCCTCCACTTATGGCGCCAATCCCTATCTGCTGGGGGCGGCTGCGCCTGCGGCAACCGGCGCACCCGCGATGACTAAGGAGATCAAGGATGCCATCGCGGACGAGATCAAGAACCAGATCTCTGCCGAAAAGGATGCGGCGGCGAGCAAGGATTCGTCGGGCAGTGCCCAGGGACCTCCTGCCGCGCTTGATCCGAACATCCGCTACTTCGTGGTCTCAACCGATGAAGATTTGACCACCTCCGACGGAACAGAATGCACTCTGACCGGCGGCGACGTCGTTTACCGGACAGGCGATAAACCGGATGACGACAATATGGTCGACGCAACAGTTAAGAGCAGCAAGAAGGGCGAATGCCCGGTGGGATCAACCGTCGGCGTGGCAACCGACGACCTGCAGGAGATGTTCAACAACCTGCGCCAGAACATGAGTCAAGGGATGAAGGAGATGGCGGACAACTCCGGGAAGAACGGACTGCCCACAGCTCCCGATACCAAGACAACCGCTGGCGAAGTGCCGGCGCCAGCGCCTGACACGAACGTCGACAGCGATCTGCAACAGACGCAGAAAGACGCGGATCAGGCGGAAGCGGAAGCCAAGCAGCAAAACTAACAAAACCCGGGCGCGCCTCATAACCGGTGGGGTGAGGCGCGCCGCCCTTTTACAATCGAGAAACTAGAATGTCCGTCCCGTTTGGGAGCGGGAGCAACAGACTTACTGGAGGAGAAGTCGCAATGCAGCGGAAAATCGAGATCGCGGTTCTGGTTGGCGCTTTGATCCTTGTCGGCATCGCGCCCACTCTGCTGAGCGGGCAGGTATCGCTCGAAGACCAACTCAAAGCGCAATACAACTTGGCGAAGATGGGGCAGGACTCGAGTGGATATTCCGTCACTCAGGAAGGCACGCTGCTGGCCATTCAAAAGGGCGGAATTATCGGCGTTCCTTATAAGAATATGGCCACGCGGAGTGCGACGTTTCAGGACGGAACCGTTCATGCCTCGGATGCGACTGGTATCAAGAACAACACGTTCCTGAAGGCAGGTTGCGGCCTGCTCCATAAATGTCCCACCTCGCCAGACGCGCTCAATGACGAGACAGCAACCAAGTTGTTCAAGGTTGGAGACAAAGTCTACCCCACGAAGATTGCGGTGGATCTCACCAAAGATACGGTAACCATGAGTATCGTCGCCTGCGATACCTGCAACAACACCGATCCTGCCACTTACAACAAGGCCCAAGTGGTTTTTAAGTTCGCGTCCGGCACGTTGGCCAAGGGGAATGCAAGCCAGGTGGAAGACACCATCGGGCAATTGCTCGCGATCAGCAATGATGACTCGCAGCAGCAGGGCGGAAACGATCAGGGTGGTCAGGGCAACAATAACGGAGGCGGCAACGGCCAGGGCAATGGACAAGGCAATTCCCAGGGAAGTGGGGGCGGGCAGCAACAAGCTGCGCAGCCGCAGCAGATTGAAATGGGACAAACGCCCGATCAGGTGAAAGGGGCTCTCGGCCAACCCGACAAGACCGTCAACCTCGGTCCCAAGCAGATTTGGGTCTATAAGGATCTGAAGGTGACGTTCTTGAATGGACGGGTTGTGGACGTGCAATAGAGACGAACCCAGAACATTAACCACGGGCACACAGAGGAAAGCAGGTTTACTCCGTGTTCCTCTGTGTACCCTGTGGTTTTTGCTTTTTGATTTTCCCTACAGGATTTTCTTTCCGAACGCTGAGAGCGCCAGTTCCACCGCCAGGTCGGCCGTCTGGTTCTTCTCGTCGATTACCGGGTTCACTTCCACAATTTCCATGCTCAGCATGCGGCCGTGGTCGGAGATGATTTCCATGGCGAGATGCGCCTCCCTATAAGTCGCGCCACCCCATACCGGGGTTCCCACGCCCGGCGCGTCTTCGGGGTCAATCCAATCCATGTCGAGCGAGACGTGATAACCGGCGGTGCCTCGTCCGGCCATGCGGAGAGCCTCTTCCATCACTGTGCGCATGCCGCGCTCGTCAATGTCGCGCATGGTGAAAACTTCGACTCCCGCCTTGCGGATGTTTTCTTTTTCGAAATTGTCCACGTCGCGGATGCCGACGAGCACGCAGTTTTCCGGCGCGACTTTTGGAGAGAAGTCGTAGATGTTCCCCAGTTCGTGCGGCGGAAATCCCATCAGCGAGGCCAGCGGCATGCCGTGCACGTTGCCGCTTGGAGATGAGTCGGGTGTGTTCATGTCGGTGTGGGCGTCAATCCAGAGCAGGCCGATTTTCTGGCCTTGACGGCGGTAGAACTCGGCTACGCCGGAGACGGTGCCGGCCGCGACGGAGTGATCGCCGCCGAGCACGAGCGGAACCTTGCCGGCTTCGAGCGTTTTGAGCACGAGATCGGCGCTTTTGACGCAAGTGGCTGTGATTTCTTTGAGATACTTTGCGTGCGCTGCGCCTTCCTTTTTCTGTTCGGGGATGGCGACGGCGATGTTGCCGGCATCTTCGACAACATGGCCGATGGCTTCGAGGCGGGCCTCGAGTCCGGCAACGCGGACGGCGGATGGACCCATATCGACGCCGCGGCGGGACTGGCCGAGGTCGAGAGGGACGCCGATCACGCGGATCTGGCGAGGGGTGATGCTGCTGTAGGTTGTCGTTCGTGCCATAAGTCAGTTCTCAGTTCTCAGTTCCCGGTTCTCAGACAAAGCAGTGAACCAGGAGCTGTTCACTGAGGACTGAGAACCGGGAACTGAGAACTAGGGGTACAGCCGATACAACATCCTCGGGAACGGAATCGTCTCCCGCACGTGCTCCAGCCCGCAGATCCAGGCTACTGCGCGTTCGATGCCCATGCCGAAGCCGGAGTGGGGGACGCTGCCGTACTTGCGCAGGTCAAGATACCACTTGAAGGCTTCTTCGGGGAGGTTGTGTTCCTTGATTCGCTTTAACAGCAGTTCGTGCGAGGCGGTACGCTGGGAGCCGCCGATGATTTCTCCGTAGCCTTCGGGGGCGAGAACGTCGACGCAGAGGGCGAGTTCGGGGCGCTGCGGATCGGGTTCCATGTAGAAGGCCTTCACGCTGGCTGGGTAGCGGTGCACCATGACCGGCTTGTCGTATTGCGAGGAGAGATAGGTTTCGTCGGGCGAGCCTAAGTCGCCGCCGTATTCGAATTTGTTTTCCAGCACACCTTCCGAATGGGCTTCCTGCAGCGCTTTTACGGCGTCGTCGTAACTCACGCGCGGGAATGGGGGCTCGATCTTTTCCAGCTTCGTCACGTCGCGGCCGATGGTTTGCAGGTCGGGGCGACGGCGTTCCAGACAGCGCTTTACGATGAAAGTCAGGAAGCCTTCGGCAAGAACCATCAAGTCATCGAGCGTGCCGTAGGCGATTTCGGGCTCGACCATCCAGAATTCTGTGAGGTGACGGCGCGTTTTGGACTTCTCTGCGCGGAAGGTGGGGCCGAAGGAATAGACCTTGCCTAGCGCCATCGCGGTAGCTTCGATATAGAGCTGGCCGGACTGCGTCAGGTAGGCCTGCTCTTCGAAATAGTCGACGGGGAAGAGCGTGGTGGTGCCTTCGCAGGCGGCGGGGGTGATGATGGGCGGGTCGGTGAGGGTGAATCCATTGCTGTCGAAATAGTCGCGGGCGGCGCGGATGATTTCGGCCCGCACGCGGAGAATGGCGGCCTGGCGCTGCGAGCGCACCCAGAGATGGCGGTGCTCCATGAGGAAGTCGGTGCCGTGGTCTTTGGGCGTTATGGGATAGGGGTCGGATTCGGGCACGCGCTGCACGACCTGGACGCTCGAGACGTCGAGTTCGTAGCCGCCGGGGGCGCGCTTATCGGCGCGGACTTTGCCTTCGACGATGACGCTCGATTCCTGCGTCAGGCCCTTGATGGCGTCGAAGACTTCGGGCGGGACGGCGTTTTTGGGGACTACTCCCTGGATGATGCCGCTGCCGTCGCGGAACTGCGGGAAAAGAAGCTTGCCGCTTTCGCGGAGGTTGTAGAGCCATCCGCGGATGGTGACGGACTGGCCTTCGTGGGTGCCGATTTGTGCGATGGTGCTGATGAGTGCTGGCATAAGATTTTCTACGCTGCGCTACTCAGATACTCGCTGGAGGTCAGAGGTTAGAGGTCAGATTGCAGAGGTAAAACGCTATTAACGTCAGGGGTTAACCTCTGCAATCTGACCTTTGACCTCCAACCTCACGGCGTTCTCGGCGTCTCAGCGGTAGATTTACGAATCTTCCAGCTTCCGGAATGTCGTGCTCACGTCGTTGCCGGGATTTTTCTTCTCTTCACCTTCGATTTCCAGCAGCAGCGGTGGCGTCAGTGGAGCGGTACGCAGCAACTCCATGGTCTCTTTCCAATCGATCGATCCATTGCCCGGCAGCAGGTGCGAGTCTTTATCTTTGTTATTGTCGTGCACGTGGGTCGAGCAGATGTGGTCCTTGAGGATTCCGAAAGACTCGGGGATGCCCTCCATCATGTGTGCGTGGCCGCAATCGAAACACACTCCGATATCGTCGAAGTGCATGGTATGAATGAATTCGACAAGGCGATCTGGCGTGGATAACTCGTTGGGAATGTTTTCGAGCAAAACCCGCACGCCAAGCGGCTTGGCGAAGGCACGCAGATGCTCGACGCAGGTCATCGCGGCTTCGAACTTTTTCTCGTCAAAATCCTCGTTCGGGTTGCCGATGTGCTGCACGAGAAAGCGATACGGAATATATTCGGCGATTTCAAGCGAGCGCTTGATCTCGTCCATGGCCTCGACGCGTTTGGCGCGGTCGGTGGAGGCAATGTTGACGGGGGGCGAACCGGTGCGGCCCCACTCATAGTCGGAGTACAAGGGCGCGTGCACGGAGTTGAGCGGAATTCCGGAGGCCTTAAACCAGTCGGCGATTTCGCGGACGTGCTGCTTACGGTTGGCGTAATCGAAGTGTTGACGAGCGGCAAAAATTTCGATGGCCTGCGCTCCCGAACGGACTAACTCGTCGAGTAAGCCGGGGTGCAGCCGTTCCTTCACATAGACGTACGTGGAGACCGCCTTGAGCATTAGTAGCCTACCGCCTTCCCATTCTTGCGTCCGTCGCTTGCGCCCATGCGGTCACCGCTGCGGAGATCGACCATGATGCACTCGCCGTCTCCCCAGAAGTGATGAATGTCCAGTTTGTGTCCTTTGGACCGCAGCAGATTCATTGTATCGGGAGAAAGGCGGTCTTCGACGAGAATCTGATCGGGGAGCCACTGATGATGAAACCGGGGGGCATTGACGGCTTCCTGGATGTCGAGGCCGAAATCGACGACGCCCATCAGGATGTTGGCCACCGTAGTAATGATGGTCGGGCCGCCGGGAGAGCCGAGAACAAGAAAGAGCTTGCCGTCTTTTAGGACGATGGTGGGCGTCATGGCTGAAAGTGGACGCTTGCCGGGGGCGATGGCATTGGCGGGGCCCTGGATCAGGCCGTAGGAATTGGGCACGCCCTGCTTGACTGCGAAGTCGTCCATCTCGTCGTTGAGCAGGAAGCCGAGGCCATCGGCGGTGACGCGCGAGCCGAAGGAATCGTTCAGAGTAGTAGTGACGGCGACTGCATTGCCTTCGGCATCCACCACGGAATAGTGCGTGGTGTTTTCGGGCTCGTGAAGCGCGCTCGGCCGCGCCTCGGCTACGCGTTCGAGCCCTTCGAAGGGCGGACGCTTCAGATCCCTGCTTGCGGTGGCGTGGTTGGGATCGATGGAGGCGCGCCAAGCGGCGGCATATTTTTTGTCGATGAGCTGTGGAACGGGAATGTTAGAGAAATCGGGATCGCCCATGAAGTCGGTGCGATCGAAGAAGGCGCGGCGGAAGGCCTCGGCGGTAAGGTGGATCGTCTCGGCGGAGCGGTTGCCGGTTTTGGAGAGGTCGAAGCCTTCGAGAATGTTGAGGATTTCGATTAGGGTCGTGCCTCCGGAGGACGGTGGTGGCGCGCCGATGATGTCGTAGCCACGATAAGTGCCGCGGACCGGTTCGCGCTCTTTTACTTCGTAGGCAGCCAGGTCGGCGGCGGTGACTAGGCCTCCGCCTTTTTGGATAGCGGCGGCGAGTTCGCGGGCGAGCGCGCCGTGGTAGAAGTCATCGGGATCTTTGGCGATGCGCTCGAGGGTGCGTGCGAGTTCGGGCTGCTTGAGGATTTCTCCTGGCTGATAGAGCTTGCCGTCGCGCTGGAAAATACGATGCGAGTCGGGGAACTTGGCCAGATCCTCGTCTCTTAGATCCTCGGCGTCTTCGTAGGCTAGAGGAAAGCCATCGCGGGCTAGGCGGATGGCGGGGGCGATTACCTTTTCAAGTGACAGCTTGCCGTACTTTTTCTCGGCGTAGACAAGGCCGGCGACCGAGCCGGGCACGCCGACCGATTTGTATCCGACAACGCTCATATCGGGGATCACATTGCCTTGCGCGTCGAGATACATGTTTTCGGTGGCAGCAGCAGGGGCTTTTTCGCGGAAATCGATGAAGTGGATTTCGCCGGATGCGGTGCGAAGGAGGAGAAAGCCTCCGCCGCCGATGTTGCCGGCCTGGGGATGAACGACGGCGAGCGCGAATCCGGTGGCGACGGCGGCGTCCACGGCATTGCCTCCGGCCTGCATCATTTCAACGCCGGCGCGGGAAGCGAGTTCGTGCACGCTGGCAACGATGGCGTGGGGGGCGTGGGTGGGGCGCAGCGGCGCGGCCGTAACGCTGACGGTGAGGAGAGCGGCGAGCGCTGCAACGATTAGAAGTTTTCGGCGAATAGGCATTCGCGAAGGTCGAACTTACGAGGCTAGTCTAGTGGGTCGCATGAGTCAAACCACAGTGCTTCACCGCCGAGGCGCCGAGAGCGCCGACAAACGCATGGGTCAAACCCGAGACCTCCGTGATTTCTTCCTGGGGAAACTCTGAACAAGCGCTCCTTTACGGCCGGCAGGCTTGTGAATGCGGGCTTTTGCGTGGACAGGTGTGTCCGCGCCACACTTAATCAGGGTCTTCTTAGTAGCCGCTTTTTTCTTGCGTGCCTTTGCGGTGACCAATGCATACGACTGGCGAATCAAATCCTCGAGTTCTCGCGCCTGCAGGACGTTGGAGTTGGCGAGCGTGACCCACTTATAGCGCCCGACGTAGGCCGCGGGCGCGATCCCTTCGATTTCTAGCAGTTCGTGAAATGCCTCTGGCGAACTTTTCAGGGTGATGCGCGGGAAGCGGCCGTCTGAGAGCACTATGCTGACGAAGATTTTGCCGCCTACTTTGAAACAGAGATCGTCCGCCCAGGGCATGTCCTCGGTAACGTCGGGCAAGGAGCGGCAGAGCTTGCGGATTGAGTCGACGTCGGGCATCGTCAAGTGCACGCGGGCGGGGGCGCCCGCGCCACACGGGCTATACCTGCTCTCGCGTCTCGCCCAGCACTACGCTTAGCTCCAGCTTTTTCTTGCCGCGGTAGATGGTTATTTTAATCGTGTCGCCGGCGCGGTGTTTGTTCATTACCTGGGCAAGATCCTGCTGGGTTTCGATTTTGCCTCCATCGATGTCCACGATCAGATCGCCGCCGATCATGATGGGGGTGTTGCCGAGGTAGGCGCGCTCGGTGCCACCATGAATGCCGGCGCGGTCGGCAGCTCCTCCGGGAACCGCCTGCACGATCAGCAGCCCGTAGTCTGAGGCCAGGCTCAACTCATTGGCGAGTTCAGGATCGATGGGGATGGTGCGGACGCCCAGCGCCGGGCGACGCACGCGCCCCAGCGTGACGAGGTCGTTGAGGACAGCCTTCGCCGTGTTGATAGGGATGGCGAAGCCGATGCCGGCGCTTTGGCGAACGCTCGAAGCAATCATGGTGTTGATGCCGATCACTTCCCCGTGCCAGTTGAGCAGCGGGCCTCCGGAGTTGCCGGGGTTGATGGCGGCGTCGGTCTGGATGGCTTCGTCGATCACCATGCCGTCGGGCTCCTGCACCTGGCGGATGGAGCTGACGATGCCGCGGGTGAGCGTGCCGGCCAGTCCAAAGGGATTGCCGATGGCATAGACTTTTTGGCCGACTTGCAAGTTCGTCGAGTCACCGAGCGTCATGGGCCGAAGATCGGTCGCCTTGATCTGGACGACGGCTAGATCGTGGGCCTGGTCGGTGCCGACAATGGTGGCGCGATACTTCTTGCGATCGTGCATGGTCACCCAAACTTCACGCGCGTTTTCGATTACGTGGAAGTTGGTGAGGACGTGTCCCTCTTTGTCGATGACGAAACCGGAGCCCTGGCCTTCCTGGGGAACGAGTCCGTAGAAAAAATCGAAGGTCTGAGTGCGCGACGTGATATTGACGACGCCCGAAATGCTCTTCTTGTAGACATTGATGTTGTTCTGCTCTTCGGGATCGAGTGACTCGCCGCTGGCGGCTTCGGTGACTTCCACGTGCTGGGGACGGCTGAGCCAGTTGGTGGGATGCAGGTCATTCCGATAAGTGGTGAAGTAGAAGAAAGCGGTAGCCAGGATGATGGCAAAAAACAGAGGGCGCAGGAATTTCATGCTTGGCGACTCCGGTGAATATGGGCCTGTAGGGATTCTAACGAAAAGCGCGGCCAACCGCCGAGTACGCAGAGATCGCGGAGTATAGGGGGTTGTTTTGGCATGCCTCCGCGTTCTCTGCGTACTCGGCGGTAAGTCCGATCGGCGGACCGCAGCCGGAGGGCCGTTCCTAAGTGATTTTTCCCCAGCCGCCGCCGCCGGGGGATTCGATTCTTACTCTTTCGCCGGCGCGAAGGCGGACGCTGGTCTTGCCGGGGATTTCTTCTTCGGAGCCGTCGTGGCGAATGATGATGGTGCGGCCGGGGGCGCCGTCGCTTCCGCCTGCCAGGCCGTAAGGGCCACGGTTGCGGCGGTCGGCTAGCAGAGTGACTTGGGCGTCGGTAAGAACTTCAATTTCACGGACGATGCCGTCACCGCCGGTGTGCTGGCCGCGGCCTCCGCTATTGGCGCGCAGGGAGTATTGGCGCAAGCGCACCGGATACGCATTTTCGAGCGCCTCGGCGGGCGTGTTGAGGGAATTTGTCATGTGCGTGTGCACTCCGGACACGCCATCTTTGGTGGGGCGTGCGCCCATGCCTCCGGCGATGGTTTCATAGTAGGCAAAGGGCTGACCCGCGCCTGTGTCGTCGCCGCGTGAATCGATGCCGCCGATGGTGAGATTGTTCATGGTTCCGGCGGCGGCGGCGGGAATGCGATCCGGAATTGCTTTGGCCAGCGCGCGCAGGAGCACGTCCACAATGCGCTGCGAGGTTTCTACATTTCCTCCGGCGACGGCGGCGGGAGGGCGGGCATTCACGACCGTGCCCGGCGGAGCGATGACATGAATGTCGCGCATGAGTCCGGCGGTTGTGGGGGCATCTTCGCGCAGCAGGCAGCGAAAGACGTAGAAACAGGCCGAGTAGGTGATGGCTTCGACGGCGTTGATGGCGCCCGCGACTTGGGGATCGCTGCCGGTGAAGTCGATGGTCAGAGGCGTCGTTGGTCGTTGGTCGTTGGTCGTTCGCTTTTTGTCGTTCGCGGTTCGCTTACGATGAGATGCGACTAGCTGCGTCTCTGCGGCCGTGGATTTCTTGGCGGCTGCTTGGTCAATGCGGATGGTTACCGCGATGCGGATGGGCTTTGTATCAACGCCATCATCATCGAGAAAATCTTCGGCTCGGTATTCGCCCGGCGGGATGGTCACGAGGAAACTGCGCATCAGCTTTTGCGAGTAATCCATTAGACCGGCGGCGGCTTTTTGCGCGCGGGCTAGGCCGTAGCGGGCACAGATTTCAGCGAGGCGCTGGGCGCCGGTCTGGCAGGCGGCGATCTGGGCTCCCAGGTCGCCTTCGCGCTCCTCAGGCGTGCGGACATTATTGAGAAGCAAGGCGAGTATGTCGGGCACGATCTTTCCGCCGCGCATGATTTTGACGGGCGGGATGCGGAGGCCTTCCTGATAGATTTCGCGGCACGGGCCCATCGAGCCGGGATAGGTGCCGCCGACATCGGCGTGGTGAGCGCGCGAGGCGACGTAGAAGTCGGGAGCGGGTTGGTGGCTGGCTGTGTGGCGGCGGGGCTTTGCCGCGCTGGACAGCCGGGGGCGGCTGTCCCCACGCGACTCTCTTAGAGGCGAAATATAGACCGGCATCACAAGGGTGATGTCGGGGAGGTGCGTGCCGCCCCGGAACGGATCGTTGAGCATGACGACGTCACCGGGTTCGAGCGGAGAGCCGTCGAGGCGGCATTGTTCGATGGCAGCCGCTACCGACATCGGCATCGAACCGAGATGCACGGGCATGTGGTCGCCCATGGCAATGACCTGGCCCCGCGAATCGAACACAGCGCAGGAGTAATCGCGGCGCTCCTTGATATTGGGTGAAAAAGAAGTGCGCCGGAGCGCGGCTCCCATCTCCTCGGCGATGGAGTGGTAGAGGTTCTTGAAGACCTCGAGTTCGATGGGATCGGGCATAAGAGACAGTTGCTAGTTGTTAGTTGCTAGTTGTCGCATGGAAGCAGCCCTCAGTTCTCACTGAATGCCTGTCAGTATCTCAGAACTTTGCGAGCCTTTCACGCTGACAATATCCGAATAGCCTGGATTCAAGACTGAGCTTCGCACTAGCAACTAGCAACTGGTCACTGACCACCGGCCACTGGTTTACTGCTACACTCCTGAATTATGTCTGAAGGTCGTTCGCGCATTTGGATTTGGCTGCTGGTGGGCGGCGCGTTATTTGTGCTGTTCGTTGCCGCAGTTTTCACGCTGGTCTACTTCAGTTTCGGCAATGAGGATGAACGGGCTTTTTCCGGCTTCGGCTCCAAAATTGGCGTGGTCGAACTGGAGGGAGTAATTATTTCTCCCAAGCAGGTGGTCACGCAGCTCAAGCATTTTGCCGATGACGATTCGGTGAAGGCGATCATCATTCATGTGAATTCGCCCGGTGGTGGCGTAGCCGCATCGGAAGAAATTTATCGTGAAGTCAAGCGCATCCGCGACGAAAAGAAAAAGCGCATTGTGGCTTCGATCGAGACGGTGGGCGCGAGCGGCGCGTATTACATAGCGTCGGCTACAAACAAGATTTACGCCGACAAAGGCAGCATCGTCGGCTCGATCGGCGTGATTGCCGAGTGGGTGAATTACGGCGAACTGCTGAAGTGGGCCAAACTGAACGCGATCACGATGAAGGCAGGCGAGTTCAAGGATACGGGCAGCCCGACGCGCGACATGACTCCGGCCGAGCGCGCGTACTTTCAGGGGCTGATCGATGACATGCACACCCAGTTCATTCAGGCCGTGGCCGACGGCCGTCACGCCAAACCCGACGATATTCGCGCGATTGCCGACGGCAAGGTCTGGACCGGCGAGCAGGCGCTGCCGCTCAAGCTGGTGGATCAGATCTCCGATTTCGAAGGCGCGGTGAAGGATACGGCGCGGGCGGTCAACATATCGGGCGAGCCGTCGCTGATCTGGCCTCCGAAGGAGAGACGGCCGGGGATGAGAGATTGGTTGCTGGGAGATCTGGCCGACTATTTGCCCTCGCGCGAGAAAATCTTGGAGCAGCAGGTCGGCTTTTATTACCTGTGGAAGTGAAGAGCCGGAAATAAAAACAAGAACCGAACCAACACCTGCTTGTTTCGTCCGTCTATGTAGCGGTGGAGGATGGCTATGAAGCAGACGCGGGTATCCCTCGGCATTAACCTTGTTGTAACTCTTGCTATCAGTTTGGCAGTGGCCGCGGTGGCGCTCGAAGCGTCGGTGCCCGCGCGCTCATCTTCGCCGGCCGGCTCAGTTGCATCGGCCGGAGTGATGATCGAACCTCGCTCCGGACACACGGCGACACTTTTGCCTGATGGAAGGGTATTAATCGTCGGCGGCATGCGCCGAAATCAGGATTTTTATAAATCGGCAGAACTGTACGATCCGGCCACTGGGGAGTTTCGTCCCACGGGCGAGATGAATGAGCGGCGCGTAGGCCATGTGGCCGTGCTTCTGCGATCGGGGAAGGTTCTGATTGCCGGAGGCTTTGTCGGGCACGACACCACCGATTCGGCGGAACTGTACGACCCTGCGAGCGGCAAGTTCGCGAAGCTTGCCGTTAAAATGACGGCACGGCGCGGCGACCCCAGCGCCACTCTGCTGGCGGATGGCGATGTCTTGATTGCGGGTGGCGCCGACCGCGACACTCCCGGCGGGATCTCATCGGCGGAAGTTTTCCATGCGGCCAGCATGACCTTTCGGACGGTCGGGCCGATGCATTTTGCGCGCATCTCGCACACTTCCACTCTGCTCGACGACGGCCGCGTGCTGATTGTGGGAGGCCGCGGAGAACGCGTCAACGCCAGCGCGGAAATCTATGATCCGAAGACGGGGCGCTTTACGGAGACGGGCAGTTTGGCCACGGCACGCTACAAACATACGACGGGTTTGCTGCCCGATGGCCGTGTGCTGATCGCCGGTGGCTCGGACGAACGCGACTGGCATGGAACGCTTAGCAGCGCCGAGATCTACGATCCGCGCACCGGAAAATTCACGGCGACGTCATCGATGAACGATAGCCGCTTCAAGCTGCCGCATGAAGCCGTGGCGCTGCCATCGGGAAAGCTGCTGATTGCGGGTGGGAGCAAGCGGGTCGAGATCTTCGATCCGGCGAGCGCGAAATTTCAGGTTGCTCCGGGCGAGATATCCGATGCCCGCCATTTCATGACAGAAACAAAGCTTCGCGATGGCAGCGTGCTCCTGGCGGGGGGATATCCCGACAACGACCAAGCGACCGCGCAGACTTGGATTTACCGGCCCTGAAAGATGGGTTGAGCTAGGCCGGACTAGAATTCCCAGGTACTTTTTTCTCTACTTGCGCTAAACCCCTGAAATTTGAGAAGGTTATAGGGAGATGGAGAATGGCAGCGGGGCCGTGCCCCAGCGCCACCCAACCCGATATATAAGGGGAGCGAAGAGGCGATATGACAAAAGCGGATCTGATCGAAGAGGTGTCCCGGCTGGCGGAACTCACACGCAAAGACAGCGAAGTGATTGTGGAGACAATCTTTGACAGCGTTGTGCGCTCGCTGCGCGTCGGCGACAAGATCGAAATCCGCGGGTTTGGCAGCTTCCGTACCCGGCAGCGCAAGCCACGCGTCGGCCGCAACCCGAAGACCGGCGACCGCGTGGAAGTTCCGGCGAAGAAGATTCCGTTTTTTAAGCCCAGCAAGGAATTGAAGGACTTGATCAACAGCGGAGCTACTGCGCCCGCGCCTGCCGCGGCGCCTTCAAGCCCGCCAACGCAGCCGTAAAATGGCGGAGCCGTATTTCAATCCCCGGCTGTTCCAGTTTCTTGCGCAGTTACGGCGGAACAACCGGCGTCCCTGGTTCCTGAAACACAAAGCTGAATTCGAGGAGTTTGCCCGCCAGCCGAGTCTTCGCTTCATTACAGACTTGCGGCTGCGGCTGCGGGAGATCAGTCCATGGCTCGTTGCCGATCCTAAGCCAGTGGGCGGCTCGCTGTTTCGCATCTACCGCGACGTTCGTTTTTCCAAAGATAAGAGTCCGTACAAGACGCACATCGGCATGCACTTCCGGCATGCCAGTGCCAGCGAGTCAGTGCATGGGCCGGGCGTGTACCTGCACCTTGAGCCGGAAGGGTGCTTTCTGGCAGGCGGTGTGTGGCAGCCGGATCCGCGGGCGCTGGCGCTCATTCGCGATGCCGTCGCGTGGAAGCCGGACCAGTGGCGGAAGGCGAAGCGCGGCCTGGAACTTAGTGGAGAGACGCTTTCGCGTCCTCCCCGCGAGTATTGTTCCGATCATCCCTTGATCGAGGACCTGAAGCGAAAAGACTTTGTCGCCAGCGTGGATTTGTCGGAAGACCAGATATGCGGACCGCGCTTCATGGCCGATTTCCTGCGGGCCGCGCTCAAAACGGTTCCCCTGCTGCAGTTTCTATCCGCGGCGGAGAAACTCAGGTTCTGAACGGTATGAGCAATCGGTCGCTACCGCGTTCCATCAAAGTGTTCGTGGGATAATTAGGCAGTCGGGCCCATAGCTCAACGGTTAGAGCAGCAGACTCATAATCTGTTGGTTCTAGGTTCAAATCCTAGTGGGCCCACCAGAATTATCGGGACGACTCCGCGGACTCTGCGGTTGGAAGTCTTATCCCACCGGCAAGCTGAAGTAAAATACCGACCCATGCCCTAACTGGCTCGTCAGCCCAAGTCGGCCGCCGTGGGCTTCGACAATCGCTCTGCAAATGGCCAGGCCCATGCCGGTGCCATGGACTTGCACGCGCTGATTGCGTCCGCGATAGAACTTTTCGAAGACCAGCGATTGCTCGAAATCGTCGATTCCGGGCCCACGATCCGCGATGCTGATGGTGAGCATGCGGTCTTTTGCCTCTGCCGTAATGCGGATCGGCGCGCCAGGAGGGGAGTACTTTGCGGCATTCTCAAGCAGGTGCACGAGCACTTCTTTGATATGCGCGGGATCCATGCGCGCGCAGGGCAGATCGTCGGGAATCCGCTCATCGACGGGATGTTGGACTAGAAGTTGCTTCAATTCGTCGAGCGCTTCGTCAACCGTGGGGCGGATCGGCGCCGGTTCGAAGCGGAATTCGACTTTATTCGCATCAAGTTGCGCCATCTCGGCGGCTTCGCCGATTAGCCGGTTCAGCCGGTCGCTTTCCTCGTTGATGATGGTCAGCAGTTCGTGTTTTTCGTCGGCGGAGTGCTCGCTGCTGCCGAGCAGCGACGTGACCGATGCCTTGATGGCAGTGAGCGGGCTGCGGAATTCATGCGTGACGGAATCGAGGAGGACCGAGCGCAGTTGTTCGCTTTCGCGCGCCGCTTCGGCACGGCTGAGTTTCTCGAAGGCGCTGGCGCGTTCAAGAGCGATGGCAACCAGGCTGCCGATCGCCTCCAGCGTTTGCCGCGACAGGGTTGAGCCGGAAACGCCCATGCTGCCGACGACGCGCATGCCGATGCGCAGCGGCATAAAGGCGAGTTGGCCGGTGGCATCGAAGTGCGGTTCGCCGCGCAGGGCGACCAGTTGCAAATCCTGCGCCTCCAGGCCATCAATCGCGGGGCCGGAGCGATACACATCGGCGCGGCTGGTAAGCGCGATGGCCGCCGAGCGGACGCCGAACGACTCCACGATGTAGCGCGGAATGGTATTGAGCAACTCGGCGGCGTTGTCGCTCGAGAGCAACAACTGGCTGAACGCGTAGAGCCGCTCGAGTTCGCGGCGGCGCTCAACGGCCGTGCGCTCGCCGCGCTGCGCGCGCGCCGAAAGTTCGCCGGCGGCAACGGCCGTGACGAGGAAGGCGAAGAGCGCGATCCAGTTTTGCGGGTCGGCAACGGTAAGGGTTCCGATTGGCGGGAGAAAATAATAATTGAACGCCAGGGTAGCCAGCAGCGACATGAAGATCGCTTGCCGCAATCCGTAAAAGGCCGAGATCGCAAGAACTCCCAGCAGAAAAGCGAGCGCAACCGTAGTCGCATTGAGGTGGAACAAGCGAAACCCAACCAGTGTGATGACCGCAACGATCAACGTCGCGTTCACGAACCCCACCACGAATCTGGTTCCGGATTTCACGTGCCGATTGTAACTGAGAGCGGACAGGTTTCAAGGTTTCAGAGTTTCGGAGGTTTCAAAGACAGGAGCAGTCGGGGACACTGGCCACTGACCTTATACTTTGAGTCCTTACAACTTTGCACCTTGAAACTTCTTTGACTGACATCGACAAAGCCTGCACTCTCGACGACAATAAAGCGCAATGACGAAGACTCCCGACCAATGGCTCGAGGAAGCGGCGCCCGCCAAGAAAGGCGGCCTCTTCAAGCTTTTTCTCGGATATGCTCCGGGCGTCGGCAAGACCTACACCATGCTCACCGAGGCGATCCGGCGCCACAGCCGCGGCGAAGACGTGGTCATCGGCGTGATCGAAACCCACGGCCGCAAAGCGGTGGCGGAGTTGGTTGGTCAGTTGGAGACCGTTCCGCGTAAAACCATCGAGTACAAGGGCGCGACGTTTGAAGAGATGGATGTGGATGCAATTCTCGCGCGCAAGCCGCGGGTCGCGCTGATCGATGAACTGGCCCACACCAATATCGAAGGCAGCAAGAGTCGCAAGCGCTACGAAGACGTGTTCGAGTTGCTCGATGCCGGCATCTGCGTGCTGTCGACCATGAACATTCAGCACCTGGAAAGCGTCACGCCGACGGTGCAAGGAGTGACCGGAATCCAGGTGCGGGAGACCGTGCCGGACTGGGTATTGCAGCGCGTCAACGAAGTGGTGATGATCGATTTGACGCCCGAAGCGCTGCAGAACCGGATGCGGCGCGGGGACGTTTACCCGCAGGAACGTGTTGGCCGTGCGCTGGAAAATTTCTTTCGCGAGACGAACCTGATCGCGTTGCGCGAGTTGGCATTGCGCCAAGTGGCTCAGGCCGTCGATCAAAGCCTGGAACAGCGCCGAGAAGTGCTCGACGAAGACCGGGGCCAGGTTGCCATTCGCGAGCGCATCGCGGTGTGCATAAGTTCGAACCCGGCGGCCCAGTATCTGATCGCTCGCGGCGCTCGGATGGCACAGGCCATGAATGCCGAACTCTTCGTTGTGTATACCGACCTGGGCCAGGATAGCAGCGAAGAGAACCAGCGCACTCTGAATGCCAACATCCGTTTCGCGGAGAATGTCGGAGCAGCCATAAGCCGTTTGCAAGGCAAGAGCGTGGCCGAAGCGGTAGCGCGGTTCGTCAACGAGAAACATATTACGCAGGTCGTGTTCGGACGCTCGGCGACACGCGGCTGGAAGCGATACTTTTATCTGTCGGCGATTCACCAGTTCTTGCGCGATGCCCCGGCTGTGGACGTGCACATTGTGACGCAGGAG
>Ga0074044_10000889_pt1 | contig 27807 bp, 22 predicted proteins | sample BogForMeECP23OM1_FD_94443 | JGI IMG/M metagenome (GOLD analysis project Ga0074044, IMG submission 94443) | Bog forest soil microbial communities from Calvert Island, British Columbia, Canada - Bog Forest MetaG ECP23OM1 | ecosystem: Environmental > Terrestrial > Soil > Wetlands ... | reverse complement strand
TTCGTGCGGCGGAGGGAACCGCAAACCCTGATTTCATGGACGCGGCTGCTGGCCGGGAAGCTGCATGATCCGCTGGTGGGGCGAGACCTGCTGATCGGGGCGGTATACGGCGTGGTGATATTTCTGGTGGAGGCGAGCGACAATTTTCTGCTGCCGCTGTTTGGGAAGCTACCGCCGACTCCGGGAGGAGTTTCGACGGAATCGCTGCTGGGGTTGCGGCACGCGCTGGCTCAAGTGCTGCTGTATGTTTTGGGCCAGACGATCGATTCACTGGGAATTTTCTTTATGCTGTTCATTTTGCAGCGGATTTTGCGGAGCGCGTGGATCGCGGCGATTGTGGTGGCGGCTGCGGGGACGATGCTTTCGTTGGGCAATAATAGCAGCGAATATCCATGGATCAGCGCCGTATTCTTAGTCGTTTTGTATCTTTCATTTCTGCTGGTGCTAAAACGGTTTGGGCTGTTGGCGTTGGTGGTGGGGCTGGTGGTGCAGCAGATACTGCTGATTTTCCCGTCGACGGTTCACTTGTTGCGCTGGTATGCGGCGCCTTCGCTAGCGGGAATGACGGCGATCGCGGCGTTGACGATTTACGGGTTCCGGACGGCGCTGGCTGGGCAGCCCGTGTTTTCGATGAAGGTGTTCGAGCAGTAGAGCTGGTGGGGAACGCGTTCGTTAGCGTTTGCGGCGCGCCTGCACTGTTTCCGGCGCATGAAGAACAGAGCCGGCAATGGTCGCCGCAAGGTTTTCCAATTCGTTCAGCGCGCGGCTGGCCGCCATCCGCGCCTTCTCTAGAAAAGACGAATCCAAAAGGAACGCGCACCGATCGACGAAGGGATGATTCGCTGCTTCAAATGGCTTGCGGTTTCGGCGCGCCGAAGTGTTGCGCGCGAGCAGATCTTCATACATCTGCAAGTCCGTTTGAAAATCCAGCGCATCTCCCGCGCTCCATTTGTGCTGCCGCGTCAGCGCCGCCAGGAATTTCCGCCGAAATGCGACAGCGTCCTTCCGTAGCATAGGACGCGGTTTCGCCTTGCCGGCGGGCATCGGTTCGGCGTAGGTGATTTCCAGCGCGCGCGCCGTCACCGCAAGTAACGCCTCGCGCCGCAGCAATTCGAGAAGGTCACGGTACAGCGAAGCGTGAACCTGCAACGCATGTCGTCCGTGCTCCACGACATACGAATCGACAAATCGCGGAACAATCCGCTCGCGCTGCAATCCCTCCGTCAGTCGTTCCGCCAACTCCGCGGGAGCGTCCGTCATGATCTGTTTTTCGCCAGCCATCGTCCGCTCTCGTAGGGGCACGATACATCGTGCCCCTTTCCGTAGAAATATATCGGTTCCCGCGCTATCGAAGCCATGTTAACAGGACTTGCTTTCCGCGAAGTGCAGTTGGCCCAAAACAAAAAGCCCAGCGAACGTCGGTTCGCTGGGCTTTTGCTATTTTAACTTTGGCAAGGCGTGATCCGCCACGCGCGTTTCACTGTTCACTGCTCACTATTCACCACTCACTTCCTCTTCAATGAATCGCCCGCGGGCTTTCCCCGCCCACGCGCTTCGGTTTCGGCTCAGGCTGCGGCACGATCGGGGGCACTACAGCTTCCTTCGAAAGCGCGTGCTCCAGCACCTCATCGAGATTTCGCACGTACGTGATCTTGATGTCGCCGAGAATCTCCGGCGGAAGATCCGCAACCGCGTTCGGCTCGTTATCTGCCGGCAGCAGCACTTCCTTGATTCCCGCGCGTTTTGCGCCAAGGACCTTTTCCTTAACGCCTCCTATCGGCAGCACGACGCCCGAGAGTGTCATCTCCCCGGTCATCGCCAGCCGGTCGCGCACGGGCCGTCCCGTGAGCAGGCTAATCAGCGCCGTCACCATCGCCGCCCCTGCGGACGGGCCATCTTTCGGCACGCCGCCTGATGGCACGTGGATGTGGATGTCGTGCTTGCGGAAGAAGTCTGGATCAATCCCGTACCGTTCCGCATTCGCGCGAGTCCAGGTAAGCGCTGCGGTCATCGACTCTTGCATGACCTCGCCCAAGTGCCCGGTCATCGTGAACTGCTTCCCTCCGCGCATGCGGCTGGCTTCTATGAACACGATATCTCCGCCAACAGGCGTCCACACCAGCCCCACCGCTACCCCAGGCTGTTTCACGCGCTCCTCAACCTCTTTCTCGGTCCGGAACTTCGGCACGCCAAGGTATTTGTGAACGATTTCTGGCGTAACCTCCATCTTTTCCAAGTGTCCTTCCGCGATCTGCCGCGCCTGTTTGCGCGTGATCGTCGCGATTTCTCGCTCCAGGTTTCTCACGCCCGCTTCTCGGGTGAAGCTGTGGATGATTTCCCGTAGCGCCTCGTCCGAGAATGCGATCTGCTCCCCCACTTTCAACCCATGCTCCTGGGCTTGCTTGGGAATTAGATATTTGTGGGCAATATGAACCTTTTCTTCCCCCGTATATCCGGCCAGCTCGATAATCTCCATGCGGTCTCGCAGCGGTTCGGGGATGGGATCCATCCAGTTCGCCGTGGCGATGAACAGCACTTTCGAAAGATCGAATGGCACGTCAAGGTAGTGATCCCGGAACGCATTGTTCTGCTCCGGATCGAGCACTTCCATCAATGCCGACGACGGATCGCCGCGGAAATCGCGGCCCAGTTTGTCGACTTCGTCGAGCATCATCACCGGATCGTTCGACTCCGCTCGCTTCAGTCCTTGAATGATCTGTCCCGGCAATGCACCGATATAGGTGCGGCGGTGGCCGCGGATTTCCGCTTCATCGTGCATGCCGCCAAGGGCGATACGCACGAATTTGCGGCCCAGCGACCGCGCGATAGACTTCCCGAGCGATGTCTTGCCCACGCCAGGAGGCCCGACGAAGCACAGGATCGGTCCCTTCATCCCCGGCTGCAGTTTCTTCACAGCCAGGTAATCGAGAATCCGTTCCTTGACCTTCGCCAGGTCGTAGTGGTCTTCGTCAAGAATCTGCTTTCCCTTGGCGATATCGATCTCGCTTACACCCGAAGATTTCGCCCATGGCAAGGAAGTCATCCACTCCAGGTACGTGCGCGAAACCATATATTCCGCCGAAGCCGGCGTCATCTTCGCCAGACGCTTCAGCTCGCGGTCGCACTCTTTTTTTGCCTCGGGCGACATCCCGGCTTCGTCCATCTTCTTGCGGAGCTCGTCGATTTCCTGCGTCGAATCATCGGATTCGCCGAGTTCCTTTTGAATGGCCTTCATCTGTTCGCGCAACAGGTATTCGCGCTGGTTCTGGCCCACCTGCTCCTGCACCTGTTCGTGAATTTTCGAGCGCAGCTCCAGCACTTCCAGCTCTTTGGACAGTTCGCGGATCAGCATTTCGAGCCGCTTGCGCACGCTCGGAGTTTCGATCAGCTCCTGGCGCAACAGCGTCGAGAGTGATGGCAGCGTCCCGGCAATGAAGTCTGCTAGGCGGCCGGGGTCGTCGATGTTCAATGCGACGGATTGTAAGTCATCGGAGAGTTGCGGTGAGTGGCTCACAACGTCCCGAAACAGGTCTTGCGCATTGCGCTGCAAGGCCTCAAGCTCCGCGTCCACATCCCCCGTAATTTCGGGCTGCGCTTCTACACGCGCCCGCAGGAACGGTCGCAGGCCGATCAGTTCCAGCACGTTAACGCGCTGCAGGCCCTCTAGGAAGATAACCACGTTCCCATTAGGCATTTTGACGGTCTTATGTACTTTCGCCAGCGTGCCGACCTTGTGCAGGTCCGCAGCGGCAGGGTCTTCAATCCGAGGGTCCAGCTGCGCTACGACCCCCAACAGTTTCTCCTCGCCTTCCAGCGAGTTAACAAGCGCCAGTGAGCTCTCCCGGCCTACCGTCAAAGGCAAAACAGCCCCTGGAAACAGGACCGTATCCCGAACCGGCAGGATCGCGAGAATCTCTGGCACCGTGTACTTTTTCTCAGCCATAGTGAGTGTCCCCTAAATCCGGGCGCGGGGAAGAATGTCCCGCGCTTACCAACGTTAGATGCTTGCTACAATAAAAGGGTGCGACAAGATGCGAATACAAATAGCATGAAATCTTAGCATAACTAGCTCACATCCTAGCACCCGTCGCATTTTCCTGCAAATCACTATCTAACTCCATTTATATCAAATACATACAATGAATTCGCGCACCTCGATCGGCTCTTCGCCATCGCATCTGCCACCGGCCTGGAATTTCTTTACTTCAAGCCTTGGACTTCTTCAATCCGAACTTTTTCCGCACCAATTCCTCAGCCTCCACCTTGGTTGTGACCTGCCCCTCGAGTTGCGCGTCCTCCACGGTTCTCAGTATTTCGCTAAATACTGGTCCAGGGATATAGCCCATTTCGCTCAAATCAGTACCCGTTAGGACACGCTGTGGACGAACCTCCTCCGCAGGTGTTTCCGCGAGGAACCGCTGTACTGCTCCGTACGAGTCCAGCTTGCGATGGCTGGAGAGACAATCTAGCCGGTGCAGTTCTAAATGCTCTTCAAAATGGGGCAGCCGCACGAAGCGCTTCAACGTCGAGGTTCGCATGTGTCCCACCTCCATGAAGCGCATGTGGTTGGCGACCAGCGCGACGATTTGCTCCGTCTCCTCATTCGAAAAGCGGTACCGCCGGCAGATCGCTTCCGCCATACGCACGCCAACATCGACATGGTGATCGAACCGAATGCGGTCGCCAGTCTGCGAGGCTGGCTTGTAGGTTGGTGGCTTGCCGACGTCGTGCAACAGCACACCCCACGCAAGCGTCGACGAAATGCTCACTGGAAGTCCCTCGATCATCAGCAACGTGTGAGTCCACACGTCGCCTTCAGGATGATATTGCGGAGGCTGCGGAACACCTTTCATCGCCGCGACTTCTGGCAGCACGATCGAGAGCAGCCAGGATTTTTCCAGTAGTTCGAATCCCGTCCGTGCCGCGCCTTCCGTCAAAAGTTTCGTAAGTTCCTCGCGAATCCGCTCCGCCGAAACGTCTGTAACCGCGCCCGCATGGCGGCGAATCGCGGCAAACGTTTTGTGTTCGATCTCGAAGCCGAATCGCGCCGCGAAGCGGATAGCGCGCATCATGCGCAATTTGTCTTCCGCAAAGCGCCGGTCTGGCTCGCCGATGGCGCGAATCGTGCCGGCCTTCAAATCCGCTTGGCCATCCACAAAATCGAGAACTTCGCCAGTGTCATGCCGCATCAGCAAACCATTGATGGTGAAATCGCGCCTCTGGACGTCTTCTTCTGGTGTTTTCGAATAAACTACCCGGTCGGGATGCCGCCCATCGGAATAACCCACGTCGGAGCGAAACGTTGCAACTTCCACTTTGAGTCCGTCACGCGGAACAAGCACGACGCCGAACTGCGCGCCCACTGCGATACTCTCTGGAAATAATTCCATGACGCGTTCAGGAGTCGCATCGGTCGTGACGTCATAATCGGCGGGCTCGCGGCCCAGCAGCAGGTCGCGCACACAACCGCCCACGAGCAAAGCCTGTTGCCCGTTACGCTGTAATGTGTCGCAGATCGAGTTGGCAAGGTCCCGGCTGTTCATACTCGTTAGATGAGCTATCCCGAAATGTTGTTGGGTTGGTTTAACTTACCTCAATCCACTTCATTGCACCGCCGAGTTCAGTAAAACACGTGGGGCAAACCCAATGATAGTCCGCTCCCCACTTCGATTCTACGGTGGTCGCATAACCCTCGTGGAGAATTTCCGGCCCATCAAACTCGGCGAACCTCGCCCAGCATGCCGCGCAGTGATCGTGGTCCCATTCTTTGCTGGGGGCACTGTACTTCTTCCGTCGCAGTGCTACACCTTTGAGGAACTTACACTCGTCGATCCGCCGGTCCTGTCCGGGTTGCATGATTCTAGGATAATGCCACTTTCCCACAGATGAGTGACTGCGTTCCTACTCTATGGGCGACATCGCTTGCGAGAACGGCGAACCGCCGCATTGGGACTATTGACAGCGAAACACGAGACAGGTGATGTCGTCCGATTGGCGCGTGAGCCCAACGAACTCATCCACGCGCTTCATCAAAAATTGCAGTGATTCCGCGGCGTTCCAATCGGGGAGCGCGCGGATGGCCTCAATCCAGCGTTCATTGCCGAACTCCTGAGCCTTTTCATCAAAGGCTTCTACCACGCCGTCGGTATAAAGAATCAAAGCGTCTCCGGGTTTTAGCTCGATCGCAGCTGTCTCGTATGCGGCTCCAGCATCAATTCCTAGTGGCAGGCCACCGGCCTCCAATTTTTCTGTCTCGCCGCCAGTGCGGCGCAGGATCGGCGGATTGTGGCCGGCGTTCACATAAACCAGCCGCCGGGTTGCCGGCTCGTATTCGGCAAACACGGCCGTCGTAAAGCGGCGACCATCAAGGCTATGCGCGGAAGCATAGCGATTCAGCCGCGCAACGAGCTCGCCGAGTGGAGCACCCTCGCCGGCAATTGTGCGTAAACTCGCCTGAAGTGTGGCCATCAGCAACGCTGCCGGAATGCTCTTGCCCGCCACATCCGCAATCACCAGCATGAGCTTGCCATTTTCCTTGGCGCTCACCGTGGGATAGAACGCGTCGTAGTAGTCGCCAGCGACCGAATTTTGCGGCCGCGAAGCGAACGCGATATCCGCTCCAGCCACTTCTGGAGGTTTCGACGGGACAAGCCATGTCTGAATTTCCCGCGCGATCTCCAAGTCACGCTTCATCGTTACTTTGTCGGCGAGCTCCAGCGAAAGCAGCAGTAGAAGCAGCAGCACGGTGACAAAAGTGAAGTTGAAATCGCCCTTCACATCGTTGCTGAACTCAAAGTGGAAGCCAGAACCCACTAGCAGCACGAAGGCGAGGATCAGAAGCACGCGCCGCGCCGGCGTCAGCTTCATCACCAGCGACCAGAACAAAGTCTTGGCAATCCGCGCGAATCGAGGCCGCCCCCGACGGTTCACCATGTCTTCGGCGACGGCATCCGTCATATAGAACCCATAGCTGGCGCGTGCGTCTGCCGTGAACTGCGACCACAATTCGTCAATCCGGCGGCCTTCGCTGATGCGTTGCCAGAATCCGGCAAGTTTTCCGCCACGGATGCGATCTGCGGCGCCGGAAGGAGGTGTTACGGGACTCATGCGAGAAGTATAGGGTATCCACCCGGATTCGTCGTGACTGGCATCACGACTCACTCGACTTCTTGAGGTTTGCTCTTCCTAAGGTAGACAATCGCGGTTCGTCGCGCTCGTTGGTCGAACCGTCGGTGCGCAGCGAGCCGCCAAATTGCACTTTTCCGAAACCGAAGCGGTCCCGGAGTTTGTCCGTCGCGCGCGTCAATTTTTCGAGCCGTTCGCGGCGCTCTGCTTCGAGCAGATCGAGTTGCTCTCCGCCGCGCATCAGGCCGCTGAGGCTTACGCCCAGCAGACGGATTTTTCGTTTCATGTCGCGGTGCTCGGCAAACAGCTTTTGAAAGACACGGAAAATATCGGCGTCGAGCTGGGTCGGCTCGGGAAGAGTTTTTGCGCGCGTGTGCGTGTCGAAACCGGCGTAGCGAATCGTCAGTGTGAGCGTGCGCGTGGCCAGACCTGCTTCGCGAAGACGTTTGCAGGCTTTTTGCGAGAGATGGCTGAGCAAAGCGTGCAGCGCTTCCGTGTCGTTCGTGTCTTCTCCAAACGTATGATTGTGCGAAATGGATTTTGGCTCGGCATCGATAACAAATTCATAAGAATCGCCACCGCGCGCTTTGCGATAAAGCGCGTCGCCCCATTGGCCAAAGATTCTTTCGAGTTTTTCCGGCGCGACCGCGGCGAGCTGGTCCACCGTATCGATACCGAGCGCGCGCAGCGCTCGTTCGGTGACTTCTCCAATTCCCGGAATTTTCCGCACAGGAAGCGCCGCGATAAAGCGCGCTTCCTGCCCCGGCGCAACCCAAACGAGTCCGCGCGGCTTCGCCTGGTCGGACGCAACTTTGGCGACAAGCCGAGTCGTAGCGAGCCCAGCGGAGCAGGGAAGCTCCGTGGTGCCTGTGATGGTGCGAAGGAGTTTGTCAGCCGCGGCCAATGGCGGCCCATGCAGCCGCTCCGTTCCTGCTAGGTCAAGATACGCTTCATCGATGGAAACCATTTCAACGATCGGAGAAAATTTCGCGAGTATCGTCGCGACGCGGTCGCTCCACTCGCCGTATTTTTCATGATGTCCATCCAGAAAAACTGCGTGAGGACAAAGTTTCCCAGCTGTTCGCAATGGCATTGCGGAGTGCACACCAAATTTACGCGCCTCGTAGCTAGCCGCTGTAACGACGCCGCGCTGATCGGGCCGACCTCCGACAACGACAGGCTTGCCGCGCAGTTCCGGCCGCTCCAGCAATTCCACCGACACAAAAAACGCGTCCATGTCGACGTGCAAGATTGAGGCGATCGCATTCGCCGCCCGTTCCTCCAGCGGCCCATGCTTCGCCCGAAACCGCGCCATCTCCGGCATGCCGCTAGCCTACTCCCGACTCCATCTTCGCCACAACTTCGCCCTTGCTCAAATCCGCTCGGCGGCGATGACGCGGTCGATCCCGGCCAAATCTTTAGTAACTCCTACGTTTGTCCACCTCGGCAGATCGAGAAGTGGCTGCACGGCGGGGAGAGTGTTGTGGCCGAGTTCGAGGACAAGAAGACCACCTGGCTTCAGGATTTGCGCGGCTTGCGCGATCAAGTTGGCGTAAAGTTCGTAGCCTTCTTCGCCGCCGTAAAGCGCGAGTTCGGGCTCGTGGTCGCGGACTTCGCGCATCAGCGTCACTTTTTCGTTGCGGCCAATGTAGGGCGGGTTGCTGATAACCAGATCGAAGGAACAAGAATCGGCCGCGCCGCTTGGTGAGACCTTGCCTTGTAGAGGCGCAGCATGCCGCGCCTCTACAACCGAGGTTGCAGCATCGGAGATCGCGGCATCGCTTAGAAGATTGCATTCGACAAAACGGATGCGCTCGCTGAATGCGTTCCGGGCGGCGTTGCGGCGCGCGACGGCGAGAGCCGCCTTTGAAATATCAGTGGCAAGAATGCGCGCGGCGGGAAGTTCTTTTGAGAGGGCGATGGCGATGCAACCGGAACCAGTGCCGACATCGATGATGTTGAGGCCATCGCCGCCGAGAGTTTGTTTTCGCCCGGCGCGAATCTCGCGCAAAGCCAGGCGATGCAAGGCGACTTCGATGACGTGCTCGGTTTCGGGGCGAGGAATCAGCACGTCGGGAGTGACTTCAAATTCCAGTCCCCAGAATTCCTGTTTTCCCGTGATGTACTGCGTGGGTTCGCCGCCGGCGCGCCGCAGAATGAGCGAGAGGAATCGATGGGCGTCGAGCCCGGGGATCACTTCTTCGGGATGCGCGTAAAGCCAGGCGCGGTCGCGGCCGAGGACATGAAGCAGGAGCAATTCCGCTGCCAGGGTGTACGAGGGGACATTTGCGTCGCGAAGTTCGGCGATGCCTCGTTTCAGTGCGGTGCGGACGTCGATCGTTTCTGGGTTCACTTGAGTTGATGTTTTGTCAGTCATCGTCGACGACGAAATGCGGTTTCGGAAAAAACCAAAAGAAAAGATAACGCAGAGACGCAGAGAACGCGGAGTTTCGCGGAGAGGTCTCGGCGAATCGATGAGCTAAGCGGCTCCTAATTCTTGTTCGAGGCGCTCGGCTTCGTAGTGGCTTACGAGGCCATCGACTAGCGCGCCGAGCTTTCCTTCCATTACCTCCGTCAATTGATGGAGTGTCAGGCCGATGCGGTGATCCGTTACGCGATTTTGCGGAAAGTTGTAAGTGCGGATTTTTTCAGAGCGGTCGCCGGTCTTGATTTGTCCGCGGCGTTCGGCTCCGATGGCGGCTTGCTGTTTCTCCAGCTCCATTTCGTAGAGGCGGGCGCGCAGAACGCGCATAGCTTTTGCGCGATTCTTGATTTGCGATTTTTCGTCCTGCTGCGAGACGACGAGGCCGCTGGGGATGTGCGTGATGCGCACGGCGGAGTAGGTGGTGTTCACGGATTGTCCGCCGGGGCCGGAAGAGCAGAACGTGTCGATGCGCAAATCTTTTGCTTCGATCTTGATGTCGATTTCATCCGCTTCGGGAAGTACCGCGACTGTCGCAGCGGAAGTGTGAATGCGGCCTTGCGTTTCCGTGGCAGGAACACGCTGGACGCGATGAACGCCGCTTTCGTATTTCAGCTTGGAATAAACCTTGTGTCCTTGAATTGCCGCGACGATTTCCTTGACGCCGCCGAGGTTGGACGGCGAACTTTCAAGGACTTCCACTTTCCAGCCTAATGTTTCCGCGTAACGCGAATACATGCGGAAGAGCTCGCCTGCGAAGAGAGCGGCTTCGTCGCCGCCGGTGCCTGCGCGAATTTCCACGATGACGCTCTTTTCGTCGTTTGGATCTTTCGGCAGAAGGAGCAGCTTCAGTTCGCGCTCCACGGTTTCTTTGCGCGCGAGGAGCTGCTTTTCCTCGTCGATCGCCATTTGCTTCATCTCAGCGTCTTCGTTTTCGACGACCATCTGGTGCGCGCCGGCGAGATCTTTTTCGATTTGTTTGAACTCGCGGTGCTTTGCGACGATTTCTTCGAGTTCGGCGTGCTGCTTGGCGATCTTTTGGAAGCGAGCGGAGTCCGACGCGACTTCCGCGGTCGAAAGTTGCTGCGTGAGCTCGTCGTAGCGAGTGCCTAGCTGATCCAATTTGTCTGACAACGTCATTACGGCCATGGCGAATCCTCGAAAAGATGTGACTGGTGAATCGTGACTAGTGACTGGTGAAACCAGCGATGAGCTCGCGAGTTGCGCGAGCTCGGCAGGACCAGCTAATAGAAGGCGGCGTACATCGATTTGCTCTAGTCCAAGAATATCCGAGAATTCTGGTCTGTGCAATTGGATGCTCGGCGACGTTGCCGCGATGCGAGGCGGTATACTACGATGCCGATGGCGCGGAACGGTCAGCCTCACAAGGCGGACCCTACAACGGCTTGGCGCGGCGTTGAACGGGCTCGAAGCATAGCCGCAGGACGGCGACGGAAAGAACGGATGAGCGAAGCTGTGCGAAGTCTGTTGCAAGCGAGCGGTGAAACGGCGCGGGAAACCGTCTGCGAGCCGGACGCTGGCTTTCTTTGGGATTTTTGGTATCCGGCTTTGCGGAGCACGCAAGTTACCGGCAATCATTTGAAGACGGCGATGCTGTTGGAAGTGCCGTTGGTTTTGGGGCGAAACTCCGATGGGAAAGCATTTGCGATGCGCGATTCGTGCCCTCATCGTGGGATTCCGCTTTCGTACGGGCGCTTTGACGGGAAGACGGTGGAGTGCAGTTATCACGGGTGGAAATTTGAAGCCTGTACAGGGCGCTGCGTTGAGATCCCCTCGCTTACGAGTCAAGACAAACTCAAAGTAGAGCGGATTTTTGCGGGGCATTATCCGTGCGAAGAGCGCGATGGATACTTCTGGGTGTACATGAATTCGGGGGCGCGGATCAGGGAGGCGCGCGGTGGAGAGACGAATCGAGGACAAGAAAAAGATAACGCGGAGGCGCAGAGACTCGCAGAGAAAGCCAGAGGAGAAGAGGGAGGGGCAAGCCCCTCCCCTACAGGGTTTGGGGCTTTGGGGATTCCGGCGGTGCCGAAACTGGCGACGTTCAGCGAGAAATACCGGATCACGCATCTGGCTTGCGAGCTGCCTTCGCATGTGGATCAGGGGATTATTGGATTGATGGATCCGGCGCACGGGCCGTTCGTGCATCAATCGTGGTACTGGCGGAGCCGGCACAGCATTCACGAGAAAGAAAAAAAGTTTGAGCCGATACCGAATGGATTTCGGATGAGCCCGCACACGCCTAGCTCGAACAGCGCGCCGTACCGGATGTTGCAGAAATATACGGGCGAGCCGGTGACGACGACGATTGATTTTGTGCTGCCGAATATTCGTACGGAGGAGATTCGGAGCGGGAAGCTGTGGTTTTCCAGCCGGGCGACGGTGACGCCGGTGCGGCCCGATCTTTGCCGGATTGATTTCGTGGCGGCGTGGAATTTGCTGCTGCCCGTTTGGATCTTCCAGATTTTCGCAAAGAAATTTTTGCGGCAAGACCAGGAAACGATGATTTTGCAGGCCGAGGGATTGAAGCACAATCCGCGGTTGATGTTGATTGACGATGCGGACCGGCCGGCGAAGTGGTACTTCGCGCTGAAGGCAGGATTGCTGGAATCGCGGCGCACCGGTGCGGCGATGGTCCACCCAATGGAAGGGCCTGTGACGTTGCACTGGCGGTCGTGAGAAAGCCGAAAATCGAAACACGAAAATCGAAATAGGGCCAGCAGACTTGGTTTGAGGTCGTAGCCCCCCCACGGGGGGGTATCCAGAAGTTATGAAGTAAACTTATGAGCCGATTGAGGTTGCGGGTTTTTGCGCGTGTTGCACACTTGCCAGCTTCGGAAGAGGCAACCCCCCTCCCCCTATTTTTGGAAGAATATGATTCTACGGGAGTTAGGTGGTGGGGGTGTGTTAAGAATATCATTCGATGGGAGTTAGCGGGGCGCGCGGCGGAGTGCCCGGAGCGTTTCAATAAGCCAGGGCAGGCGCGAGGGTTCTTTTTAACACAGAGTTCGCGGAGGTCACTGAGAAGAGAGGGTCGCGATCGGTGAGGTCTGGCAGCAAACATGGGACATTTTACAAGAGGTAGGCATGTAATGTCAAGTAAATTGTTAGTAACTGTTCGAATCGACGCGGAAGTTGTTGAGAACAGTGGAGCTTAGGAATGTAACGCGCGCGATACGTGGAAATGCCCGGCGGCCAGGTCGTGATGTAGAGCTATGTGACCGGAGCGGAGGCTGTGATAATCGCCGGCGCGAGACGGATGTTAGCGGAGGCGGGAGAGGTCGAACTCGACGGAGACGGGGTCGCCTTCGGGCGGGGTGACTTGGATGTTGGGGGAGTCGGATTTGAAGGAGCTGGCGGAAAATTCAAATCGGAGAGTGGCGCCGCTGATGACGCAACCTCCGTCGTTGTCGCAAGAATAAAAGGAATCTCCTGACGAGCTTAGTGGGACGAGAGTCGTATCCTTGTCGACGACCTGAAGTTTGAAGTCTTTCCAGAAATCGTCGGGGCGTTTGGCGAAGCCAATGGGGGAGCCGGACCTGGAGCCCGTTGGAGTGGGGGTCAGTGCGCCGTAGCTTTGCGTAAGCTGAATTTGGATGACGATGCGGACGATTTCCTGCTGGTCGCGGTGGTCTTGCTCGGCTTGTTGGGCGCTGTAGCTCGTGGTGCGCTGATTGGACTCCTGAACGATCAGGGCGAACGGCGTGAGGAAGGTGATCGAGGCTATGTACGGGCCGGTCTTGGGCATGGGGAGAGACTTGGTGTACTTGTTTAGGAAGTCGGTCAGCGTTTGGTCGTGGTGCTGGCCGAGAAAATAGGCGTCGCGGACAGCTTCTTCGGAGAGAGGCGTGTCCATCGAGAGAGACGGTGCGGGCAAAAGAAGTGCGGCGGCTAGAAGACAAGTAAGGGGTTTGAGGCGAAGGGGCATTGGCGCGTCCTCTTGGCTATCGTTTAGACACCTAAAGAGATCAGGCAGTTTCAGTTCCCTCTGCCCATCGAACGATATTGGCGGTAGGCCCACGTGAGGCCGTCTGCGTGGTCGGCCGTCATACGCGACTTAACATCCTCCAGCCAAATAAAAAACTCCGCCATGCTTGAGACACTGAAAACTTTGCATCCAAAAGTCTTCTCTGCGCCCACGTGCTTATCATTCAACAGGTCAGCCATGAATCTGTCTGTAAAAAACGAGTTGCAGTACGGCACGTAGGTGGCGGCATGTTGAACATCGAACAAAAACCCCGACAACTTCTCGCGCGCCTTCTCGGAGTTGGAGTGCATCCTTTTGTCTTTACGCACGCGCTCCTTAAACGTGCTGAACAGGCGGGCGGACAGTTGTTGCGATGGAACTTCGGCAAAGTGCCTGGACCCGAAGAATGCGGGCAGGATCCGAAAGGCATCTCGGTGCATTTCTTTGACGGAAAGAACGTACATCATAGCTTCCACAACTGAGGCCCCGATCGGTGAATCGATAAGCGCTGAAAAGTCTCCGGACCAAAGTCGCGCTGTTTTCTTTGCGTAGCCTTCCATCAATATCCGAGCCGAATCCCCCAACTCAAGCGCCATGTCCTGCTCGAAAGTGTTCTTGCTCTCTGCCCAGATGGTCAAGGTTTTCACGAGCTCTTCGACAGCCTGTCGCTTGAATTCTCGTTTACGGTCGACGCCGGAAGCGGCGCGAAATACGCTGATGGAGTAATCGCCATCCCAGTCGTGAACGCTCGACGGCATTGCATCGCTTTCGTCTCTTATGTACGTAGACGGAGCGTTTGCTAGAAAGGCTTGGAATGCCTTTAGTATTTGCGTTTGTTCAATGCGATAGTAAGGCTCTAAATGGTGTCCACGCGAAACCTTTTGGATGAAATTCAGCAGATCGTCGCGATGCTCGATATAGAGGTCAGTCTCTGCTTCGTGAGTTGAGGAGTACGGCACAGCGACCAACTGTAAATCGAGCAGTTCCGTTATTCGCTGCATAGCTGTGCCCCATCGGGGGTCCTTACCCTTGTAAACGGAGGAAAAGAAGTGCTGATCGAGATAAAGGATGCTCTTTCGAGTCTGAATGCCGAGCATTTCTTTCGTTACACGCATAGGTCGACGTCAAGGAACAGAAGTGGGGCTACTTCTATGTATCTACCTATTTCTTGGATACTCCTCCGGCCGCAATTTTGCAAGCCACAGACTGTCGTTGCGCTCGGAAATAGTTCAGATGCGGCGGGGGGTGTTGGGGAAATCGAGCCAAACTTTTACGCCGCAGAAGTGGGAGCCTTCGGTGCAGATGGGCGTGGTGATGTTGGCGCGGAGATGGCAGGGGGGGCCGATGTGTTTGGCGAGTTGGGGGTGGACTAGGCGAAGCTGGGCGACTTCGTCCATGCTGGCGGCGTAGATTTCTTCCTGGGCGTTGAAGCAGGTGCGCATGGTCCATTTATGGAGGAGATGGAGGAGGGAGCCGGACTCGACGAGGCGGATGGATTTGGCGTTGGGGAGAAGATAGAGGGCGATTTCGGGAGAGACGCCTTCGTCGAGGAGTTTGTTTTTGGCGGACCAGGCGTCTTGCATGGCTCGGTCGTAGAGTTCTTTGGCGCGGGGATTTTGGGTGAGGAGCGCGGGAGTGATGTAGTCGGGGTCGCGGGTGTCGGCTAGCGTTAGAAGAGGGCGTGAGCCGGGGACCATGCGGTGGCGCTGGTCCTGGGAGTCGGCGGTGTGGCTGATTTTTTTGGCGAAAGTGTAATTGGCGTGCTGGAGAGCGCGCATCATGGGGGCGTGGACGCCGATATCTAGGATTTCGAGGCGATAGGGATTGCGGGCGGGGTTGAGAAGGCGGTCGATGGCTTCGGCGTCGGAGCATTGGGATTCGCTTAGACCAACGACTGCGCGGTAGGATTCGGCGATGACGCTGGGGGCGTTGGGAGAGTAGTCGAGGAGCTTGGAGGTTTTTCCGGCGAGCTTGGCGTCGAATTCGCGGGCGAAGATTTCGCCATGATGGGGATCGATGGGCGAGTGGCTGGCGGCGCCGTTTAGCGTGGCGGGATTCCACTCAGGGCGTTCTTCGAGAGGTTCGGTTCCGAAACGTTCAAAAAACTGCGGGTCGATGGCGCGGACTTGAGAGACCATTTCGCCGATGATGGCGCGGGATTCGCTCGGAGTATCTGAGGCGGCGCTCATGCGCCAGAGGCGGTGAAGGACAATGCCGGAAATGGTGTGAACCATCGTGGTGAAAGCTGCGACGGGGAGAACGTAGCGCGCGATTTCGATGGCGCGCTTTTCGGCGGCGCGTTCGATCTTTTGGAGGCGCTTGGGATGCGACATGGGGCCGATGTGCCAGATGTCGCTGAGGATGGCGCGAGCGTCGTTGACGAGAAGCAGAGAGAGTTCGCGATAGGTTTGCCAGGCGTGGGCGATGGCTTGTTCGTAGATGGCACGGTGAGCGTCGTTGAAGAAAAGCGAAGAGGTTGGGATGTAGGCTTGGGCGCGATCGAGGCGGACGTAGCGCTGACTTTGCTGTTCGGAATTGTAGAAGGGGTGCGCGTGGAGGAAAGACCAGACAAATTGGCGGCTGACATTTTCGAGGCCGAATTCGAAATGGGCGTGCTGGTAGACGGTGTGATGGCCGCTATAGAAGGTGGCGGCGCCGACGTTGAGGCGTTGTTTGTCGGTGATTTCTTCGGGGACGATGAGGCGCGAGGCGTAGCAGGTGCGGGCGGCGGCGATGGCTGAGTCGTAGGGATGAGCAAAGGCGTTGCGGAGAGTGACGCGGGGGGCGGCGGTCTCGACGAACTCACCGGGACGGCTGGGTTCGAACATGCGGGATTGCGTGGCCACGTTGGTGGTTCATTTTACACGGGTGCGGGAATGGGGGAAGTCGAAATGCGGAGGTTGACAGTCGACAGTCAAAAGCCGAAAGGGAAAGACGGAAAAAGATAACACGGAGGCGCAGAGGACGCTGAGTCGCGCGGAGAGTGCTTGAGAGGGTGTAGGGCTTCTTCGAGAGAAAGAGCGGGGAAGAAGACAACAGCAGCGGAAATGAAAAAGAGGGGGACAGACATGAATGTCTGTCCCCCGTTGTTCACGCAAAGCTTGGCTGCGAGTTACTTTTTTGCGGCGGCGGTTTTGGAGGCTTCGACTTTGGCGGCGGCGTCGGCGTACTTTTTGGTGAAGCGTTCGACGCGGCCGGCGGTGTCGATGAGCTTTTGCTTGCCGGTGAAGAAAGGATGGCAATTGGAGCAGATTTCGACGTTGAGGCGATCGCCTTTAATCGTAGAGCGAGTTTGAAAATTGTTGCCGCAGGCGCAATGCACGGTGACGGCGTGATAATCGGGGTGAATACCGGGTTTCATGAGGCTCCATTCGTTCGCGTCCGGTCTGCACGGCTGGATCATTCTCGGGGAGAAGGACTGCCCCTAAAAGGAGTGCACCCCTAAAGGGGTGCGCTACGGCCGCGTCGCTAGGTCGCGAGGAACGTCTATTATAGGGGAAGTCGGTGGCTTTTCCAAATATGGCCAAAAGGCCCATACAAGTTTGGGCGGGGGATGGGGGTATCTATGAGCTGGGTGCGCGAGGTGACGTTGATTGTTGTGGCTGCCGGGATGGCGGCGGGTGCGTTCGGAGGACGGGCGGCCGGAGGAAAAGAAGAAATTGATGCGTTCAACAAGCGGTATGTTGAGATGCATTTGAAAATGGATACCGCGGGAATATTTGCTACGTGGGCGGAAGATGGCGTGAGCCTGATGCCCGGGGAAGCGCCGTTGATTGGGAAGAAAGCGATTGTGGCGTGGGTGGAGAATGTTCTTTCGAAGATGCCGGGATACAAGGTCGTGAAGGAGGAGATAGATTTTCACGATGTACAGGTCTCAGGGGATTGGGCTTCGGAATGGGCTACCGAGCATCAGGTAGTGCAGCCGCCAGATGGAAAGCCGGTCATCGATTCGCGGGGAAAGATGGCGCTGATACTGCACCGCGAGCGGAGTGGAGAGTGGAAGGTGAAGCAGGAAATGTGGAACCAGGCGCCGAAGCAGTGAATGCGCGCGAATTCGCGCTTGCGAGCCTGATGGGTGCGGTTCGATTTTATTCTTAGTTTTATTCTTAGGACGTGAGAATTGTTCGAATAGGCCTAGGATTTTGAGAAGCGCCAACGAGTGGCGGATTCGGCGAAATTTTCGGCGTGCTCGTCCTGGCCGAAGGCGGTCTGAGGTTCGACGCGATAGACATTGCCGTCGCAGGCCGTGAGCATGGGTTCGACTTCTCCGCCATATTTCTTGTTGTAGACGGCAGCGAAGCGCTTCCAGATGGCGCGGTCCTTGATTTCCTGCGGGATGCCTTCGAGAATGACGGCTTCGTCGGCTTGGTCGGTTCCGATCGAGCAGTAAGTGTGAGTGGCAATGTTTTTGGCTTTGCGAGTATTCGGGCCGGTACTGAACCAGAACGCGCCCTCCCACCAGATTCCCCAAACCAGCATGAGATGAGGACGACCGCCGGGACGCGTCGTCGCGATCCAATAATTGTGAGATTTTTCGAGGCGCTCAAGCGCCCAACTCCAGGGTTTCAGGCCTTGGGTCGGATCCTTAGGCATGGCGGGGTAGTCGGGCCAGTACGGACGGGTTGCCCTGGGTTCGTTCATGAAGGCCTCCGTGAACGTCTATTTTGCAGGCGGGATTCTAACAGGATCGGAATGAAGCGGGAATTGGTGGAGGCACAGACTGTGATGACGATGTGTCGCCGTACGCAGGTGTTTGCGCTTGCAGGGTGAAGTGCCTTCGCGTAGTTTCGCAGGCATGCGCATAGATGCGGTTGGAGAGATGCCGAAATGGAGTGGGGAAGCTTGCGCGGTGGCGGGCGACGCCGCAGCCGGTCTGGCGATTAAGAGTTTTCTTGCTGCCATCGATAGCGATGACTCGTTGTTTTGCGTCGCGCAGCCGCTGGCGGGACCATCGGCAGACGAGTCGGCCAGTGGGCGGGTTTGTTCCGGGGACATCGTTCTCGAGTTTCGGCAGGTCGAGCATAGCTGCAATCGGAGCCTGCATTTTCTTCTGATGGAGAAATTGATCGAGCTCTTGAAGGAAGCGGGATCGGCCGAAACTCTCAAGGCGACACTTTGTTTAACGTCGGGAAGCATCTCGATGGGCAAGCCGGATAGCCAAGAAAAACCGGTGCAGAAGCAGTTTGCGCTGTGGATCAGGCTCGCAGCTAAGGGCGACTCCGCCGAGCAAGCAGTGCTGAGGTGGGGGCTGGGACTCGCTCACGTGCAGCAGGCGCTGCTCTTCATTTCACGTCATTTGCGGATGCATCTTGCGCAGACAGGTGTCTAATTCGGGGAAGGCTGAAGCTCAGGAGACGAAGGCGCAGCCGATGCGAAAGGCGCCTTGCGGTGTGCGCTGGAACCAGACGGGCTTCAGGTTGACGCGCACCGGCGGAAGAATGGGCACGTGCAAGACAGCAAGAATGCTTTCCGGGACTTCTTCCTGCGATTCCAGTTCGAGAGCAACTCCACCAAAACCGAGATCCAAGACCCGGGCCCGTCGAACGCCTTGATCGCCGAGAACGGCGTAAGCGTTTGTGCCGGACATCGACACGCGTTCGGCTTTGCGCGGGACGGAATAAATGCGGGCTGGAGGAGGAATAGCCAGAGCATGGCTGCCAGAAATCTCTGAAGCGGTTGTAGAGGCCGCCGCGGAGATTGCTGTATCGGGCTTTTCCGGCGTGCGCTTGGATTCGAACGGAATGGGCTTCGGCGCGGGAGGCTGGCGTTCCGAAGAATCTGGAGCTGTGGACTCCGAGGCTGGAGCTGAAGCAAGCTCCGTGCGAGACCCGCTGGAGGGAGTCTTGCCGTGATTCGCATGCTTCAAGCGGTAGAGGCGCTCATCGGCAACGCGGATTAATTGATCCGCTTGATCACCGTCCTGGGGAAACGTGGCGACGCCGTGATCCATGCTGACACTTACCCCCATTTGGAAGGGCGCGATGGATTCTTCAAAGACGGTACCGACGCGGCGGCTCAACGCCAGCGCTTGTGCCGCATCGGTTTGTGGAAGGAGCAGGGCGAATTCGTCGCCTCCGATGCGAAATGCGGAGTCCGAAGTCCGAAGAGCCTTTTTAAGAGTTGATGCAGCAGCGCGCAAAACTTCGTCGCCGCGCGGATGGCCGTGTTTGTCGTTGACTTCCTTGAAGCGATGCAAATCGAGAATGACAAGGCCCAGAGGCTGACCGTAACGGCGGGCGCGATTAAGTTCCTTTTCGAAGGCTTCGCTGAAGAGGCGGCGATTGTAGAGGCCGGTGAGGGGATCCGTGACGGCGTTGAGCTGTAACTTCTTAAGCTCGTCGTATTCGATGAGAATGGGAACGCGGAAAAGCCCTGCCGAAGTGAGCACGTCCATAAGGGCCGTTTTCAGGGAGATTTGTCGCTCCATATGCTCGCTGAGTTCGCGACGGCGCGTGAGCATGTCATCCCAGAGCTGGACACACTGAGTTTCTCGAAGATCAAGGTGAGTAATGGTGCGAAAATAGCGCTGGAGGAACTGGCCGCGCGCAGGTATGTCCAAGCCATCGAGCGTGTCAGCAAGCAGCTCGAGATAAGAATCTTCAATCGGCAAACGCGGGGGCGCAGGGGCGCCGGGACTGGGCATATCCGGTGTACACCTGATCTAGCCTATCCCCGCGGGGTTTGGGGAAAGCACATTTGGCTTTCTCTTTCTTTTAGGAGCAAGCGAGAGACCAATTAAGAGATGGTTTCGGGCTACTCCGGGGCCAATTGGGCGAACCTGGATTCACGGCTAAGCTATTCAGCCAATTACATATAGGTCTGATGCTTTGGGGGTGACCTCTATTTCCACATGGGGCGATGTAACTTTTTTACCCTGACCTGATGAAGCCGTCCTCCAAAGCGGCAATACTTTACTCAAGCGGCTTGAGGAATTCCAGTCCAAAAAGGCGCATTTCACCTGCGGAGTCTTGGCGGAGAACCCGGGCGGTGATGGGCGGAGTTTCGCTAGGAACGATTCCTGAGGAAGCGGAAGAGGGGGCAGGGATGGTGAGATGGACGATCTGGTCTGGGCGCAAAATGTGTGTAGAAGCTACGCAAGCCCCAGTGGCGCTAATGTTGAGGGTTTTTGTAAGCTCGATAAACTCAGCTCCGGATGTGTCTGCCGCGCGTAAGAAGACGGGCATTTGCAGGCGAATGCGAGGGGACCGTCTTAGATTCGAGGGATCCACGCGCTGACCATCCTTCAGAAGACCAGTGTGTGCCATAGCTCGCTTAGTACCAGGGAACTAGTACGGAAACAAGCATATGGAATGCCACTCTTTGATCCCAGGAGATGAGAATAAGTCATTTAATGACATAAGATTGAAGGATGGCCAGAGTAGGAAATTTCTTACTCATCCATTCGTGTGCATGCGTGTTCCACTGTGTTTCCTTAATTGTGCAAATGGAACGCTTTTGCCATTGACAGTCCGAAACACCTCTGCGAGCATGTGGATTCGGTTAGGGAAAATTTTTTCCTTCAGCAGTGGAGAGTTGAATCCCCCAAATGCCCGGGATCATTGTCACACCTACGGTTGCCGGACACGTAAGAGCTCAAGACTTACCCGTCGGATTTGTGAAATCGCTTCTCGAAGCCGCCAAAGCGCCGGTTTGGGTGGCCGAAAGAAGCGGGAGGGTAATGCTCTCGAATGAGAGTGCCCGCCGATTTCTTGGACTAGAGAGCGGCAGTAATTTTAGCCAGTTGAACGTGTTTCACGACTTACTGAAAGTGGACCCAAATCAGATCGGTCAGAAAATCGACGCGGGAGAACACGAAGTGGAGATGGCAGTCGTGCGCGGCGAGAAGAAGACTCGCGCACGTATTCAGTGGATTGCCGACCCCGGATGTCTGATCGTGCAACTGGAGACGGAGCCTTCCGCCGAGGCGGTACCCGATTCAGCGACGCAACTCACAGTACAAGAGCTGTTGCAGGAACGAGAGATTACTTACCGGAATTTGCTGGCGGCCTATTTGAAATTGCAGGAGGTGAACCGGCAGAAGACGGTGTTTCTCGCCTCGGCAGCGCATGAATTAAAGACGCCGCTGGCCGTGATTAAGGGTTACTACGATCTTATGCTAACGGGCTCGCTGGGACGCTTGACGGACAAGCAGCGGGACATTCTAGAGGAATCGAAAGACAGCTGCGAGCGGCTGGTACGTCTGGTATCGATGTTCCTCAACTATTCCGCGCTGGAGAGCGGAAAACTGGTATTGCAGCTTCGCGAGAATGATCTTCGCGATTGTTTGGATGAATTGGCGAAGCGTTGGTCAGAAGCCTTTCAACGGAAAGGGGTCAAGCTGGAGGCGAGCTTTGATCCATCGATTCCGACGTTCCGGTTTGATTATCAGAAAGTGCAGCAGGCGGCGGCGAATCTGTTAGACAACTCGCTGAAACATACACCGGCGGGCGGGAGCGTGACCTTGAAAGCTGGCCCTCATTTTTGGGAGCGCCGCGTGGCGGCGGTTGCGCCTGTGGAAGAGCGCAGGCGATTCCGGTTGCCGAGGCCCAACAGTGTGGAGGTTTCTGTCAAGGACTCAGGTCCAGGGATTGCGGCGGAGCATCATCAGGAGATTTTTGAAGATTTTGTACGAGTTGACCGGAATACTTCGGGGATGGGGCTCGGACTTGCGATAGCAAAGCGCCTGATTCAAGCGCATCGCGGCAAGATTTGGGTCGAAAGCGAACCGAAATCAGGAAGCAGATTCACGTTTTTGTTGCCGATGGACCAAGGATAGTTTTCTGGAATTGGGGTAAGAAAAAGGGAGAATTTCGATGGCAGCTAAGGAAAAAATTCTTGTGGTGGACGACGAGCCGAGCATTCGCAAATATCTGCAGACGTTGCTAGAAGTGGATGGTTACGACGTCGAAACAGTCAGCTCCGGAAGAGAAGCCATTGCAAAAGTGAACGGAGGGGAGCGGCCTGATTTTATTATTTTGGACGTTCTGATGCCCGAGCTAAATGGAATAGAGACTCTGAAAGAGCTAATGCAGGCGGACCGCAGTCTAAATGTCATCATGCTGTCTTGTTCGAACGAAGTCGGAACGGTCGTGGAAGCTATCCGCATTGGCGCACACGATTACCTGACCAAGCCGTTTGAGAAGACAGAGCTGGATGCGGCGATGCTGAAGTCGCGCCAGAAGAAACAACTCACGACCGAAAATCAGGCGCTGCGCGATTATTGCGACCAAGTGACCGAAGACCTGAGCTTTCTCGCGGCCAGCCCTCAGATGGTGCGCATCCGCCAGCAGATTCTGCAGATTGCTCCAGTGGATGTGCCGGTTTTCATTTGTGGAGAGAGCGGTGTTGGCAAGGAAGTTGTGGCGCGGATGATTCACTTGCGTTCAAAGAGGCGCAACCAGCCTTTCATAAAAGTGAATTGCGCGGCGCTGCCCGGTGAGCTTCTGGAATCGGAGCTGTTCGGTTTCGAGCAGGGCGCCTTCACGGGTGCGATACGGAGCAAGCCCGGCAAGTTTGAAATGGCGAACAAAGGAACTATCTTCCTCGACGAAATTGCGGAGATGACCACGCCGTTGCAGGCCAAACTGCTTCACGTGCTGCAGGATCACCAATACTCGCGTCTGGGAGGGCGGCATCTGATCGATACAGATGTGCGCGTACTTGCGGCGACAAACGTTGACGTGCAAGAAGCCATGAAGACGGGCCGTTTCCGTGAGGACCTGTATTATCGGCTGAACGTGCTTTCGATTTTGGTGCCGCCGTTGCGCGAGCGCCTGGTTGAGATTCCACTGTTGTTCCGCCATTTCCTGGAGCAGTACAGCGAGAAATTCGGGAAGACGCCGTCTGGGCCATCGAAACATTTGCTGGACGCGGCTGTGAACTATCCGTGGCCTGGCAATTTGCGCGAGCTGGAGAATTTCGTTAAGAGATATGTGATTCTTGAAGACGATGAAGGCAGCTTGCGGGAGCTGGTGGAAATGTCCTCTGCGCGGCAACGAACATCTCCGCGTGAAGAGTCCGCCCCTCCTCGCGAGCAAGGGCTGAAAGCGCTTGTTCGCGGATTGAAAGACGAAGCGGAAATGGAAGCGATCGCGGATGCGCTGGAGAAGACGCGGTGGTGCCGCAAGGACGCCGCGAAAATGCTGGGCATCAGCTACAAGGCGCTGCTTTACAAAATGAGGCAGTTTAATCTGGACACGCCGCGCACGCGGCGTACGGCCGCGGCATCAGCCGCAGTGGAAACGCCGGCAGCGGTGGGAACTCGGAACGAGTAGACTTCCCGGGCTGCTGACCTTTTCTTTTTTTTACGGGAGAAGTCTACGGTTTGATCTGGCAAGGGGAATGATGTGGCTCGCCAGAGGCGCGGAATCCGGACGCGCGGACTCGCCAGACAGGGCCACTTGCTCGGGGCAAGGTAACTAGCAAGGTCTTCTTAATTCTAGTAAGGTTATAGCCCAGGCGGCGGAGTTCGAGTCACGCCACCACAACAGCCTTGGAGGATGCGTGTGATGACAGAGCGGCGCACGACTCGACGGTACGATTTGTCCTTGCCGGTGATCATTCGCGTGCCTGCGGAGCGAGTCGTGGACTCGCAGGAAGGCAAGACGCGAGACATATCGACGAGGGGATTGTACTTTGTGATTGAGCAAGATCTCTCGACCGGGTCGGAGTTGGATATTACGCTGACGCTTCCCGCTGAGATTACGCACGGCACGGAAGTATTTGTGCGCGCGCTGGGAAAAGTCGTAAGAGTGGAGCGACGCATCGAAGATGGAACAGCACGTATGGGCGTCGCCGCGGTGATCGAGCGGTACGACATCATCCGCGGAGAAGCGGCGAACGCGTAGGCCCGATCCAGGTATGCCAGATTAAATCTCCAATCGAATGGCCACTGTCGTCCCCTGGCATGGTACGGGGTGGTGGCTTTCCGTCTTCAGCGAAGCACAATTTGGGAAAATCGGTGGCAATTGGTGGGCAGATTTTTTCTCACTCTAAAAGGTGAGAAAGGCTCCCCACACCGACGTAGTACTACTACTCTTCCTTCCCGTTTTCAGCAAGTATCTATAAACAAGAGCTTTAACACGGAATCGACGAAGGACCGAGTCCTCCTAAGTGGGGAGGCCAATGGCCTACTGTGTGCATCTCCTTTAGAGTCAACCTCCTATTATGCCTTCGCCAAAGACAAGAAACAGCACGCGGACGGAACCGATCGACTTGCTACCGCCGGATGAAGTGTTATTCGGCAGGTCTGCCGCGATGACAGAGGTTCGTTCGCTGGTGGCCAAGGTTTGCAATATTAATGCCCCGGTGTTGCTTTGCGGCGACGGGGGAACTGGCAAGGAAGCGGTGGCGCGGTGGATTCACGCGCATTCGCGAAACGCAGGGGGCCAGTTCGTGAAGGTCAGCTGCGCGGCGATCCCGGGAGCGCTACTGGAAAGTGAATTGTTCGGGTACGAGAAGGGAGCCTTCACGGGGGCACACCTCTCAAAGCCTGGGAGGGTGGAACAGGCTCAGAACGGCACATTGTTCTTGGACGAAATCGCTGATCTGGAACCGGGGCTGCAGAGCAAGCTCCTGCAGTTTCTTCAGGATGGGCGCTTTTCGCGGATAGGAGGCGAAGAGGAAAAATTGGTCGAGACGCGATTGATTTGCGCGACCAACAAAGATTTGCAAAACGAGATCGATGGGGGAACATTCCGTGCCGATCTGTATTATCGCATCAATGTGGTGCGGATGAAGTTGCCACGGCTTCGCGAGCGTAGCGAAGATATACCCATGATCGCCGAGTATTTTCGGACGCAGTTTCAAGAGAGATTCGCGAAACCGACTGAACCCCTGAGCAAGGCAATGCTGCAATACCTGCAAAATCTGGATTGGCCCGGAAACATCCGTGAGCTCTCGAATGGTATTGCTCGCCATGTGCTCGTCGGCGCTGACGCAAACATCGGTCCGACCCAGGCTGTTGAGCCGCGTAGCCGTACGTCAGGAAACTGCATTAGGACGGGTATTGTTCCTCTGAAGCAGCTCTCCAAGGAAGCGGTTCGCGACCGGGAGAAAATCTTCATCCTCGATGCACTTAAGGCAAATCAATGGAATCGCCGAAAGACAGCTAAGGCTTTGAAGATCAGCTATCGCACCTTAATTTACAAGATTCGCGATGCAGGCTTGATCTCCAAGCATTCAGAACCTGTTTCTACGCCTCGATGGGGGGCGCTGACGGTTCACATTCCTCCACCCACTAGCCGATGATTTTATGAAGCACCGAACGATGCTATTCCTTGGTCGCTAACTCCTCTAGCTTAGTTTGCTCATCAGAGGCCAGCTGATCGAAGGACGCAGGGTTAGACGTGCCCGGTTTTCCCCGTTGAATCGGATTTGCCTATTTTTCTGGAGTACCGATCGTTCCCGTCTCTGTTTGCGACGCCCTTTATACAAAACTCGAAAGTTTCTTGGATTGCTGGACCGCCGCACGAGATTTTGTTATTGCGTTTCTTCAGTAGCGCAACGCCGCCGAGGCCGCGGTGTACACCCCCTTCCAGGAGAAGCCTACGCGTCGCGCATCCAAATCTTTTGATCGGCCTAGCGCATCCGCAGTGCACCGCCATCCGTGGTCAGCCAACCCCGGCAAACTGGGCCGCCATTTGACGTGAAAAAATGAGCCTCAAACGCGAAGTGAGTGAGCGAGTCTCGCGGCTCGTGTTTTGAGGACATATGAATCTCGTGGCTGCTGTTACGAAATCACCTACGCTGATTTCCTATCCGGCGCTAACCAATGGGAAGGAGAACCGTAGGCTCTCCCATCGGCATCTCCTTGCCTCGTTAGATTGCAACGACTCGAAACGAGAGTAAGTCCAAATCAACGGTACTTCCTCCTCTTCTTCCTCGCTGGATTGTCCACTTGGCCAATGAATTTTGCCCTCGGGCAATGCGCGGACAGTGTGCATGAAACTCTGGGACTTGCCCCAAAACTGTTCTTCAAACCAGTAGTAGAGGTTACGGTTGCCTCTCTATCCTTCACATGCAGTTAAGGCCCTAGAGAGCAGTTATCTCAGCTTCAGCGGACCCCACCCCCGTCCCCGGCCTACCAGCTGATTCAAACGAGCGCCTAGGTTTGTGCGCACGAGCACAGAACTGTCTCTATGCGAGGTAAATCGAGGAATGTCAAATTCAAGGCGTTTCGGATGCACAAAGTTCCAGAAACAACCGGCTCAGGCGCGCGGAAATATTCGATATTTCTGCTCGTATGGCGCGTTACCTACGATTGTCCTGCTGGCATCCACGCTGTGGTCGAGCGGTTGCGCTGGTCTAGTAAGCGCGGGCAGCACAAAACCAGAGCAGGCCGCGATTCAGGTGACTCCCGGCAACTTCAACTTCGGCAACCTCGTTGTCGGTAAGAAGGTCTCGCAGATTGCTACCGTCTCGAATACCGGGAACACCGCGATCAGTGTAACCGCTGCCAGCGTGTCGAGCGGCCAGTTTGCCGTTTCAGGGATCACCATGCCCCTAACTCTGCCCGTGGGGCAGTCCAGTACATTTCAAGTGTGGTTTGACCCGACCGCAACTGGAACCGTGACCGGCACCTTGACGATCCAGACCAACGACGGAGTTTCCTCAGGGCAAGTTGCGCTTAGTGGTGTTGCAACGATTCCACAGCAGCAGATCAGTTTGAGTTCGACGGCACTTAATTTGGGGAGTGAAACTGTTGGGACAACAGCGAATGGTTCGCTGGCGGTCAGTAACACCGGCGGAGCGAACTTGATCGTCTCGTTGATTTCTGTGAACGCGGGTCCGTTTGGAATCTCTGGCATAACTACCCCGGACACCATCGCCCCTGGTAGCAGTGCAACAATGAATGTGTCTTTTACTCCGACAATGGCGGGAAGCGATTCTGGAAGTATCACCATTACGAGCAACGACCCGAACACTCCGACAACTACGGTTACCCTTACTGGAGTAGGAACTTCATCTGCGGTGGCGCCGACGATTACGACGCAGCCGGTGAACCAGACGGTGACGGCGGGACAGACGGCAACGTTTACGGTGGTGGCGGCGGGAACGGCGCCGCTGAGTTACCAGTGGCAGAAGAGCGGGGTGAACATTGCGGGAGCGACGGCGGCGAGCTACACGACGCCGGTGACGACGACAGGGAATAGCGGCTCGACGTTCGATGTGGTGGTGAGCAACACGGCGGGAACGGTGACGAGCAGCGCGGCGACGCTGACGGTGAATGCGGCGGCAGTAGCGCCGACGATCACAACGCAGCCGGTGAACC
>Ga0074044_10000888_pt1 | contig 27829 bp, 22 predicted proteins | sample BogForMeECP23OM1_FD_94443 | JGI IMG/M metagenome (GOLD analysis project Ga0074044, IMG submission 94443) | Bog forest soil microbial communities from Calvert Island, British Columbia, Canada - Bog Forest MetaG ECP23OM1 | ecosystem: Environmental > Terrestrial > Soil > Wetlands ... | reverse complement strand
TCTTCGCCCATCGCCCAATGACGGAAGGGCGAGAGCGCGGCGAGAAAGCCCACGTTGATTCCGAGTCCCCGGCGCTGTGCCGCGTCCATATACTGGGGGAAGGTTTCCCAGTCCCAGGTGATTCCTTGATTGAGGACGGCGTAGGGAATCGCCTCGACGTGGACCAGGTTCCAGGCGGCCACATCGCGTTCGGCCGGTTTGCACGGCGCCAGTCCCACCCCGCAATTGCCCATCACTACAGTCGTGACCCCATGCCACGAGGAACAGGTGATGAGCGGGTCCCAGCAGATCTGCGCATCGTAATGGGTATGCGGATCGATGAATCCGGGCGCAACGATCAGTCCCGCTGCATCGATGATCCGGTCGGCGCCATCACGCACTTTGCCGACCTCAACAATTCGGCCCTGCGCGATCGCAACGTCCGCCTGGTGGCGCGGCGCACCCGTCCCATCGACCACCGTGCCATTGCGAATAATCAAATCAAGGGACATGGGAGGTTACCTCCAGGCTTGGGCGTAAGCCCTGCTCGATAGAAAAGTCAAGCGACCGGACTTCAGGCGAGGCGGTATACTCGGGCGGCGGTGGCGCCGAACAGCGCGGACTTCTCGGCAGTGGAAGCGCCCGCCGCCAGACGCTTGCACGCGTTCCATAGGACTGCATAGCTGCACCAGCGCTTTTGCACCGGAAAATCGCTCTCGAACATGCAGCGGTCGGCGCCGAATTGTTCGACGCAGACTTCGAAGAAGGGTCGCCATGCGGTAGCGATCTCCTCCGATGAAAGCGGCCGCGGATCGGCCTGCCGCGCGGCTCCCGAGCGCCGAACCGGAAGCGCACCCAGCTTCACGTGGACATTCTGATGCGATGCGAGTGCTGCCATACCGCTGCGCCACTCCGCGAAGACCTCGGCCGGACGGCCCGCGTTCGGCCCGCCCAGAATGGGGCTGCCAAAATGGTTCAGCACAATTGGCGTATCCGGGAAACTCGCGGCCAGCTCGGCAGCCTCGCTTAACTGCGGGTGGTACACCCACGCATCGAAGGTCAGGCCGAAGCGCCCGAGACAGCGGTAGGCCTCGCGAACGCTCGGCTCGGCCAGCATTCGTGGGCGAGGGACGGTGTTGTGCACTCGTTCATCGGTATCCCAGGCGGTCGAAAACCGGATCGCGTGAAAGCGCCCTCCGCTGGTGGCGATATGAGCCTCGAGGATCGGCTCGACGCGCGAACCGAGGGTCAGGTCCACATTGCCGACCATTGCCGCGCACGCGCGCGCCGGTCCGAAGCCACCGCTCGCGCTCATGGCGGCTACGCCGGTAACGAACTCCGTCTCGCCTAACGAACGAAGCTCCTCGGGCCCGTCAGCGCGGTACATCGAGTGACACTCCTCGAAGACCGTCGCGCGAATGTTATGTCCACTCGAGAGGCGATTAGTCGGATGTTGACAGTCAAGTCGAAATTGTTAGATAATCTGGCTGATGGCCGGAAACATAAACAGCACTGCGACGATAAGGCGTCCTTACGGGATCATCGGGACCACGGCGACGAATATGCGTGTATGCAGGTGCGCCGCCTCGTATCTGGCCTGCCCTCTCCGAAGCGCAATGGGCGGTGGCTGGTAGTGCTTCAGGTCTTTATCGACGAAAGCGGTCGAGGACAGGAAGGTGAGCCTGTATTCGTACTCGCAGGCTATGCCGCTCGCGTTCAGGCATGGGAAGGGTTCGCCGACGAATGGCAGAAGACCTTAAACAGGTCTCCGAAGATCGAGTATCTCAAAGGGAAAGAAGCTATCGGACTATATGGACAGTTTAAGGGATGGACCGAGAAAGCGCGGAACCGCCGGGTGTTGGAATTCGTTGCTATCGTCAACAAGTATGCCAAATTCGCGGTGACCTTGGCTGTGCATAAACCGGAATTCAACAGGATATTGAAGCAGAATTCAGGAGCGCTGAAAAAACTTTACGTCCCAGCGGTCGCGACGATCACGTTAGGCGTATTGGCTTCGGTATTTAAGCAGCCGACATTTGAGAAATTAGAATTCATCTATGACGAAGGGATGCTCCACGGCAAAGTGTTTGAAGATGCTTATCAGGCGATGATGAGGGAGTTGCCTATAGAGGCAATACGTCGCATCGGTAAAAAGTCACGCATGGAAAACGATAAAGAGTTCTTGCCGTTGCAGGCTGCGGACTTGCTCGCATGGCACTTTCGCAACGACCTTGTTTACAAATGGCAGAATCAACTGTACGAGTCGCCCGTATGGGCTGCGTTGAAAAACGTGCGTCATATGGATTTATCGATGACGACTGGCTTTATGACTGAGCAGCGCCGCCGATTAGAACTCCTCGCTGGCACGCGGCGGGAATCGCAGCACAAACACTAGACACGTACGCGCTCGTTCTCTATATCGGTTCTATGCCCGTTGATGCCCTCGCCATAAGTGGCGTTCTTCAATCGTTCAACGCGATATCGAATATCGGCAAGGCTTTGCTCGGTATGCGGGACGCCGCGAAGATTAACGAAAAGGTCATTGAACTGAACCACGAGATCCTCTCTGTTTATCAGAGTGCGCATGCGGTTTTGGCGCAGCAATCGGCGATGCTGGAGGAGAAGCGCGCACTTGAAAAAAAGATTACTGATCTTGAAACATGGAACGCTGAGAAAGAGAAATATCAACTCGCAGATGTCAGGACACAGTACGCGCAATACGGGCACGTTTGGGCCTACGTGCTGAAGAAAGACGCAAGCTCGACCGAACCAGAGCATTACCTTTGTCAAAACTGCTACCAAGACGGGCGTAAATCGATCCTCCAAGAAGAAATGCGGGGAAGCACGGAAATTTTGCTTTGTCAGCGATGCGGCTCTGAAATCAGTCGGACTGGCGAGTGGCACGGTGGCCCGAGAACGACCAAGAAATCGCGATAGTTGCAACACAAACGCACCTGCGCTAAATAGATTTCAGCGCATGGTTAGCACCCTGTGCGATTTTGACGGCTAATCTTTGGCGAGATTAGCCGTTTCGTTTTTTCTGTTTCGCGTTCCCCTTCTCGCGCCGTTCGATCAACGGAGCCATCAGCTTTCTCAGCTTGCCGATGTCCGCGTTTCGCAGTTCTTCGCGTAGCTTTTCGTCGGCGTCGCGTGTCTTTTGTGTGATTGGCACGCACGAATTTTAGCGCTGCGACGCGAGAAGGGCTAGCGACCGATGCCTTGGATTAGGTCCGCAAACATCTCCGAGTTTTTCCGATTGTTGAAGCGCCAGCTAAATTCGTTCAAGTAGAGCGGCAAATAATCCTTGCTGACGTGGTGATATGTGCCGATTACGCCACGCTTGATCAGGCTCCAAAACGATTCGATATTGTTCGTATGGACGCTGCCTCGCACATACTCGCCGCGCGTGTGATTCACGACCTGATGGACGTTCATCTTGTGCGGGTCGATGTAGGAATATGACGGGTTTTCATCGGTCGCAATCAGCGTGACTTCGTCGCCGACAGTGCGGTTTACGAAGCCCTTGAGCGTGCGTGCGTCCATTCCGCCGATGACGCGGGCTACCACGCTGCCTTTGCGTGCAATCGCGCCTACAACGCCAACCTTGCCATATCCTACTGCCTCGCCAAACGGCTGCTTGCCTTTGCCCGCGCGCTGCTGCGCTGATTTCTTGCTCCAATGGCGATTGCGGTCTTTGCCGCCGATGTACGTTTCATCAACTTCGACTTCGCCAGATAGCGAGAATGCATCGCCTCTCATGGCAGCGCGCCAGCGCATCACCATGTACCAGCTTGTGTGGTAGGCGTGCGTCGATTCCTCGCCGAAGATCATGCGATGGACCTGTAGAGCGCTGATGCCTTTCTTGCTGGTCAAAACCAGATACGCAACCTTAAACCAAAGCTTTAAGGGTATCTTCGTGTTCTCAAATATCGTTTTGGTTATCACGCTGAATCGATAACCGCGCCGCTCGCCGCAACCTTTGTTGCAACATACCCAATGGAAAGGCCGCGCCTTGAGGGCATAGATGCGCTCTGAGGCTTTGCAGCGAGGGCAGCGGACACCATCAGGCCAGCGCATCTCCACGATGAACTGCTTGCACGCTTCGTCGGTCGGGAACTGTTTATCGAATACGTCGATGGTCTGCATACTCATAAATTAGCGCGATTCATGATGACTGTCAACTCCCGACTAATCGCCACTCGAGAGATCCGCGACTAACTCCGGGAAGAGATAAACGCTCCCGGGGTGCTTCCATAGATGATGATGGGGATCGACGATCGAGAGTTCAGGCTCGATGATCTCCTCGCGCTGTTGAGCCAGCCAGGCTTCATCAAAGCGACCGGATAAATCGGCTCCAGATGCCATCTTTCTATACTCCTAGCTCTGCTACCGCGGGATCACCGGCAGCAGGATGTGCGACGCCATATCGACTTGATGAAATATGTTTTGACGCGCTGCTATTCCCCTGGTTCCTTCGCCGAATCGTTCTCCGGTATTCAGATTGCGGTCGAAACGGGGAAAGTTGCTGGAGCTGATTTCGAGCCGAATCCGATGACCCGGCAAAAAGACGTTGCTGGTCGCCCACAAATCGATTGTAAACAGGTACGGTTTGCCGGCCTCCATCATCTTCGGCGCGCTGGCGGATTCGCGGTAGCGGGTGCGAAGGATGCCGTCCACCAGATTCCGCGCGTAGCCGTCGGGATGCACATCCACCAGCTTCGCGGTGAAGTCGGTATCGATGGCCGAGGACGAGGCCCACAAGGAGACCGTCACCGGTCCGGTGACTTCAAGTGGTTGCTCGAGCGGATCGGAAGTATAGACCAGCACGTCAGGGCGTTCCTCGAGCGGGCGTTGATCCTGGACGCCGATATCAATCGCAAGGTTATTGCCTCCCAGCGATGGAACCGGATCATTCGGATCGTAGACGTAGGTATCGGCAGGTTCGGCATCCGGCGGTACGGTGGAAAGCACGCCATCACCACTTAGAGCATTGGCGCCGTGCTGGCTGTGTAGGAAATATCGGACTTGCCGCATATTTGGCGGCGGCCAGTCAGCCAGTTGCTGCCACCGATTCTCACCCATCGTGAAAATCGTAACCGGCGGCTCATCGATGATTCGGTGGTCGACATCCTTCAGCCAGTAATCGAACCATCGCAATAGAGTTTCGTTGAGATCGATGAGCGCGGAGGGCCCGAAGTCGATATCGCCGGTGCCGCGTGAACTTGGTACATGGTAGGGGAGCAGGTGGCCCCAAGGTCCGATGATCAGGCGCTGTCCGTTGCGCGCCTTCTCGAATTTGCTGTTGTCCTTGATGCTGCGAAACGCGCGCTGACCACCTTCGCCGAAAATGTCGTACCACGAGGTGACATGGAGCATCGGCACGTTGACGCTCGCGGCGTGGCGGTTGACGTTGGCGCGATACCAGTACTCGCCGTCATCGGCATGGGCAATATGATCGGCGAGGTATGGTGCCGTCTCCTTCAGGAGCCCGACCCAGTCCTTGATAGGAAGGTGGCGATACCAATTGTCGGTTAGCGGGGTGAAGGCGTTCATGCCGAAACGAGTCTGCCGGATGATCGGAAACTCTCCGCCTTCAACATACTCTTTCATTTTTTCGAAGAGGTCGTTGCGCTTGGCTCTCTTCAAGGTGTTGAGCCCTTTGAAGATGGCGTAAGGGATCATCCATCCCCACAACGAAGCTCCTCCGGTGTGGTAGATCCAGCTGGCATGGTAATCGGAAGACGCCGAGACCGGAGCCATCACCTGCAGCGAAGGCGGCATCGGATCGTTGCAGGCAATCATGTACTGCGTCAGTCCTAGGTAAGACTGGCCGGTGGTTCCTACCCGGCCATTGGACCATGGTAGACGCGCGGCCCATTCGACCGCATCGTAGCCGTCCGCGATCTCCCGAAAAATGGTGTCGTACTCGCCTTCCGATTCGAAACGGCCACGACAGTCTTGCATGACAGAGATATAACCATAACGAGCGAACAGATAACCGGACCCATTGGGATCATCGCTTCCTTTTTTGTTGTAGGGCGTGCGGCTGAGCAACACGGGAAAACGCCCGGGCGCATCGGGACGGACAACATCAGCATAAAGCGTGATTCCGTCCCGCGCCTTCATAGGAATGCTTTTTTCGCTAGCGACTTTGTAGGTCTTACGTGCTGGAACAATCACGTTCGCCTCCTGAATCGATCATTGGGAGTCGGTCCCGGTAAGTCGAGTTACTCCGGCAGCGCCAAGGACCTCCTCGGTATGTTGCCCTAGAAGCGGAGGCGGCATCCGAATCGAGTCCTTGGTCTCGGAGAAGCGCGCAACCGGTCGCACCATCTTGAAGTATCCCGCGGTAGGATGGTCGACTTGGGTGATAATTCCCAGTGCCTCGACCTGCGGATGCGATACCAGCGATGGGTAATCCATCATCGGCACCGCGTCGCCTCCCATGCTCTTCACCAGGTCGATGATCTCTTCCCGGGTCCGACTAGCGAACGCCTTTTCCCAGATAGGTTTCACTTCGGTGGCGTAGCGCCCGATACTGGTCGCGGCGCGTCCATAGTCGTTGAAGCGCGGATCGGCGAGTGCTTCTTCCATTCCAAGTTCCATCACTAAGCGATCCCAGTCCTCGCTGCTACCTCGGCGCAAAATGAAGTAGAGGGCCCCATTCTTTGTTTGATAGCCGCAGTCAGGAGGGTTGGTGTAGTGGTCGAGGTGGAAGCCGTACCAGTCGTCGGGATCGCTCATCGAATGCCACATGATCCCTCTCATGTGCAGAAGCGAGCCGAACTCGCTGACCGCGACGCGTTGGCCTTCGCCGCTCCGGAGCCGATGAAACAGCGCAGCAAGGATCGCCTGCGCGGCGAATGTCCCGGTGTTGAGGCTCGCCACGTCGGCGCCTACTCGGACCGGAGCATCGCCGATGCGCCCCAATGAGGCCGTATACTCGGCCATCGCCTGCACCACCAGCTCGGACCCGGGAGCATCACGAAGTGGACCTTCCTCGCCGAAAGGAGTTATCGAGCAATAGATCAGTTTCTGATTTCCGCCTCGCAGTTGAGCGTAACCGAGGCCGAATCTCTCCGATGCGCCAGGCCCGAAGTCTTCGACGACCACATCGGCATCACGCGCCAGCCGCGCGGCCGCTTCACGCCCATATGAGGTTTCGAGGTCGAGCACGACGCTCTTCTTGTTGCGATTGACGCTGAGGAAAACCGCACTCTCGCCGCCGACGAAGGGCGGGCCCATTCGTCGCGAGAAGTCGCCGCCGGGTGGCTCGACCTTGATGACCTCCGCGCCGCCGTCGCCCAGTTGCATGGTGCAGAAGGGGCCGCATAGTCCCTGCGTGAAATCGATGACGCGAAATCCGTCGAGACTGCCCGCATTGCTCATTTCGATACGTCCGCGCGTCGATCGTCGACAATCCCGAGCTCTGCAAGAATCTCGGCGGTATGTTCACCCGGCTTGCCACCGGCGCGAATCGGACCGGACGGTGTGAGCTCGAACTTCCATGGCAGGCCATCAACATGCATCGAACCCCAATGCGGCGTATCGATTTCGATGATGTGATCGTTTGCGACCACTTGGGAGTGCGCGCGTAACTGCTCGAAGGTGAGGAACGGTCCGTTGGGTACGCGCTCCTTGTTCAGCCGGATCATCCACCATGCGGCCGGTTTCGATTTCAAGCGCTCCCCCACGATCGGAATCAACTCGGTGCGATGCGTGACTCGGAGCGGATTGGTGGCGAAGCGAGGATCCGAAATCAGCTCGTCGAGTTTGAGCGCGCGGCAGAAGCCGGGCCACTGTTCGTCGCGCTCGACGCCGATCGCGAGGTAGCGATGATCCTCGCACTCGAATGCCTGATGCGGCGCGGTGGTGGCCGCTGCACTTCCGAGTGGGGCGGGTTGCTGGCCGGTCGCGAAGTATTCCGCGAGCCGCGTCGTCTGCAGCGCCATCGCGGCAGTGAGCATTTCAATTTCGATCAGTTGCCCGCGCCCGGTTCGTTCACGTGCGATGAGCGCCTGAAGCACGGCCTGTACGATGGTGGTTGATGTCGTGATGTCCAGATGAGCCAGGTGACGGAACATCTCGCCCCGGCCGTGTTCCGGTCCGGTGATGCCGCACCATCCGCAGAATGCCTGCACGGTTGGATCGATGCCGGACTCACCCGCCATCGGGCCGATGCGTCCGTATGCCGATGCCGCCAGATAGATCATCCGTGGATTGATCTTACTGACGACCGCGTAACCGAGGCCCAGCCGCTCCACCGCACCGGGGCGCATGTTTTGCACGAAAATGTCACTCTTCTCGATAATCTTCAGCGCGATGGCGCGGTCAGCTTCTTTCTAGAGGTCCAACTCGATCATCCGCTTGTTGTGATTCGCCGAAATGTAGAGGACCGAGTTGCCCTTGATCATCGGCGGCACCGCATGCGAGAGGCGGTCGCCTCCCGGCGCTTCGACCTTGATGACGTCGGCCCCGAGCGCGCCGAGCAGCTTGGTTGCCCAAGGCCCGACCGCCGCAAGCGTCAAGTCGAAAACGCGAATGCCGTCGAGAATCTTCGCCATGCTGCTTTCCTCCCGCCATTGCGCCGGGTTGTCAAGCCGCGACGCGGTGTGCGAACTTTCGCTCAGAGGTTTGCTTATGGACAAGATTGAATTCGGCGCAGCGCTGCCCGCCGCCAAGGGAATTCCGGAATTTGCCCGACGCGCGGAAAGTCTCGGCTATGATTACCTCGGTGCGGGCGAGCACATGATGTTCCACGGGCCGATTTCGAACACCATTGTTAGTCTCTCGGTGGCCGCGGGAGCGACCACCAAGATTAAGCTGATGAGCACCGTCGTACTGCTCCCGCTTTACAACCCCACGGTGCTGGCGAAGATGACCTCGGTGCTCGATGTGGCTTCCGGCGGCCGCTATCACATGGGCATCGGAATCGGCGGTGAGTTTCCCAAAGAGTTTGAAGCGTGCGGGGTGCCGGTGAATCAACGCGGCTCGCGATCGAACGAGGCGCTCGAAGTGATCACCAAACTCTGGACCGAGGAGAACGTGACCTACGCGGGGCGCTATACCAAGTTCTCCGGCGTAACGCTCGCGCCGCATCCTACGCAGAAGCCGCATCCGCCGATTTGGGTCGCAGGCCGCAAAGAACCCGCGATGCGTCGCGCCGCCAGGTATGCCGACGGATGGCTGCCATATATGTACACGCCCGAAATGTTGGCCGAGAGTGTCGGCAAGATTAAGCAGTTCGGGGCCGAGGCCGGACGCGACATGAGCACCTTTCGCAACGGGCTGTTCATCTTCGCATCGATTTACCCCGACCGCGAGCAAGCGCGCGAGCAGGCCGCCAAGGCGCTGGGCCGGAACTACGCGCAGGATTTCTCGAAGATAGCGGGCCGCTATACGCTATGGGGCAACCCTGACGATTGCCGCAAACGGCTCCAGGAATACGTCGACGCGGGCGCGCGCACCGTGATGATCAGCTGGGCCTGCCGCCACGAGGATATCGAACAGAATCTCGATCTGTTCGCCAGGGAGGTCGCCCCCGCTTTCCGGTAGGAGCGCTACGAAAAGTATGGATTAGCGACCGTCGGTGTAAGTGTCTGCGTGCGGCGATTTCCTTCCCCCAGCACTCTGCTGAATTCTGTTCACCATGATTGAACAAATCGTTCACTCATTTTGAACGCCTCTGGGATGAGAGGCGTGTAACATCAACAATTGGTTGCCATTGATCGCGCAAGTTAGATCGTGCGCGGCGGCCCTTTCGCCTCATAATGAGGTGGACCCCAATGCCACCTTCGCCGGTCGAATCGGTGCGGGTCAGGCAAGCTGGTGTTGGTCACACTGGGACGACGCCAATTCATTGCGGCGTTGTTGCCAAACTACGTTTCTCACTTGAGGTCACAGCCATGCCGAAATCTCGCAAACCCACTAAAGCGCCTCCCACACCCTCGCGGCATCCGAAACCCGGGACCACTCCGCCCGAGGATTCCGACCTCGTTATCACGCCAGGGGGTTGGCGCCCGAGGTCCCAGGTACATGGTCTGAAGCCCGGCCACCACATCAGTGGCAAGGGAGGAAGACTGAGAATTATCGAAACCAGCACCGGCAAAGTGATAAACGATCTCGGCGAGATATCTAAAAACAACCGCTTCGAAAGAAGCACGTCAGGAAAAAGCGCCGAAACATCACCGAACATCCCTGATGTCGGCTGGATCGCAAACAGCAGTTGGACGAATAACACCGGCCAACCGATTGTCTCTTTCAGCAGTACGTGGATAGTGCCGCCGCCGCCCGCCTCCAATGACAGTCAAATCGTCTACCTCTTCAACGGTCTGCAACAAACTGACCTCGGACCGTATATCCTTCAACCCGTTCTACAGTGGGGAGTCACTCCGGGCGGACCCTCAGGGCAAGGCGCTTATTGGAGCATCAACAATTGGTATGTCAATGGCGCCGCCATTTTCTCCTCGGGAGCATCGATCCGGGTTAATTCCGGTGACGTGCTGCAAGGGTTAATGACCCTTACCGGCCAGTCCGGTACCGAGTTCAGCTATGTGTCGTCTTTTGTGGGATATCCGAGTCTCGATCTACCCGTTGCGGACATCGACCAACTGACCTGGGCCGGCCACACCCTCGAGTGCTACGACATGGTTCAATGTTCCGACTACCCGAATACCGCTCTCACCGCCTTTTACGACATCGAGATCAAGGTCGGCTCGAGCGTGGCAACGGGAACGGACGCAACCTTAAATTGGCAAACAGGAATTCCGGGCATCACGGCATACACTGATTGCGGGACCCATCCGCTGATCGTGAGCAATGATAACCCCAACGGGGCCGTCTATCTCTACTATCAACAAGTCGCACAAGATCTTTATTTCATTGTCAACAAGAATACCTTCGGTAAAGATGAGGTAACCGACGTCATCGCCAGCAATAATGGTTTGTTTCCCTCCGCGTTCTGGCTTGCGCTCGATGGCTTTACGGTTCAGCAGCTTACTATCGATCGGCCCAGTATCATCACGCCGGCCCTCAGTGGCGCCTTTAGCAGCCTGACCGGCGTCTCGGTTACGCCGAGCGCAACCACGCCGCCCATCTACGATCCGAGCAACCTGTACTCGCCGCAAAGAGTTCTCTTTCCCTTTGACATCACCTTCAGCTCAGCGGCACTAGGGGACTTTCCAGCCACCGGCGAGACGCCGGAGTTACTGAGCGGAAACATCACGATTGCGGGAACCGCGCTTGCGCAGGCCAACGCGGTCTTCTACCTGGCGGCCGGAGCGGACCCCTATTTTACCAACGTAGACCCGAGTCAAGACAACGCCTTCTACCTCAGCCAGGATCTGCGGGTCTTTACCATCACGCCGGAGTCGAACAATACGACGCCCATCGGCAATGTGCCATTTAGCTTCCAGACCGGAAGTCCAACCACGTTGGATACTGCGGCGGCATACACCTACATCCAAGATTTGCTCGGCTACTTTAATAACAACTACAGCAACCCAAGCGGTACCGATCCATTTGATCCTTCAAGCTCAATTCTGCCCGACCAGACTGGCGCTCTGACCGGGGATTCGTCGGTGACCCCCGCTACCCCCAACCCGGCCAACATGAGTGCGCCGTTCAACAACTACAATTTTGCTATCGCAAGGGTCCGACTTCGCGGCGCCTCAGAACCCGTCGGCGGAGGGCCCACGCTGGTGTTTTTCAGACTTTTCGGAGCTCAAACCAACGACACTGACTATATAAACACGGCGACGGCCGTCACCTCGGGCGACCCCTACATCACGTTTCCGAGCCTGCCTGCGGGCTCGCCAAATAATCCCACCAGCCCGCTTCCCGGGACCGACAGCAGCGGCAATATCAACGGATGCACCATTCCGTTTTTTGCCGCCGCCGACCAATCCGACCTCGCAAGCGGGGGGGTCAACAACCAAACGATTCAAATCCCCGCGAGTGATGACTCCGTGTGGGCCTATTTCGGGTGTTTTTTAAACGTCTACGATGACACCTACCTGATCGGCGGGCGGACGACGCAGTACTGGCTTGCGGGCAGCACTCACCATTGCATCGTGGCGCAAATCGCCTACGGTGAAGCGCCGATCGAAAACTCCGATGGGGTGGTCGAAAATCCGGAAAACTCCGATCAGCTCGCGCAGCGTAATCTCCAGGTTACGCCCTCCGGCAATCCCGGCTTTCCGGCTACGCACCGAATTCCGCAGACCTTCGATATTCGTCCGAGTCCACCTCTAACCGGCGGAGCGATCGGCTATTTGCAGGACTACCCAGACGAGTTGATGATCGACTGGCGCAACACGCCGGCGGGCAGCGTTGCCAGTATCTACTGGCCGCAGGTCGAGGTCTCGGACGTCCTACAATTGGCTGCGCAACTCTATCCCGCGGCGGTGCTGTCGGCGTCCGATAGCCACACGATACGCTGCGAAGTAGCGGGTAGCATGACCTATATCCCTATCCCGGCAGGCGCCGGGGAAAACTTTGCCGGGTTGATTACGATCGACTTGCCCGCCGGCATCCGCGCAGGAAACGAATTCGATATCGTGGTGCGGCGTGTCACCTCACGGAGGCCGCGCCCAAAACGGGATACTTTGGGCTTGACCAGATCCGACGCTGCCGGACAAATCAATTGGCGGTACGTGGTCGGGACCTTTCAGATGAACATTCCGGTGCAGAAAGACGCTGCCATTCTCCCGCAGGAGGAGAACCTGCTGGCGATTCTTAGATGGAGACTGCAACTCATCGACTCCAGCAACCGGTGGTATCCTGTGCTGCAACGCTACATTTCCTACGTTGCCGCCAGGGTCAAAGGTCTGGGCGGTAACCCGGCGCAGATCCAGCCGTCACCATATGGGACCGCCAACCAGGCTGGTATGCCGCAACCCGTGCTCCCACACCATGAGGAGCGGATCGAATACACCGGCAAGGTAGCGGGTGTGCGCTATGACCGCTTCGGAGACTTTGACGGATTTTTGCTGGTGACCGAGGCGGGCCATGAACATTCTTTCCGGGGTCATGAGCAGGAGATCGAAGAGCTCGTTCGCAAGGTATGGACCGAACGAATCTTGATTAGCGTCTTCGTTCATCGCCATGACCTTTATCGGCCGGTTTCTATTATTCTGCGCAGACCACCACGAGTGGGCGGACATTGAGGGTAGTCCGTGAGGGTAGTCCGTCCTCGGACCTTCAAGCGGGTTTTTCACATTGACCGAGCAGTGTAATGGCCTGCTTTCTACCATACCCTGCACGCAGGCTCACGGACCATCGGCTGGCCGTCTTTGCAACTGAACGCCTGCTGGAACGCGGCGGAGTTCTGCACTGCGCCATTGACTCGCCATCGCCCTGGCGAATGTGGATCGACGATCGCCAGCACGCGGGCCTGCCGGTCGGTAACGTTCTGACACCAGATCTGGCCGTACGCGAGGAAGAAGCGCTGCTGAGGCGTAAAGCCATCGATGGGCTTTACCTGGTGGTCGCCGATCATATTCATCAGGGCCAGATAGGCGAGCTTGAGACCGCCGTTGTCGGCAGTGTTCTCGCCCAGCGTGAGCTTGCCATTGAGATGGACTTCGCCCTTGTCATCCTTAACGGCGACGAAGCTGGAATACTCGTCGGCGGTACACGCGGCGCGCCGCGCGAAGGCTTTTTGGTCCTCGGGAGTCCACCAGTCCTGCAAATTCCCCGCGGCGTCATACTTACGTCCCTGATCATCGAAGCCATGAGTCAACTCGTGTCCTATTACTACTCCGATGGCGCCGAAATTTACCGCATCGTCCATCTCCTTGTCATAGAAAGGCGGCTGCAGGATGCCGGCCGGGAAGTTGATGTCGTTCATCTCGGCACGGTAGTAGGCGTTGACCGTGGGAGGAGGCATATCCCAGTCTTTGCGGTCGGTCGGTTTCTGGATTTTGTCGTTCTCGCGCTTCACCTCGAATGCCGCGGCACGCCTGCTGTTACCGGCATAGTCATCGCGCTGGACGATCACGGTGCTGTAGTCGCGCCATTGGTCGGGGTATCCGATGTTGTTGACGACCGCATTCAGCTTCGCGTAAGCGCGCTGCCTGGTGGTGTTTGACATCCACGATATTTGTCCGATGTCGGCATGCATCGCCTGTTCGATCGCCTGCACCATCTTAAGGGTGCGTGCCTTGCTATCCGGACCGAATACTTTGTCCACATAGAGTTGGCCGAGAGCCATACCTAGAGAGTGATCGGTGGAGCGGACACAGCGCTTCCATCGCGGCTCGATCTCTTTCTGGCCTGCCATGAATTTACGGCTGAACTCGAAATCTTCATCCACGAATGCTTGGGAAAGCGCCGGGGCATAAGTGTCCAGCGTGCGCCAGCGCAGGTAAGTCTTCCAGTCATCGAGCGCAGCCCCGGATAGCTGCTCATTCACCGTCTTGAAGAACGCGGGGTTACCGACATTCAAGCTGGTGAACCTGGGCGAGCCGTTGCCGGCGAAATACTCAACGAGGTCGAAGTTGGGGGCGAGCGCGGCGATTTCCGTGGCCTCCATCATGTGATCGAGGTTCTTCGGATCGCGGCGCTCGGTGCGATCCATCGCCGCCTTAGCCAAACCGGTTTCGGTCGCCAGCACGCTTTTGGCCGCGGCGGCGGCGACTTCGGGATGGTCGCCCGCCAGTTCGAACATCTTCTGCACGTGCTGGAGATACTTCTGCCGCGTCTCCACCGACTTCGCATCGTCCTTCAGGTAGTAATCGCGGTCGGGCAGGGTGATGCCGCCTTGATCAAGGCTTGCGATAGTAAGATTGGAGTTATGCATGTCCGGCATGGAATAGAAGCTGAACAAGGCTTCTACCCCATTGCGATGCATGTGTGCGACTTGGGCGATGAGTTCCTTGCGCGACTTGATGGCAGCGATCCGCTCCATCTCGGGTTGTAACGGCGTGGCGCCTTTTTTTTCGATAGTGGCTTCGTCCATGCACGCCGCGTAGTAGTCGCCGACTTTCTGCTCGATGGCGCTCCGCGGTCCCGGAGCCGCGGCTTTTTCCAGAATATCGCGCAGGACGTAGAGGTTGTACTCGGCTAGCGATACGAACCGGCCCCATCGCGTTTTGTCCGGGAGAATCGGGTTGTTTTTAATCCAATTCCCACATGAGTATTGATAAAAATCCACACATGGATCGGCGGTCTTATCGAGCGCCGTCAGATCAAAACTGGGAATTTGTGTCGGCAACTCCGACGAAGAAGTAGTGGGCAAGGTCTGGGCCGCGCATAGGCCGGGTGCAAGCAGGAGGGCGAGCGCGAGTAAAATTGGGATACGCATCTTAGCCTCACAGGAAGGATGTCGTCCGCCGCAAACCAGGAAACATGGTCTCATCATTTATTCGAGGGCAGGCGTTAGGGCGAGATAACATCGGAGAGGCGGTTTACTTTGCGCAGGTCTGGAAACATCAGCATCCAGAGCCCGACCACGACCAGCGTACCGATACCGCCGATTACCACTGAAGGAACCGTGCCGAACCACGCGGCGGTAACACCTGATTCGAATTCGCCGAGTTCGTTTGAGGCGCCGATGAAAAGATAGTTTACCGCGCTGACCCGCCCGCGCATGGCATCCGGCGTGGCGAGTTGCACCAATGACAAGCGCACATAAACACTGACCATATCGGAAGCGCCTAATACGACGAGTGCCCCCAATGACAAAGCAAAATTGCGCGAGAGGCCGAAGACAATGGTAGCGAGGCCGAAGCTAGCCACGCATGCGAACATGGTCCTTCCGACGTTCTGCCCGAGCGGCCGCCGCGCCAGGTTGAGTCCCAATGTCGCGGCACCCAGCGCCGGTGCACTCCGCAACAGGCCCAGACCAACCGGGCCGACATGCAGGATGTCGCGCGCATAGATCGGCAGCAGTGCCGTCGCTCCTCCGAGTAAGACGGCGAATAAATCGAGCGAGATCGCGCCGAGGACGACGGGCTTGCGGCGGATAAACGCAATTCCCGCCATGACCCGGCGCAGCGGCCCCGAGTCCAAATGATGCGCGACCGGAACGTTCTGGGTTCGCAGGCTCGCGATCAAAACCGTGACCCCTATCAACAGCACGGCACATGCGCCATATGCGACCGCCGGTCCAAGGATGTAGATCGCGCCACCGATTGCCGGGCCCAGTATCACCGCTGTCTGCCGGGTCGAAGAGGTCAGCGCCACCGCGCGCGGAAAACTTTCCTCCGGCACCAGGCGGGGCAGCAGCGCCTGTGAGGCGGGTGCGGCAAATGCGCGGGCTGAGCCAAATAGCGCCAGAACGGCATAGAACGGCCAAATCCCTGGTGGCCGCGCGACGGTCATCGCGAGGAACAGAATGGCGCATACGGTCTGAACTCCGTAGCTGATTGCCAGCATCGCGCGCCGATCGATGCGATCGGCAAGCTCGCCCGCGGGCAAAGCGAAAATTGCCAGCGGCAGAAACTGAAACAGGCCCACGTAGCCGAGCGCGAGCGGATTGCGCACCAGGTCGTAAACCTGCCACGCGACCGCGACCGATTGAATCATCATCGCGATGGTTGCAAGGAAGGTGCTGCCGACATATTGGCGGAAATCGCGCTGATTGAGGGCATCCGCGCGATCAAGGCTGGAGATTGAAATGTTCACTCGGTCTGGGGCGTTCCGGAATATTCGGCTAGCGAACTATTTGGGCATGGAGGAAAGCAGCCTTTCCAGCGGCTCCTGACTAACCCTGATAACGCCACGATCCGGTTGATTCAAATCGAGAGTAACGTAGATCGCTAAGGATACCAGCAATATGAAACACAGGGTCCCGGCGAGCTCAGTAATCGCCGCATATCCCTGCTCTCGGCCTACCAACATCGTCGTAATGATCGAAGAGACAAACAACAGCGTCACTATGCTCAAAGGCACCTGATCGCGGACGGCCGCGAGCCGCGCGGCGTGGTTGCTGGTCACCTCGTTCAGCGAATTGATCAAGGGTATTGCGATGGGGGTGCCGTCACTCACTGCCTGCCCTACCACTTCAGCCATCCGACCCTGCATTTCCTGGAACCTGGTCAGAGCGTTCTCAAACTCGACGCTATCGATTCGCCCTTGCGCCAGATGGAGACGCAGCTCGGCATATTCCCTTATCACGGATTGTAACTTGGTCCGGGCAGGCTCCTTGAGAAGCGTTGCACAGGTATAAAAGTCTCCGATTGCGTTGCTATCTGCGACGACCGCCAGGCGGCGCTGGTCGTGCTTACCAATCGATACTCCAAAAGTGAAGGCCAGCAGCAAGCCCAAGAGCGCCATGCTGGCGTCGTCAAACTTCGACGGCTGTCTCCCGCCGCCCTTGAGACGCAACCAGTTGCCCATGCGAATGCCGACTCTCCATGCCACGAGCATCGCCAGGGCGACCACCACCGCCACGTTCCGCGCATCCATTTTTGAGACGATCAGTTCCATCGCAGGTTTATTTCCTAAATCGCACGATAGCGAAATCCACTTGATGACGTATCACAGATTCTCGATTCGAGCCTTAGTATCGACAGATCAACTCGGTTCGGGGACCATCGTGGGCGCGACACGAATTCTCTCCCGGGGGCGGGTTAGTATATCGTCTGCGAGAATCGACCACGGCTGGGTCAGGTCATCCATTTGGCGAAGAGGAGCAAAACAAAACGGCCGGGTGCGACTCCAAGTCGGGCCCATCCGATATCGCCGCGTTCCGCAAAGTTTTCGTTCGGTCGCCGGAGCCAGCTTCTCGGCATCGTCGCGGCGATAGTCCTTGCGTGCGCTGGCGTTGCCCTTCGTCACCAACGGCGTGGTCTTGACCCAAGGCCATCGTCGGTACCGCCACCTACCTTCATCGGCGCGGGGAGCTGCGGCGGATGCCATCAGGATGAACTCCTTCACTGGACCAGATCGCATCATCAACTTGCGATGCTGCCGGCAAGCGATGCGACGGTCCTCGGTGACTTCAACAACCAGAGCTTCGTCAATGGAGATGTCACCTCGACTTTTTTTCGGCGAGGCAAAAAATTCATGGTTCGCACCGACGGCTCTGACGGCGCGCTGCACGACTATGAAATCAAATTCACTTTTGGCGTTTCACCATTGCAGCAATATCTCATCGAGACTCCCGGTGGCCGCCTGCAAGCACTTGGAATTGCATGGGACAGCCGTCCCCGCGAACGCGGCGGCCGCCGCTGGTTTTTTCTCTATCCAAGCCAGAAGGTATCAAGCTCGAGTCCGCTGCATTGGACCAGCATCGATCAGACATGGAACTATATGTGCGCCGATTGTCACTCGACCAATGTCAGGAAGAACTACGATCTTAAGACTCGTACCTACGCGACCTCCTACGCCGAGGTGGACGTCGCCTGCGAAGCGTGTCATGGCCCCGGCTCCAATCATGTCAGGTGGGCAAAGAAGCAAGGCGATTGGGAGCAGCTTGCCGCAAACGAAGGGTTGACGATTGCGCTCGACGAACGCAAGGGCCTCCGATGGATTGTCGACCCCGCAACTGGAGCTCCCCATCGAAGCGTCGCCCGCGCCTCGGAACGCGAAATCCAGATGTGCGCGCGATGCCATGCGCGCCGCGGCCAGATTCGCGAAGCCGACGTGCACGGACAGCCGGTCGGCGATGACTATCGTGTCTCGTTGCTAACGGATGACCTGTACTTCCCCGACGGTCAAATCAAGGGCGAGGTCTACGAATACGGCTCCTTCATCCAGAGCCGCATGTTCCATGCTGGCGTGACTTGCAGCGACTGTCACGATCCTCACAGCGCCAAGCTTCGCGCCGATGGCAACCATGTCTGCGAGCAATGCCATTCGGCCCAGCGATACGACTCGCCAAAGCATCATTTTCATGAGCTTGGATCCGCCGGGGCGCAGTGCGTCGAATGTCACATGCCGACGCGCACCTACATGGTCATTGATAAGCGCCGCGACCACAGCATCCGCATTCCACGACCCGACTTGTCAGTGAAGTTCGGCACTCCCAACGCGTGCAACCAATGTCATGCCGACAAGTCAGCACAATGGGCCTCGGACGCGATTGGCAATTGGTATGGACATGCGCCGGTTGGGTTTCAGCAGTTCGCCCAGGTGCTATGGGCAGCAAACCAGGGTGCGCCGGGGGCACCAGAGTCATTGATGGCGCTGGCCGCGGATCGTGCGCAGCCCGCGATTGCCCGCGCCACCGCATTGTCGTTGCTCTCCGCCTATGCTCCGTCGCCGTCCGAAGCGGCCATCCGTTCAGCGACGTCCGACCAATCTTCGCTGGTAAGACGCGCTGTCCCGCACGCGTTGTCCAACTCGGATCCCACTCAGAGTTCGATCATCCTGGCGCCCCTACTCGACGATGCGGTGAGAGATGTCCGAATCGAAGCTGCCGACGTGATGGCGAGTGCATCAGAGGCTGCGCTGCCTTCGGATATGGTTGCCGCTTTGGACCGCGCCACCAAAGAATACGTTGCCGCGCAGGAATTGAACGCGGACCGGCCCGAAGCGCATCTGGATCTTGCCTTGCTCCTTGGCAAGCAAGGTAAAATTGATCGAGCGGAAGCCGAGCTCCACACTGCGTTATCGCTGGACCCCTCCTTTACCCCTGCCGCAGTCAACCTTGCGGATCTGTATAGGTCGTCGGGCCGGGACGGCGAGGGCGAGGCGGTGCTTCGTCGCGCGCTGGAGCGTTCGCCGGACGACGCCTCAGTGCTGCACGCGCTTGGCCTGCTGATGGTGCGTGAGAAGCAGGGCCAGAAAGCCCTCGATCTGCTCGCGGCAGCATCGCGGAACGATCCGGCTAACCCCAGGTATGCCTATGTATACGCGGTCGCCCTGGAGGACGACGGCCAAACTGGAAGCGCAATCGAAAGGCTCCAGCGCAGCCTCGGGCTTAACCCCTATGACCGCGATTCACTCGCGGCGCTGGCAAGCTTTTGCGATCGAGCCGGGCAATCTGCTGAGGCGCTAAAATATGCGCAACGGCTCAAAGAGCTGGAGCCAGAAAATCCCGAAGTGCAGCAAATGGTGACGAGATTGGAGCATGGGCAGGGTGGGACGGGAGACGTTCGGCCGAAGAGCTACCACGAACAAGAACCTTAGCCGGGAGCCAAAGTTTATCGTTCCCTTTGAATGGTTCTCAGCCATTCTCGTTTGCCATTAAGTGCGACCAAAGTCCCATCGGCCGGAACGAGTGCTTTGTGCATATATTCAGCCACCCGAATCGCGATGAGCGGAACGGAACGAACTTGCGAAGTTACCGACACGAGGATTATGCGCCATCATTATAATTTTTCGTCAATTTGGCGAACCACGATCCTGTGCGCCTTCGTGAGTGTTGCATCGGCTACTGGAGCATTCGCGTCAGGAGATTCAGACCTGAGTGCGAAGCCCATGCCTCCTAATGGTGGTGCCTCGTCACTGTCAGGCCTGAATTTCGGGCAATCGATTCTTCGCAACATTGCGGCAGACCAACCGAAGGGCGAGAACGATGGCTTTTCGGTTCAAGAGGCGACCGATCCGCTGCTGATTGCCTGGGCATTGACGGTGAAACCTCAGTACTACCAGTATCATCAAGCGGACGGCAGTATTGGCTACGTGCAAATCAAATCGGTGGCGACTTTTGATCTCGGTATCCCGATTTGGACGAGACTCCAATGGTCTCCATTCGAGATGGATGACACCACCGGGCCAACCAAAGCCGGGGTGGGTGATTTGGCCTATTTGATTCTTCCTATCCTGGAAGACTCGGAGAAGTGGGGCAGATTCGGGATTGGGCCGGTATTTGTCTTCCCAACCGCATCTCATGCGGAGATGGGTCAACAAGCATACCAGGTTGGGCCGGCACTCGGTTGGAGTAACAGGTACTTCGAAGGGTGGCAGTTCGCCCTCATCGCGCAGGAATTTCTTTCGTATGCCGGGAGTGCGAAGCGGACCGGAGTGAATCAACTGCAGTTGCAACCGTTTCTGCTCAAGTACTTTTCGGGCGACTGGTTCGTCGGAACCGAACCCATCATGACGGTTGACTTCGAGAAGAATACCAACGAGATTCCGGCGAACTTTACGATCGGGAAACTGTTTTTCCACAAATTGACCGTGGGACTCGAGGCGAATGCATACCCGGATTGGACCAACACGCCAAAGTATAACTGGGATCTGCGCCTCAGCGTGTCCTACCTTTTCCGGTCCCCACTGTAGTTCCGTTAGAGCCCGCGGTTTAAGACCAGGGTCCGATAGACCAGCGAAACAGATTAGAGTAAGCAACGTTTGCGACACAGCGTCGAATTCTGGTCTCGGTTGTTCCATTGATAGCGGCGTGGCGTAAAAATGGTCTTCCCGACAGGAATATCGCAATGAAAGATGAGAATTCGATACCCCTGATTCGCCCCGAAAGTATTGCCGTCGAGAAGGGCGAAACGCCGGCAAGGACCATCGTCGCCGTAGTGGAGGACGATGACCGTTTTCGTGAGGCGCTCGTATTTCAACTCACGACTGCAAGTTTTGAGATCGAGTCGTATCCGTCCGCGGAGAGCTTCCTCGAGTCATCAGACTTCAAGAATTACGATTGCATCGTGGCCGACATCTACCTCCCGCGAATGAACGGGTTGCAGCTATTGGCGGAGGTCAGACAGTCCGCGCCCTGCGCATCAGTCATTCTGGTTACGGGTTATAACGATATCTCGATTGGGGTTCAGGCGATGCGCGAAGGCGCGGTTGATTGCCTGCAAAAGCCGATTGATGACCTGACACTCCTGCAGACGGTGGGGCGCGCCGCGGATCTCTCACGCCAAAAGCGTGCAGACAATATGCATCGCGCGGAGCTGAAGGAACGAGAAGAGACCCTCACCCCGCGCGAACGTGAGGTTTTCGCCCTCGTTACCGGCGGTCTCTTGAACAAGCAGGTAGGCGCAGTATTGGGCGCCACTGAGCGCACCATCAAGACCCACCGCGGGCGAGTGATGAACAAAATGAACGCCGATTCGCTCGCTGATCTGGTTCGGATGGCCGATAGACTGCGGGTCCCGCCGATTTCCGCGCGGTCTAATTAGCGTCGAAGTTCGGCTTCTCCACTACGGGCGTCCGGGAAGATTTCTTCCGTTCTTCTCGAGGTTGCTTGCCGGCCGCGCGCGCTGATGACTTCGCACCGCTATTTTCCGCAATAGGAAGCGTGAAAGTGAAAATGGTCCCGCCCTCTTTCCTGGGTTGCGCGGAAATTTTTCCTCCGTGCTCCTCAACTATCGAACGGGTCACCAGCAAGCCCAATCCCATTCCGCTGGTTTTGGTCGTAACAAATGGCTCAAACAGTCGCCCAGCGACCGACGGATCAATGCCTGGGCCGGCGTCGCAAACGGCGACCATGACCCATCGCCGTTCGTTCCGGGCTACTTCGATGGTCACTTTGCGCTGGTCACGCGCAACATTTGCGACCGCATCGAAGGCGTTCAGCAGCAGATTCAAGATGCACTGCTGGAGAAGAATGCGATCGCCCAAAATCGTTGGGAGCGACGGTGATAACCTCGTCGCGATGATTATACCGCGCATGGCGGTCTCGCTCCCGACCAGCCTCACTACTTCGGTGACCAGGCTACCCATATCGATGGAAGCCTTCCCGGAGCCGTCGCCCTTAAACATTGCCCGGAAGCGCCGGACGATTTCACCCGCTCGCTTGGCATCTTCAACCGCGTTGTTTATGGCGGTTGCCGCCAGTGCGGGATCCCCGTGCTCTCGGGCGATGAGTCGAGCGAGCCCTCCCAGGTTGCTCAATATCGCTCCCAGCGGCTGATTGAGTTCGTGCGTAAGAGAGGCGACCAGCTCGCCCATCATGCTCCGGCGTTGCGCGAGTGCGAGTTCCTCGCGAGCTGCGCGCCACAATGCTTCGGCCTGTTTTCGTTCGATTGCGCTTCCGAACAGGCGAACCACGAGGGCCAAGTGGTCGAGCAGTTGAGGACTCCATTCGCGCGGCGAGCGGAACCTGCCGAAGGAAGCCGCTCCGATGACGCGGCCTCCAGCGCGCATCGGGATCACTGCGGAGGCCTTGGGCCCGTAGCGTTCGATGAAAGGCCTGGCATCACCTACTTCAAACGGAATCTCGCTGGGACGGGCGAAGACAAACTGGTTGCCGGCCATGACCCAATCGGTGGTTTTTTTGAAAAGTTTTTCCGCATCATAATTTTTCGGAAAAGGTGGGAAATTGGGCCGGAGCCAGGTATGCGAGGTCCGCACTGGCCGGCCCGCCGCATCGCGCTCGTAGATTGCGCTGCGATCGAGATTTAGTGCGAGGGAGATTTTGCCGAGCCATTTTTCGATTTCGCCGTCCACCGCATCCGCAGGCGCCTGCGCCATCTCTGCGGAAAGGTCGCTCAGCAACGACGCGATGCGTTCAATTTCCCGCCGGGTGCGGTCATCGCGCAGGCTGGTAGTATGAGTCGAGGCGACGCGATCTGCTGGTCTTCTCACCGATGTTGATTTGGTAGGCACGTGGGTTCGACGCCGCCGGTAGCGTTGGTATCAGGAAGTGAATTAATGCGTCACTGCGCATACATCAGGGTTTTATAAAGCATCGAGGCGGCAGCGACAAGGGGGAAAAGGCCCCTTAAAGGGATTCAAAACGAAATTTGCCGCAGGACGGTTGGCAGCTCTTCGTGGCCGGGCCGTGTTTGTCTTCAAGGGGCGGAAAATATCGCTTTTCGAATGGCGCGCAAAAGCACCGCCTCGTCGAATGGCTTGAAGAGACTCGCGATCGGTTTCGCTTCGCGCATCATTCGTTTGATGTGATCGTCATCGCGGCCGGTCATCAGGATCGTCGGCAAATGCGGTCCGCGATCGGCCAGCAGCCGACAGAGTTCCAGCCCGTTCATCCCCGGCAGGTACACATCAGACAATACGCAGGTCGCGTGGGACGGAAACGTGGCGGCGAGCATTTCTTCGGCAGTCCGAAAAATCAAGACAGTGAACCCCGAAATCTGCAATAGCGTTTTCAGCGCCCGGCAAACGGAGGCGTCGTCGTCGATCACGATGACGGTGGTCTTCTCAGGCTTGCGCACCAGAGTTTCTCGCGTAGCCATCCTCGCGATGAGTGAAATCCCGAAAGTTTCCTAAGCATGAATATGGTCCGATGAGAGGCCTCCCGCGATGGGACGAAGGTCTCACGTTTCGCAATGGTACTAACGTCCCATATTTTTTTGACGCAAAACGGAGAAGGCTGCACCCGATGGGTGGTGGCGGCTACAATCGCCGTCGCCTCACGAACTAACCCAACAAGGCAATGAGGGACCATCGCGGAGGTGGCAATGTTTCAGGGATGCAAAGTTTCCAGGCTCTTGACCGGGATAGCGATCGCAACGTTCTGCGGTTCGCTGCTCTCCAGTTGCTCGCAAACCGCAGCGCCCGAGCCGACCATTATCCAGCGCGCGCAAGGAGAAACGGTTGCGGCTCCGGCGCCGACCGGATTCCTCGGCAGCGATTATTCCCTGATGACCGCGCCCACAGAGGGATCCGACCAAAAGGCGATGCTCCGGTACGTCAACCCCAACGCGAAGTGGAGCAGTTACAACAAAATTATGATCGCCCCGGTTACCTTCTGGGCCGGCGACGATTCCAAGGTCTCCGCGGCTGACCAGCAGTCTCTGTGCGACTACGCCTACAGCACCTTCGTGAAAGAACTCGGGAAAAACTTTACCATCGTCGATCAACCCGGTCCGGGCGTGCTCAAGATCTCCGCCGCCTTAACCGATGCCACCTCAGCAACGCCGGGTTTGCGCAGCATTTCGGTGGTGATCCCCCAGGCCCGCGTTCTCAGTGCGATAAAGATGGCGGCTACCGGAACCTACGCCTTTGTCGGTTCGGCGCAGGGCGCCATCAAGCTGAACGATTCCACTTCAGGCGAGCTCCTGGCCGCCGCCGTCGACGAGCGGGTCGGCGGCACCTCGGTCAAGAACATCACGGTGTTCCAGTGGGGTGATGCGGAAAACGCGATCAACTACTGGGCGGATTTGATTGATCAGCGGCTCGTATCGTTCGGCGTCCAACAGAACGCGACGACGAAGTAAAGGCGAATTGGCTCTTCGGACAAACCAACCACGGAGGCGGAAAGTGTTTCACGGAAGAAAAGCTGGGCAACTCATTACTGGCCTAATGGCCGCATCGATGCTCGCGTCGCTGCTGGCCGGATGCTCACAGACCGCGGCGCCCGAGCCGAGCATCATCCAGCGCGCGCAAGGAGAGACAGTGGCGCCCCCGCCGCCGACGGGATTCCTCGGCAGCGATTACTCGCTGATGACGCCTCCCGCCGAGGGGTCCGGTCAAAAGGCCATGCTGGTCTACACCAACATGACGGCCAACTTTACTTCGTACAACAAGATCATGATCGCGCCGGTTACCTTTTGGGCGGCTGATGATTCGAAAGTGAACGCCGCAGACCAGCAGACCCTGTGTAATTACGCATTCAACACCTTCACCACCGATCTCGGGAAAAATTTCACGGTGGTCAATGAACCCGGTCCTGGTGTGGCGAAGCTCTCTATCGCGCTGACCGACGCCACTGCGGCGGTGCCGGGTTTGCGCAGCATTTCGGTTGTCGTTCCGCAAGCCCGGGTACTCAGTGCGATCAAGATGGCGGGAACCGGAACCTACGCATTCGTGGGTTCAGCGCAGGGTGCCGCGAAACTGACCGATTCGGTCACCGGGCAGTTGCTCGCGGCATGGGCGGACAAACGGGTCGGCGGTACCTCGATCACTAACATCGACGTCTTCCAGTGGGGCGATGCTGAAAACGCCATCAACTACTGGGCCAACGGACTCGATCAGCGCCTGGTGACTTTGGGTGTCCAACATAACGGTACGGTTGCCGCCAACTGAGCAGGACGAAATCGGGCTAAAGGAATAACGCGGTTCGCTAAACGGACCGCATACCAAGGGAGAGGAGAACCATGGATCATTCTAAGCAGCGTGTCACTGCAGCTATCGGATTCGTGTCGGCGCTCTGGATTCTTTCGCTGGCTGGGTGTGCGTCATCAACCCCGGCTCCCGAAGCGTCGACCGTGAAAAGCACGGAGTTGAGTTTCAATATCAACAAATGCGAAATGCAAGGGCCCGGCTTGTACAAGTGTCCCGCGATCGACAAGCCGATCTGCAATCCAGATTACACCGGAACTCCGGTTGAATGTCTGCACACCGACAAGAACGGCAACATCACCGTGCAGCAACTCCAGCAATAGAACGGTCAGGTCGGAGTTTGTCGGGTCCGATCAAAGCAACATGAGGTAAGCCCGGGGCAGGCGCTGAAAACAATCGACGCCGGCCGGGTTACAACACTTGAGAGCGACTCATTAGAAACCCCCAGGGAAGACGAATGAATCAGCGAAGAAAGCCAGCTATCGCCCTCGTGATCTCAGTAGCGATGGGCCTGCTTCTCAATATGGCGATGGTCCCGGCGGCGCGAGCCCAGGACAAGAAACCTAACATCCTGGTCATCATGGGTGACGACGTCGGCTGGTTTAACATCGGCGCCTATCACCGAGGAATCATGTCGGGTAAGACTCCCAACCTCGACAAACTTGCCTCTCAGGGCATGATGTTTACCGATTATTATGCCGAGGCCAGCTGCACCGCCGGGCGCGCCAACTTTATCACCGGCGAGCTGCCGATCCGGACCGGGTTGACCACCGTTGGTCAGGCCGGGGCCGACGTCGGCCTGCCCGATCAGGCGGTCACCCTGGCCACGGTCCTCAAAGCGCAGGGCTATGCCACCGGTCAGTTCGGTAAGAACCATTTGGGCGACCTCAACAAGTACCTGCCGACGCTACATGGTTTCGATGAGTTCTTCGGCTATTTGTACCACCTCGATGCGATGTCGGATCCCTACTGGTTCGATTATCCCCAGGACTGGATCGACAAAACGGGACCGCGCGATTTGGTTCACACCTGGGCCACGGACACTGATGATCCCACGGTGATGCCGCGCTGGGGCAAGGTCGGGAAGCAGAAGATCGTCGATGAGGGTCCTTTGGCGCCATTTCCAGATATGAAGGACATGCAGAATTGGCAGGAAGGGCGCAAGGCCAAGTACGACATGGAGACCTTCGACGATGTTCTGGTCAAGGCGAGTTCGGACTTCATGGACAACGCCAAGAAGGCTGGCAAACCTTTCTTTGTCTGGCACAACACTACGCGCATGCACGTCTTCACCTACCTCCCGCCTAAGTACCAGGCGCGGATGAATTCCAAGGACAACTACAATGTGGAGGAGGCGGGCATGGCGCAGATGGATGACAGCATCGGCGCTCTCCTCCAGCATGTCGAGGACATGGGTGAGGCCGATAACACCATCGTCATTTTCACTACCGACAATGGCGCCGAAGTGTTCACCTGGCCGGACGGCGGCATGACACCCTTCAAAGCCACCAAAGGCACCACCTTTGAGGGCGGCTTCCGGGTGCCGGCCATCATCCGCTGGCCCAACCACGTCAAGCCAGGCACCGTCGAGAACGGTATTTTTTCCGGCCTCGACTGGCTTCCCACCCTTGCTGATGCGGCGGGCAATCCCAACATTACCCAGCAACTCTTGAAAGGGGTTACCCTGGGGGATCGCACCTACAAAAACCACCTCGACGGTTATGACCAGATGGACCTGCTGACGGGTAAAGGGCCGTCCAAGCGCCACGAAATCTTATATTTCGGTGGACCCCACCTCGGCGCCATTCGCATTGATGACTTCAAGTTTCAGTTCATCCAGCAGCCCTACGGATGGCCGGGAGAGAAGGTCACCACCGACATGCCTACCATCGTGAACCTCCGCCAGGATCCGTTCGAACGGACGCCGTCTGTTCGCGGCGAAAGCCTCAACGATTTGGGCGGCGGCTATATGAACGACTTCTAT
>Ga0074044_10000887_pt1 | contig 27866 bp, 23 predicted proteins | sample BogForMeECP23OM1_FD_94443 | JGI IMG/M metagenome (GOLD analysis project Ga0074044, IMG submission 94443) | Bog forest soil microbial communities from Calvert Island, British Columbia, Canada - Bog Forest MetaG ECP23OM1 | ecosystem: Environmental > Terrestrial > Soil > Wetlands ... | reverse complement strand
TTTGCGCGGGCTGCCTTCTTCCACCAGGCTCACGCGCTGAACGCGCTCCTCGTCGCCGGGGTAGCGAACCCGAACTTCATCGAGCAACCGGCGGTTGATCTCGTAGATGAGTTCGAGATGACGAGGCAGCAATGTCTCAAACCACGCCACCGGCCATTTCTCCAGAGCCTCAGGCAGCAGGGTGTGATTTGTGTACCCAAGCGTCTTCTTCGTCAGGTCCCAGGCCTGGTCCCACCCCAGGTGCACATCGTCGAGCAAGATTCGCATCAGTTCGGGGACTGACATGGAAGGATGCGTGTCATTGAGTTGAATTGCCGCTTTCTCAGGAAACTTTTCCCAGTCCGAGTTGTAGCGCTGGAAACGGCGCACCAGGTCGGCCAGGGAACACGCGACCAAAAAATACTCCTGCAGAAAGCGCAGCCCCTGCCCCTTCGTCGTTGAATCGTCAGGGTACAGCACGCGGGTAAGCGATTCCGCTTGCAGAGTTTCGCCGAGTGCGCCCACGAAGTCTCCCGTGCCAAACTTCTCGAGATCGAAATAATCGGGCGCCGCCGCGGCCCAGAGTCGGAGTGTGTTGATCGTCTTTCCACCATAGCCCACCACGGGACGATCAAACGGAATACCGATCAGGCTCGACGGCCGGTCCCGAATAACTTGAAAATTACCGTTTTGCAACTTGAATGAGACGTTCAGCCTGATTTCCACCTTCTCGTGAAGCCGGGCAATCTCCCAGGGATCGCCATAGCGGAGCCAGTTGTCGGGATTCTCTTTTTGCCAGCCATCCACGATCGATTGCTTGAACATGCCATACTCGTAGCGCAGACCATAGCCGGTGCCCGGGAGTTGCATGGTCGCCATCGAGTCAAGGAAGCACGCCGCGAGGCGGCCCAAGCCGCCGTTGCCCAGCCCAGCATCTGGTTCCTGCTCAATCAATTCCAGCCAGTCGATACCATGTTCTCGGGCTGCATCCGGCAAAAGCGGATCCAGCAACAGGTTGATGATGTTGTTGGCCAACGAACGTCCGATGAGAAACTCCATGGAGAGGTAATAGATGCGTTTGGCATTCTCTCGCTCGTAAGTATTCTTGGTCAGCACCCAACGCTCCGTGAGAATTTGGCGCACCGAGTGGGAGAACGCCTCAAAGCGCTCACGCGCACTCGCCGCTTTGGGGTCGATCGCCCTGTCAAAAACCAGGTGCCGTTCATAAAGAGCGTTTTCCGTCCCGATGAACGGCATCGCGCTGTACCCGTACTGTTGCAGAACATCTGAAACATTAGTTGCGATGGTGGTCACGGGAACGACTTTTGCGGAGCTTGGGCTCGCCACGCGATTGGTGCTCATAAGATGGTCCTCAGTTTTCTGAGTTGTGGAACCGTTCGTGTTCAGATGTTCAAAGCTACACCACTCAAGAGTACAGATCCTCGTCTGGCCCGAGCTCAATTCCTGATGCTAAAAGGTACGCACGCACGGCCTTTTCGGCCGCGAACCAATCAATTTCCGGTGACCCAAGCGAACTGCCTCTTTTTTCCCAGTGCTGGTACGCGAGTTTTTGCATCAGTTCATGACGATCCTCGCCATAAAAATCGGTCAGCGGCTTGTGCGGTTGCAAGCCGTCCTCGCTTCTGGGCTGTTCAGTCATGTGACTAGGTTTGGCTCTCGCGAGATGGTTACAGTGGCGAGAGTCCGACCGCCTTTCTTATACACCACGGTGCGATAAACACGCATGCAAGGCCAACGAACTTCTAAAACCTCCCTCACTTCAGCAGCACATACTGTCCGCCGTCCGTGAAGGCGATCACGAGATTCATCAGAACGAACATCAGGTCGTAGTGCCAGCCGTAGGTTTTCTCTCCCCAAAATCCGGTGTGCCAGGAGAAGATTTTCTTCTGGATCGCTCCCAGCATGAGAAGGATCAGTCCGAAAGCGGCGAGTTGCGTGAGTACGCCAAAGGCGACTCCCAGGGCGCCCGCGACCTCGGCGATCCCGAGAAAAATCGTGAAGCCCTTCGACATCCCGATGCTCTTCGATCGCGCCTCCGGATCCCTCAGATGGTTGTAGCCACTGTTGACGAAAACGAGGCCCACCATTAGTCGAAGCAGGAGCAGGCCAAGGTCGGTGAAGCGGGCGAGTTGCGGAAACATCGCTGAGCTCTCCTTTGATTGAAATCGAGGTGACTGAGCTAGTGGTGAGCGAGCTAGTGACGCTTCTTTTTCTTCCGTGCAGTCGGGGCACCTTCCATCGCGGCCTTCTTGTTCCACCCGTGGAAACGCGACAAGTCGCCCGCATTCCATGCCTGGCGCAGTCCAGGAGTACTCAGATCCCAGTCTGGGCGAATTTCGCTCGTTACGATGCGCAGGTCGTGCCAAAGATCGATGACCGCCGGACGCCCCCAGAACCAGTAGCCGTTATAGATGCTGTAAATCACGAGGCCCGGCTTGAGCACGAACGTATGCGGGATCATCGGATTATGCTCGGGGTCGGTGTACTCCTGGATGTCGAGATCCTTCTGAATCGTTCGGTCGGGGTCCGAAAGGAATGTCCACTGGGCTCCGACCGACGCACGGAATTCCTGCAGAGTATGGTGATCGTCGGTGGAAATCGTTGCGACCTGAGTGTACGCCACGGCAATCTTGGGATAAAACGCGGCGAGTTCCAGATGCTGCTGGTGTTCCTTTGGGCAATAGTGGCCGCGCGCGAGCGTGAGGATTAGCGGATCATCGCCCTGTAGCTCGCTGAGCCTGCGCAGTTCGCCCGTGTGATCGGGGAGTTCGTAGTTGGGGAAAATGCCTCCGGGCACGATATCAGAACGCATGATTGGACTCCTCCCGTTTCTCTCAGTTCTTCGCTCAAAAGATCTTCTCTCAAAGGTCCAGCGTGACACCCGCACTCGGCTGGGAACAGCATACGAGCACGTTCCCGGGAGCGGGCCTCTCCAGCGGCTCAGGGTTGTAAGTAACCGATCCATCGATCAGACCAGTCATGCAGGTATGGCAGACTCCAATTCGGCACGACCATCTGACCGGAACGTCGCACGCTTCCGCTAGTTCAAGCAAGCTCCCGAATTTCGGATCCCACGCGGCGGTAATCCCGCTACGCGCGAATGAGACTGGAGGGCCTGATCCGAGCGGTCCTTGTGGCAGGTGGGGAGTGTGAACAACCTGCGCCATACCAGGTGTAATGCTCTCAAGCGCACCGAAGATTTCCGTGTGCACATTCTCGGCGAGCACACCCCAGGTTCCGAGGCCATCACGCATGTTCTGCAAGAATGAAGATGGGCCACACAGATAGAAGTCACTGCCCGGTGGCACGCCGATTTTCTCCAGCAAAGCCGTGTCAATGTGCCCTGGAGCATCGAAGTCTGCCCCGACTTGGTCGGTTGCAGCGGGCCGACTGTACACGATGTATGCTCGTCCGCGAGAGAGCTGTTTCAGTAAGGAACGCGATTCTTCTGCAAATGGATGTTCGACGCGATTGCGCGCTCCATAGATCCACCAGATCTCTCGTTGCGATTTTTCGGCGGCGAGCGAGTGCAGCATCGACATCACGGGCGTCGCGCCCACTCCAGCGCTTAGCAGGACCACAGGACCCTGGCTGGGACGCAGAGTGAAGCTTCCGCGCGGCGCACTAACATCCAATACATCGCCTTCTCGCGCACGGCTGCAAAGAAATGAACTTCCAATCCCATTCAATTCGTTCTTGACGCTGATGCGGAAATGATCGGCTGCCGGCAGATCAGAAAGCGAATAGCTGCGAAGAACCGGCGGTTTTTTCGGATCCGGATCAACGACCAGCCGCAAAACCACAAATTGACCCGCCTGGCAGACAGGAAGAGGCTGCCCGTCGATCGGCGCCAGAATGAAGGAAGTTACGCTATCGCTTTCCTTATGAATATTCGCGACCCGCATCTGTCGGAAGCCGGGCCACGCCGGAGCCTGCTCCTCATTCGCGAGTCCGGGATTCCCCGCCGCGGTTTTGGAGCTCAAGTCTTGTTGAAGCATTGCCTGGAACGAACTCTGCCAGCCCTTGCTAAGCGCAGGAATTCGCAGCGCGCGTTGCAGTTGCTCGATGGTTTGTCCCGGCAAATATAGAAGCGCGTCAACCTCGGCCACCGTGATCTTTTCCGGACCGTCTGTAATTTTTACGATGTCATCGCCCGCCCCAACTTCTCCTTCCTGCAACACGCGAAAGTAGAATCCTGGTCTGTGATGTTCTACGAGCAGGGCCGGCATGCGGGGTTCGTTCATGCGGATTCCGACGCGGTAGCACGTGACGCGTGGCTGCGTTACTTCAAATTCAGCGCCACCGATGCGGTAGCGATCGCCGATGCACACCTCGTTATCAGGAAGTCCCTCGACCGTGAAGTTTTCTCCGAACTGGCCGAAGGTAAAATCGTTCCGGCCCAGAAAGCTCTCCCAGTAATGGTAAGAATCCATCTGGTAGACGAATACCGCGCGGTGCTCCCCGCCGTGACCGGCAAGATCGGCTTGCGCATCGCCATCGATATCGAACTTGCGCACCATTTGCCGTCCATCAACTGGAGATTTCCAAACTGCGGTTCGGACCGTTTTACCTTTCCATGTCACGTCGCGCGGAAGGCCAACATTTACTGAAAGCAATCGGGGCATGCCTACCTCGTCGAAGTCCAGGGTGTGGTCAGCATACTGTTATTTCGGTGCCGCGGGCGGCTTGAAAATTCTGGTAATAACCATCAAGCTCTTGTCCGGCAACACGCTGCTTCATCGATCGATCACCCCAGCAGCCAGCCGGCGAGCGAGTAATCGACACTGAATTTTCCCGGACCAGAGCTGATCAGCCAAATAAAGAACAGCACGTACAGGACTTCCGGAAGGTAAAGGAAATCGTCAAGCCAGCTAAGAGGCGAAAGTCCTTTAGGTATGCTGGAAAGCGCGTTGGTCAGGGTGGCGACAATCATATCGATCATTAATGCCACGCAGGCCGGGTTCGAAAGAAACCCCACGGCCACCAGGGACCCGCAAACGAACTCGACACTCGCCACGAAATAAGCCGTCTGGCGGGGAAACGGGACTTTCGCCTTAACGAGCGTGTCGTACACAGGTTTCGTGCCACCGGCGACAAACAATTTGTTTGCCCCGGAGATGGCGAAGAACAGCCCGATCGAAATGCGTACCAGCAGGATGGCATATTGTTCCAAATCACTGCTACCCAGCAGCGCAAACTGCACCAACTGTTTCCAATCCATCTCTTGTCCTCCATCTTTGTGTGGTCAGCGAATTTCTCGCGCCTCAAGATTATGTGTCCATCCGTTCGACCCACTGAGCGCGCGATGCAGGAGCCACGAACGGATCCGCAAAGTACTGCGTTTCCCGCGCAACCTTGTCGCCCGTGAACTCCATGATGCTCACGGTGTAGGAGGGCTTGCCGTCATAGGTCAGGATGAGTTCGGTGACCCAAAGATCACCGCTGCCAATGATTCGTCGGACAGTAAACCGCTTTTTGTTCGGCTGACCGGCGCGTTGGCACTGTATGTTGTGTCGACCGCGGGTTCGCTCGCCTGACTGCGGGTAGTCCAGCACCGCGTCCTCGTGATAGATGAGGTGCTCCGTTTCAAAATCGTTGGCATCGGACGCCGCCCAATGCCGATCCAGTGCCGTACGGATCTGTTGATCTCGCGCTCCCGAGCACTTCTTTTGTTGCTCGTTCATCTTGAGCCCTCAATTTGACAAGAAGCTAAATGCCCTAACGGAATCTGAGCCTACGAGTCGTCAAGTCTCGCTGTTTCTTCGATCGCTCCAGAATCACGATTAAGCCAGAATCACGATGACGAATCTATTGGACGAACGTATCGACTCATACTAAGGTCCGGATTGGACATTCGGGCACAGAGTGCTGCGCACTCTATCCCACGGGGCCCAATACCAAGGTATGGCCAATACCATCGTCCAATTGATTCCGCGGAGCACTTCGGGTGTAATCGCGCCATAGCCGATTCGGAGGGAATATGGATCACAATGAGGCAGTCCGAAAATTTGAACATTTGATGCTGAAAAGGGCTGACCAGGCCCAAGAGGCGGCAACCGAAATCGAAGCTTTGGTTTCGCTCCTCCCGAATGGGAAATCTCGGCAGCTCGCACAGTTACAGGCCAAGGCCAGTCACCATCAAGCGAAAGACTTTCGCGAACTGGCGCAGCAGGTCAAACAAAACTAGGGGGCCCGCGGCTTCGCTCCCTCGATCCAAATATTAAGGAAAGGATGGAAAAAGACATGCCAGAAGCGACCTGGAAACCTCACGAGAAACACGGACGGCTGACGACGCAGAGCGATTTGCCCGACAGCGTCTACGCGTTTCCGAAGCAGCGCAAAGAACCACTGACCGACGCACAACATGTGCGTAACGCGGTCGCGCGGTTCGATCAAGTTATCGATGTCTCCGATGCCGACCGTGCTTTGGCGTTCGCGAACATCGAAAAAGCTGCAAAGTACTATGGCGTCAACCTCGCGGAAACGTCATGGCGCGACCTGGGAATTCATCCCCAGAAGAGAAGAGAGGCAGCCGCCAAAGGCGCTGTGACGCGCGAAAGCCGGGCGCAGAGCTAAGAATCCACCGGTCGAACAGTCGGCCGCCGGCAAAATGAAAACCTTAACCAACCAAAACCAAATTTGAAGAGGAGACAGAAGAAAAGAAGAGGAGACACAGTATGACAGACACAAACGCAGTGATCGCGGTGTATGACAACCACACGGCAGCGGAAGACGCCGTGAAGGAACTTCAGAAGTCAGGCTTCGACATGAAGAAGCTGTCCGTTGTGGGGAAGGATTACCACACGGACGAGCAAGTCGTTGGCTACTACAACGCGGGAGACCGCATGAAGTATTGGGGAAAATGGGGCGCTTTCTGGGGCGGATTCTGGGGCTTGCTGTTTGGCGCCGCATTCTTTTGGGTGCCCGCGATAGGCCCCGTGCTGGTTGGCGGTCCGTTGGTGGCATCGATCGTCGCCGCCCTGGAGAACGCTCTGGTGGTCGGCGGTTTGAGTGCCATCGGCGCCGGTCTGTACAGCTTAGGTATACCAAGAGACAGCATCGTGACCTACGAAACCGCCATAAAGGCTGGCAAGTACCTTGTAGTTGCTCATGGAACTTCCGCTGAGGCGGCTAGGGCCAGAAATATTTTGAGCACTTTGAAACCAACCCAGGTGACCGATCATGTTCTCGAACCTGCTATGCAGGCGGTGGCCCACTGAAGGCATCGTGGGGTGGGGATCAGCTGGTTTGAACTCCACCTCACCCCACTTCGCATGGAAGGATGTTGGTGAATGTTATGGCCAGAGATAGATCCATTCGAACCGGTTGGCGTTGTGATAGTTGCGGCGAACGTGTGCTAGATCTGCAGGTAGGCTGGGTGGAGTGGCTTGCGGCCGAGGATACGAAGGGAAAACCGAAAATAAGCGGTTTGCGGTTAGTGCACCGTCGCAACACAAGCCCAAGATGGCGAGCGCCATACGGCTGTCAGTACAATCCGCGAGACGAATTCAGAAAGAACCGGGCCATCGTAGAGGGATTACCTCTTGACCGGTTCGCGGGTCCCGACGGCCTAATGTTACTGCTTTCGATGATTGCAGAACGTGAACTTCCAGTGCAGGAACTGATTGAACTCGCCAAGCGAGTACAGATTCCGGGCTACGAAGCAGTGCATGAACTGGCTCAAGGCGCCGTTAGCCAGGGAGTGATAGCGCCTTCTATCTCGTCAGGCTTTTACTTGCAGTGCGAAATCTGGGATGTGCTGCAGTGGGCGAAATACGGAAAGTCAGCGAAGTCGAGCCAAATTGTGCCTCTCCCCAAACTCGTTCGTCATGCTTGAACTGGATTTCGCGTTTCTAAGTTCGGAGCTTCACCGACCCGGCGACCAATTCCAGCTTCGGTCATCTAAATTATCTGTGTCGGTTGCGCCAAGGTACGAAGGAGGAAATATGAAAGCAGTTGTTGTCCATCAATATGGCGGTCCTGAAGTACTCAAGTTCGAAGACTATCCTGATCCCGTTCCGGGTCCGGGCGAGGTGCTGGTACGGGTCGCTGCTACGAGTGTGAATCCGATCGACTACAAACGGCGTGCTGGATTAACGAAAGACTTCTATCCTCTCCAGTTCCCGGGGCTCATAGGTGTCGATATGTCCGGTACTGTGGTCAAGATTGGGCCCGGAGTCGACGGCTTTTCCGTCGGCGACCAGGTGTTCGCGATGGCAGACAATACTTACGCTGAACTGTGTGTCGTGAAAGCCGCGGTCTTGGCGAAAGTTCCCAAGGGGCTCGATTTGATCCAGGCGGCAGCGCTGCCGCTGGTGACGGTGACCGGCAACCAACTCCTTACAGCGACGGGAATCAAAGCGGGCCAGACGGTTATTGTCGTAGGTGCTGTAGGAAACGTCGGGCGTTCGGCGGTATTCACTGCGAAGCAACGCGGGGCGACGGTGATCGCGGGGGTTTTGAAGAGGCAGATGGATGAGGCGAAAACCATCGGCGCAGACCAGTTGGTTTCTACCGACGACGACACCGCAATCGCGAATCTGTCTCCCGTCGACGCCGTTGCCGATACAGTCGACGGCAAGACGGCTGAAAAAATAATCGCAAAGGTCAAGCCGGGAGGAGTGTTCGCTTCGGTTCTCGGGGCTCCGCAGAACGCCGCGAAGTACCCATCTGTAAAGGTGGTGCCCGTATTCTCGCAATTCGACAGGAAAACGCTCGAGTTCATGGCCGAAGCGGTGCGCGATGGCAAGCTGGTAATCCCCATTAGCCAGAAACTGCCGCTCAGTGAAGCGGCCGAGGCTCAAGCAGCGGCAGAAAAGGGTGGCAGCGGGAAGATCTTGCTGGTGGCCTGACATTATTTTTTGCACCGGGCGCGATCCTCCTCGGGAGGAAGAATGAAAGCGGGAAGAATCCATTCCTTTGGTCCGCCGAACGCGATTGTGATCGACGAGATACCACCTGCGACGCCGGGAGAAGGCGAGCTGGTTGTACGGGTCGCTGCTGCCGGAGTTGGCCCATGGGACGCGCTCATTCGGGAGGGAAAGAGCGTTGTGCAACCGTCCCTCCCGCTCATTCTCGGTTCAGATTTGGCGGGGTTTGTCGACTCCGTGGGGGCAGGAGTCGTTCAGTTCAAGCCGGGCGACGAGGTTTTCGGCGTCACAAACAAACAATTCTGCGGCGGTTATGCCGAATATGCGGTGGCGTCAGCCCAGATGGTAGCCGCCAGGCCGAGGTCATTGAGCTTTGTCGAGGCAGCGTCTGTGCCGGTAGTGGCGGTGACGGCGTATCAGATGCTGTTCGACTATGCGCAGTTGAGGGCAGGCCAAGCAGTATTAATCCACGGAGCGGCTGGAAATGTTGGCGCGTATGCGGTGCAACTGGCGAAGCAAGCGGAACTGCGGGTTTTCGCAACCGCCGGGCCTCCCGATCTCGACTATGTTCGCAGCCTCGGGGCCGAGATCGTCGTGAACTACAATACTTCAACGTTCGAAGATGCCGTGCCCCCCGTCGATGCGGTGCTCGACACGGTCGGAGGAGAGATGCAGCATCGTTCATTCCGTGTTTTAAAGCCGGGCGGTATCCTCGTGTCGTCGGTTTCGCCGCCGCCACAGTGTGCGGGCTTTCGTTCAGTGTTCCTCTTGGTAGACGTCACCGCGACCCGGCTGGGCACGCTCGCGAAATTGTTTGATAGCCGAAAACTGATCCCCGAGGTGGGCACTCTGCTCGCGCTCGGAGAAGCTAGGAGGGCGCACGAGATGCTGGCCGGTGCGCCCCACAAGAGAGGAAAGATCGTACTTACGGTGCAGGGTGTTCACTAAATACTTCGCTCGATGCCGAAAAGGCGCGGCTGGCATTCTTCGCGGTTGACATCATTTTGCGAACAGAGGACATAAAGGAAAAATCAAATGAAAAAAGATCACCGCGGAATCAACTCCGCTTCGAAGCCGAGTGGCAATGGTTGTGTGGATTGCCTGGCGTCACCGAGCGGTTGGTGGTTTCATCTCCGCCGGTGCGCGGAGTGTGGACACATCGGATGCTGCGACAGTTCTCCGAGCCAGCATGCGTCAAAACATGCGGCAGCGACAGGGCATCCGATCATCGCCAGCTTCGAGCCGGGTGAGGATTGGTTCTACGATTACGATAAGCAGGCCATGATCACGGTCAAGGGTGTGGAGTTGCTTCCGCCGCATTCGCATCCAAAAAATCAGCCCATTCCTGGACCCGCAGGAAAAGTGCCAGCCAATTGGGAATCGCTCCTGAACTAGCTGCCATGAATCTGCCTGAGGCGCCGATCGCACACGAAGGCTTCTTCGCAACTTACTTCCTCACCGTGAGCGACCTGGATAAATCGAAAGACTTCTATGTCCGCATCCTTGGCGGCAAAGTCATCAAGCCAGAGAATCCCTGCTACATCAAGCTGGCGAATACATGGCTCCTTCTCAATTCCGGCGGAGGCCCGACTCCCGACAAGCCAGAGGTGCTTCTTGAAACGCCGACGGATCTGAACCGATGAAGTAGCTTCCTTAATTTGCGCGTCGCCGACATCTGGGCCTGCTACAAACAATGGAGCGACAAAGGAGCGCCCTTTCTTACCGAGCCCTTAAATAATCACGGCTGGGAATGGCGCTGCTACATGCGGATTCTAAGGGATACGACCATTACGTTATCGGCAACTTCACGGCCTGTCCCCTAGAGAAGGCTCGTCCCGGTGAAATGCGCCGCGTCTGCATTCGACGTGCTGCTAATCTTCGACGGATTCCGCGACAGCCGAATTAACTCGCGGTGAGTCCGAGCTGTTGCAAATTGGCGATTTCGCTCAAAACAGGGGCCAAGCGACCTCGACGCAAATGATCTCCTTCGGGCTCTTGTCGGTTTTTCTATCGTAGCCTCCCGTCAACTTCCTACAAGATTTTCCGGGGACCGCCCGCGCAAAGATACAACCGATACCATCGTCCAATTGTTTAAGGCTCATCCTTCTGCTTTGATGCCGTCATGCCACAGATTCAATCAAAATCTGCATCGCGGAAACGTCGTTGAACATAACTTTGCCGATAACTTAGTAGCCTTCCCGGAGGGACATCATGTCAACCAACAAAGCAGAAATCACCACCGTGCCGCCGCCCACATCGAATCCTCTCGATGTCATCCCAGACGAAATACCGTTCGATGTGCCCTATGGGCGCCCAATCTCACTCTACCAAGCCCAGGCGGTGATTCAGGCCGCTGTGGCTGAGGCCAGGAAACGTAATTGGAAAATGAACGTCGCAGTCGCCGATTCCGGTGGCAACTTGGTTGCCTTCCAACGCATGGACGGCGCGATGCTCGCCTCCATTCCGATTGCGCAACACAAGGCGAAGGCAGCCGTGACCTTCCGGCGCCCAACCAAGGTCTTCGAGGACGGCATCAACCTTATGCACCTCAACTATCTGCTCGCGTTCGATGGAATCATTGCGTCGCGAGGCGGTATTCCACTGATCGACCAGGGCGATATTATCGGCGCAATCGGTTGTTCGGGAGGCACGGATTCCCAAGACGAAGTTGTGAGCAATGCAGGGGCGGCGGTGATTAACAAACTCCCGGCGGGGAACAGTTGACCCGGTGTGGTTTGCGGCGCGTGCCCCACTTCTAACTGGCACAATCTGGGGGTGCCCCAATTCTCACGTTCTTTGCGAGAAGTGGGCCGCTCCACGGCTAGTAGTCTGGCCGCCCGCTTCTCGAAAGCCGCGAGAAGCGGGCACTCCCAATTTGAGTTGTGCAGCGCTCGGAGCGAACTGCGCTACAGTCACGCCGAAGAAGGGTGCCACCCGCCAGACCGTCGATTGAGCGAAAAATTGCGGAGCCTGTGGTTACAAGCTCCGCAAAATGTGCCTAGCGCGCGATTTGCCCCAGATAGTATCCCAGCCGATTTTCGACGTCCCCCGGCTTGTGGAAGCCGCGCGCGATCAGCGCCTTGATCCCCTCCTGGGCGGCAGGTCGCCCCAGCGAAGCGATGCAGGCATCCCACCCGGCGCCGAGCTCAACGTCTGGCGGCAGGCTGGTGTTGACGAGGCGCTTGGTCTGGGCGATCGCCCATTTGTCGAACTTGGCGATCCGGATCGCGAGCGCCTCTACGAAGGCATCCAGATCGGCGTCGGGCAGGGCGCGATTGATATAGCCGTAGGCCTCGGCCTGGTCTGCTTTAATATCTTCCGAACTCAAGAGCACTTCGAGGGCGCGGTTTCGGCCGATAAGTCGGGGAAGCCGAGCCATGGGGCCGCCGCCGGCGACCATCCCCACGCCCACCTCCCATTGCGAGATGATGGTCTTCTCGCGGCTGGCAAAACTCATGTCGCAGGCCAGCGTGATCTCGCTGCCGTTGCCGGTTGCACGGCCGCGGATGAGGGCGATGGAGGCGGCTGGCAAGCGGGTCAGACGCACGAGAAAGTCCGGCCAGGGCGGCAAGCCTGTGGGACCCTCCGGCAGTGAGGTCAGGTCCTCAATCTTGGCCGTGAAATCGGAGTGATTCAGGAAGTAGTCTTCGACCGCGCTGTCGAAGACCACGACCCTGACCTGCTCGTCGGCCTCGAGAGCATTGATGACTCCCTGGAACTGCTTGACCATTTCCGGGCCCATCACGTTGATCGGCGGGTTGTCGATCGTGACGCGCCAATAGGCGGGCGACCGCCGGGCCACGCGAATCTGTGCCGGTTTCGCAGGTGTGTTCAACTCTGTGAGTTTGGCAGGTGCCTTCATAGTTGCCATGAAATTTTCCTCCGTATTTGCGCTGCCGCCATTGAGCCAGAACAAAATGGGACGCGCAATTGGACGATGGTATTGCCCCTACTTTCGTATCGGGATGAGTAAGGGTTTCACGCTTTTCCTCGCAGTCGCCGATCTAACATCCAAGATCCCGACAAGGAAGGCCAATTCGAAATTGGCAGCTACTGCGTGCGAACGGTGAGTTCACTGGAAGTAACCGGTGGCTCGTCGTGATACATGGTTAAGCAAAAGCGTCCATCGGGCGACGCGAAACACGCCGTCGGATTCAAAGTAAGTCGAAACCTGTACTCTCCCGGATTGCGGAACGGACTGATGTCGTAGCCCCATGCAAGGCTGAAATCACCCTCGACCACAGCACCCGGGAGAATTGGCGTTTCTACCAGGGCATTTAAAGTGCACGTCAGAGTCTCCAGTACAGGACGCCATTGTCCGTCAGCCAGGTATTCCGGGAGAAAATCCCGACAACCCTGCGTCCAACGCACGATTCTCGTACCGGAGTTCCCGATTTTGTAGTGGAATGCCGTGCACTCAATGGTGCCAACCCCTTTACCTGCGCACTTGCCGCGCAGCGCAGGCGCGATTCTCGCAGCCAGTGAAGCGGGAGTAACGTTCACCTCGAACGAGAATTTCATCTCGCCGAGGTCTGGCAGTGCTGGTGAATCCGCTCTCACTTCGTTCGAGATGACGGAAACCGGCTCCTGAAAAGAGAAAGGGGAAGCAGAACTGGGCGGGCGTATAATCTGCAACGGACGAAGGCAATCCGCGCCTTCCGGTTCTTCGGTGCAGCCCAAGAGAACCCACTCCGCGCGCAGCGTGTAAGAGCCAGGCGCAAACGACTCCGCGTCTCGCCGCGGGGAGATTAAACGAGTCGCGTACTCGTTCTTCTCGCCGGGCTTCAGACGAAGGCTGTGCATTGTCGTCGGCCCGCAGTTGTCACTCTTTTTCTGACTAACCGGGAACCATCCAAAGCTCGAGCTTGGTTCCTTGCGGTCGATTCGGATCTCTGGTTCGTTGCAACCTCCCCAACTGATTCGGACTGCCTTCTTGCTCAGATTCTCCAGAGTCAACGTAAAGGCGCGGCAGGTTAATGTCTGCGCGGCTTCGCCGGTGCAACTTGGCCCAAGCGGCAAGGTTCTGTGGCGATCCTCCGCCAGCGTGAGGCGGAACTCGTTCGCGTCGGGCAGCAGTTGCGGAGCGTCCCCAGCCTTTAGCAACGGGCAGCAGACTGAGAAGAAGCAAATTGCCGCAAGACGGAGAAATTTGTGAGCAGTGGGCGCCATTACCATTGCAGATACCCGATTGGCGCACGTTGTCGCCGAGGTCTGCCCATGGCCAAGCGCCGCCGGCTTCGACGGAGCCATATCGCCCGCGCCTTTCGCTCACGGCATCCGCGAACTTTTCGAATGTAGCGCATCAAGTTCGCAATTGCATTATAAGAGGATCAGTTGCAGGAAACTTCCTCCCGTAGACTTGATACGAAGGTATCGTCGATACTATGGTCCAATTGTTTTACTCCCCTCAGGTCTGGTTTAATCGCAATCGTTCAGGACGCACGTTGATCGGGCTTAGAAGACTTTTCTTGTGAAGGAGAACACACTATGTCTGAACTTGTGACAAAATCTGTGGCGCGAAAGCAACAACACCAGAAGATAGAAACACGCACCGCCATGAAACGTATCGCCGGTTTTGCCGTCGTTGCGACAGCCGTCACAGTGCTCGCCGTCCTTGTCGCCGCAGCCCTTCACGCGCAAGGCCAAAACAATGACAAGTACTCGCTGATATCGCCGGGCGGGATCGCGTTCTCCGACTTCAGGGGATACGAGGACTGGGCTGACGTCTCTTCTGCCCACACCGACGAAAGGCTCAAGGTGATCGTTGGCAATCCGACCATGATCAAGGCGTTCAAGGCCGGCATTCCGCTTAACGGCCAGCCTTTCCCGGATGGCTCCATGATCGTGAAGCTCCAGTGGACACCGAAGAAGAGCACGGAGGCCCCCTTCGTTGTGGATGTACCAGACGTCTTTAAGGAGGCTTTCGTGATGGAAAAGGACAGCAAGAGATTTGCGAAAAGCGGCGGATGGGGATACGCGGTGTTTAACTACGATGCCGCATCGGACAAGTTCACGCCCGATCCCAAAAGCCCCTCAGACTGCGGATTCGCGTGCCATACGCCAGTGAAGGCGAAGGACTACATCTTCCACCCGTACCAGAAGCGTTGAACCGCGACTACCCGGACATTAAATACCCGGCGCAAGCCGCGGCGCCATTGGGAGTCCAATAATGTGGCAAGTCGGTGGTTGCAAACGTAGGCTGCTATAGCGCACCTTAGTTTTTTTCTTCATAATCCTGGGTATGGCCCTTGTTGTCTTCCTCCGGGGTGTCAATGTTGGCGGGCACAGGACGTTTCGCCCCAGCATCCTGGCACGAGAACTGAGCGGCTATGATGTCGTGAACGTGGGCGCCGCGGGCACCTTTGTTGTTCGTAAACCTGTTGTTCGTACAGCTGGATCGCGAGCAAAATTCCGTACTGCATTGCTTCGCAAGCTGCCCTTCGAAGCGGAAATTGTGCTGTGCGATGGCCGCGATCTTTTGCGACTGGAGACGGAGAATCCGTTTGGAACTCAGCCATCAACGCCGGATGTTGTCCGGTTCGTGAGTATCCTGTCGAAAGCCGGCGGTGTCCGGGCGTCGCTTCCCGTCACGTTTCCCCCAGACGGGGAGTGGTTGGTGCGAGTGATTGCGTCCCAAGGGCAATTCGTGTTCGGAGTGTACCGTCGTCACATGAAGACAATCGGTTATCTTGGCCAGATCGACAAATTGTACGGCGTGCCAGCTACGACTCGGAATTGGAACACAATAACTGCGATCATGCGAATTTTGAAGAGTCACACCCGCGGACGCGAGGATTCTAATTGTTGACGGCTGCTCGCGCGCTGCAGGGACAGAGAACCTGAAAACTAGTGGCCAAGTGTTGCGGCCTTGGCTTCGGGCACCGCGATCGTGACCGAATCCGGTTCGGTCCAGACAGCTTTCCCACTCGTCAGGTCGAGGCGGTGCATGGTGATCTTCACGCGGCCACGATCGACATCGACCATAAGATAGTGGTAATTCACTTCCTTACTCTGGAAGGGATCGTCCTTGGCGCGATCGATCGGATAGGGATGGGCTCCAGCGCCGCCGGTCACGAAATAAGTGATGCCGCCGTGCTCGTGGCGTTCGTAGTTGTGCACGTGCCCGGAGAAAACGACGAAGCGGGCGCGTTGGTTCTGCTGCCGCGCCTCCAGCATTCTGGCCAGTTCCTTCTCCTGGGTGCGGGCGGAGTGGCCTCCGCCGAACATTTTCATCTCCGACGAACTGGTGTAGGGAGGATGGTGCAGAACAATGAAAACAAAGTCGACATCGCCGGGCAACTGGTCGAGCTTCTGGGTCAGCCATTTTCCTTGCGGTCCGGAGATCTCGTCGAGCGAACTGTCGAGCACCAGAAGCAGCGTATTGGCGGCGCGCACCGAATAGTAGCGGCTGCTCTTCAGATCAGGGAAGCGCTCGAAATAATTGGCGAGCGCAACCTTTTCGTCTCCGTGGAACTCGTGGTTGCCGAGCGCGGGGTAAACCGGAATTTTCTTTTCCCGCCACACTGCAGTTTCGCTGTCCCATACTTTCCAGTCCTCTTTGTCGTAACCGTTGTAAACGATGTCGCCTCCGAAAGAGATGAATGCCGGATCGGTCTGCGCAATCGCCTGCACCAGCGCCTGGCGCACGGCAGGATTCGCCGCATCTGCGTCTTTGGGATCGTGGAATCGCGAATCCCCATAGGCGACGAAGTGAAAAGGCGTCGTCATCTGAATTTGTAACTCCACTGGCTCGTTTTGTGACGTGGCGTTCGAATGCGAGCCGGAGCAGCCAACGCAGGCGAAAAGAATAACGATCGGCAATTTCCGAAAACATCTCATTCTGTTGTCCACAACCAGTACTTTAGACTGTTCTGCCTCCGCCGTGGACAGGAAGAGCTGTTGGGTTTCGAAGTCGAGTGCCATGGTTTTCCGCCTGGGGCAGTCTCGCCAGGATGCAAGGTTACGAGCAAACTGCCTTGGACGATTTTGTGCGCCTGCTGCGAAACACAATCAATTGTAGTGATGGGGCAATGGCCGGCGAAGATAAGTAAACAATTCAGGATGGTATAGCTACGGGTTCCGGGACCTGCCGATCCCGGAACCCGCTACTGCTTCGAGCCCGACTATCCATCGTACCGGCTCGCCCTTCTACCTCAATGAGTCGTAAAGCTGAATTGCGTACCTGGGAACCGGTTCAGACCCAGGTCATACACGTAGTTACCGGAGTAGTTGACGTACATGGTGTAGGTTGTGGCGGCCGCCAGATTCGACTTCGGCTGCAACGTGGCCGTTTTGTAATCCGTCGAGAACGTGATGTTAGACGGCACCACGTTGTTTGAAGGATCGCGCAGGGTGAAGCTGGTGTTTGGATCAAAGAACCCTGAATCCATGGCCTCGCTGAAGACGACCTGAACCGTCGTGTTGTCGGGAACATTGGTAGCCCCGCTCGCCGGAGTGGTCGACACCAGCGTGGGTGCAACAAGATCGACTCCTGTCCCCGTGGTAAAGGACACCGCCGAGAAGGCGGATTGAGCGTTCCCGGTAATGTCCAGAACTCCCGTCACGTTGATGGTGTAGGTCATGCTCGCGCTCAGCGGGGTCAGGGGCAGCAACTGTACGCCCTGATCGCCGTCGAACAGCGAGGTGGTGGTCGGGATGACTGAACCGCCCTGCTTCAGCGTGACGCCTCCGAGAGAAGCGCCGTCGATGGCCTCGCTGAACAGGATATCCACCGGCGCATTGAGGGGGACCCCGGTGAAGGCGCTGGGCGGACTGATCTGCGCCACCGACGGCCCAGTCGTCTGCGTCCCGGTTCCGCTGAGGAAATCCACCGCGAAATCTTGTTGCAAGTTCCCGGAAAGGTCAGTCACGTTGTAGCAACCCAACTGGTAGGACTGGCTCGCCGTGAGGTTGGCCGACGGCTTCAGGAAGATCGTGGTCAAATCCGCACTGAAGCTGATGGTGGTGGTGAGATAGGTCCCCGTGCTGTTGTCGTAGACGTACACTGAAGTGAGGACACCGCCTGGGTTGACCGATCCTGGATCGATCGGCTCGTTGAACTGCACGGCAAAGACAGCGTTCGTGCCGACCGTCTGTCCGCTCTGCACGCTGGGGTTGATCACGTAAGGCCCGACGAAATCGGCGCCTGTCACGGTGTTGAAAGTGGTGGTTTGGCTGGCTACGGACACGCCCGCCTGGCTGGTGACGCCGCTGATCGCGATCGACATTTTCGTGTTCGAGGGCAGCTGAGCCTGTGGAGTAATGATGGTGCGCTTGTAGTCACTGGTGAACATGATGCTCGACGGCACTTCCGTCACCGAACCGCCGCTTAACTGGATCGAACTGCCGGTGACCGAGACCGGGTTGATGGCCTTGTTGAAGTCGACGGCAACGAAAGCGTTCGTGCCGATGTTGGCGGCCGAGTTCGGAGGAGCAACCGTCGTAATCGTAGGCGCGGCGGTGTCAACAGCCGTTCCTGCCGTGAAGTTGTAAGCGAAGGGCTGTACCGCGACGCCATCTGTATTAGTAACCGCATTGTTGGGACTGATATAGACCTGGTATTGCGAGCCCGACACCAGGTTGCCGGTGGGTGCGATATTGATGACCTGCGTGCCTACCAGCGACACCGTCGGAGTCAGATACGAGTTGCTGCTGTATTGGTAGAGCGTCACGCTGGTGTTATTGAGCGTGCTGCCCTTCAGCGCCTGGTCATATTCCACCTGGATGATGGTGTTCAGCGGCACGTTCGTAGCGCCCGAGAACGGATTGACTGCGTCCTCTACAGCCGCCGTGTTCGTGGGCGACCCTGCCGTAGTGAACTGTTCCGAGTAGTACGTCAGGTAATTGCCGTAAATGTCCTGCGCCGTCGAGTTGAGGAAGACCTGGACGGATGTGCCGGCGATCAGCGCCGAACTGGGCGTGAATTCGATGCTCTGCCCGTTGCTGCCGACGGTAGTTGTGCCTGATACCAAGACTCCGTTCTGCGAAACATAGAGCGCGCCACTGAGCGTACCGGCATTCATGGGAGCGCTGGTGAACAGCGTAATGACCGTATTCGTGGGCACCAAGGTAGCGCCGTTGCCCGGTCGCCCACTGACCACCGTCGGCGCCGTATTCAAGACCGACGTGGTGGTTGTGAATTGGCTGGTCGTGTTGGCCAGCGCGTTGCCGGAAAGATCCGTAATTTGGTTCGTCGCGGCAACCGTGAGGGTGGCCCCCGCCGGCAGCGTTGAAGCGTTAAGCATCACCGTGCGGTTGTCGCGCGAGATCGTCCAACCTGGATTGAGCGGCAAATCTCCATTGAACAGGTTGAGGCTGCTTTGAGTAATCGTTGCCGGGTTAATGGACTTCGAGAACGTCAGTACCGCTTGCGTATTCAATCCGGCGTTGGTGGTGCCGTTCGCCGGAGTTATGGTTACGGTCGGGGCAGTGTGATCCGCGGTGGTGGCAGTCGTGAACGACCCCGCGCTGACGCAAGCAGTGTTGTTCGCCTCGTCACGCAGGTTGCACACGGTCATTGTCATCAACGTGCTGGCCGGATACTGGGTCAGCGGCGTGAAGGTTACCGCGGCACCACTCACGGCGTAGGTGCCCGCCACAACGTCGTTATTGCTGCTGACATAGATGTACACGGTATTCGGATTGACCGATGCCGCGTCGATCAGGTTGTTCATGGTGAAAGTCACGGGGCTGGTCACGGCCACACCGGTCGCTCCATTCACCGGACTACTCGATACCAGAGTGAAGCTTCCGCTGCCGTACGAACTGGTACCCGTGGTAAACGAACTGGGGAAGGTTGTCACCGAATTTCCCTGCACATCGTTGAAGCCGCCGACCGACACGTTGTAAACCTTGGAAGCAGTCAGGGCTCCGCTGGGCGTAAATGTGAGGGTGATTCCGTCCGTGGCCAGAGCGACAGTGCCGGCGATGGCGCTGCCGCCCGAAGGCGTAACCGTAATCGAGCTATTGGTGACCGTGGTGGGATCGATTTCATCGCTCATCTGAGCGATGATCAGCGCGTTCAAGGGAACGCCCGTCTGCGAACTGGCGGGGCTTATGGTGCTCACCGTGGCATGGCTTGTATCCGAGCCGGCGCCGGTAACGAAGGTAGGTTCGCTGCAGAGGCCGTAGTTCCCGGCCACGTCGTAATAGGACTTGTTGCACCCAATGCTGAGATAGTAGTAGGTGTTGGGGAGCAGCGGCGAACTGGGCGTGAGGATTGCCGTCAACCGGTCCGCCGTCATGCTGACCGTCGCCGGCACGTACTGGTTAGTGGCGCCGTTGACCAACATGACCGATCCGCTGTTGTACGTCTCGTTCGAACTCGTGACCACGGTCAGAGGATTGAGCCGCTCGCTGAAGGTGATACGCGGCGCCACGTTGATGCCGACCCCAGTCGAACCGGTCAGCGGGTCGAACACGGTCGCCGTCGGATGAATTAAGTTGAAAGTCGGACCGGTCGTGAATGTATTCGTAACCGTACCCGACATCACGTTGCCCGCCGTGTCTTCCACGCCGGTAATCGTGATGGTGTAATTCGCGTTCGAAGCCAGCAAGGGCAGCGTCGGCGTCAGGGTGAGCAACTGGTTGGCATCGCTGAATACCGGCGTGACCGCTACCGGGTTGCCACTCGCCGTAACCGTGATCCCACCAATGCTGGTCGGCTGAATCGGCTCGCTGAACAAAATCTCAACCGGAGCATTCACCGGGACTGCGGTTTCGCTGTTCTCCGGGCTGGTGTTGATCACCGTGGGCGGGTTGGTATTAGTGCTAAACGCCGTGGTGAAGTTGATGGCGAAGTCCGTCTGCGGGTTCCCGGCGAGATCCGTCATGTAGTAGGCACCCAGCTGATAGGTGGTGCCAACATAGAGGACGCTGGTCGGGACCAGGAAGATAGTCGTCTGGTCAGCACTCCAGGACACGGTCGTGGTTACGTACTGACCATTACCGTAGTTGTAGAGGTAGACATCCGTGGGACCGCCGTTGCTGCCAATGTCCATTGGCTTGCTGAACGTCATGCTGAATACCGAGTTGACGGGAACATTCGCCTGGCTGCTCAGTACGCTGCTCGTGACGACGTAGGGCGCGATGAAATCCGGACCGGCTTCGGTGGTGAAGTTTGTCGTCGTTTTCGCGACTGCCTTGCCCGCCTCGCTGGTCACGCCGCTGACCGTGACCGTCATCTGCGTGCTCGGCGGCAACGGGGCCTGCGGAATGATCGAAACGCGGGTGTAATCGGGGCTGAAGGCGATGCTCGCGGGCACTTCATCGGTCGCTCCCGCAGCCAACTGGATCGTGCTCCCAGTCACCGACACTGGATTAATCGTCTTGTTGAAGTTCACCGCAACCGCGGAGTTGGTGCCCACGGTGGAGTTGCTGGTTGGCGCCTGCGACGTAATCGTCGGCCCGGCGTTATCCACCGCTGTACCCGCCGTGAAGTTGTAGGCGAACGGTTGCACCGCCACGCCATCGATGTTGGTGACGGCGCTGTTCGGGCTGACGTACACCTGGTACTGCGAGCCCGACACCAGATTGGCTGCCGGCGCGATGTTGATGACCTGCGTGCCCACCAGCGAGATCGTCGGAGTGAGGTAAGTTCCGGTGCTGTACTGGTAGAGCGTTACGCTCGTGTTATTGAGTGTGCTGGCCTTCAGCGCCTGGTTATATTCCACCTGAATGATGGTGTTGAGAGGCGGAGGCGCTGCATTGCTGCTGTTCGGGGGGTTCACAGTCTGCACTGTGGCCGCCGTGTTGGTCGGCGATCCAGCGATGGTGAACTGTGCCTGGTAGTTGTTCAGAGGCACATTGTCGGAACTGAGCGCGGCCGGAGTCAGGGACACCTGAATGATGTCTCCCGCACCGAATGCGGCTCCCGGGGTGAACTGAATTGCCTGCCCGTTGCTGAAGGTTTGCAGGGTTCCGGAAACGACCACACCGTTATCGGTGACGTTAAAGGCGCCCGCAATGGTAGAAGGATTCATCGCGGCGGAGGTGAAGAGTGTCACACCCGTAGTGGCAGGGACGTTGGTTGCGCCACTGGCGGGGCGCATCACCGTCACCGACGGCGCACTGTTCGACAGTTCCGTGGTCAGGGTGAACTGGCTGCTGGTGTTCGCCAAGGCGTTGCCGGACAGATCCTGAATGCCGCTGGTGAGTTCAATGGTGAGAGTCGCGCCCGGAGGCAGGGTTGCACCGTTGTAGTTCATGACGATCGTGCGGTTATCACGCGAGATGGTGTAGTTGTAACCAATGGAAGTATCGCCGTTGAACAGCGCCAGCGTATTTGGCGTAATCGTCGATGCATTGATCGACTTTGAGAAGCTCAGCACGATCTGTGTGTTGAGTCCGACGTTCTGCGCGCCGTTGACAGGCGAGATGGTTACGGTCGGGGCAGTTTGATCCACGGTGCTGCCGGTTGTGAACGATCCCCCACTGACGCAAACGGTATTGCCTGCCTCGTCCAACAGGTTACAGACGGTCATCGTCATCACCGTGCTGGCCGGATACTGGGTCAGCGGGGTAAAGGTCACCGCCGTGCCGCTTACGCTGTAAGTCCCGGCAACCACTTCGCTATTGCTCGAGAGGTAGACGTAGACGGTGTTAGGGTTCACCGATGCCGCGTCAATCAGATTGTTCATGGTGAATGTAACCGGACTGGTCACCGATACGCCGGTGGCGCCGTTCGTTGGACTCGTCGCGGTCAGGTTGAACGAACCACTTCCATACGAACTGGTGCCGGTCGTGAATGAACTGGTAAAGGTGGTGACGGCATTGCCATCGACGTCTCTAAATCCGCTGACCGAAACGTTGTAGGTCTTGGAGGCAGTCAACGCGGCGCTAGGTGTGAAGATAACTGTGACGCCGTCGGCGGCCAGACTGACCGTTCCAGCGATGGCGCCGCCGCCAGAAGGCGTAACCGTGATCGAGCTGCTGCTGATCGACGTCGGGTCGACGAAGGTGCTCATCTGCGCCGAAATGCGGGCGTTGAGCGGGACTCCAGTCTGCCCGCTGCTCGGGTTGATGGTGCTCACCGTGAGTGGGTTGGTGATGGCACTGTTTCCCGTGAAAAAAGTCGACGCGAAGCAGCTGCCACTATTGCCGGCAATGTCGGTGTAACCGCACAGAGAGATGTAGTAGTAGGTACTTGGCAGCAGCGGTGCGGTTGGGGTCATCGTCACTGAAAGACGGTTCGCCGACACGGTCACCGTAACGGGAACGACGAGATTGCTGTCTTCGTAGTACAGGATCAACGCCGTCGGAAGAGTTGCCCCGTCGATCGGTTCGTTAAAGGTCAAGGTTGGAGTAACGTTCAACCCTACCCCGGACTCACCATTCGGCGGGTCGACGAGCGTCACAGCGGGCGTGGTCGTGTCAGCGCTGGTTCCAGTGGTGAAGCTGAAACTGCCCGGATTGGTGAGCGCATTGCCGACGTCATCGGTAATCTGCGTGGTGTAGCTGACGGTATAGGTAGTGCTCGCCGTCAAAGGATTGACCGGAGTGAAGGTCACCGTCTCATCGTTCGCGGAATAGGTGAAGTTGCCCAACACCGCAGTGCTGCCGGCGGCCATCGAGAAGCCGGCCTGCACGGTGATCGGATCAATCGGCGTGCTGAACTGCAACACGACCGGAGTTCCGCCACTCGCTGTTCCGTTCAGCGCGATATTGGTGTCGCCATTTACTGGACTGGTGGCGGTAAGTGCCGGGCCTGTCAGGTCGTTGCTGAAGGCGGTGTAGAAGTAATAATCCTGGCTAGGCAGGTCGTCGCCGCAAGCATCCTGCACGTAGTTCTCGTAACTCAGATAGACGACCAACTGCCGGCCGGCGGGTAGCTGTTCGCTGGGCGTAATCGTAGCAATCGTGCCCGACGCATCGAGTGCGATGCTGCCCGGTATTTCCTTACTGGTGGTCTCGTCGTAGAAGAAAATCGTGGTGCTGCCCGAGTTTCCGAGCGAGAAGGTGCTGCGACTCATGGGCACGCTGAACTGGATTTGTACTTGAGCATTCAGCGGCACACCGGTGGCGGCACTGGCCGGGCTGATGTGCAACACGGTTGGCGCCGTCCCGTTACAGGTCTCCACATACATTCCGTTATTCACGGTCAGCGTCTGCGAGCCGGTTTGTATCTGTACCGGGCGGAAACCATTGGTAGCCCCCGACGTAACTAGACTCGCCGTGAGACTGGTCGCGCTGTTGACAGTCACGGGACCGAATGCCCCAGCTGCCGCGCCTCCCACAGCGATTCCTGGACCGAAATTGGCTTTCGTCGTTCCGCTAGCCCAATTCGTGAATGCGCCCGTCACCGTTACACTTTCGGTTTGCGTGGGCTGAATCGTATTCGGAGTAATCACCGTAACCTGCGGCACACCGGCGATCACGGTGAACGACGGCGTGATCACTTGCGATCCCGTTGTAATCGTCACGTTGCGCGAGCCGGTGGCTGCCGCGTCATCAATCGTGATCGGAACCGACGCGCTGGTGGGGCCGTTCACAGTTACCGTGCCGACCGTGATGTCGGAGCCAAAATTGACGGTTGTGGTCGGACCGAAATTGGTGTCGTTACCCGTAATGACAACGGTCTCGCTCGATCCCTGGTGCGCCGAAGACGGATTGAGCGTGGCCGAGGCCGAAATGACGCCGGTACCCGAAAGTCCTATTAATAGCGGATCAGGGCTGGACGTATTCGTCACGGTGAGCGCTCCGGTGACGGCTCCCGCGATCGTCGGCGCAAACTGAATCTCGACGGTGCAGGTCTTGCCCGCGGCCAAGGTTCCGCCCGAGAGTGAGCAGGTGGTGCCGCTGAGTTGAATTTGGAAATCGCCCGACGGCACAATACTGCTCAAGGTCGACGCACTCGTGTTGTTGTTGGTGATCTTGATCGATTTCGCCGTGCTGCTGGTGCCCACGCTCTGGGATGCGAAGGTCAGTTTGGTGGGGGCTACGGTCAGGTCAGCCTCAGAGGTGCCACTCAGATTGACCAGTTGCGGGCTGTTATTACCGGTATAGGCTACAGCGGCCGATCCTTCGATGCTGCCGATAAATGTGGGGTCAAAAGTGATGCCGAACGTGCATGTCTTGCCAGCCGCAATCGTGCCGGTACAGTTATTGTTGACGATCGCATAGTCGCTGCTGGCCGTAACCGTGCCGAGTGTCAGCGTGGACGAACTGGTATTGGTCAGGGTGATGGTCTGGGTGGCGCTGGTCCCGCCGGATAGGACCTTGAACGTAAGACTGGTCTTGCTCAGGGAGATGGGCGTGGTTGGGCCGCCCGTCGCAGTAGACGTAAGCTTCACGGTGGTTGGCAGGGCATTGGGCGCGTTGTCGGTGATGATGATGCCGCCGTCGTCTGTCGCCGATGTGGGCGTTACCGTGACGGTCACGGTACAGAATTTCGCGGGCGCAAGTGCCGCCGTCAAACAGGTGCCCGTCGTGATGGTGTAGTCGGTAACATTGGTCGTGATTGAATTGATCGTGACCGTGCCCTTGGTGTTGTTGGTGATCTTGAAGGTCTTGGCTGCACTCGTCGTCCCGATAGTCCCCGCGGTGAAACTGAGACTTGCCGGAGCAGTGCTGACCGGCGCCTCTCCGGTTCCCGTGAGCCCCACAAATGCCAACAGATTGTTGTCTTGATCGTAGATGCTGACTGCACCCGAAATCGAACCCACGATGGTTGGCGCAAACGAAATGTTCGCCGTGCAGGCGCCGCCGCCAGCGATACTATTGTTGCAGTTGTCGGTCTCCGAGAAATCGCCGCTCGTCACGATGCTGATGGTCTGAGCCGATGCCCCGGTATTCGAGATTGTCACCGGTTTCGAACTGCTGACCGTGTCAATCAGTTGTTTCGCCGTGAACTTGATGCTGGCGGGTGAAACAGTGATCTGCGCAAATGCGCCGAGGCTCGACGCCGCTACCAGAACTGATAACAAGAGAACCTTATGAAATTGGCTGGCGACGGACGACACGGAAATCTTCGAAGCGAGGGCGATGGCGCGCATAGACACTCCTGGAGATGGCATGCAAAAAAGGTTTTTTTTATTTAGATTTCGCGGAACTCGGGGGAAAAAAAGGCGTCCGCGAACCCACTTACTGACGCCCCAGAATTCTACGCAGCAATGTCGGCGAATGCAATCTGAATTCGATTACTTTTGTGGAAAAAAATCAGGAGGTGCAATTCTTTGCAGTTCCCACAAACTCTCTCAACCTGATGTTACGCCGAGGAGGAAATTTTTTGCACTTTGATTTGTCCGCCACCGCACACCCGGTATTGATCAGCACTCATCTCACAACCTTGACGACCATGATTAAGCGATCATCGTTCAACGTTCGCTCGACGATCGATCCAGCAGATCCTTCAAATACTGCTGCCATACCGCCGCCCAGCTATGGGTTCCGTGACCGTGTGTCTCGGCAGAGGCGGGCAGCAAAATGAATTTGCCGTTCTTCACTTTTGTGATCTCGCGTTCCGCGATGCCCAACTCGGGCGGATTAATGAAATCATCGGCGGAGTTCACGAACATTACCGGCGCCTGGATCAAGCCCAGCTTCGATGACGGATCGTAGTCCCGCGACGCGTTGACTGCATAAAGAAAGTCGTTGGCGTCGAGCTCTGCCGTCGTCCGCTTCATGGAATCCTCCAGATAATGATCGGCAGCATCGCGGGTCGGCAGGTCTTGCTGCAGGTGCAACGGAGAGCTGCCGGCGATCAGCAGGAAATCCGCGGAGATCTGTAAGGCGGCGCGGGGCTCGCTCGAATATTCCCCGTTCTTCCATTCCGGATCCTGGCGGATTCCGTCCATCACCATTTTTCGCCAAATGCGGTTACGCCCGGCAATCTGTACCGGCAAACATGCCAGCGGCATCAGCGCATCCATTTCATCGGGAAATTCCTCGCCCCACATCCAGGAATGCATGCAGCCCATCGAAGTCCCAAGCACCAAACGGAGGTGGTTCACGCCCAGCCCCTTTTCGACCAATTCGTGCTGCAGTGAAACCATGTCGGTATAGTCATACTGCGGAAAGCGCGCATGCATCCCGTCGCTCGGCTTGCTGGATTTTCCGTGGCCAATGTTGTCGGGAATAATGATGTAGTACCTGGTCGCGTCGAGCAATTGTCCCGGTCCAAACAGCGCGCCGGCAAAAATCGGCCGGAGGAAACTCCGGCTGTTGCCGCTCGTGCCGTGCAAAATTAGAACGGCGTTGGTGGTTCGCCCCCTGGCATCCTTCACTGGCGAGCCCAATGTAATGAAGTGCATTTTGACCTCGGCCATGCTTTCGCCCGACTGAAAACGAAAATTGTGCACCACGAAGTCGCCCTCGCTAGTCAAAGGCTCCGTGGCCGGATTTTCTGGTGCATGCGTCGTGCCGGCTTGTCCTAGCGCGAGCGTCACTACCACAGTCACGAACAACCCCATGCTTCTCAAGATGCTTGTCATCATGCCTCCAAATTAAAGATGTGGTTGCATTTCCAGGGAAGGATGGACTGTACATCCAAAACAACCCTGGCTTCAAGGAGCGGATTACGCTGGCGGGGTTTCAGTTGAATCTGGTGCAACCCATTACCATGCGCGTAGAATCTTATTAGGTAAATACGCCCGCCGTTCCACATCGGGTTGCGTTCCAGGGTCGTCGGTCGAAAGTGCTCTCACTTTCGAAAGAGAGGTATCAGGTTATGAGCACATCCCGTCTTTCTGCATATTTAATGACATTCACGGCCTTCGTCATTCTTACTCTGACCCCGACACCAGGAATCGCTCAGCATGGCGGCGGTGGTCACGGAGGCGGCGGAGGTGGTGGTGGCTTCCATGGAGGAAGTAGCGGTGGTGGCTACCATGGTGGCGGTTCTTATGGCGGCGGGTCTTACGGCGGCGAGCGATCTTATGAGGGAGGCCGGGAAGGCGGCGGCTATCGCGGTTATTCAGGATCAGGATCGCATGCCTATGGAGCCGAAGGCCACGGCTATGGCGGGTACGGTTCTTCGCGCGGCATGACCGCGCGGGGCTC
>Ga0074044_10000886_pt1 | contig 27877 bp, 24 predicted proteins | sample BogForMeECP23OM1_FD_94443 | JGI IMG/M metagenome (GOLD analysis project Ga0074044, IMG submission 94443) | Bog forest soil microbial communities from Calvert Island, British Columbia, Canada - Bog Forest MetaG ECP23OM1 | ecosystem: Environmental > Terrestrial > Soil > Wetlands ... | reverse complement strand
TACACTCGGCCCACAGCGCAATCGTTACCCAGAGGATCAGAACAGGATTGGCTACGTCCAAGCAGGAGATGGGACATCTATGTTTTTAGTCCTATGGGAGTTCGATGTCAAGCCGGGATGTGACGAACGGTTTGAAAGCGTATATGGGCCAGATGGAGACTGGGCCCAGTTGTTCCGGCGTGACTCTGCGTACCTGCGAACTCTCCTCCTGCGCGATCCCTTTCGAGACCGCACTTACGTGACGTGCGACTTCTGGGAAACCGAGAAAGCTTACGAAGCGTTCCGGAAAGCAAACTCCGATGCATACCTGGCGCTCGACAAGAGATTTGAGGAATTTACGCTTGCAGAGCGCAAACTCGGTGAATTCGAGCAGCTCGCCGATGACGCCTGAATCTTTGGTTTGATTCGTTTTGCTCTCCGTTGATGCGTCTTCAGTTTTATCCATGGCGGACTGGGAGGGGCAAGCCCCTCCCCTACAGGGACGCGGCGGGCTAGCTTTTTGCCCACAGGCCAGCCAGACCGTCGGGTTTCAAATCCGGTTGAATAAACTGTTTTGGCGTTCCGGCCGAGCGCAACACCGCCTCCGCGGCCAGATAACCGCTGCGAACTGCGCCTTCCATGGTGGCGGGCCAGCCTGTTGCGGTCCAATCACCAGCGAGGAACAGGCCGCCGATGCTCGTCTGCTGCATTGGACGCCAACGGTCGACGCCGGGTTGCGGGGAAAATGTGGCGGCGGCTTCTTTGATTACCGTGGATTTGAGGAGGTTTGCTTCGCGCGCGGCGGGAAGCGCGTGGCGAACCTCTTTGAGGCAGAGATCGATGATTTCCTGGCGCGGCATTTGGAGGAGGTCGTGCGAAGCGCTGATGACCAGCTGCAAATATTGGCCTTTGCCTGCGGCGGGAGTTGCGCCGTTCGTGCAGGCGTAGAGGGCCGTCTTGTTGAAGATCCATTGCGTGGTGGTGTCGAGGAGGGTGAGGAAAGGTTCGGTCATCACCTGGCGATCAAACCAAAGATGCACGCCGGTGATCGAAGCGTCGATTATTTTGTCGAGATTGCCGAGTGAGGTGTCTGTGCGCTTCAAGCTTTCAGGAAGAAGTTCGGAGAGAGCGACGTGGGGAAGGGCCAAGACATACGCGTCGGCGGATTCTTCGCGGTCTCCGTCGAAGAGAGTGGCGACGAGTTTGCAGTTCTCGATACGCAGTCCACGGAGAGGCGAGCGGAAGATGACTTCCCCGCCCTTTTGTTCGATGGCCGCGCGGCAGCCATCGTATAGATCGCTGAGAGCGACAGTGGGGACGCCCATGCGGTAGCCAGTCTTGTTGGAGAGAACTGCCTTCCAGAAAACGTCGATGCCGTAGCGGGCGTCGATGCGGTCGAGTTCTTCGGAAAGAGCGCTGACGAGAACTACGCGCCAGAAGCGGCCGATGGCAGCAGGCGTTTGTTTTCGGCGGCGAAGCCATTCGAGCATGGAGATGCCGCCTGGCTCGTCAACGTCGGGCGGATGGCCGCCACTTTGCAAGATGGAATAGAAGGCGCGGGCAATGCAGAGTTTGTCTTTCAGAGCCAGCGGAGAAAAAGTGAGGAACGAGCCGGTCATATGAAACGGCGCGGGGAGGATGCCGGCATGCATTTCGCCGCGGCGTCCCTGCGGATCGAGAAGGACGAGGCCGTCGAAAAATTTTATTTTGTCGCCGGAGCCGACGCGGCGGTAAAAATCTTCGAGGTTGGTGCAGCAGCCGAACGTGACGTGCTGGCAATTGTCAACGTGCTCGCCATCGGGCAAGACGTAGGAAGCCGCGCGGCCGCCGAGGAACGGGCGCTGCTCAAAGAGACGTATGCGCCAGCCTGATTCAGCCAGCGCGACGCTGGCTGCCAGTCCCGCCAGCCCGCCGCCGATCACGATCACGCTTTTCAATAATATTCTCTTCCGAGAGGCGGCCGAAGCGCGCCTTTGCGATGAACAACATTTTTTCTGCTTTTGAGAGCCGCACGCGTTCACCGAAGACGGCAAAATCGAGGGACTCGATGCGGGCTAACAGGGCGCTGTACGTGTGCGCTAGAAGCCAGAGGGCGCCGCGGCTTTCCGAATCGATCAGACCGAAAAGTGCGGAACCTTCTTCGTAACATTGCCAGGCACGGTCTGCTTCAAAGCGAAGGAGTTCGCGGACGCCGAGAGTGGCTTCGGTTTTGCCGAAATCCTGGGGCGAGACTCCGTAGCGCGCGAGGTCTTCTTCGGGAAGGTAGACGCGGCCGAGGACGAAATCGTCGTGGACGTCGCGGATGATGTTGGTCAATTGAAAGGCGAGGCCAAGCTTTTCTGCGAGATCGAGTGCGCGTGGATCGTGGAAGCCAAAAACGTGGGTGCAGGTTAGGCCGACGGTTCCGGCGACGCGGTAACAGTATTCTCGTAGGCGGTCGAAAGTCGGGTAGCTGCGGAGAGTCAGATCCATTTCGGCGCCGCTGATGAGGTCGTGGAGATAGCGAGACGGCATTTTGTAGCGCTGCATGGTATCGACGAGGGCGGGCAGGACCTCTGTCGCACCGCTGGGAGTGGCGGAGTTGAGTGCGGTTGAGCCGTCAACTAGGCGTTCCTCGCCCGTTACGGCATCGTCCAAGGCGGCGCGCCAATCTGCGAGGCCGCGCTGCTTGGCGGCGAGATCGTTGCCTTCGTCGGCGACATCGTCGACCAATCGCATAAAGGCGTAGAGTGCGGCAAGCCCGTCACGCTTCGGCTTTGGCAGCAGATAGAACGCGTAATAAAAATTGCTGTGGGCGGCGCGGGCTATGCGGTGGCAGGCGGCGTAGGAATCGGCGACGGATTTCCTCGGCAGGGGCCCAGCATGCTGCGCCCCTACAAAGGCAAGGCCGGCGTTCTCGGATTCGGGGCGTGTGGGTTTTGCGACCAGATGCGCTAAGAGAGAACGGCCTAGTAGGCTGACTTGTTTGGTTTTGCTGATCTCCGGGCGTTGGTGGAGCGTGTCGTAGCCCATGGCTTCAATAGCGTCAAGAACGGCTACACCGCCGCGACTGAACATTTCGAGATCGATGCTGAGACGGCCGCTAACCTTTTTTGCGAGCGGAGCGCCTTGAGCAAAGAGGACGCGAGTACGGGCGACTAAATCCTTCATCAGGTTGACGTAACGCTGGTCGAGGCGGCGCTCGACGATGTCATCTTCGGCCAGGCCATGGGAAGCGGCGACGTCAAGCGGGATGTAGATGCGTCCCTTCTCGAGGTCGCGGCTGACGTCCTGCCAGAAATTTGCTAGCTGGAGGGCGGTGCACGTCGCGTCGGACATGGATTGCCGCTCATCGTCGCGATACCCACAAAGATAGAGGACGAGGCGGCCAACGGGATTCGCGGAATAAACGCAATAGCCGATCATCGAGTCCCAAGTGGGATAACGCTTTACGTTTTGATCTTGACGGAAGGCTCTAAGGAGATCTGCGAAAGGCTGCTTGGGAATGTCTTTGGCGGTTATGGTTTCGCGCAGTGCGACGAAGACGGGATGGGATGGACGGCCATGGTAGCAATCGTCCAGCTCGCGTTCCCACCAATCGAGTAGCTCCAGGGCGCGCTCTTTTTGTGGGACTTCGTCGCCGAGATCGTCGGCCCAGCGGCAATAGGCGTAGAGATTGTAGAAATGCTGGTGCAAATCTTTGGGAAGCAGCCACGAGACCACATTGAAATTTTCGTAGTGATGCGTGGCGAGCCAGCGCGTGTAGTCCTGCGCAGCTGCCGGGGAGCAGTTGTTCGCCGGAGCGCGCTTGGCGATTTCGAGTTCACCAGGGCGTAACATGGAAAAGCAGATTCCTCGCTTCGCTCGGAATGACACAGACCGTGGGGGCAATGTACGCAGACGCTACTGAATTGATACAGTGCATCCCGACAGGCCCGAGCGCGGCAGCAGAGCTGCCGCGCTCCAAAGTCATGGCCTCACGGCTAGTTTGATTTCCCCGCTTCGAGCCTTCATCCGCTCGAAGGCCTGAGGCAGATCGGACAGGCGAATTTCTTCCGTGACGAAGTCTTGCCCGACAATATCCCCGCGGCGGATGGCTTCGAGGGCCTCGCGGATGAAGCGCGGCGTGTGATGAAAGGGCGAAATCAGCTTGATCTCGGAATAGTGGATGGCAGCGGGATCGATAGCCACGCTCGTTCCGGACGGCAATCCGCTGAAGAAATTTACGACGCCGCCACGACGAACCATGGCAAGCGCCTGTTGCCAGGTCGCGGGATTTCCGGCCGCTTCGACGACGGAATCTGGTCCGCGGTTGTCGTCCGTGAAGGACTTCACGGCAGCGACGACGTCCGGCGTTTCCGTAACGTTGATGGTGGCAATGGCGCCGAGTCTGCGGGCTACATCGAGAGGCGCGGAGCGGCGCGCCAGGGCAATCACGCGCACGCCGCGGCGCGAAAGCATGCGGACGAACGTCAGGCCAATGGGCCCGCAACCGATTACGGCTGCGGTATCGCCGGCGCGGACTTCCATTTCGTGAATGCCGCGGAGCACGCAGGCAAGCGGCTCGACGAGGGCGGCGCTTCCGTCATCGACGGAGTGCGGCACTTCCAACATGTTCTCCATGGCGATACGGCCGGGGATGCGCATGTACTCGGCGTACGCGCCATTGTTAAAGAGCAAGTCTTCGCAAAGATTTTCCTGGCCTCGGCGGCAGTGGTAGCAGCGCAGGCACGGCGCGGAATTGGCGGCCACGACGCGCATGCCGATGCGCCAGCGCGCGTCCACGCGCTTGCCTACAGCGGCGATATCACCCACGACTTCGTGGCCGAAGACCGCAGGTGGCTGAATCATTTTGGCGTGATAACCGCGCTTCCAAACTTTCAGGTCGGTGCCGTCCGTCAGTGCGAGGCGGACGCGGAGGAGCACTTCATCGGCGGCGAGGTGCGGCACGTCGATCATCTCGATGCGCAGATCTTCGCTGCCGTACAGCACGGCTGCGGTCATCCTCGACGGTACGGCGACTCGCGCGACGGCGAACTTCACTTCTTCACCAACTTCCGTTTTCTTTGTCGTGGTCGTTTTCATGCGTGCGTGATCAGTATTTTAAGGGACTCGGACGTCGGCCTGGCTGCTAGCTCCAAGGCTTCCTGGATTCTATCCAGTGAAAAGCGGTGCGTGACGATTTCCATCACTGGAAGTTTCTTTCCCAGCACCAGATCCGCGGCTGAATCTTGGATGTCGACAGCCGCGCTATAGCTGCCCAGGATTTCCTTTTCGTCGATCCCAACAGCCGCGGCCGGAAACTCGATCTTCGTAACCGGATCGTTTGCCGCGAAGAGCAAAACGCGCCCACCGGGCCGCGCCGTTGCCAAGGCATCCGTAACCACCGAAGGATGCGCTACGGCAACCAGTACCGCATCCGCTCCCCGACCGTCCGTACGGGCCCGAACCTCTTCTACCAGCTTACCACTGGTTGGGTCAAACGACTCCAACGCACCGAGGGAGAGGCTTTTCTGACGGCGCTGTGGAATTGGATCACTGGTATATAGCTTGGCGCCTTCGAGCTTGCTGACCATGAGCAATTGCAGGCCGATGGGACCACAGCCGAGGATTAGTACGCTTTCGCCTGCGGTGATGCGGGCTTTTTGAACAGCTTTGACAATAGTGTTGATGGGCTCGATGAAGGTGGCTTCTTCAAAACTGACATTACCGGGAAGTGCGACGATGCCACGCTCGGCGACCCAGGGCATGGCTTTCACGTACTGAGCAAAGCCGCCGCCGTTTGGCGTGAAACCGGCAGTCAGGCCAGTCGTTTTGTATTGCTTGCATTGGGAGAAGAGGCGTTTTTCGCAATAAAAGCATCGGCCGCAGGGCGTGTGATGGAAGCTCATAACGCGATCGCCGGGCGTCCATCTCTCTACGCCGCGACCCACTGCCACGACCGTGCCGGCGAGTTCGTGGCCCAAGATTTGCGGCGGCTCGACGTAACGCTGAAAGATTTTTTTGATGTCGGTGCCACAGATGCCACAAGCCGCGACTTTGATGAGGACTTCGCCATCGCCCACTTCGGGGACGGGGACTTCTTCGACGTGGACGGCGCCTTTATCGCGAAAGACACCGGCGCGCATGGTTTTCGGGATGGGCCCGACCGAGTTCAGAGTCTCGGATGCGGTTCCGATGCTGCTCATGTCGCTGAAACCTCTTCGATTCTTGGAGAGGCGACCCTTGTCCAACTATGCGAGATTGCGAAAATGTAGCGATCTAAAAAGTCAGCCAAGGATTTGCCGGCGGCGCGGCTCTGGCGCCCAAATTGAATCAGCAAGGGAATGCGGTAAGGGCTTAGACCAACTTCTTTGAGGAGGCCGCCCATCCTCAAATGGCCATGGGAGTCGAGAATCCGGCCAAAATCAACGGGCAAATCTTCGTCCGCGGCATCGCTGATGGCGCGAACGGCCACGGCAGGCAGATGCCGCTGCGCCGCGGCAGCAAGGATATGAGTTGACTCCATCTCCACGATACTACCCTTTCGATTCAACTGTTCTTTCGCCTCGGCAGTTGCCACGATCTTCCCAGAGGTGAGGGAAACTTGGACAGTTTTTGCGCCGGTTGCAACGGCAAGATCAACGAGACTTGCATCGCTTGCAGCCTTGAAGCCTTGTTCCAGCGTTTCCGAGGTGCGGGCTACGATGACGTCCCCTGGCTTCAAAGCAGTGTCGAGCGAGCCGGCGAGGCCGGACGAAATACAGACATCATGAAGATCTACTGGGATGGACAGCATCGCCTTGGCGGCGTTGTCACCGCCGATGCCAGTAAGAAGGACTGTTACCTCATTCGGGCCGATGTTGGCTTTGAAGAGATCAAATTCGCGGCGACGCTCCCAATTCTCAAATTCGTAGGGGACAAAGGGATGGCGAGAGGACCATTGCGAGAACTCGGCTTTGATGGCGAAAGTGACTAGGATGCGCATGGTGCTCTAAATTTTCTGCAAGTCTAAGATGCTGAATCCAACCGCCAAGCTACATCACTGCCGGACCGTTCCGGCGGGCGGGGCCCTTCCGGGGTTAACAAGACCCGCCCCTACGACTGCTTCTCCGAGCAGGCACGCGTAGGACGAACGCCGACTGGCCTTGCTCTACGCAGCGGCGCGCAGCATTTTCTTGGCGCGGCTGGGCTTTACGTAGCCGTTTGCTTCGTACCAGCGCACCGCGCGTTCCAGAGCTGCGGCTACCGAACCGGGCTTAAAACCAAGCTCGCGCTGGGCCCGCTTGCAATCCACGAACATCATGTGCTGCGCGATTTTCACGCCCTCGACGGGAATCTGCGGCTCTCTTCCAATGAGCCGCGAGAACGCCGTGTTCATGTAGGCTACACCCAAAGCCAGCCCGTGAGGAATCTTCAGCGTTGGAGCAGGCAGACCCGTTATTTTGGCCAGCGTATCCAACATTTGCTTGAGCGTCAGGTTTTCGGCGCCGAGAAGATAGCGCTCGCCTACTTTGCCTTTTTCCGCGACTAGCAAGTGTCCAGCCGCGCACTCTTCCGCGCCGACAAAATTCAGGCCGGTCTCCACGTATCCAGGCATTTTCCCGTTTAGAAAGTCGAGGATGATTTTCCCGGTCGGCGTGGGCTTCCAGTCGCCTGGGCCTACCGGAGTGGTGGGCATCGCCACAATCAGCGGCAGTCCTTGTTTTGCGGCATTGAGCGCTTCGCGCTCAGCCATCCATTTCGAGCGTTTGTAGTGGCCGACCATCTCTTCGAGCCGGGCGTCGGTGGCTTCCGTTGGTAATTCGGGCCGGTCGACAGCGATTGTGGCCACCGTGCTTGTGTAGATAATTTTTTCGACGCCGGCACGCTTCGCGGCCTCAAGCAGATTCTTCGTGCCGCCGACGTTGGAGTCATAAATATCGCGCGATTTTTTGGCCCAGAGGCGGTAGTCGGCTGCCACGTGAAAAACGCACTTCACACCGGCCAGGGCACGCTCAAGAGAGGCAGCGTCCCGAAGATCGCCGGTCACGTATTCAAGGGAAAGGTCTCCGACGGCACGGTTGGTGCTAGAAGCTCGCATCAAGACACGGACCGCGTCGCCACGCGCAACTAGTTGCCGCGCCACGTGGCTGCCCAGAAAGCCCGACGCCCCCGTGACTAGAGTGGTCATCCGGCTTCCGTGCCTTCCTCAAAATCACCTGGCTGCGAGTCCGGAAGAGGCTGGCGGCCGATTTGAGTCGCATTTAGCGAGGCCTCCGGCAGAGCCACGGATTCGACCAATTCTGATAGCAGCGCCCAGCGCCAGCTCAGCAAACGACGGCGGAGCTGGTGGACTGTCTTTTCAAGTTTGGGCGAACGCGCTTCGCGCGTTATCAAAAATCCGTCGATATCGAATTGGCGAGTTCGCGCGTGGAGTTGCTCTACTTCTCCTGGGGCTGTGTGGGGGTGCACAACCAGAAGAGCGCAAGTGAGAAAGCCTGCTAGCCTGGCCATGCGAATTGCTTCGAGTCCAACACGGAAGGCGCCTTCACAAGCGTTGTGCTGGTCGTGGGACGGCTCGAGGCCATCGAAACGAACCGTGAAGTAGAGACGAGAGGAGGGCCGAAACTCATGGAGACGGCGCTTCAGGGAGGCTCCCGAAGTCTCCAGGAAAACGCTTCGCCCGGACGCCGCAAGAGCGTTGGTGAAGCGGGCGACATTAGGAGATTCCAACGGCTCGGCACCGGAAATCCAAAGGATGGGCGAACGGTATCGTGGGACGAGCGCGCCGGACAGTGAAGAGTCGCCGCCCGCCTGCTGGTTGCTCGCGGAATAGGAAGCGGAATCAGTTTGGAAATTGGTGTCCGGGGAAAGCTGCAAGACCGGAGGATAGCCTTGTTTGTTGCTAAACGCGCGACCAGTTAGAGCAAGGGTCAGATCCGCGGTGAGCCGCAGAGAAAACGTCATCGCGGGCTCTAGAACCCGCTCCGCAACCGGAATTCGGCTGGCTGGAATTGCACGGCGCAATATTCGTGCGGACCTTGCACCTGATTCCGGAAGCGCGCGAGCGCATAGAGCGGGAAAGAATTGCGGTAGAGGTGATACTTCAAGTAGAACACGCCAGGAAATCCCGTGCCGGTAAACTCGGCTTCGCTCCACGAGCCATCCGCATTTTGCTCGTGGACGAGATAAGAGACGGCTTTTTGAACTGCAGAATCGTTCGGCTGAGCGCCAGCGAGCAATCCTATCAGGCCCCAAGCTGTTTGCGAGGCGGTAGGATTTCCCTGCCCTTTCGTGGTCGGATCGGTGTAGCTCCACAGGGACTCGCCGAAGCTGCCGTCCGCTTTCTGGACGGCACGCAGCCAATCGACCGCGCGCTGGCAAAATTCTTTTGCGGTGAGCGAAACGGTTTCGAGAGCGCGCAGCGCGCCGCTGGTGCCATAAACGTAATTTACGCCCCAGCGTCCAAACCAGGAACCGTCTTCGCACTGATCTCTGAGCAAGAACTTCACGCCGCGCTGAATCGCGGGATGTTCCGCGGGCCAGCCGAATCGGCCCAAGCACTCGATGACGCGGGCTGTCACGTCCGCCGTCGAAGGATCGATCATCGCGTTGTGGTCGGCAAAGGGAATGTTGCACAAAAGCTTGCGGTCGTTATCGCGATCGAATGCACCCCAGCCGCCGTCTTTATTTTGCATGCTGAGCAGCCACTGAAGGCCAAGACGGATGGCGGTTTCCATGCGCTCGGGCTCAGGATGTCTTACGCGCTGCAAGGCCATGAGGACGAACGCAGTGTCGTCCACGTCAGGGAAAAAGTCGTTGCGAAACTCGAATGCCCAGCCTCCGGGCTCGGCGTCTTTATTCTTGAACTGCCAATCGCCCGGCCCGAGTACCTGCTTGGACAGCATCCAATCGGCGGCTTTGACGAGCGCAGGATGATCTGCCGGCAGCCCTGCTTCTTCCAGAGAGACCATGGCAATGCAAGTGTCCCAAACCGGGGAGACGCACGGCTGCATGCGAATGGTATCGCCCTCTTCGATCTCGAAGCGGGAAAACTCGCGAATCTCGCGAGAGGTGATCGGATCGTCGGGACTGTGGCCGAGCGCCACCAACGCGAAGATCGAGTTCATCATCGCGGGATAGATAGCCGCGAGGCCTTCGCTGCGCTCCATGTGAGCGAGCATCCAGGCTTTCGCTTCGCGAAGCGCGCGGTTGCGAAGCGGCTTCCAGGGAAGCTTTTCGTAAAGTTTAAGCCCGCGATCGATGGCCAGGAAAACGTTGCGCCAGGAGATGAGCTGCCTGCTCCAGTCAAACGCAGCGGCTTTGTGCGATATGTTTTTGAAGAGCTCGTCGACGCGAGCGCGCTCCGGCAAACGCCAATCCGGCCGCAGCGCGGAAAGGATCGCCATGGGGATGACGATGCCGCGCGTCCATGACGACATTTCGTAGATGTTGAGATAAAACCAGGTCGGCAAGAGCAACAGTTCCGGAGGAATCGAGGGAACAAGCTCCCAGCCAACTGCGCCGATCAGCGCAAGATAAAAACGCACATAAGAATTTGTGAGTTCGAGACCACCCAGACGGTGCACCGTTTCGCGCGCCTGCGTCATGTGCGGCGCATCTGTGTCATCGCCGACGAGCTTTAATGCGAAGTAGGCTTTGCAAGTTGCATTGAGGTCGGACGGACCACCAGGGAAAATATTCCAGCCGCCATCGGGCAATTGCCGACGACGAACATAATTGGCGAGCTTGGCGATACGGCCGGGATCGGCCTTGCCAAGAACATAGAGGTAATAAATGTAATCGGATTCGAGGGTGGTATCGGCTTCGAGTTCCCCAAGCCAATAGCCTTCCTCGGCTTGCAGAGAGAGGAGATGATTTGCGCCGTTCTCGATGGCCTGTTCGAGCGCGCCAGACAGCTCTTTCTCTTGCCAAATAGGCGGTACGGCAGGGGCAGGCCTATCCAGTCCTATGCGTGTACCTGTCGCCAAAACTAGTCCCCCAAGTAACCTCTACTGAATGCAGGCAAACTACCCGTATCGGCCAAATCCAGGCTAAACCGGCCTAACTGCTGTATTCCGAGTCACTTCCCGCAACTACCGGCACGAGCGCGGAGCCTGTTTGGGACCGAGTAACACCAGTACCAGTCAATTATCGCCGTCTTGCGTCACTGGGTCAACTTCTAAGATGCGAGTGCGTTACCAAACCGTTGTCAAAGAGTGACACCCGGCGGGGCTTGCAGCGCTCGTTCGATGAGCACGTGTAGGGGCTCGGGCAGGGGTTCTCCTTCGCGCTGGGAGACGGACGGCTTGGTGCGCAGTAGATTGGTAGGGAGCCTAATCCACGACGGTGCGGCGGCTGGGGAATCCATCGAGCCGCGGAGAACGAGCGCATCGGCACGGTCTAGCGCGACGCGAGCGGAGTCTTTGAAATCTTCGCGGGCTGGATCAATTACAGCGAAATAGAGACTGGGCCTTAAAAACTGCATGAGCGAATTACTTTCGAGGATCAGCGGCGGCGAATCCTGTTCATTTGCTATGAGAGTTTTCTGAAGAACTTCGCGCATCAGTGGCAGGCCTTCGGCGAGAAAACCCTGCTTCGTTCTTAGCCAGAACGAGCGCTTCGCGCCAGCCGCGAGAAATCGCGCGCTGTCTGTGCCGGATTGCGGATGCGCTTCCCATTCGATAGCGCAAATGTGTTCGTCGGGAGCACAGTCGCAGCTGTTTCCGTTCTGCGCGCAGACACCGTGGCCATACTGCGTGATTTTTCCCGCGATCCAGTTGGCTTGCGGGAAAGCGCTGATTACGTCGCACACAAGTTGCGTCTTGCCGATGCTTCGGGTGTGGCCGCCAACCACGATCACGCGCCACCGAGGAGCTGCACTCACGTCACTTCCCTCTTACTCTGGCCTTTTAGATTGGCCTTCCACTTTGGCTTCCAATTCTTTGATGCGGGCGGCCAGCTCCGGTAGACGCGCTTGCCAGGCAAATTGTTCTTTGAATTTTTCGAGCGAGCGCGCGGGAGTTCCCCAGACGGTTTGGCCGCTGCGGATCGTCTTGCCCCCCAGAACGCCCGATTGGCCGCCGATGATTGCGCCATCCTCGAGATAACATTGTTCTCCAAAGCCTGCTTGGCCGCCGACGACAACATGCTTCCCAAATTCGCAGGAGCCGGAAAGACCGGCCTGCGCCGCCATCACCGTGTGGGCGCCAATCTGGCAGTTGTGGCCGATGTGCACGAGATTGTCCAGTTTAACGCCTTCGGCGATGCGCGTGTCGTCGAGCGAGCCGCGATCGATGGTTGTGTTCGCGCCGATTTCTACGTCGTCCCCAATTTCTACGATGCCTGCTTGGGGAAATTTCCAGTAGCGCCCTTCTCCCTGCGCGTAGCCGAAGCCGTCGGCGCCAATCACCGCGCCGGAATGGATTTCCACGCGATGCCCGATGCGAACACCTGCATAGAGAGTGACCCGCGGGTGAATGCGGCAGTAATCGCCGATCCAGGAGCCCGCGCCGATGACGCTGTGGGCGCCGATTTGCGTGCCTTCGCCGATGTGGGCGTCTTCGCCGATCACCGCGTACGGTCCGATGCCTGCACTTGCGCTGACTCTCGCCAGCGGCGCCACGATGGCTGTCGGATGAATTCCAGTGGCTATTGGAGTTCTTTCGAGGATCAGAGCAGCCGCTTTGGCAAATGCCACTTTCGACTGCGAAGTTCGCAGAACGGTCTTCCCGGGCAGCGCAATATTTTCTGCGGCAATCACGCAGAGAGCGGCCGACTCCGCAGCGCGACTGGCATGCCTGGCTTTCTCGACATAGATGAGATCGTGCGGGCCGGCACGCTCGGGCGCCGCTACACCGCGCAACTCGAAGGCGCCATCGCCTTCGAGCTTTGCGCCAAGTGCTTCCGCCAACGACTTTGCCGTTTGCATCATCGAAGACCTCTCTCAAAAATCATACAGCGCGGGCTCGCCTTTGGGCCTAGTCTTCCAGCGCTTGTGAACCCAAACCCACTGGTCCGGGTGTTTGCGAATAATTTCTTCGACGACTTTGGCAAACCGCTGCGTATTTTCAAAGACGTCGCGCTCGGTATCGCCGGTCCGAATGAGCTCCACAGGGGGTTCGAAGCGCAGGCGATATTTTTGGATGGATTCGTCCCAGTAGGCGTATCCCGGCACAACGGCCGCGCCGGTGTGCAGAGCGACGCGCGCGATACCCGTAGTGGTGCAAGCGGATTTTCCGAAGAAATCGACGAAGGCACCCTCCGCAGGCAGCGTGTTTTGATCGGCGAGAATGCCAACGGTGCCGGAATCTTTCAGAATTTTCAGCATGACGCGCGCGGACTCATTCTTGAAGATGGGCAGATTGCCAGAAGAGCAGCGGTACTGGTTGACGAGGGCATCGAGGCGCTTGTTATCCAAGGGCCGCGCCATGAAGTGGAGTGGATAGCCGTAAAGCGCATGAGCGAAGGAAGAGAGCTCCCAAGCGCCAATGTGGCCAGTAAGATACAGCACTCCTTTTCCGCGCCGCTGTCCTTCCAGAAAATTTTCGTGTCCCTCGAGAATCACCACATTTTCGATGTTTTCTTTCGTGAGCCGGGGAAAGCACGCGAATTCGGCGGCCATCCAGCCGAGATTCCGCACCATTTTGCGAGTTGCGTCTTTGCGCTGTGCGTCGGTCCAGTCGGGAAAAGCGAGGCGCAGGTTGAACTCCGCCGTTTTCTGCAACTTTGGCTGCAGGGAAAATAGCAGGCTCGTCACGGATGCCGCAAAGCTACGTGCGTTGCCTCGCGGCAAGGCGCCAAGCATTCTCAAGATCAGCCAAACGGGGGCGTATTCGAGCCATTCTTTCATTGGTTGCCAGAACGGTCGCGTGGCGGCCGACGCGCGACAGTATGCTAGAGGTGCCCGGTTGGAAGATAGAGGTTCAATGCTAGACTTTCCATTCCGTGAGCGAATCGACTGCCGCCATCGCCGAAAAACCGTGGGCCAAGTCTGCCGCCCGCATCGGCTGGGCCATTCTCATTTTCGCAACGCTGTACGTTTGTTACTTCAGCCATCTCGGAGCCATCGGATTTGTTGGCCCGGACGAGCCGCGCTACGCGTGGATTGCCCGGGACATGGCCGAGACGGGCGACTGGGTTACTCCTCGACTCTATGGAAGGCCGTGGTTCGAGAAGCCACCGCTTTTTTATTGGGGCGCCGCGGTGTGCTTCAAACTTTTTGGCGTGAGCGAAACCGCGGCGCGCTTGCCTAGCGCAATTTCCGCGCTGCTTGCCACTCTCGCGCTGGCCTGGTTGGCTTGGCGGCTCTATGGAGGGGAGACTGCGCGCTGGCTGTTGCTGCTCCTCCCCACCTCGGTCGGCATGATTGGATTTTCGCACGCCGCGGCCACGGACATGCCCTTCAGCGGGATGCTTACGATTGCCATGGTCTGTGCCGCTGTCGCCCTAGGACTCACACGCGACGAAAACACGCCAATACTTCCTCGAACGCCTTGGATCGCCCTGATTTGCTTCGGCTTTTTCCTGGGCCTCGCAGTTCTCGCGAAAGGGCCTGCCGCAATTATTTTGAGCGGCGGAGCAGTTTTCTTCTGGGCACTCCTCACAAAACGCTGGCGCGACGCATTCCGTTTGTTTCATCCAGTGGCAATCGTCGCTTTCTGTCTCACTGCACTTCCGTGGTACATCCTCTGCGCTCGCCGCAATCCAGATTTCTTTCGCATCTTCATCATCGAACACAATTTCAAACGCTTCCTCACGCCCGAATTCCAGCACATCCAGCCGTTCTGGTTCTACGTTCCCGTGATTTTGCTTGCTCTGCTGCCATGGACCGTGAGCGCTACGCGCCTCGTAGTAAGCGCGAAATTCCTGCCGAGACCTGACAGTAGGCTAAATTCGCCAAGGCTCCTCTTCGGTTGCTGGGCGATATTCCCAATTGTGTTCTTCACTCTCTCCAAGTCGAAGCTGCCGGGTTATATTTTGCCGGCAATCCCTGCGCTCGGGCTCTTGATGGCGCAAGACGTTTCACTCTCCATACGCAAACTCCTCCCAGGTGAACGATGGATTAGAATCACCGCTGGATTGACATTTATCGCCCTAGGAATACTTGGCATTGTGCAGATTGAGCGAACTGACTGGGTTTGGCCAGCGGTCGCCGTGGCCACTGGCGGATTTGCGATCCTGGTTTTAAGAAATCTGCGGTTCGGACTGGCGCTTGGCATAATCGCTCTAATCATCGCCATCGCTTCAACCTTAACGGGAAATACACGGGCCGTCTTGGACCAGCGTTATTCGGCGCGTAGTGCACCCGAAGCTGCACGAATTGTCTGGAGCAATTATTCTCCTGACAAATCGTCTAGCTATAGACTTACGCGGTCATTTCAGTACGGCCTGAATTTTTATTTTCACCGCGAACTCCCTGAGTGGTTGCCGGATCGGACTGCTCCGGGCTGGGTGTTTGCGCTTGCCAGAGATGAAGGTGAACTGCGGAACCGAGGGCTAGCCTGCCCTTTCAACGCTCTTAGACACGCCGTAATTGTGTGTGAAGACGGGGGCCTAACGACTAGGGCTCCCAGTGGCGGGCAACCTAAGTAAGAAGAAGCTCACCACGCGATTCTCATAATCGCGCTTATCGGCATCATCCATGGACACAAAATTACCGTGTGGAATGACGATCTGGTCGCGCGGCTCCGGCGCCTTCGTAAACATCTGGCGCGTAATATCGGCAAGCTCGGGATCATCGGAAGGCTCGATAAATAGCTTCGGCACACCAGCCAACGCGCTTAGCTTTTTCGAGAGTGGAGGATCTTCGCGATACTTATAGTTCAGCCACGTAAAACTGAATGCCGCCGAGCGAGCCATCAGGGGAAATCCACCGAGGCCAGTGCGCTCCACGCCGATTTTCACCATCTGTTGCGGCTCGTCGTAGACCGAGTCCAGCACAATGGCCTTGATGCGGTGATCGTTTTCCGCCTCTCGCAAGGCGGCATAAGCTCCCAAGTTGTAGCCCCACAACCCAAGCCGAGCGGGGTCGACGTCTTTGCGCGCCGCCACCGTGTCTACGGCGGCGCGTACTTCGTCTGATTCGCGATAGCCAAACGTGGTAATCCCTTCATTCCCTCCATGCGCGGCAAAATCAAAGACGAATACGTTGTATTGGTGGTCTTGCAAGGCCGAAACCAGAGTCAGCAGTTCGCCGCGGCTCGATCCGTAGCCATGACATAGGACAATGGTCGGCGCGCCCCGCAACCCCGGGAAAAACCAGCCGTGGCGCGTGCCTATTCCCGGGACCGTAAAGTCCACAAGGTCAGGCTTACCTGGAAAACTCTCCATGTCGATTTCACTGCTGGTACGCTGCGGTTTGACAATCCGATAAACAAGGAATCCCGCGATGGCGGCGGTCGCCAGCACGGCAAAAAAAACCAGCGCAAGCACGGCCATGACCAGTTTCGTATACCACTTGGTTGGATAACGCAGTTCGTAGAAGATCGACATTCTTAGTCTGTGTAATGACGCGGCCAGCGCCGCGGGTTTTCACTCCTTGCGATGCAGCACGATAATCGCGATGTTAGCACACCTTTTCTGGAGCTTTTCGCAAGCGTGCTCCCCGTGTGTCGGAATTGTATCGTCGCCGCGCCCCGCTTGTTTGTGCGGCCACCGATTCGGCTATCATAGAGTTTGCGGTCAGGGGCCGCGTGGCAGTCCTCTTTATCCATGAATATTGTCGACTTGCGCCAAACGACGGTCCGCCAACTTGAGCCGCTTCTTGAAGAGGAAGCGCGGCACTGGCGCGATGAGCTCCATTGGGATTACCGCAGCGCTCTGGAATTGATCAAACGATTCATGGACGCTCACGCTCTCGCGGGCTGCGTCGCCTTCGAAAATGGCAGCGCCGCCGGCTATTCCTTTTACGTCCTGGAAGAGCAGAAGGGCCTGATCGGGGGCCTCTATGTATCCGCAAAATTTTCGCAAGCGACCATCGGGCAGCGCCTGCTCGACGAGATGCTCTTCTCCATGCGCGCGATTCCTCAGCTTTCGCGTATTGAAGCCCAGCTCATGCCCTTCAGCGGACCTGTGGAAGTGCCGCTGAGCGAGCAGGGCTTTCGCCTCTACTCTCGCCAATTCATGCTCCAGGACTTACAGAAATTGCCCGAGGCCAAAGCCGGAGTTTCCGCCGGGATGCGCTTGGACCGCTGGAATGATCGCTACTTCGAGCCTTGCGCCAAACTGATTTATCTGGCGTACGCGAACCACATCGACGGCGAAATCAACGATCAGTACCGCAGCCGCTCCGGCGCGCTGAAGTTTTTGAAAAACATCATCCTGTTGCCGGGCTGTGGCCACTTCGTGCCGGGGGCCTCTTTTGTGCTCCGCGAGCCGGGCAGCGACGAACTCGTCGCCGCTGTCCTCACCAGCGAAGTCTCTCCGGGAGTCGGCCACACGACGCAGATCTGCGTGCTCCCCGGTTACCAGGGGCATGGCCTCGGCCGTATGCTGATGCAAACTTCCGCCGAAACGCTGCGCACCATGAAATTTAAGGAATTAACGCTGACGGTGACTTCGGAGAACTACGGCGCCGTTCAGCTGTATGAAAAGCTGGGGTTCACCACGATTCGAACGTTTACCGCAGGCGTTTGGCCGCGCTGAACAGGCTCTGAAAACGCGATCATTTCTTGCCGCGATCTTTCAACAAATTCTTTAGCTCGGACATGAATTCCTGGACATCCTTGAAGTCCATGTAGACGGACGCAAAGCGAACGTAGGCAACTTTGTCGAGTTTTTTCAGCCGGTGCATGATCATTTCACCGATCTCTGTTGTGGTGAGCTCGCGCTCCGTCGCTTCATGAACCACGCCTTCGATTTCGTCCACAATAGCCTCGAGCTTCGGCGTAGCCACCGGCCGTTTCTCGCAAGCCTTCAACAATCCCTGCAAAATCTTCTGCCGTTCGAAGCGCTCGCGCCGCCCGTCCTTCTTGATCACCATGTAAGGTATTTCGTCGATGCGCTCGTAGGTGGTAAATCTCCGGCTGCACTTGAGGCATTCTCGCCGCCGCCGAATCGTGTCTCCGGCGCGGCCCTCGCGCGAGTCAATCACTTTATCGTCCAGATGCGCGCAGAATGGACACTTCACTCTGGCATCTCCTTCTCACTCCCTTTGCGAGAACTACGCACTTTCACTCTTCAACTCTCCTTTTTCGTGTTGCGCCAGTTCCCGTAACTTCCCCGGCGAAAACCCCTCGTGCAACAGCAGTGGTACGCCCGCAAGACTACACGCGGCAAAGGAAATCAGCCAGAGGACAATTGCCGCCGCTGCCGCGGGTTCCTTTTCGACTCCAAGAACAGCCGTATACGCCAGGAACGTTGCTACCTGCGCGCCTCCGCCCACACCCGGCAGTTGCACAGCGGAGCCAGCCAGCGTGAACGCGAGCACGAGCATGGCATCGCCCAAGTTGATCTTTCCGAGTGCTCCGCCAAACGCGTGGGAAACCCAAAGATAGACCAGAAGCACCAGAAACCAGTGGGCGGCAGAGTAAAACAATGCCAGCGCCAATTCGCCGACCGAACGGATGGCTTGCACGCCTCGTGCTAGCCCGAGCAGTATGCGAGCGACGACTGCCCGCCAGCCATGCGCAGCATGCCAGGTCTGGAGGCTCCGCTCGAGGAACGCTGTACCGTGCAGACGCAGATAAACCAGGAACGCGATCGCCGCCAGGACGCATGCGGAAAAAATTGTGCCAGTCGTTTTCGCCGCAGCCTGAAGCGTGTCTGCTTGTTCGCCAACTCGTGCGTGCGATTTAAAAAGCAGCAACCCAATCGCCGCAATCACCGCCATGCTCGCTAAATCGAAGATCCGTTCCAAGACGTAGATGCCGAACATGTCTGCGACAGGAAGCTTTTCTTTGCGCGCCAGGAGAATGGGGCGGACCGGCTCTCCCGCACGGCCGAGCAAGAAAACGGCGGAAAAGCCGGCGAGTGTCATCGAGTAAATCGGCCAGAACCTCGAGGGTCCAAGATTTCCCTGGAAAACTTTCCACCGCAGGGCACGAAGCGCGTAACAAAAATAAATCGCAACACTGGAAAGAATCAGAAGATAAGGATTTGTGCCACGCACCGCATGCAGAAGCTTCTCCCCGCTAAAACCCTGCAGGTGGATGAAGCCGCGCGAAAAATAGATGATTAGGGCGAGAACAATGAGCGCGATAAGAGCTGTGAGCAACTTCCTCGACGATGAACGCATGCGCTTGTCAGACTAACGGTCGCACACACGTGCGTCAAGGCGCCTCGATGGGATTATTTGCACCCATTTTACTCGGGGCAAAGTGCCGCGGATCGCGCAGCAAAACCAGCGCTGTCCGGCCGTAGCCGTTCTCCACATTACTCTGGTGAGCCTGGTATTTTGTCGTGAGCGCCTGCCGCACCTCAGGCAACACGTGATACGGCACCGAGGGATAGAGGTGATGCTCGAGGTGGTAGTTTACATTTGACCAAAGAAACTCGATCAGCGGGTGCGTCACGATGGACCGCGCATTGGTCCACTGGCTGCCTTCGGTGACGTCGTGGTGCTCGGTCACGCTGCGCAAGACAGAAGCCACGTATAAGCCAGTAACCATGGGTGCAACGACGAAGAGCAGATAGCGCCTCCACCCCAGAAGAAAAGCCAGGGCCACGTGCAGAAGAACTGCGCCGACCAGTTCCAACACAATTCTCCGCCGCGCATTACTGGGCATTTTCTTTTGCAAACCATAGGTATTCACGCCAATTTGCGCGAACACAGGAATGAAGAAGTATGCCCAGCCGGGCACGCCGCGAACCACGCGATCAAAAAACTGATATTCCGGGTCTTGAGGAGTATGCGCGTAGTGATGATGATCCAGATGAAAGCGCCGGTGGGCTTCCGCGGAGATTCCTGCGAGCGCGAGCGTGAACCAGGTGAAAAAGTCATTCACACGCCGATTTCTGGAAATCAGGTCGTGGGTACCCTCGTGTCCCTGCACAAGCAAATCGTGGAACGGCCCGAATCCAATCACAAACACGAAGACCGCAGTGAACCACCACCGATGCGAATAGGTTGCTAACGCGGCCATGCCGATCCACAAGCAGAGGTCCAGAGAAATCCGTGGAATCGAGCGATATGACTTCTCGCTCAGGTTCTGGGCTAATGCATCGACTTGGGAATCAACTTCCATGACATTCTTCGACAAGGCGTGTCCGCCCGGCCTTTCCTTGAGATTACTGCGATTTCGTGCTCGTTCGCACGAGAAACTCCAAAAACAGCGCCCCAAAAAGCAAGTCCACGAGAGATGGGATGACCAGAAGCATGGGGATTTCTTGCGCAACTGCGTGCCCGATGAAGACGAGAAAAACGAGCGGCTTTCCAATCACTCCCAGGGTCACCAAATCCCGGTTTCGCGAGAGATCGCGTGAAACCCAGAAGTAACCCAATCCAAACAGGAATAGACAAGAACTCAACAATTGCAAGCTAATCGTGTCCGGCGGTCCAGGAAATCCCATCTCCTGACGAAATTTCGCGCGGGTCAAGAGAAATAACACGGCGCCCGCAGAGAGCGCGTTCCAAACAGCCGCCGCAAGAAAAAGCAACCGGTAATAGCGCGCTCGCGAGCCAACGATCACGTACGCTGATTCATTCCCCATCGCTTAGTCCAAGGAATCGCAAAACGCGCCCACTTACGTCTTCCGCGAGATTCAACACCATCCAATGTCCAGCCCGCGGAACTATCTCGAGCTTTGCCCCGGGAACCATTTTGGCGAGTTTCCTCGCATGATCCACGGGGAAATGTTTATCCCGTTCCGCCCATAAGAATAGTGACGGCGTTCGGATGCCCGGATAGAGCTGCTTCAGGCGCGGCAAAGTCCCTTGATAGCCGGCGCACATGCGCACCACAAATTTCCGCACATCGGGGCGCTGGAAGCTTTCCCAAAGATCGCTGCGCAACTCCGCGCTGAGTTTGTAACCCCGCGGCAAAAACGTTCGAATCGCCCGAAAAAAGACCGCTCGAGGCAAGCGCTCCAGCAACACACGATTCCAGCCGAACTTTCTTAATAGCGCAATTTCCCATGACGTCTTTTCGTCCCAAATGACGAGCGAATTCATGACGACAAGGCGACTGATCCGGCCGGCGTTCTCGGCGGCAAAGGCAAGCGCTGGCTGGCCTCCCATATCGTGACCGACGATCGCGGCACGCTCGATGTTCCAGTCATCCATCAGCGCGAGCAGCCGACGCGCTAAGTCAAACGGCGTTGCTCCGCCGGTCCAGGCCTCGCTGTAGCCCATTCCAGGCCAATCAAACGCAATCACTTCGTAATGCGCAGCAAGCCGCACCGCCGACTCCGACCAAACTTGTAGGTTGTCTGGATAACCGTGGAGGAGAATCACCGGCGCTCCGCGGCCCAGACGCGCCACGCGCAACTTGTGTCCGCCATGAATTTCGGTCGTCGTTGCGAGCATCAGGCCAAATCCTTTTGCAAACAATCCGCCGCCAGCGCTCCCGAAATAGCGCAGAAGCTCACCCACTGCCCCGGATGGGTGGCGCTCCCGGCCAGATACAATCCGCGCAAGTCGGGGCTGCGATGTGCAAGCCTTCCCTCTCGCATGAATTTTGCCGTCATCACGGGATTCATGCTATTTTCCGCGAGCGAATATTCAGATCCCCATTCCGCCGGGGTCCGCCGCGCTAGCACGCGATGGCTGGAAAGCACTTCCTGCCACCACCTTTCTTCCAGCAGCTTCTCCAAGTACTCGGCCTGCCCTGCCCGTCCCATGCGCTCCGCCTTTGCGTGATCCATTGGTCCGAGCATCCGCGCCGGATACCATTCGCCTTGTTTTTCCTCCGGATTCAAAACACCTGGCCGGATCAATAACCGGCAGCGCTCTTCTCCGCCTGGAAGAAGAAATCGCAAGTAAGGTGGTTCCATTTTCCCCTTCACCGCGAGATAAGCGCAGACTCCCGGCGACTGCAACGGCAGCTTTTCGCAGCGTTTTCGGCTGCGGCCGGGCTGGCCGTCGAGCAATTGAAGATATGTGGCGATACCGCAGTCCGAAACGACCGCATCGGCGGAAAACCTTTCGCCTTCTGTTGATTCCACACCCGTCACCCTCCCGCCGTCCGTGCAAATCTTTTTCACTTTTGTGAGATACCTAAACTCCACTCCAGCCGCTGTTGCGGCTCTTGCCAAGACTTCGGGGATGGCTCGAATCCCTTCCTTCGGATAAAAACATCCGACGGAATGCACCAATGCGGGTACAAACGCCAAGGGACTCGGCGCTTCTTCAGGACGCTGCCCCGCCACGTGTGTCCAGATCGAGAGCGCATCAACGACCGGCTGTGGCAGACGCGATGCGCGCAGCACCATCTGCAGCGACCGCAAGAGAAATCCCGCGTGGCGCCACCGCCCGCCGCCAAGGAGCGACATCGGTCCAGGTGCTGAGCCGTAAAGTAAAGGCCGCAAGGACGCTTCAATCGCACTGGTCTTGCGTACAAAGCGCAGATACAGTTCCTCGCTTCCCGGCCATGTTTGCTCCAGCCCGCGCGCAGTCTTTGCATCATTCGAATGAATGTTGACGGTGGGACGGCCCGGCGAATCGACGCTATACACATGATCAATCGCCAGCAGCTCAATGTGGTCGTTCAGTTTCAATCCGACGGAGGCAAATGCCCACTCCAGGCCTGGCCGGTCCAGCAAAATGTAGGGTCCCGCGTCGAACGAAAATCCCTCGTACATATTTCCGGAAGCCAACCCGCCTGCTTCTGCCCGCGCCTCCAGCACCTGAACGCGAAATCCCTTGCGCGCCAGTCGTAGTGCAGCCGTTAGCCCTCCCATCCCTGCGCCGATAACGACGACGCTCTTTTTCACTGGGGCGCAGCCTGCATATTCTGTTGCGTTTTTGTTCGGGGGAAATGCAAACCGAGAAGTCTTCGAAGCCCTCCGCGCAAAACCCGCTGAAAAAACGTGACACGCTTGAGCGGCGGAAAAGCCTGCTCATCCATCTCCGGAACAAACAGAGACCCGCGTCCGCTCCCGAACACATACACCGGGTACGCCACGAAACTCAGCATCGTCGAAAATTCAGTTTCGTACGGCCCGCGCCACCCGCGCAAATTCTCATTCGTCCCCACCACTTCAATGCGCTCTCGCGGATCGCCAAACCAGTGGCAAGCCGCACGCAATATATTCGTCTGCTCGGGCTCGCGAACCCCCATATGCCGCGCCGCCACCAAATCCACGGCCAGCGCATCTTCGCCCGAGTACACCCTTCGAGGAGACTGCGGCCGCGGGCACCCCATCACTCCCACAAGCCCATCGGAAGCCTCGTCATACGCATCCAGCAACACAAAATCCGGCGGAAACCCGTCTAGCAACATCATCAGCGCGGTTTCGCGGTGCGCTTGCCTCTCCACGAAGAGAAATTCATCGCATCGTCCGCCCATCCACTCCAGATTGCCGATCGTGAGATAGGCCATCTCAATCGGATGACTGCGCATTTTCCCGAACGAAATCCGGAAGTCCGCGTCCTTCCAGCTCCGTGAAATCGTGTTCTGCGCCATGCCGCGAAAATAGGCATGCGGCACCTGGTCGCTGGAAGCGTCAACGATTGGCAATCCGCACTCCTGCATCCCAAAATAGGCCGCCACTTCCGCAACGCTCCGGTGCTCGAAAAACTGGTCGTAGATATTCGCGGATTCGACGATGACAGCATTCCTGCAGCCCTGCTCCCGCAGAAAGTTTGCCAGTTCCCGAAGCAGCTCCGGGTCCGTGATGATCGCGCGGTCCTTCCTCGCGTAGCCCAACATGAAGGACGGTTTGATGACGATCCGCAAATCCACAGGTTGTTTTCCCAGAGACGCCGCGCGCTGCTGCAGCTTTTCCGCCAGACCGCTTTCTTCCAGCAGGCGCCGAAAGACGACGCATTTTTCGTCAGCCGTTTTTCCTTCCGCAGCAAACACCCGTCCGCCGCTTCCGACCTTGCTGTTCTCAACGGTCTGCTTCCGAAGAGTTCGCGGCAAAAAATACTCACCAACATCCTCAATTTTTCGAGTCAAAGACTCTTCGGTTTCCCCAGCGACGAGATTGTCATTTTCGTCAAGCGCCATCGCCAGAATCTCGAAGATTCGCGCGTGGCACTCTTCATCCTCCCGCACCCGTACAAAATCCTGTGCAAGTTCTCTTCCCAACTCCGGCGCCTCTTGCGCGAGGGCGATCATGCGCTCGTAGCACAAGCTGGCCGTCTTCTCCGCATCGATGTTGAAAACGCAAAACTCACGGAACGGCCCATAATTCAAATATTTTCGGACATCTTCCGGAACTTTTCCCGTCACTGCCCCCAACCAAGTAACAAAAGTCGCCCCCGCCCGAGAAATCGGCGCCTTCGACCACGGCACGTGCTGCCGCACCGACCCGGCCCATCCTCCCACCAAGCCCCCCATTTGCTGGCCAAACGCTTTTATCCGCAGCAACGGACCACCGTATTTGAGCAGCGCCCCCCGAATGTAAATCGAGTGCATCTCCTCGTCGCGCCAGGCCCAAATCAAAGCGTGCCGCATCAACTCGCGAACGGCGGGAGGAATCGGCATCGCCGACAGCCGCTGGGTCATCAACTCTTCGCGGTAGCCGACACTAACCAGTTCTTCACGCTCCAGCGCCAGCAGACACAAACCAATCAGCTCGTCGCGTGGGCGTCCTGCATACTTGGCCTGCCACACCGCAAGCTCCTGCGCGAATTGGTCGTAAACCACACCCACGAAAGGGCCCTCTTACCCCTCATATAGACACGAGTTTGCTCCTCGGACAAGTCGCCGTATAAGCACACGGAAGCTATGAATCATCCAGAATTTTCAGAGATTTCAACGACTTTGAAGCGCTTCGCAGTTGGTCTTAAACAAACAACGCTGTAGGCCCGCGATCACGGAGTCCACGGATAACTTGCTTTTCGCCCATGACGACGATTATCTCTTCACCTTTTGATTTCAGGCTGGGAAGTAGCGCATGTTCTCGAGATCGGAGAGCATGCCTGGGCCGCTAGGGCGCCATCCTAGCCGTTCCTGCGTCAGCGCGCTGGAGGCCGGACCGTCAATACTCGCAAAGTGACCGAAAAAGCCAAAATGCTCTGCTGCCTCCTCGGGGGACTTAGAGACGACCGGCACCTTGAGGCCGCGTCCGATGGCTTCAGCGATGTCTCGAAGCGGCACGCCTTCTTCGCCTATCGCGTGATACTTGGCTCCCGCGGAGGCCTTCTCCAGCGCCAGCCGGTAGAGGCGGCCAGTGTCAAGCACGTGGGCAGCGGCCCATCGGTTGCGCCCATCGCCGACATACGCCGAGACGCCCTTCTCGCGAGCGATATTGATCAGGAAGCTGACGAGGCCTTGTTTCACTGGGTCGTGGACCTGCGGGAGGCGTACCGCCGCAGCGCGGACGCCTTGCGAAGCCAGCGCCATGGCCGTCTCTTCCGAAGCGCGCGGATAGGAACTCGATACCGGAGGAGGCACATCTTCTTCGGTCGCGGTGCGGCCTGGCGCCAGGAGCAAGAGCCCGCCGGTCACGAGCAGCGGCCGGTCGGAACCCGCGAGCACGCCGCCAAGGGTCTCGATGGCATGCTTGTCCATCTCACAGTTTGCCGCGAACTTTGAGAAATCGTGGTTAAAGCCCAGGTGAATCACGCCATCCGACTGTCTCGCTCCACTGCGCAGGCTCTCGAGATCCTCCAGATCGCCGCGTTGCACCTGGGCGCCGGCGTCGACAAGAGATTTCGCGCCCGCATCGGACCGGGCAAGTCCTAGCACCTGATGGCCCGCTGCAAGTAATTCACGCACGACCTCTGAGCCAATGAAGCCCGTTGCTCCGGTTACAAATACGTTCATAAGATCGCCCCTTTGTAGCAAAGTTGGTGGGACAGGCGCTCTTGCCTGTCCCTTCTCTCAGAAGGTCCAGGAGACAGACTAGAGTGTCTGTCCTACTAGGAAAACGACTCTCCGACGAGCTGTTCGCTTTTCTTCCAGAGGGCTTCGGCCGTCTTCGGGTCGAGCGCATAGGCGCGCACGCCTTCGCTGACACCACTGATCGTTACGTCCTCCGCGACCAACTGGCCGACATGGCAGTTTTCGCAGTATTGGCCGCCGATTTCGTCAGCGCTAGCAACGACGCCGGCCCATACCGAAGTTGAGGCTCCTTGAGGGATGGTCTTCCACTGGAAGGCCGGCTTACCCTCGGCGGCAAGCTGCTGGCCAATCTGATCAATCAAGGCTTGAATGCGTGCCGGCTCGACGTAGCGAGCCAGTTCGGTATGTATAACGCCGGGATGTACAGCGGCAGCGCGTACACCGCGGCTGCGGTGCCGTTGGTCGAAAGCGACAGCGAAAAGGATATTCGCTGTCTTTGAGCGGCCGTAGGCGACGAAGGGGTCATACGGCGTGCGTTCAAAGTTGGGATCGTCGAGGTCCACATTGGAGAAGCGGTGACCCGCGGACGACAAGTTGATGAGGCGGCCTCCTTTGCGGATCAGAGAAGCGATGCGATTGACGAAAAGAAAGTGGCCGAGATGATTCGTGCCGAACTGCGTTTCGAAGCCGTCCGCCGTCTTGCCGAACGGTGTGGCCATAACGCCTGCATTGGCGATCACCACGTCAAGCGGCTCCTTTTTTGCCAGCAGCTTATCGGCGGCGGCGCGCACACTCTTGAAACTGGAGAGATCGAGTTCAATGAGCTCGAAGCCGCCACCGCCGGCTGCCGCGGCCTTGCGCACTTCCGCAGTTGCCGTTTCGGCCTTGGTCAAATCGCGCGCGGCACCTACAACATGCGCGCCGTGTGCGGCCAGAGATCGCGCGGTCTCGATACCAAGGCCGGCCGAAACGCCCGTGACGAGGATTCGTCTGCCATGCAGATTCACGCCGGACAAAACGTCTTCTGTAGTCGATGTCGCCCCAAATATTTCCACCATTGTTTCCTCCTGTATTGGCCGCTCGGATTCGGTACGTTCTCAAACCGCTGCTGACCAACCGCTGTTGACGAACCGCTGTGACTTCACTAAAACGGAGACTGTCTCCGTGCTAGACTTAGATTAACGGAGACTGTCTCCGGTTACACGGTTTACGAGGTTATTTTGGATATGCCCAGGAAGCGTTCAAAACCCGGTCGGCGGAAACCTCGTACGGATGCGCAGCAGAATCGCGAACGCATTCTGGAAGCGGCGAAGGAAGCCTTCACCCGGTCAGGCGCGAACACCAGCTTGGACGATATCGCCAAGCAAGCCAGCGTGGGAGCGGGCACTTTGTATCGCCATTTTCCCACGCGCGATGCTCTTCTCGAGGCCGTCTACCGAACGGAGGTGGAAAAGCTGGCCGCCGCAGCGCGCGACTTCGCAGAGGCCAAGCCTCCGCTGGAAGCGTTGCGAGCCTGGATGTTGCTCTTTGTCGACTATATTGCGGCCAAGCAGATCATCGCTCCTGCGCTGAATTCGCTGGTTGGCGGCCCCACGAGGTTGTATGAAGGTTCCCGCAGCCAGGTCCAGGGAGCGATTGACGCGCTGGCAAAGCGCGCCATCCAGAGCGGCGATATACGAAGCGATCTCGACCCCTTCGATCTGCTCCGGGCGCTCATCGGCGTCTCCCATGTGGCATCCGGCCCTAACTGGCAGCGAAGCGCCAAAAGATTGGTGGACATCCTGATCACCGGCTCACGCCCCGCGAAATAGGTCCGACGACTCAGTCCGGATGGAGGGCAACCCGGAAGTAATCCACATGTCTCTTTAACGGGAATCAGGGACTGGTCCACTCCCCATTCGTTAGTTTGCTTGTGTCCAGAGCCAGCCCTAAGTAAGATGCCCTGGCTCTGTTTACATGCTCGGCACGGGAGTTGGTTTTCGAGGAAGACAGGCGAAGTGCAATGATGTTTTCTACTGGAGCAGGAGGTGGGATGCCAGAGATCGGACTCCTGCCCTTTGCCCGCG
>Ga0074044_10000885_pt1 | contig 27884 bp, 24 predicted proteins | sample BogForMeECP23OM1_FD_94443 | JGI IMG/M metagenome (GOLD analysis project Ga0074044, IMG submission 94443) | Bog forest soil microbial communities from Calvert Island, British Columbia, Canada - Bog Forest MetaG ECP23OM1 | ecosystem: Environmental > Terrestrial > Soil > Wetlands ... | reverse complement strand
GCGCGACCATTTCCTCGGCTTCTCCGCGGTCAACGGCCGCGGCGAGCTCTTCAAGGCGGGCGGGCGCGTCGTCAAGAACGTGACGGGTTATGACCTCTGCAAGCTGCTCGCAGGCTCGCTCGGCACGCTCGCGGCGATGACCGACGTCACCGTCAAGGTCCTTCCGGCCGCCGAGGAGGCGCGTACCGTGCTCGTGCTTGGCTTGGCCGACGAGCCGGCCGTAAACGTCCTCATAACCGCACTCGGCAGCGTCAATGAGGTCTCGGCGGCGGCCCACTTGCCGCAGGCACTCGCGGCACGCTCGGCACTCCCCGTCATCAGCGGCGCCGGTGCCCCGGTAAGTGCGGTGCGCGTCGAGGGCTTCCCGGCCTCCGTCGCCCATCGCGCCGCGGCGCTCAAGGCGCTCCTCGCCCCCCGCGGCGCGCTCGGCGAGCTCGGAGGCGAGGATTCCGCCGCCTTTTGGCGCGAAGTCCGCGACGTGCGTCCCTTCGTGAGCGAGCGCGAGCGCTGCGTATGGCGCCTCAGCGTGCCGCCCGCGAGCGGGCCGGCGGTCGTCGCACGGATCGCAGCCGAGCTCGATCTAGAGGCCTATTACGATTGGGGCGGCGGCCTCGTCTGGCTCGGCGTGGCGTCGAGCAGGGACGCGGGTTCCGCCGTCGTGCGCGCGGCCCTTGCGCGTAGCGGCGGACAGGCGACCCTCATGCGCGCGCCCGACCCCGTGCGCGCCGCGGTAGCCGTGTTCGAGCCGCTCGCGGACGGCTTGGCACGGCTTTCCGCGCGCGTGAAGGAGAGCTTCGACCCGCGCGGCGTCCTCAATCCTGGCCGCCTCTACGCCGGCAGCTGAGCGGGGACGGGCATGCAGACCCACTTCACCCTCGCCCAGCTCGCCGATCCGGCCATCAAGGAGGCCGACCAGATCCTGCGCGCCTGCGTGCACTGCGGTTTCTGCACGGCGACCTGCCCGACCTACGTGCTGCTCGGCGACGAGCTCGACAGCCCGCGCGGGCGCATCTACCTCATCAAGCAGATGCTCGAGGGCGGCAAGGCGGCGACGGCGAAGATCGTCAAGCACATCGACCGCTGCCTCTCTTGTCTCTCGTGCATGACCACCTGTCCGTCGGCCGTCCATTACATGCATCTCGTCGACCACGCCCGCGTGCATATCGAGGAGACCTACAGACGGCCTTTCCTCGACCGTCTCCTGCGCGCCTTTCTCGCGCGCGTGCTGCCGTACCCGGGCCGCATGCGCGCCGCCCTCCTTGCCGCGGCGCTTGCCAAGCCGTTCAAGCCGCTCACCTCCGGCCGGCTGAGGGCGTTGCTCTCGCTGGTGCCAAGTGCACTTCCCTCCCCTTCCGCGGTCGATCACCCGCAAACCTTCCCGGCCGAGGGTGCCAGACGGATGCGCGTAGCCCTCCTCGCCGGCTGCGCTCAACAGGTGCTCGTCCCCTCGATCAACGAGGCGACGGTCAGGCTCTTGACGCGCCACGGCTGCGAGGTCGTGGTGGCTCAAGGCGCGCGCTGTTGCGGGGCACTCGTCCATCACCTGGGGAGCGAGCGGCAGGCGCTTCAAGACGTGCGCGCCAACGTCGAGGCGTGGAGCCGCGAGATCGAGGGCGCGGGGCTCGATGCCATCGTCGTCAACGCCTCCGGCTGCGGCCCGATGGTCAAGGACTACGGCTTCCTCTTGCGCAACGATCCCCTATGGTCCGCGCGCGGGAGCCGCGTGGCGGGGCTTGCCAGGGACGTGAGCGAGGTCATGGCGAGCCTTGGCTTGAAGGCACCCGTGCGCCCGACCGGGCTCGCGGTCGCCTACCACTCGGCCTGCGCGTTGCAGCATGGCCAGAGGGTCAATGTGCCGCCGCGGGCGCTTCTCTCGGCGGCCGGGTTCGAGCTCCGCGAGATTCCGGAAGGCCATCTCTGCTGCGGCTCGGCCGGCACCTACAACATACTCCAGCCGGCCCTGGCCGATGCGATTCTGGAGCGCAAGACGGCGAACATCCAAAGCACGGGGGCGGCCATCGTCGCGACCGGCAACATCGGCTGCATCGCGCAGCTCCGCCGCGCCGTTCCCGTCCCGGTCGTGCACACGGTCGAGCTCCTCGACTGGGCCACGGGCGGCCCGCCGCCTGCGGCACTCGCGGAGAGGGACCGGCTTCGCACCTCGACCGCTTCTTGAGCGCGCCGGCGGTCTGGCGATTCGCGGCTGAGCAGGCCATACTCTTGCCATGCTCCGCCTTCGCTTGATCGTGCTCCTCATCGCCGCCGCCGCCGCGGCCGCGATCGCGCGGGCGGACCAGACGGACAAGCGGCTCGACGCGCTCTTTGCCCAGCTCGCGGCGACGAAGAATGCGCTCCAAGGCGGCTCGATCACCGGGAAGATCTGGCACATCTGGCTCGAGACGCAGAATGGCGAGGCCAAGGCGCTGCTCACCGAAGGGATCGAGGAGATGGACGGCGAGGACTACGATGCGGCACTGCAAGACTTCAACAAGCTCGTGGTCCTTGCCCCCACTTTCGCCGAGGGCTGGAACCGTCGCGCGACACTTCTCTTCCTGATGGACGACCTCGACGGCTCCGTGCGCGACATCGAGCGCACGCTCGCGCTCGAGCCGCGGCATTTCGGGGCGCTCTCGGGCTTGGGCCTCATCTATATGCAGCTCGGCAAGGACGAGGCGGCGCTCAAGGCCTTCAAGCGCGCGCTCGAGATCAATCCTTATCTCTCGGGAGCCAGGCAGCACATCGAGGCGCTCGAGAAGCGCCTCAGGAACCGCGCGATTTGAGCTCGCTTGGTTGCGCATGAGCATTATCACGTCCTGTTCACCCGGAATTGATTGTTCCCGCGGGACGCAAGGACGTAGGAAGGGAAGGGACGAAGCGGTGGAAAGGAGAGCGCCATGCTGATCAAGCGCACGCCCGGCTGGGCGATCAAGGAGAGGGAGGCAACCCCCGAGCGCCTCTTCCGCGACCGGCGCCGTCTCGTCACGGCCCTCGCGGCGGGGCCGATTCTGGCGCCCGCCCTTGTCGCGGGCCTTGCCGGCCGCGCGCGCGCGGACGAGGAGGCCGATCCCTCGGCGGGGCTTTATCCCGTGAAGCGCAACGAGAAATACACGCTCGACCGCCCGCTCTCGCCCGCGGACGATGTCACCACCTACAACAACTATTACGAGTTCGGCTCCCAGAAGGACATCTGGCGCGCCGCTCAGGCGGTCAAGCTCAGGCCCTGGACGGTCAAGATCGAGGGCATGGTCGAGAAGGAGATGGTCGTCGACATCGATACGCTCCTCAAGACGATGCCTCTCGAGGAGCGCCTTTACCGCCACCGCTGCGTCGAGGCCTGGTCGATGGCGGTACCCTGGAGCGGCTTTCCGCTCAAGGCGCTCGTCGACTATGCCCGGCCGCTCGCCTCCGCGAAATTTGTGGTGATGCAGACCTTCCAGGACCCGGGCATGGCCCCCGGGCAGCGCGAGTTCTGGTATCCCTGGCCCTATGTCGAGGGACTCACGATGGCCGAGGCGACGAACGAGCTCGCCTTCATCGCGACGGGCCTCTACGGCAAGCCGATCCCCAAGCAGGATGGCGCTCCCTTGCGCCTGGCCACACCGTGGAAGTATGGCTTCAAATCGATCAAGGCGATCGTGCGGCTGAGCTTCTCCGACAAGCGGCCCAAGACCTTCTGGGAGACGATCGCTGCCGAGGAGTACGGCTTCTGGGCCAACGTCAACCCCGATGTCCCCCATCCGCGCTGGAGTCAGGCGAGCGAGCGGGTGCTCGGCATGAGCGGGCGGGTGCCCACCCAGCTCTTCAACGGCTACGCCGCTTACGTCGCCGACATCTACAAGGGCCTCGAGAAAGAGCGGCTCTACGCGTGAGGGCCAGGGGACGCGGGTAGGATACGGGTCCCTCGCCACTCGCTCCCTCGCAGCCGCGAGTGCTCAGGCATCGAGCCGCCCGGCGGCCGGCCGGCCTTGCCGGCCGAGGGCGAGGGCTCGGCCAAGCTGTGCGGCCTTGGTCTGCTCCTGGCGCCTGCGACGGCGCGCCTCCCGAATCAATCTCTCGACCCCCGAAGCGTCCAGATTGTCCGCGCGCATCAGGAGTATCGCGATCGGGTCGGAGAGGAGCTCCGTCGTCGAGGGCTCCTGGCCGGCTCGCATCCACAGCCTGCTTTCCTTCGCCATGACTTTCCTGCCGACGCCTGTTCCAAAGAGGATCGTGCTGAGCTTCATCCATGCCTCCCCTCGGAAATCTGCCGCCCTCGCGCGGCAGCGGGCGACCACCACGCATTCAGGAAGCGAGCATATCCCGCAATTCGCGACGGATGTGTGATAGCGCTGTGACAAAAACCGGACGGCCGCGGACCCTCGCGCGGGGCACGAGCCGGGTTAACATAGCCTGCTAATTAAAATAGAGCGACCAAGTTCGGCCGGCCGCTCGTCGCCCGGCGTCGTCGCAAACTTGTCACCGCTCCAAATAACCGCGAATACCTTGTTATGCAGAGGCGAGGGGCCATATAGTCATTGCGGTGGTAAGGCTAGACCGCCCCGGGTCACCGGCTATCCTAACGAACAAAAGGTGTACGCCATGAATAAGCTCACCAGACTGGGCGCGCGCGCCATGATGGCGGCAGCGCTGCTCGGTGCTATTGCCTTTGCGGGCCCGACGCACGCGGCGACGGGCGATCATGCAATGATTTTGGCGCAGACGACACCGCCGCCGCCAGCCACCCAGCCGGCGCCTCCCGCCACACAGGCTCCGGCCGCAGCTCCGGCCGCGGCAGGGCGGGCGGGTCCCGTGGCGCATGTCGAGACGCGCATCAAGGATTTGCATCGAAGGCTCCATATCACGCCGGCGCAAGAGGCGGCGTGGAGCAGCGTCGCCCAGGTCATGCGGGACAACGCGAAAACGATGGAGTCGTTGGCGCACGAGAGGTATGAGAATGCCGCGAAGATGACGGCGGTCGACGACCTCCGCTCCTATAGCGCGCTCGCCGATGCGCACGCCGACGGCCTCAAGAAGTTCGTTCCGGTCTTTCAACAGCTCTATGACAGCATGTCGGACGCGCAGAAGAAGAGCGCCGACGCACTCTTCCGCAACCGCATTGGCCGCGCCGAGAGGAAAGCGGCGCCGAAGGCGCAGTAACCGCGTGAGCGGAGCCTTGTCTCCGGCGGCGAACCGCGCGGGGAGTTGTGAGCTGAGGGTGCCATGAACATCGTAAGAGGCCGTGCGAAGATTTCCCGATCGACGATCGCAAGGCTCATATTGGGGCTTGCCTACGCCGCGGTGATCCTGGGCGTCTCCATGGGACCGGCTCTGGCGAGAAATGAGCGTCACCGTGACTATCGGGGACATCATGATCGCAACTGGCACGAGGATGGCGGCTACTATTATGGGCCGCCGCCGGTGGTCTATGCGCCGCCGCCAGTCTATTATTCGCCGCCGCAGTACTACTCATCCCCGGGCATCAGCATCGTCTTGCCGCTGCGTTTCCACTGAAGACGTCCGCGCCGGACGTCCCGGCGCTCGCAGAGGCGAGCGCCGGGGGCCACGGAGAGCGCGCGCAGCATAATCAGCATTGAGGATTCTGCGGCGGCGCGTTGCCGCATCTTCCGCTCCGCGCGAGCCCTTCGTCCGGGCGAACGCGTGTTCCCGTTCAAGAGGCTTTGGGACCGCGCCAAGAATGAATTATCATGGCGCCGGAGCAGGATGGAAAGATGACGGAGAGCAGAGGAAGCCAGGGAGGAACCGCGGCAAGCTCGGCGTCGAGGTCGCTTCAGCCGGAAGCGCTCAGGCGCTGCTGCGATCCCGCAAGTCTCCCCTTCGAAAGCACCGCGGAGCTGCCCGACCTTGACGATGCGATCGGCCAGGTGCGTGCCGCCGAGGCGGTCCGCTTCGGCATCGGCATCAAGCGTCCGGGCTTCAATATCTTCGCTCTCGGCCCGAGCGGCGTGGGCAAGGAGCATCTCGTGCGGCGCGGGCTCAAGACCCAGGCCGCGCGCGAGCCGGTGCCCGACGACTGGTGCTACGTCAACAACTTCATCGACGCCCACAAGCCGGTGGCGATGCGGCTGCCGGCGGGCCGCGCCATGCCGTTCCGACGCGACATGGAGCGGCTGGTGAACGAGCTCATGGTGGCGATCCCGGCCGCCTTCGAGGGCGAGGAGTATCGCCACCGCCGGGAGGTCATCGAGGAGGAGCTCAAGCAGCGTCAGGGCACGGCCTTCGAGGCGCTGCAGCGCAAAGCGCTCGACAAGAGCGTCGGGCTCATCCGCACCCCCATGGGCTTGGCGCTGGCGCCCTTGAAAGGCGGCGAGGTCGTCAAGCCGGAAGACTTCGAGAAGCTCGACGAGGCCGAGCGCACGCGCATCCAGAGCGATATCGAAGCTCTGCAGGGCGAGCTTCAGACCCTCTTCCGCCAGATCCCCGTCTGGGAGCGGGAGACGCGCGAGAAGCTCCGCGCACTTCACCGCGACGTCGTGAGCTACGCGGTCGGCCACCTGATCGACGAGCCGCGCCAGCGCTACCGCGACCTCCCCGTCGTGTCCGACTACCTTGCGAGCGTGCAGGCGGACGTCATCGATAACGCCGAGGTCTTCATGCGCCGCAGCATGCCGCAGGAGGCGGACGGGCCGGGACCCATGCCCGGAATGCCTGCGCTCGGCCCCGATGCGCTCTTCCGGCGCTACCAGGTCAACGTCATCGTCGCCAACGTGCCCGACTCGGGTGCCCCGGTGATCTTCGAGGACCATCCCTCGCTCGAGAACCTGGTCGGGCGCATCGAGCATATTTCACAGTTCGGCGCGCTCGTGACCGACTTCAACCTGATCAAGGGGGGCTCGCTCCACCGTGCCAACGGCGGCTATCTCGTGCTCGACGCGCGGCGCCTCTTGGTCCAGCCCTTCGCCTGGGAGGAGCTCAAGCGGGCGCTGCGCTCGCGTCTCGCGCGCATCCAATCCATGGGCCAGCTCATGAGCCTGGTGAGCACGGTATCGCTCGAGCCGGGCGCCATTCCGCTCGACGTGAAGATCGTGCTGTTGGGCGACCGCCTCCTTTATTATCTCTTGAGCCAGTACGATCCGGACTTCCACGAGCTCTTCAAGGTTCCCGCCGATTTCGACGACCGCATAGCGTTCGATCCGGACGGCCTCATGCTCTACGCCCGCATGATCGCCACGCTTGCGCGACGCGAGAAGCTTCGTCCGCTCGATCGTTCGGCGGTGGCGCGCGTGATCGAGCACGCCTCGCGCGTCGCCGAGGATTCGGAGCGCTTGACCGCTAATCTCGAGGGCATCGCCGATCTCGTGCGCGAAGCCGACTTCTGGGCCGGCGAGGGCGGCGCCGGGCGCATCGCGGCCGAGCATGTCGAACGGGCGATCGAGGCGCACATTCGCCGCGCCGACCGCGTGCGCGAGCACGTCCAGGAGGAGATCCGGCGCGGCACCATCCTCATCGATACCGCAGGTGCGGTGGTCGGCCAGGTCAACGGGCTTTCGGTCATGCAGCTCGGCGATTTCGCCTTCGGCCAGCCCTCCAGGATCACCGCCCGCGTCCGTCTCGGCCGCGGCCAGGTCGTCGACATCGAGCGCGAGGTCGAGCTTGGCGGCCCGATCCACTCGAAGGGCGTCCTCATCCTCTCGAGCTATCTTGCGGCGCGCTACGCCGCCGAGCGGCCGCTTTCGCTCAACGCGAGCCTGGTGTTCGAGCAGTCCTATGGCGGTGTGGAGGGCGACAGCGCCTCCTCGGCCGAGCTCTACGCGCTGCTCTCCGCTCTCGCCGCGGCACCCATCCGCCAATCGCTCGCGGTCACGGGCTCGGTCAACCAGCTCGGCCAAGTGCAGGCGATCGGCGGCGTCAACGAGAAGATCGAGGGCTTCTTCGACGTCTGCCGCGCGGCGGGATTGCTCGACGGCCACGGTGTCTTGATTCCCGCCTCGAACGTGAAGCACCTCATGCTGCGCCGCGACGTGATCGAAGCGGTCGCCGCCGGCGCGTTCCACATCTACGCGGTGGAGAGGATCGACCAGGGTATCGAGATCCTGACGGGAATTGCCGCCGGCGCACCGGATGCCAAGGGCAGCTACCCGCCCGACAGCATCAACGGGAGGGTCGAGGCGCGTCTCGCCGGCTTCGCGGAGGCGGCGCGCCGCTTCGCGCAACAGGGCCGCGACCGGGGGGACGAGGGCCCGGCCGCACACTAGCTTTGCCTCGCAAGGAGCGGCGATGAACGGCAAGAAGCGTACGCAGGGCAGCGCTGGCGAGCCGGAGCGCCGCTCCGGCGCCGGGGGCGTCCCGCGGCGCGTCCTCGTGGCGCTCGACGCGGCGACGCTCTGTGCCGGCGCCTTCGACCTCGCGGCCGAGTTCGCCCGCCTCTTCGATGCGGATTTGAGCGGGCTCTTCATCGAGGACGCGGATCTGCTCCACTCGGCGGCATTGCCATTCGTTCGGCAGTTCGGCTTTGGCAGCGCGTCTGGCAGCAGCTTCGACCTGAAGACGATCGAGCGCGAATTGAACCTCTTGGCGAGCAAGGCCCGCAATACGCTCGTCGCCGCCGCCGAGCGCCGCAAATTGCGTCACTCGTTCCGCGTGGTGCGCGGTCAGCTCGCGAGCCAGCTCGCTCTGAGCTCGACGGAGGCCGATCTCGTGGTGCTGCAGGCGAGCAGCCGGCCGCTCGGCCGCCATCTTCGCCTCGAGGCGCCGGGGCTCGCCGCAGCGACGGCACTCGGCTGCGCCGTGCTCCTGCTCGAGCCCGGCATGGGGCTGCCGAGCTCGGTCCTCGTGGCCCTAGAGGACGGCGGGGGCGATGAGCGCGTGCTCGCCCTTGGCGCGGAGATCGCGCGCCTCGCCGGCCTGGAGCTCCGGGTGCTGGCCCCGCCGCTCGAGCCTCGAGAGGCCGCCAAGCGCGAGGCATTCCTGCGCAAGAGACTCGCAGAGGCACATCTCGCCTGGCGGCTCGAAGTGCTGCCGGCCTTCGATGCGCGCGCCGTGGCGTTCTATACGCGGCAACACGGCCAAAACCTTCTCGTGCTCTCAGCTAGCTCGTCGCTCCTTGCCGAGGTGGAGCGCGACCGGCTGATCGCGACCTTCCGCTGTCCCCTGCTTCTGATCCGCTAGAGTGTCCTGGTTGTGAAATTCGGCACATCAGGAAAACACGTGTCATTGCGAGGCGCCCGAAGGGCGCCGAAGCAATCCAGCCCCGGCGTACGCCGGGGTTCGCACCTCGCGCTGCCCCGGCGTACGCCGGGGTTCGCTGCGCTCGCAATGACGGTTATCTCAGGGTGAGACGAACATCCGAATCGCGACGCTAGCGAGGTATCGTGCGTGCCGCCAGCCGTCAGACCTCGCGCGGCACCGTCGCGTCGCGAGCGGTCTCGCGCGCCTTGGGATGAGTCGCCACGAAGTGCTGGAGCGTGCGCAGCAGCGCCAGCACGTGCCGGACATCGCCCCTCCGCCGCGCCGCGGAGATATCGTCGAGAATGATGCGCCGGATTCCGCGTTCGCCCGTCGGCGTGTGACAGAGGTAGTCGCCAAGCAGGAGTGCGGGGACCTCGGGAATATGCTCGTGCTCGGCGATCGCCTCGATCTCCGCCTCGTTGAGCGCGCAAAGCGCCACGCAATCTTCCCAGGTCAGCATCGTCAACTCTCCTCGTGCCGGCGCCTCGGGCGTCAATGGGCGAGCAGGACCGGCAGGCTCGATTCGTTGAGTACGCTCCGCGTGGCCCCGCCGAAGATGGTCTCGCGCATGCGGGTATGGCCATAAGCGCCCATCACGAGAAGCTCGGCCCCGGCGCGCGCCGCCTCGGCGACGAGCTGCTCGCCGACCGGCCAGCCCTCGAGCGCCACGCTTCTCAGTTTGGCCGCGATGCCGTGGCGCGCAAGCCATTCGCCGACCCGGCTCGGCGAGGGCTCGACGGGCAAATCCTTGGCGCCGCTGAGGATGAGAATCTGCTTTGCCAAGTGAAGGATGGGAAGCGCTGCACTCGCCGCACGCGCCGCCTCCATGCTGCCGTTCCAGGCAATCGCTACGGTGACGCCTGCAAGCTCGCGCGTCGCGGCGGGCATGAGAAGCACAGGCCGGCCGCTTTCGAGGAGCGCGGCCTCGACCATGAGGCGCCACTCGACCTCCCGATCGTCGGGCACGCGGCCGACAAGGATCAAATCGGCAACCCGTCCGCGCGTGGACACCTCTTGGGCAGCGTTCCCGAGGATCGAATCGAAGCGCAAGACGGCCCCAGGACCTGTCGCCGGCACGCCGGCTGCTCGAGCGGCTTCCTCGCAAATGCGCTCAGCCTCGACGCGCCGCGCTTCGGCCTCCCTCTCGGCCTGGGCGATATACTGGTCGATGACCGAGGTGAGCGCGCCCTCGGCAATGAATGGAACGCTCTCTCGCGGATCCTGCTGGGCGTGCAGCACCTCGACGAAGGCCCCGAGCCGCTTCGCCAGGCGCATGCCGCTCGCCAGCGCGGCACTCGTGGCCTCGTGGCCCGTGATCGGCGCCAGGATGGTCTTGATCGACATGAGAGGCCTCCGTGCTTGATCGCGAGGGCATTTATGCAGGCAAGGGGGCGGCCAGGCTGTGATCTATGTCAAACGTCGGCGAGCGGCGCATCGGCGTTTGCGGCGACGCACGGCTCTTCCCCGGCCGCCGCCTCGAGCGAATGCAGCGTCGCTCAGCGCCCTGGGGCGCTACGTCTCCAGCACGTAGCGACCGGGTGCCGGGCCGAGCGGCGGATAGTCCTTGTCGGCGGCGCCGAGGCTGGGCGGCGGCGACTTGCCGCTGTCATGCGCGTCGAGCCACTCCGCCCAAACCGGCCACCACGAGCCCTCCGTCGCGGAGACCGCGGCGTACCAAGTCTCCGGATCGAGGTATCTATCGCCGGCCTTGCGCTGCAAGAGGCGATAGGAGCGCTGCGGATGCCCCGGCTCGCTCACGATGCCGGCATTGTGACCGCCGCTCGTGAGCAGGAAGCTCACCGCCGTGTCGAGCAGCAGGTTGAGCTTGTAGACCGAGCGCCACGGCGCCACGTGGTCGCTCTCCGTCGCGACCGCGAAGACGGGAACGCGGATGTCGCCGAGTGACAGCGGCTTGCCTCCTACCTCGTAGCGCCCCTCGACGAGGTCGTTGTTGAGGAAGAGGCGGCGCAGGTATTCGCTATGCATGCGGTAGGGCAAGCGCGTCGCATCGGCGTTCCACGCCATGAGGTCGGTCATCGGCTCGCGCTCGCCGCGCAGATAGTCGCGCACGAGGCGCGACCAGATGAGGTCGTTCGAGCGCAGGAGTTGGAAGGCGCCGGCCATCTGCTTGGCATCGAGATAGCCCTGGTCCCACATCGTGTCCTCGATATGGGCAAGCTGGCTCTCGTCCATGAAGAGCGTGAGCTCGCCGGCCTCGGTGAAGTCGACCTGTGCCGCGAAGAGGGAAACCGTGTTGAGCTGCTCGTCCTGCTTGCGCGCGAGCCAGGCCGCGGCGATCGCGAGCAGCGTGCCGCCGAGGCAATAGCCGACCGCGTCGACCTTGCGTCCGGGGATGATGGCGCGGATCGCCCTGAGCGCCGAGAGCACGCCCAGGCCCAGATAGTCTCCCGTCCCGAGATCGCGATCGTCGGCGCCGGGATTGTGCCAGGAGATCATGAACACGGTATGACCGCGCTCGACGAGGTACTTGACCAGGGAGTTATGCGGGGAGAGGTCCAGGATATAATACTTCATGATCCATGCCGGCACGATCAGCACCGGCTCGGCGTGCACTTCGCTGGTTGCGGGCTTGTATTGGATGAGCTCGATAAGCCGGTTGCGATAGACGACGACGCCCGGGGTGAGCGCCATGTCGCGGCCGGGGCGGAATGCCTCGCTGCCGACCGGCGGACGACCGGCGATCGCGCGTTCCCAGTCCTCGACCCAGTTGAACGCTCCCTGCACGAGATTGCGCCCGCCTTGCTTCATCGTCAGCTGCAGGATCTCGGGATTCGTCGGCACGAAGTTCGACGGCGCGACAATATCGAGCAGTTGGCGCGTGGCGAACGAAACCACTTGCTCGTGATGGCGCGAGACGCCGTGCACGCCCGTCGTGGCGTTGTGCCACCACTGCTGGGTCAGGAGAAACGACTGATAGATGAAGCGGAAGGGGGACTTCTGCCAATCGGGGTGGTCGAAGCGCCGATCGTGGGGCAGGGGTGCTATGCAGGGCGGTGTCGTCGGCTCGGCGAGCGCGCGCGAGACGTGGATGCCGAAGCGGGTCGCCTTGCGCAGCGCCTTCCCCGCGAGGATCGCCTGCTTGCCGGGCGACATCGCAAGGTGCGCGGCCCAGTCGAAATAGGCAAGCGCCAACGAAACCGGCGAGATGGAGAGGGTGGCCTTTCCGACGGCCGCATGCACGAGCCGGTCGATGCTGCGAGGCCCTTCGCTCGGATCGGGAGCGTCCGACGCATCCGGGACCATGCTCTTCACGGCCGTGTCAACCCAGCGGCGTAGCCCGAAGAGCTCGGCGTATTTTTCCATCGCGGGCAGGAACTGATCGGTGCCGGCTTGCCAGAGGGGCGGCCAGACCGGCGCCTGCTCGCCCTTGGCGCCGCGTTTTGCCGCTCGCTCTGAAGGCGCTCTTGGTGCTTCCCGCTTTTGGTCTGGGAGCGTAGATGGAGCTTCAGACTCCGCGTCCGCCGGGGGTTCGCGGACCTCATTATTTGCCGGTTGCGTCATCGTCTCACCCTCCTCGACCTCTGCGCGCGAGCGGCCGTCCTTTATATGGTACGGCGCCGGTGCAAGCGCATTGCGCCAGATCAATGAACGGGAAGACGGGAAAAGGCCTCTGGACGGGTGCCCCCCGGCGCGCCAGGACGATTTGCTCGAGGGTCCCGGCCCCTGGCCTCCTTCACGAGGCGGAGGGGCGCTGCGGCTCGTCGGTTCCCGCCCTCTCGTGCACTTGGAAGGGGAGCGCGTCCGCCGCACGCATTTCGACCGGCATCGCGGCGAGCTTGGCAAAGAGGCGGCAATGGTGACGGATCGGCAACCAGTCGTAGAGAAAGATCTGGAGCGGCCGCCACATCGCGACCCAACCGACGATGAGCAGGCCCTCCGCAACGGTCTGCGCCGCGGCGTAGGGCCCGAGCGTGAAGGCGATCTGGCGCACGAGCGTGCACATGAAGAGGAAGGCGAGACCGATCAACAACGCGATGCGTCCCTCGCGGAAGAGGAAGCGCATGCGCCGGCGCGCCTCGCCGGAGCGATAGGTGAAGTAGTTATGGATCGCGGCCTCGAGGTGGAGGGCCTGGGCGACCGCAACCTGGTCGGCGGGCAGCTGAAGCACGAGCTTGAGCGGCCTTGTCAGCGGGAAGTCGTCGACCGAGCCCACGATATACTCCTCGGCATCCTGATCGAGGTCCTTTTCGTGAAAGGGCGAGGGATCGAAGGAGTTGAAGAGTTGCTGCAGGCGGCTAAGCCGGATGGCGATCGCCGTCGGTTCGCCCTCTGTCGGATTCCTGGGCGTTACTTGGTCCATGACGGGCCTCCGCTGCTTCGCAGATGTTTCGGGCCGACCGCTCTCCATCGACCGTCGGAGTGAAACCAGAAGTCTCCCACCGGCGCTGCGGACTCCCAATGATTTAGGTCAAGGAAGCCCACGCCGAGGCGGCTACGCGTCCGCCCGAATTTGACCTGGGTCAATGCGGCGCTCAGCCCGCGTGGCTATAGATAAGCCGTCGGGATGGGAGAACGGTCATGGCAGCAAAATCGACGAGCGAGGCGAAAGCGGTTCCAGGCATGCCGGATCCGGCAGCTTGGTTTACGGGTTACGCGCAATTCCTCGAGAACGGTCGAGTGGCGTTCGACCAGTGGGCGAAGGCGAGCGAGGCGATGGGAAAGGGAATGTTCGATCTTTCCTGCGAGATGGCGCGCTTCTCGCTCGAGCGCTTCAAGGAGGATCTTGCCGTTTGCGAGACACTCCGAGGATGCCACAGCCAAAGCGAGGCCTTCGACTGCCAGCGCCGCTTCGCCGAACGGGCGACGACGCAGTACCTCGAGGAAGCGGGCAAGCTCTCCGGCCTCTTTGCCCAGGCGGCGCGCGTGGGTTTCCCCGCTCCGCCGCAAACCACGCGGCACGAGGCGGAAAAGGCGTGAGGAAACCGCCGCCGCGGCTCGCTCGCGACTCGAACCGCGGCGTCCGGTCCCTCTATTGGCCCGCGAGCATGCCGTCGCAATAGACGGCGATGCGGGCGTTGTCGCGCACGGCCGCATCGAAGTGCGCGTATCTCTTTCTGAGTCCGCGAGCGGCGCGTCGCTGCCGGAAGCGGGGGCCGTCCAGCCCAGCAGGTCATGATTATCGCTGTCTTTCCAGGACCTTTGCTGCCCCATCCTTCCCAAGCTCAACACGGAGGGGAAGCTCACCCGGCAAGAATTGGACGACGCACTCGACCACGGCTACGGATATCGCCGATTGCCCTGCAACCAGCACAAATAAGGCAAGTTGTCGTCTGCATTCGTTCCCTGAAGCGATCGATCGGCGTTTTTCGAGGAGCCGCTCAAAATGCACGCCCCATGCGACGCAACCCTGCTCCGCATCTTCGTCGGCTACGACGATACGTTTGACAACAAGCCTTTGTACGATCAGATCGTGCTCAAGGCGCGCGCCATGGAAATGGCGGGAGCAACGGTCACGCGCGGACTGTTGGCCTATGGTCCTGCAAGCCAGGAACTTCAAATCGTGCTTCGGCTCTCCGAGGATCTTCCCATCGTCATCGACATTGTCGATACCGACGAGAAGATCAAAGAATTCCTCCCGGTTGTCGAAGATATGGTCGAGAGCGCCCTGGTGACCCTGCAAAAGGTTTCCGTCATTCGCTACGGCCGCAATAAAGGAAGCACTTGAAGGAGTAAGGGCTCGCAGCGCGCAATGGAAATCCGCCCCAGATCCGCACCGAACTTGGCCCATGGACCATCGAGATCATCAAGCGCTGCGACATCGACAAGGACTTCGAGGTCTTGCAGCGCCGATGGGTGGCCAAGCGCACCTTCGCTTGGCTCGACCGCTGCCGGGGTGCGCCGACTCCGCGCGCCGCCTCGACAGCTCCTCCCTGGCGCCATCGCCACACCCCTGCGACAGGCTAATGTTGGCCATCAGCAGAAGTGTCCTCTTTGACCTAACATTTTGATTTAAACTGAAAAAGTGTCACGTTGATCTTGGTCAATGTGGCCCTGCCGCGAATCGATCTAGTGCTACCCTATGAGCGCGACCTCGGGTGCCGCGCGAGGTCATTGAACGGGCCCTCCATGCAAGACACGAATGACGGCGAACGCGGCACGACAGAGAGGACGGCGGAGCGTCCCATGGTCGCCGGGCCTTTGGTGCCGGTCCATCTGCCGGTCCCTCGCGCGACTGCGATGCCGGGCGAAAGGCGCCGGCGCTGGTCGAGGCTCCTCTTCCTCCTCCTTGCGCTGGGGGCCGCCGGGGCAGGCGGGGCCTACTGGTGGACCCAATCGCAAAGCCGCCTGCCTCCCGGCTTCGCGTCCGGCAACGGCCGGCTCGAGGCGGATGAAATCGACATCGACACCAAGTTCGCCGGACGCATCGCCGAGCTCTTCGCGGACGAGGGCGACATGGTGAGTGCTGGCCAAGTGGTGGCGCGCATGGACACCAGGGACCTCGAGGCGTCGCTCAAGAAGTCCCAAGCCCAAGTGCGCCAGGCGCAAAGGTCGCTCGACGAGGCGCATGCGGCGCTCGAGCAGCAGAATGCGCAAGTGAAGTTCGCGAAGCAGGAGCTCGACCGCGCAAGCAACCTCGTGCAGAAGGGGTTCGCCACGCGGGAGCTCTATGACCAGCGCAAGCAGCAGATGGATTCCGCCACCGCGGCGCTCAATGCCGCGACGGCCAGGGTTGGCGAAGCCGAGCACGCGCTCGACGCAGCTCAGCATGACGCGGAGCTCTATAGCGTGAACATCGCGGACAACACGCTCGTAGCGCCGCGCGAGGGCCGCATACAGTACCGCGTCGCCAATGTCGGCGAGGTGATTCCGCAGGGCGGGAAGGTCTTCGTCATGCTCGATACCTCGTACGTCTATATGGACATCTATTTGCCGACCGCGGAGTCGGGCCGGGTCAGGCTCGGGGCCGATGCGCGCATCGTGCTGGACGCGCTCCCGAATGTTCCGATTCCGGCGAAGGTCACCTTTCTCGCCACCGAGGCGCAGTTCACGCCCAAGGCCGTCGAGACCAAGAGCGACCGGGACAAGCTCATGTTCCGGGTCAAGGTGCGGATCGATCCCGCGCTCTTGCGAGCCCATGCGGCAGCGGTCAGAACCGGGCTCCCCGGGGTTGCCTACGTCCGCCTCGACCCGAACGTCCCCTGGCCGCCGGAGCTCGTGGGCAAGCCGGCGAGCTAGGGCAGGAGCGGAAGGTGGCCGCGAGTCTCGAGAACGTCACCCACGCCTACGGGGCGACGCTTGCGCTCGATGCGGTGACGCTCGACCTCCCGGAGGGCCGCATGGTGGGGCTGATCGGGCCCGACGGCGTCGGCAAATCGACGCTTCTCGGCCTGATCGCCGGCGCGCGGCGCATTCAGACGGGCCGGGTCCGCACGCTCGGGGGCGACATGGCGGACCCGCGTCACCGTGCGCAAGTTTGCTCCCGGATCGCCTACATGCCGCAAGGTCTCGGCAGGAATCTCTATCCCGACCTGAGCGTGCGCGAGAACATCGAGTTCTTCGGCCGCCTTTTCGGCCAGCCGCGTGCCGAACGCGAGCGCCGGATCGCCGAGCTTTTGGAGAGCACGGGGCTCACGCCCTTCCCAGACCGGCCGGCGAAGAAGCTCTCCGGCGGGATGCGACAGAAGCTCGGGCTTTGCTGCGCCTTGATCCACGACCCCGACCTCCTCGTCCTCGACGAGCCGACCACCGGCGTCGATCCGCTTTCGCGACGACAGTTCTGGGAATTGATCGAGCGCATGCGCGCGCGCCGCCCGGGCATGAGCGTCGTCATCGCCACCGCCTATATGGAGGAGGCGGAACGCTTCGACTGGCTGGTCGCGATGGAGGCCGGCAAGGTGCTGGCGCGCGGGACGCCGGCCGAGCTCAAGACCGAGACGGGCACCGCGACGCTGGAGGAAGCGTTCATCGCACTCCTCCCCGAGGCGCGCCGCGCGGGTTACCGCAAATTGACCATCCCCGCGCGTCGGATCGCCGCTGGACCGCCCGTCATCGTCGCGCGCGGCCTCACCTGCCGCTTCGGCGACTTCACCGCGGTCGATCGCGCGAGCTTCGACATCGAGCGTGGCGAGATCTTCTGCTTCGTGGGCTCCAACGGCTCAGGCAAGACGACGACCATGAAGATGCTGACCGGGCTCCTGCCGCCAAGCGAGGGTGAGGCGCTGCTGTTCGGCGAGACCATCGCGGCGGGTGACATGGCCTCGCGCAAGCGCGTGGGCTACATGTCGCAATCCTTCTCGCTCTATTCCGAGCTCACGGTGCGGCAGAACCTCGTGCTCCACGCGCGGCTCTTCCACATTCCGAGCGAGGCCGCACGGACGCGAATCGCCGATCTCGTGCGCCAATTCGAGCTCGGCGACTACCTCGATCAACGCGCCTCCGAGCTTCCGCTCGGCATACGCCAGCGCCTCTCATTGGCCGTCGCCGTCGTCCATCAGCCCGAAATGCTCATCTTGGACGAGCCGACCTCCGGCGTCGATCCGCTCGCCCGCGACCGGTTCTGGGAGCTTTTGGTCGATCTCTCGCGCTATCAGGGGGTCACGATCTTCGTCTCCACTCATTTCATGAACGAGGCCGCCCGCTGCGATCGGGTCTCGCTGATGGATGCGGGCCGCGTGCTCGCGACCGACACGCCGGCGGCACTCGTGCGCTCGCGCGGCGCGGCTTCGCTCGAGGACGCCTTCATCAGCTTCCTCGAAGAAGCAAGCGGCATGCGGCCGCCGCCGGCTCGAGAGGCGGCCGGCTCCGCCGCCGCGGCCAGCGCGCCGCTCCTGCATCCCAAGGCCGGCGAGAGCGCCGCCGCTTCCGCCTTCAGCCTGCGCCGCCTCTTCGCCTATACCATCCGCGAGGGTCTCGAGGTTCAGCGCGATCGCATCCGCATGGCCTTCGCGCTGCTCGGCACCGCCTTCCTCATGCTCATCTTCGGCGCCGGCATATCCACCGACGTCGACAACCTCTCCTTCGCGGTCCTCGATCATGACCGCACGCCCGAGAGCCGCGCCTACCTCGAGGAGCTGAGAGGGTCGCGCTATTTCACGGAGAAAGCGCCGATCGCCGATTACAACGAGCTCGAGAGGCGCCTGCAAAGCGGCGACGTGCGGGCGGTCGTCGAGATCCCGCCCGGTTTCGGCAGGGCCATCCAGAAGGACATCCCCGCCTGGGTCGGCGCCTGGGTGGACGGTGCCATGCCGTTTCGCGCGGAGACGATCCGCGGCTATCTGCAAGGTGTGCATCAGCAATACCTCTCCGACCTCGCCATGAGGACGACCGGCAGCAGTAGTACCGCCGCACCCGCCGTCATCGAGACGAGGTTTCGTTACAACCAGGATTTCGACAGCGTTTACGCCATGGTCCCGGGAACCATAGCGCTCTTGCTGGCGCTCATCCCGGCGATCCTGATGGCGCTTTCCATCGTGCGGGAAAAGGAGCTCGGGTCGATCACCAACCTCTACGTGACGCCCGTGAGCCGCCTCGAGTTCCTTCTCGGCAAGCAGCTCCCCTACGTCGCGATCTCGATGGTCAATTTCGCGATCCTTTATCTCCTCGCCCTTTTCGTCTTCGAGGTGCCGCTCAAGGGAAGTTTCCCGGCCCTGCTCACGGGTGCCGTCCTCTACGTCGTGACGACGACCGGGATCGGCATGCTGATCTCGGCTTTCGCGCGCACCCAGATCGCGGCACTTTTCGGCACGGCCATATTGACCATTCTTCCCGCGACGCAGTTTTCCGGGATGCTGGTGCCCGTGTCCTCGCTCACCGGATTTCCGGCGCTCATGGGACGCGGCTTTCCCATGACCTATTTCCTGCGTATCAGCGTCGGGACCTTCACCAAGGGGCTCGGATTTGAGGACTTGGGCGCGAGCTTCCTCTCGCTCGCCGTCTTCGTCCCGGTGCTGCTCGGCTTGAGCCTCCTCCTCCTGCGCAAGCAGGAACGCTAGGCCGGGCCGCTCTGATGGGTACGCTTTCGAATATCTTCTGGCTCGGCACGAAGGAGCTCCGCAGTTTCTTGCGCGATCACGTCCTTCTCGCCCTCGTCATCTGGACGTTCTCCGTCGCCGTCTATACCCAGGCGCGAAGCAATGCGCAGGAGCTGCACAACGCCTCGCTCGCGATCGTCGACGAGGACGGCTCGGCCCTCTCGCGCCGTATCGCGTCTGCCTTTCTGCCGCCCTATTACAAGCCGCCCCAGCGTATTTCCGAGCGCGACATCGATCGTTTCATGGATAGCGCGAAATATACCTTCGTGATCGACATCCCGCCGAACTTCGAGCGGGACGTTCTTGGCGGACGGCAGCCCGTCATCCAGGTCAACATCGATGCAACGGCGATGGTGCAGGCGGGACTCGGCTCGGGCTACACGCAGCAGATTCTCAACACCGAGATCGTCAACTTCGTCTCCCGCACGGAGGGGAGCTTCCTTTCCCGCTCGCAAGGCATCCCGATGCAGCCGGTGACGCTTGCCGTGCGGGTGGCGTTCAACCCCAACGTGGTCACGGCCTGGTTCACCAGCGTCATGGCGATCATCAACAACGTCACGATGCTCGCCATCATTCTCGCCGGCGCCGCCGTCGTCCGCGAGCGCGAGCACGGCACCATGGACCACCTTCTCGTCATGCCCGTCCGGCCGTTCGAGATCGCCATGGCCAAGGTGTGGGCGAACGGCCTCGTCATCACGGTCGCCGTCGGACTTTCGCTTTCCATCGTGGTGCGTACGCTCCTTGGCATTCCGGTTGCGGGCTCCGTCCCGCTCTTCATGGCCGGGGTCGCGATCTATCTCTTCTTCGCCACCGCGATCGGCGTCTTCCTCGGCACCGTCGCGCGCTCGATGCCGCAGCTGGGCCTGCTCTACATGCTGATCGCCATGCCGATGAACCTGCTCTCGGGCAGCAACACGCCGCTCGAGAGCATGCCGCGCGCCTTGCGGACGATCATGCAGGCCTCGCCCTCGACCCATTTCGTCAACTTCGCCCAGGCAATTCTCTACCGGGGTGCCGGCTTCGAGGTGGTGTGGCAGGAATTCGTGCTGGTGGCGCTGATCGGCGGCCTCTTCTTGGGCCTGGCATTGCTGCGCTTCCGCCGGGTGAGCGCCCAAGTCATGTGACAGCCCTCCGCTAGGGCGCCGCAGGCCCCCGGGGGCCACGGGCTGGTTTTGATCTAGGTCAAAGCCGGGCCGGGCCCGTCGCCCCATCATTCGCTGCGATGACGCCCGACATTCTCTCGCGGTATGCGCGGCCGGTGCCGCGCTATACGAGCTATCCCACGGCTCCCCACTTCGGGCCCGAGGTGGACGCGCGCCGCTATGGCCGCTGGCTTGGCGAGCTCGGCGCGGCCGGGCCGTTTTCGCTCTATCTGCACATCCCCTTCTGCCGCTCGCTCTGCTGGTTCTGCGGCTGCAACATGCGCGTCGCCAACAAGTCCGGCCCCATCGACCAGTATCTCGAGCTCCTGCTCAAGGAGATCGAGATGGTGGCAGATGGCATCGGAGGGCGGCCGCGGGTGAGCCATATCCATCTCGGCGGCGGCACGCCGACGACGTTGAGCGCCAGCAACTTCGAGCGCCTCGCCGAGGCGCTGCGGCACCGCTTCGACGTCGCGGGCGACGCGGCGTTCGCCGTCGAGATCGATCCCCGTGTGCTGAGCGCGGAGCAGGCCCGGGCGCTCGGCTCGGCCGGCGTCAATCGTGCCAGTCTCGGCGTGCAGGACTTCGCGCCAGCGGTGCAGAAGGCCATCAACCGTATCCAACCCTATGAAGTGACGGCGCGGGCGATCGATGCGCTGCGCGCGAACGGCATCGCCTCCATCAATCTGGACCTCCTCTATGGGCTGCCCTACCAGACGGTCGGGAGCGTCGCCGCCACGGTCGAGCGCGCGCTCACGCTGTCGCCCGACCGGCTCGCCGTTTTCGGCTATGCCCACGTGCCGTGGCTCAAGCGGCACCAGCGCCTGCTGCCCGAGGAGGCCATGCCGGACGCCGAGGAGCGTCTCGGTCAAATGGCGGTGGTCGCGTCCACGCTCGAGGCCCACGGCTACGTGGCCGTCGGCCTCGACCACTTCGCGCGAGCGGATGACGCGCTCGCCTTGGCGCTTGCGCAGGGCGCGCTGCGCCGCAATTTCCAGGGCTATACGGCGGATGGTGCGGAGACGCTCATCGGCCTCGGAGTTTCCGCGATCGGCTCGCTTCCCCAGGGCTATGTGCAGAGCAGTGTCGAGCTGCGCGCCTACGCGGACGCGATCGGCCGCGCATCCTTTGCCACGGCGCGCGGCATAGCGCTCGCGGACGACGATCGCCTGCGGCGCGACATCATCGAGAGCCTCATGTGCTTCCTCGAGGCGCCGGTTGCGCGGCTTTGCGCCGCCTACGGCCACACCTTCGGCTCGTTCCTGGCAGAGTGGAAGACCCTCGACCAAATGATCGAGGACGGCGTGGTCACGCTCGAGAACGGCCATTTGCGCGTGACCAGGGCGGGACGCCCGCTGGTGCGCGCGGTCTGCGCCGTCTTCGACCGCTATCTCGGAGAGGGGACCGCGCGGCACTCGGTCGCGGTTTGAGGAGAGCTCGGGGGCGCGGCCGAATGGCGAAGACGATACTCGACGGGCTCTACGGCCTCTGCACAAGCAGCGTCGGGCTCGCCGAGCTGACGCGCTTCTTCGGCGGCCTCGGCCTGCCGGCAGCGCTCTTCCTGATCGGACTCGTGGGTGGCTTGGCGCATTGCACCGGCATGTGCGGGCCTTTCGTGCTGGCGCAAGTCGCCGCCGATGAGCGCTCCCTGGCAGGCGCTGGCATGAGCGAGCTGCGGCGGCTCAAGGGGGCACTTCTTCTTCCCTATCAGCTCGGCCGGACAACGACCTATGTCGTCCTCGGCGCGCTCGCAGGTGGGGGTGCCGGGATCGCGGTCGAGGCGAGCGGCTACCGCTGGCTGCCCGCAGCCTTGCTCGCGTTTGCCGCGGTGCTCTTCCTCCTCCGAGGCGTGCCGGGGTTGACGCGCTGGCTCGCTCCGGCTTGGCATCCAGTGCCGCTGCCGGGGCCCAAGGTGCCGTTGGCCCGCTTTGTCCAGCCGCTCTTTGCCGATCCGCGGGGCTTGCGCGGCTGGGCACTGGGGCTGGCGCTCGGTTTCCTTCCCTGCGGTTTTCTCTATAGCGCCCTTGCCGCCGCGGCCGGCAGCGGCACGGCCAAGGGCGGCGCCTTCGCGATGGCGGCCTTTGCGCTCGGCACCGGCGTCGACCTCGTGCTTGTCGGCTATGTCGGGATCTTTTTCGGCCGCCGCCGGCCCGGACTCGCGCGCGCGCTCGCACCCCCCCTCATGCTGGCGAACGCCGGCTTCCTCGCCTTCCTCGCTCTCAACGCGGTCAAGTGACGGGCGCGCGCTCTTCGACGACGTCCTTGTAGCAGTGCCAGCTTGCGTAGCCGATGAGCGGCAGCGCCACCGCGAGGCCGAGGTAGAAGAGCGCGATCCCGAGCCCGATGAAGAGCACGATGAGGGCTGCCCACAGCGCCATGGGGCGCACGTTCTCGCGCACGGCGACGAAGCTCGTCGCGATCGCGGTGATGACGCTCACGTCGCGGTCGACCAGCATCGGGATGGAGACCGCGCTGATGGCGAAGGCGAGGGCGGCAAGCACAGCACCCGTGAGCGTGCCGGTCACGAGAAAGGGCAGACTCTGAGGAGAGAAGAAAAGAACGCTCGCGAGCTCGGCAAGGGGGGGATTGGTACCTGAAAAGAAGAGCGGGTAGAGCAAGAGCGCGATGCGCACCCAGGCGAGATGGAACAGCATGAGGATGACGCCGAAGGCGGCGATCTGGCTCGCATTGCGCCGCCAAGCGAGAAGGGCCGCTTTGAGCGAGACCGGCTCGCCGGCCGCAAGCCGCCGACTCGTGTCATAGAGGCCGACGGCGAGGAGCGGTGCCACGAACATGAAGCCGGCGGCGAGCGGCAGCAGCAGGTAGAGGAGGCCCGTGAGCCACAGCCCGAGCGTGAGCGCGAAGCTCACCAGCACCAGGACGCCGCCGTAGGCGAGGCTCACCATGGGGGCCGCCACCATGTCGCGCCAGCCGTTCGCCAGCCAAATCCAGGCACGGTCATCCGGCAGGCGCCGGATGCGCGGGCTCGGGGACTCGAAGACGGGGACCATCTCGCTCATGATTCTCCCCCAGGGCCGCACCGCTGCGGCCGTTCGCGGCAGATTGTCGTCTCTTGTAAGCGCGTTCGTTGACTTAGATCAATGTAGTTCGCCAGCCGGCTTCCTAGGTTGCCTTAAAAGCCTTGCCGCGCCGCAGAGGCGAGGAGGGCGAGCTTTGCCGAGGGAAAGAAACTCATGGCGACAATCGCAGCAAGCGACAAGGCGGCGATAGTGCGGCCGGCCTCGCCCTACGTGGACGACGTCATCCGCGCCTTCATGATCGCCACGGCGTTCTGGGGCATCGCCGCCTTCCTGGCCGGCGTCTATATCGCCTTCGAGCTCGCCTATCCCTCCCTCAACATCCCGCCTTGGTTCAACTGGGCGCGGCTGCGCCCGCTCCACACCTCGGCGGGCATCTTCGCCTTCGGCGGCAGCGCGCTCCTCGGCACCTCGTTCTACGTGGTGCAGCGCACCTGTCGCGCGCGGCTCTTCGGCGGCGAGGCGCTCGGCTGGTTCATATTCTGGGGCTACCAGCTGTTCATCGTGCTGGCGGCCTCGGGCTATCTCCTCGGCATCACCAAATCGAAGGAGTACGCCGAGCCGGAATGGTACACCGACCTGTGGCTGACCCTCGTCTGGGTGCTCTACCTCGTCGCCTTCATGGGCACGATCATGAAGCGGCGCGAGCCCCACATCTACGTCGCCAACTGGTTCTACCTCTCGTTCATCATCACGATCGCGATGCTGCACATCGTGAATAACATCGCACTGCCGATCAGCTGGTTCGGCGCCAAGAGCTATGTCGCTTACGCGGGCGTGCAGGACGCGATGATCGAGTGGTGGTACGGCCACAACGCGGTCGGCTTCTTCCTGACCGCGGGCTTTCTCGGCATGATGTACTACTTCGTGCCGAAACGCGCGGAGCGGCCGATCTATTCGTATCGCCTCTCGGTCGTGCATTTCTGGGCGCTCATCTTCCTCTATATCTGGGCCGGGCCCCATCACCTCCACTACACCGCACTGCCCGACTGGGCGCAGACGCTCGGCATGATCTTCTCGGTCATGCTGTGGATGCCGTCGTGGGGCGGCATGATCAACGGCCTCATGACGCTCTCGGGCGCATGGGACAAGCTGCGCACGGATCCCGTGCTGCGCTTCATGATCACCTCGGTCGGCTTCTACGGGATGAGCACGTTCGAGGGCCCGGTGATGTCGATCAGGCCGGTCAACGCGCTCAGCCACTACACCGACTGGACCATCGGGCACGTGCATTCGGGCGTGCTCGGCTGGGTCGCCTTCATCGTCTTCGGCGCGCTCTACCATCTCGTGCCGATCCTGTGGGGGCGCCGGCAGCTCTACTCGATGAAGCTCGTCGCCTGGCACTACTGGATCGGGACCATGGGGATCGTGCTCTACATCACCTCGATGTGGGTGTCGGGGATCATGCAGGGCCTGATGTGGCGCGCTTACGACAACCTCGGCTTCCTTCAGTATTCGTTCGTCGAGTCCGTGGTCGCCATGCACCCGTTCTACGTGATCCGCGCGCTTGGCGGGGTACTCTTCCTCACGGGCGGCCTGGTGATGGCCTACAACCTGGTCCGCACGATGCGCGGCGACACCGCGGCGGAAGCCGCGGCCGCGCCGCCGGCGATGGCAACCGTTCCCGGGGAGTGAGGCTCGCCATGCGCTTCCGTCACGAAACGATCGAGAAGAACGTCATCCTGCTCGCGGTGCTCAGCCTGATCGTCGTCTCGATCGGCGGGCTGGTGCAGATCATCCCGCTCTTCACCATCGAATCGACCATCGAGAAGGTGCAGGGCGTGCGAGCCTACTCGCCCCTCGAGCTGCTCGGCCGCGACATCTACGTGCGCGAGGGCTGCTATCTCTGCCACAGCCAGCAGATCCGCCCGTTCCGCGACGAGGTCGAGCGCTACGGCCATTACAGCCTGGCGGCCGAGAGCATGTACGACCATCCGTTCCAGTGGGGCTCCAAGCGCAATGGGCCGGATCTGGCGCGCGTCGGCGGCAAGTACTCGGACGCCTGGCACGTCGCGCACCTCAAGGACCCGCGTTCCGTCGTGCCGGAGACGATAATGCCGCCCTATGCCTTTCTCGCCGAAAGCGCGCTCGACTATGCCGACATCGCGGAGCGCATGCGGACGCTGCGCGCGGTGGGCGTGCCCTACACCGACGAGATGATCAAGAACGCGGCGGCCGACCTCGAGGTGCAGGTCGACCCCAATGGCGACACCAAGGGCCTGCTCGCGCGCTATCCCAAGGCGGTGGTCGCCTCGTTCACGGGCGACCCCAAGCGGATCACCGAGATGGACGCGCTCGTCGCCTATCTCCAGATGCTGGGCACGCTCGTGAACTTCAACGACTACACGGCCAAGGACCTGCAGCAGTAGGAACGGCGCGTCATGGAAATCATGGACCTATACAGCCACCTCGCCACGGCGATCATGGTGGTGCTCGTTTTCGTGTTCGCGGCCATCGTCGCCTGGGCCTATTGGCCGAGGCACAAGGCGCGCTTCGAGAAAGACGGGCAGATTCCGCTGCGCGACGGCGATTGAGGGAACCCGACAATGCCGACGAAGATCGAGAAGGACGCGATCACCGGGACCGACACCACCGGCCACGAATGGGACGGCATCAAGGAGCTCGACACGCCGCTGCCGAAATGGTGGGTGCTCGTCTTCTATACGACGATCGCCTTTGCCGCCGTCTACTCCATCCTCTATCCGTCGTGGCCGTGGCTGAATGGCTATTTCCACGGACTGATCGGCTATTCGACGCGCGCCGAGGTCGACAAGGGCCTCGCGGCCGAGAAGGCGCGGATGGCGCCCATGGCGGGCAAGATCGGCGCGGCGCCGTTAGCACAGATCGAGAAGGATCCGGACCTCCTCAACTTCGCGATCGCCGGCGGGCATGCGGCCTTCGCGGAGAACTGCGTGCCTTGCCACGGCTTGGGCGGCGCCGGCTCCAAGGGATATCCCAACCTGGCGGACGACGACTGGCTGTGGGGCGGGGACCTCGACAACATCTACAAGACCGTCGCCTTCGGCGTCCGCAACGCGAACGCGAATTCCCGGCAGGGGGACATGCCGCGCTTCGGCGCCGACGGCATCCTCAAGCCGGAGCAGATCAACGACGCGGCCGAGTTCGTCCTCTCGCTCAACGGCAAGTCAACCGACGCCAAGGCCGCCGAGCGCGGTCAACAGGTCTTCGCCGACAACTGCGCGGCCTGCCACGGCGCCAAGGGCGAGGGCAATGTGGAGCTCGGGGCGAAGCAGCTCAACAACGGCATCTGGCTCTACGGCGGCGACAAGGCGACCATCGTCCAGACCATCACCTATGCGCGCAACAGCAGCATGCCGGCATGGTCCGAGCGGCTCGATCCTGCGGCGATCAAGATGCTGGCGATCTACGTGCACTCGCTTGGCGGGGGAAAGTAGGCGGTGAGGGCAGGGATGATGGCGGCACTCGTGCATGCCGAGCCCGTCCGCGAGGAAGCGATGGCTGCAAACAGCGACGTCGAAGGGGTGCGCGCGCCGCATGCGCCGACGCCGCTCTATGCCAATCGCGTCAAGGTCTACCCCATGCGCATCGACGGCACCTTCCGCCGCGTCAAATGGGCCGTCCTCGCCTTCTGCCTGGCACTCTATTACCTCGGTCCCTGGCTGCGCTGGAGCCGCGGTCCAGGCGCTCCCGATCAGGCGCTCCTCATCGATCTGCCGGGCCGGCGGGCATATTTCCTCGGCATCGAGATCTGGCCGCAGGAGGTATACTACCTCACGGGTCTTCTCATCCTTGCCGCCATCGGCCTTTTCCTGGCGACGAGCCTCTTGGGGCGAGTCTGGTGCGGCTACGCCTGCCCGCAGACGGTATGGACCGACCTCTTCATGCTTGTCGAGCGGCTCATCGAGGGCGATCGCACCGAGCGGATGAGGCTCGACCGCCGGCCGCTCAGTCCGAGGAAGGCGGGCCGCAAGCTCGCGAAGCACGCAGCTTGGCTACTCATTGCGGCGGCGACAGGTGGCGCGTGGGTGTTCTATTTCCAGGATGCGCCTACGGCGTTGCGGCAAATGACGACCTTCTCGGCTTCCACGGAGACCTATTTCTTCTTTGGGCTCTTCACCACGACGACCTATCTTCTCGCCGGCTGGGCGCGCGAGCAGGTGTGCACCTACATGTGCCCGTGGCCGCGCTTTCAGTCGGCCATGCTCGACGAGCAGTCGCTCATCATCACTTACGAGGCCTGGCGCGGCGAGCCGCGCGGCAGCCACAAGCAGGGTGCGAGCTGGGAGGGCCGCGGCGATTGCGTCGATTGCCTGAAGTGCGTCGCCGTCTGCCCCACCGGAATCGACATCCGCGACGGGCAGCAGCTCGAGTGCATCGGCTGCGGGCTGTGCATCGATGCCTGCAACACCGTGATGCCGGCGGTCGGCCGGCCCGGCGACCTCATCACCTTCGACACGCTCGCCAACCAGCAGGGGCGCGCAGAGGGCAAGGCGGCCGTCTACCGCCTGCTCCGGCCGCGCACGATCATCTACGCCACGGTGCTGACGGCCGTGAGCGCCATCATG